>Ga0070735_10000355_pt1 | contig 52480 bp, 43 predicted proteins | sample Coa_R1_FD_66443 | JGI IMG/M metagenome (GOLD analysis project Ga0070735, IMG submission 66443) | Surface soil microbial communities from Centralia Pennsylvania, which are recovering from an underground coalmine fire - Coalmine... | ecosystem: Environmental > Terrestrial > Soil > Unclassified ... | reverse complement strand
GGGTACGACTTCCAGTCGTACCGTTCCGCTCCAACACGGATCGCGGCTTTAGCCGCGCCGTACGATCTCATCCGCCATCAACACGAACGGTAAGGGTACGACTTCCAGTCGTACCGTTCCGCTCCAACACGGATCGCGGCTTTAGCCGCTGAGGGATGCCTCCAAGAATCAACCTAGAACTAGGCGGACCGCTGATAAACCATGGAGGGCGGCCCACCCTTTGAACCGCCGGGAGCCACCACTACTGTGGGTGACCCGTCCTTCGCGCACGTTGCGAAGGGCGGGTACCGGACTGCCAACAGTGAATGCTTTTGCCTCGAAGGACGCAGACGAGTTAGTTAGAACCTATGCTATCGGCGGCATCGTACCCGCCCTTGCACAAAACGCAAGGACAGGCACCCGGCTTTTGGGTGGCGCAGCGCGGGCATCCCAACCTTTCGCGCCCAGCCGCCGTGGCGGCCTTCACTCCACGTTCAAGGTGCCTTTCCTGGCGGCCCAAGCTGTATTCAGTTTTTTCTGGAGCAGCTGATAGATAAAAGTCGGCAGCGGCGGCGCCCCAGCAAGAGCACAGTTGTATTCGCCGAACAACAGAAGTGCCCTCTCTCGGTCCGCCGAGGACTCAGACAATTGTGTTCCCGCCGCCCCCATTTTCTCGTTCGCCTTCCTCGAGAGATAGTGATATTGCAAAGATAGGACCAACAGCTCACCCGTCACCACGAAGCCCAACGTTATTATTGCAGCCTCCGCAAACGCCTTCATACGATCCGCCCCCATGCCTGCGCTCGCGAGTTCAACAAGCGCAATAAAGGTGAGTAGGATACCGACACCTGCTAGCACAAACCCTCCGCGCGAGGTCCACGCTGCGACGTAATCGGTCCAGAACGCTGACTCGGCAATGTCATCGAGAAATCTTGGCACTCCTTTGGCCTCCTCTGAGGAAAAGTATTGACCGGAAACAAGCCTCTTGGGAGGAGTGCCGATGCCAGCTCGGGCCACTATGCAAGAGACCTGCAACTCGGCTGGCTGGATTCCCAAGCCGTCACTAAGTACCGAAGCCCGGCGAATCTCCTCCGCTGAATCGTAATGGCCCGACGAGTAGCTCTTAAGAAGAAGACTCGCAATCTGGAGCAAAAATGCCATCAAAGCCAGCAACTCTGACCACTGATGCTTCGTAATCGCGTCCACTAGCACAACGATGTAAACGAGAACCGCCGACGCAAGCGAGCCGTAAAGTGCCCATCTGCTTCGGCGATACTCAATGCTCATTAGGTCGAGTAAATTCATCTCAATCTGCACCAAACGGCTCGCCGAAGATTTTCTTCCATCGTGAGACAGCCTGCTCACCGCGGCCGGCGCCCTCATCGGCAAAAGCGGCAGCAGATAGCTCCACAGCACCAGTGAGCTTCAAATCTTGATCAGAGTTTAAAGTGGGTGCCTTAACGGGCGCGGCGAAGGGAACGGGGGATGGAATGTCACCGCGTAACCTCGCGGCCTTGAGCGCGTCGAACGCAATTAGAACGCCGCCGCTAACAGACACCATTCTCCGTCCGGAGTTCATGAGAGCGGAGAAGTGGTTGGCGAGCACTAACTCAACGTAATAGGAAGTAAAGGCTTCATCGAAATACACGTCATTCCAATATTTCACCAGCTTGACCACCTTGCGATAGCGTCCCTCGTTGTACTTCTGCAGGGCTTCACAGACGGATTCGTCCAGTCGGGGATTGGTGTGCTTCCAGCCGTCACGCCCGTCAGGTATGAGATAGAAACTATTCGAGTCGTCGTGGGGGTTCAATCGGAAACATGGGACAACATCAAAATTGAGTCCGTCGCTTTCATCGTTTGCACCGAGCGTCAGTTGAACAGTTATAGCCTCGCCATTGGCGGAAACTTCGGAGCGAGAATAGTGTCGGCCGAGCACGGCCCGAAATTCGGAAACCAGCCGAGTTGAAGAGATTCGGTTCTGGCTGGCCCAGCGCGGTCCGAGCAACGGGTTGAAGATCACATCCCCATCCGTCACAACGGTATTTGGAGTTTCGATGCCACCTCTGAAGTAGTGAAGCCCTCCGCCATCGAGTGGGAAGAAAAGGTCGATGTCATCCAGAGGCCAAACCTTGGTGTGGCGGCCATAGGACCCTGAGATGAAATCGCTGTCCTCCTTTTCCAAGACGGAAGGGAAAGTGTCGTCCCCGACACATTCCTCCTTCAGGAATTCGCGGATGTGTTGCTGGCTGGTGCTCGCGTCAGACCGAATCGACGCGGGAATATTGATGTAATCCTCGAGAAATTTCTCGAAGGCATTATTGATCCTTCTGGAAGATGCAGCCTTGCTGATTGAGGAAGCTACAAGGTCAGGGTTACGGGTGTTCAATCGCCCTCCCACATTTCGCAGAACCACGTGTGAAGTTGGGGCGAGCTGCGAGGGCAGATCTTTGACTGCGGTCAGCGAGTACGTCTCAGCTTCAAATTGCGCCCCGACATGCTACCCCAGCCCATTGAGCCTGTCAAGAGAAGGGTACAAGTAATAGTAGGCTCGGGCGGCCCTTTGCACACAACGCAAGGATGGGGCACCCGCCGTTTCGAGCCGGAAATGAAAACCTCCCCGTTTAATGGCCGGGCCACCTGTCCAGTTTTAGGAAAAAAAAGAATTGAAAGGACGGCCACACGCCCGTCTCAGTCCTCTTTTAACGGCAACATTTGCGAAGCGGGAGCTTTGACCTGCGGCTTTCTCGCATTCTTCCTCTTTGGGACGAGAATCTGCTCCTTCGGCTTGAAGGCTTCGTGATACGGAGCATCAACTTCGACATGCGATTCATGGAGGACTTTCTTCTTTCGCGAATGATCTTTATCCAGCGGGTCACCATTCCAGAAAGAATTATCGTGCGTATAGATTCGCTTGATACCAGCCTGGATAATTGCGTTGCAGCAAGAGATACACGGGAATTTCGTGACGTAGATGGTTGCACCCTCAAGGGATCGGCCGCCCACTCGTGCGGCATTCGATATGGCATTGCCTTCAGCGTGGCAGACTATTTTTCTCTTTTCATCCTTGTCGGCGAGGATCTCCTCATCATCGTAGACTCCGCGTGCCATTCCGTTAAATCCTGCGGATAGAATCACGTTGTCTCCTGACACGATGACAGCACCAACAGGAACTTCGTCTTTGGATTTAATCGAAATAGCCTTGGCTACATTGAGGAAATACTCATCCCAACCTTCTACATGCGCTGGGATGGAGATTCGATCTTCCGCCGGCGTGGGCTCGCCTTGTGGTGCGGAAGCAGCAGCCACAGTCAGGGGGCGAGAAGGTAGGGCTTGGTTCGGAGTGCTCGAATCTGGAACGACCTTTGAACTCGACATTAGAAAAAACTCCTGCTCAGATACAGGATACACCCGATTGACGCAGCGCGGAAGTACTGACTTTGAGCCCATGGCGGCTAGTCACGGCGTTTCACATATCCTTGAAAAGGCGGGCTGAATTGGCAAAGGCGCGGGTTGCATGCGTGTGTGGAGATTCTGTGAACCCGTTATATCTGCCACTCATACGTCCCGGTTAAGCCGTGGCGGACAAAGGTGGGGACAGACAAAGGTGGGGACGACAAAGGTGGGGACAGACGTGACATTCACCAATTTCCAATCGTCGAAGAACTGGGGGACGTTCCACCTGCTCGCGCCACGCCCAGACCGCAGCCACGAAACTCATCCACAGCTTTTCACTCAGCCGTGTGACATCTGACCTTGCGCTCCACAGGCGCGACGTCTGATCATAGCGACAGCCAAAAGGCGTGGCAGCGATCTCCAAGGCAAAAGGCCTGAGGCCTAAGTCCTTATTCTGCAAGATGTTGCGTGTAAGTCCTAGGCGCTCAATATTTTGCGGGACACAAAACGGATCGCCACCATCCAAGTTCTTTGAAATCAAGATTTTGAAAGTTCCGGCAGAAAAATGACGGACGTGCACGCACACAGAAGGTAAATGTTTTCAATATTTTACCCGTAAAATATTGAGCCCAATAGATTTTTTAGCGATTTTCCTCTAACTCGATGATTCCAGAGATTCAGGGGGAGGGGGGATACCCACCCATCAACACCCCGTCCCATTTCGGGAATGCTCGCCGAAAAAAGTCTTCAGCAAGGCTCCCACGCATCGCCACATCCACATTCACTCAATTTCGCCCGCGTTGACTCTCCCTCGATCTGTCCCTAAGATGGCACTCCGGATTACGAATCCAGATTAAGATCTAAGTTCGAGGTCGCAATATTGTCTGAGCGCAACGACCGTCCTCCCCGCAATCTTCTTCGCGCCATCGCCACGGACGTCCACTTCTGGATTCCGCTCTGTGTTCTCCTTGGCGGACTCGCGCTTCTGGATCGACTTCGTTGAACTTCTCCCCAACGCGAGTGGAAGCCACTCAAACATCCCTGCAGAGTGCTCCTCATCCGACTCGCCTTCGCAGCCTGCAAGCCCTCGGCATTTTTTGCGGATTCGCTGCTGGAGCCTGGCTCGGCGGCGCTGAAGCTCCCATCAAACTAGTCAACGCCGAGATCTCACCGATCACCGTCTCGCTGATCATGGTTTGCGGAGTCTTCCTCGCCCGCTGGAGTGTTCCCGCGTTCATCCGCGGCACCGCACATCTCCACGCGGACATTCGCCAGGCGCCTCACCTCATCGTCTGGGCCATCCTCGCCGGATGCATGTGGGCTGTCGCCAACACGCTCACCATTTACGCCATCCGAAACGTTGGCCTCAGCATTGCATTTCCCCTGTGGAATACGAACAGCCTGCTCGGAATTTTCTGGGGATATCTTCTCTTCAACGAGCTGCATTACGCCGGATGGAAACGCTGGCTCGGCGTCATCGGAGGCGCGCTCTGCATGTTCGCGGGCGCGACGCTGCTCGCCATCGCATCGTCGCATCAAGCAGCGCCCGGCAAGGCAACCATGGGCATTCTGGCCGCACTCGGCGCGGGCATTCTCTGGGGAACGATGTACATCCCCTATCGCAAAGCCTATCTCACCGGCATGAACCCGCTCTCGTTCATCACCTTCTTCACCGTTGGCGAGCTGGTCACGATGTTGCTGCTCGCTCTCGGATATCGTGGCTCGTCCTCACTCTGGACCGAACTGGTGAGCGCTCGTCCCGTGCTGTTCTGGCTCATGCTTGGCGGCTTCGTCTGGGTGCTTGGAGATCTGTTCCAGCAATACGCGACCAAATATGTTGGCATCAGCCGCGGCATTCCACTTTCCAACACCAATCAACTCTGGGGACTGCTCTGGGGAATTCTCGTCTTCCACGAACTACACGGAGGAAGCCGCACCGTCTATGCGCAAGTCGGAGGCGGATCGCTCCTGATGGCCGCAGGTGCCGTTGCCATCGCGCTCTCATCCGCAACCGAGCGCGAACATTCCTCGTGGCGCGACGCCGCGGATCGCGAAGGCGAGCGTTACGGAGTCGAACACGAATACGTTCGCGCCGGCATGGAAGGCAAATCGTTCGGCACGTCTTCGCATGGCAGATCATTCATCGATTGGCTGCTGATCCTCGGCACGACCGTCCTGTTTCTGGTCCTCGCCTCAATCTCCCGCCTGCCTCGTATGGAAATCAGCATGGCATGGGCCATTGCCCTCACCGTGGCGATGCTGGCGCTCCTGGCCGCCGGGGGCATCGCACTCTGGCGCACCACTCGCTTCCGGTAACACGATGTTGGCCGCCCGCATCCATCGCGCCGTTGTGCTAGATTCACTCTTTCATGGACGGAGCTCCCAGCATCTGCACGCAAGGCTTGTCGCGCCGCTTCGGCGATCTGGTCGCCGTCGAGGATGTCAACCTTCGCGTTGCTCCCGGACAATTCTTCGGGTTCCTCGGACCCAACGGCGCCGGAAAATCCACGACGATCAAGATGCTGACCGGCCTGCTCGCACCGAGTTCCGGTCAAATCGAGATCCTCGGGCTGAATCTGGGAGATCATCCCGTGGAAGTGAAGCGTCAGATCGGCGTTGTGCCCGAAGGCATGGCCCTTTTTGGCCGCCTCACCGGAGCGGAATTCCTCAGCTTTGCCGGACGCATGTACGGTCTTGATCGCCAGACAGCAGCGAAACGCGCCGCTGAACTGCTTGAATTCATGCAACTCGCGGATCAACCGAAAAAGCTTGTAACGGATTATTCCCACGGAATGCAGAAGAAGCTGGCAATGGCCGCAGCGGTGATTCACGGTCCTAAGATTCTTTTTTTAGATGAACCGTTCGAAGGAGTCGATGCCATCGCCGCAGGTACGCTGAAGTCAATGCTGCAGGGAATGATAGCGCGGGGCGCAACGATCTTTTTGACATCTCACGTGCTTGAGATCGTTGAGCGGCTTTGCAGTCACGTCGCGATCATTCATCAGGGACGTCTGGTGGCCCAGGGATCACTCGAGGAACTCCGCGCGGGCGTGCAGGCGGAAACGCCGAACGCACTGGCGGGAGATGTTCCGGCAAACGCTGAAAAGCTAACTTTGGAAGAGATCTTCTTGCGTATCGTTGGCGGCATGCGCCGCAACGAGCAGGAATTATCGTGGTTAGGATGAGAAACCGAAGCACTCGTGGGCGAGCCGCCGCGATCAATTTGCAGGGTTCTGAGCTCTAAGGCTTTCCAACTCTAGGACTTTCCAATCTTTCGCAGAAGCCTTCGTCTTCTTCCTTCCACTCGCAGGCGTCGCAGCATGGGAAACAACTTCCTGCGATGCGTAATCGACATCGAATCCAGCGAGTAACGAAACGTCGCGCCGCAATCGCAACACACCTTGTAGCTGTGGCCGTGTTCGGTAAACACTCGGCTCAGCTTTCTGTGGTGACACCCAAAAGCAATTTCCAACGCGTTGGCTAGCGGGTGCGTCATTCTCTCCCACAGCGGCATTTGTTCCGGCCCTTGCATAACCACTTCCCCTCCACAACATACTTAGCTTTTCATGCTACGCCGATAAGCCCAGTGACCACTCCCACCACCCGCCGTGATCACAGTCACGGTCACGAGCAAGGGGAGAGGAATGCCCAGAGCTTGACTAACTGGGGTCGCGTAAGTGTCTGCCAGGGCTGCCTTTGCGGATGTCTGCACCAACGATTTGAGATGTGTAAGAATTGAAACTCGCCCGAAATGAAAAGCACGAAGGTCATCCCGGGTCAACTCGCTGCCATTGCCGACCTGCGCTGGCGCATGTTCGTCAACGGACTGCGCAGTCGTCGCGGCAAGATGGAACTCGTCTCCCGCATCATTGTTACCTCGGCCTTTGCCCTTGGCGGGCTGGGCGGATTTTTCGCCACGGCTGGGTTGTCCTGGTATTTCGTCTCAAACGGAAACTCGGCCTTCCTCGCCATTCCGCTCTGGATCATCTTTTTCTTCTGGCAACTTTTCCCGCTGATGGCAACCGCCTTCACCAGCAACCCCGATTCTTCCGAGCTGCTGCGCTTCCCTCTGACCTATCGTTCCTATTTCCTGGTTCGCCTGGCCTACGGCTTCCTCGATCCAGCCAGCGGGTTGGGTTCCGTGGGCCTGCTTGGCGTTCTGATCGGAGTCACAGCTGCTCGTCCAGCGCTCTTTCCTTGGGCCGCCATCGCGCTTTTCACCTTCGCCCTATTCAATCTGCTGATGATGCAGACCATCTTTGCATGGGTCGAGCGGTGGCTCGCGCGACGCCGTACCCGCGAAATCATGGGCGTGCTGTTTATTCTCGCAACTTTGAGCTTTCAGCTGATCGGTCCGCTGATGCAGCAGATCACACACGGATCGCATCCCCAGTTGCTTCGCTCGCTGTCGATCGCGGCTCAAGTTCAGTCTGTATTGCCGCCGGGCCTCGCGGCGGATGCCATCGCACAAGCAGACAACGCAAAATACTTCGTGGGTTTCACTTCCCTGCTCTTTCTGGCCACGCTTACCTTAGGGATTGGTTCTTTGCTGCACCTACGCATCCGCGCGCAATTCCACGGTGAGAATCTGAACGAGACTGCCGCGCGACCTATCGCGCAGCCAATGCGGCCAGTTCAACTAGGGTGGGATCTTCCCGGATTGTCACAGTCGGTCGCGGCTGTATTTGAAAAGGAAGTTCGGTATCTTGCGCGCAGTGGGCCGATGCTGTTGACCTTGATCATGCCCATCTTTATGTTGGTGATCATTCGTATGGGACCGCTCAACGCGATGCGCCATTCCAGCATGATGAGCCGCACTCCCGACACTGCGTTTCCGGGTGCTGCTGCGTACGCTCTGCTGATTCTTACGAATCTGGTCTACAACAGCTTTGGTGGAGATGGAGGCGGCATGCAGTTCTTCTACGCATCTCCGGTTCGCTTCCGTCACATCGTTCTCGGGAAAAATCTGACGCACGCGGCAGTCCTTCTGGCAACCACGGCATTCGCCTGGCTCGCTGTCACATACCTCTACGGCGCTCCGCATCTTGCCGTTACTCTGGCCACACTCGCAGGATTGCTTTTCGCCGCGCCGTTAAACTTTACGGCTGGAAATCTGCTGTCTGTCTATTCGCCCAGAAAGCGTGACTTCTCCACGTTCGGCCGCCAGAATGTCTCGCAGACCACGGTGCTCGCCAGTTTCGGGATGCAAATCGTCATCGTAGGGCTCGGCATAGCCGTCTTCGCGATCGCAAGGATTTATAAGAATCTCTGGATTGCGGCCATTTTGTTTCTCCTCCTGGCGGCCGTATCGATTCCGATTTATGTAGTGGTTTTGCGCCGGATGGATGGACTAGCGGTCGAGCGGCGGGAAAGTCTCTTATCTGAACTCTGTCGAGCGTGAATGGTCGGCGGGCGCCAACGTTCGCTCTCTTCGATTTTTTCTAGCTTCTATTCCTCCGGCTTCGCGAAAAACCGGTAACCTACCCCTCGTACCGTCAAGAGATGCCGCGGATGTCCGGGGTCATCTTCGATGTAGCGTCGCAGCCTCACCACAAAATTATCGATCGCGCGTGTGTCCGTGTCCTCGTGCAAGCCCCAGACATCTTCGAGAAGCTCTTTCCGCGAGACGATCTTTCCGTCGTTCTGCACAAGGTGCCGTAACAGTTCTGATTCCATCAATGTCAAACGAATCGTGTTTCCTCGGGATTTCAGTTCGAGGGTCCCGAAGTCGATCGTTTTTCCCGCAAACGAAAATTGCTGAAAGTCTCCAACCTTGGCGCCATTCTTCTGCGTGTCCGTGGGATGGCCGCCACGCGTCCATGCACTGCGCCGCAGAAGCCCTTGCAACCGCGCCAGAAGAATGGAAAGATCAAACGGCTTCGCCAGATAATCATCCGCCCCAGAGGCAAATCCCTTGAGCACGTCTTCCGGACGTCCGCGAGCCGTCAACATCAGTACCGGCACGTAGTTTTTCGCGGCCCGCAATTCTGACACCACTTCGAATCCGTCTTTTCCGGGAAGCATGATGTCGAGCACGATGAGATCAAACTGCTCTTTGCTGATCAGCAGTTTTTCCGTAGCCGCTTCGCCGTCCCCCACAATTTCCGCTTCGTACCCCTCCGCTTCAAGATTGAAGCGAAGGCCCTGCGCCAAATGCGCCTCATCCTCTACGACGAGCACTCGGCTCATGCGTGCGACCCCGGATAATCCTTGGTCTGCGGCTCCGCCTTGGGCAGTTCGATCACCACGGTCGTTCCGCGTCCCTCGCCCTCGCTCAAGGCAAATGCGGTTCCACCATGTTTCTTCGCAATCGATTTCACGATGAACAATCCCAATCCGGTTCCCTTTACATGCGCCATCGATCGCGGGGCCAAGCGATGAAAACGTTTGAAGATTCTCTTGAGATCGTCGGGCTCAATTCCCACTCCACGATCCTGCACGCGCAACATAAGCTTCTTCTCGTCCGATGTTTCCAGCCGCACGCGCACGTCGACTTGTTCACCCGAATACTTGATCGCGTTATCGAGCAGGTTCGACACTGCAGTTCGCAGATCCTCGGCGCTGCCTCTCACATGCAGCCCGCTTCCGTTGCCGCCTACCTCTTCATAGTGCAACGCTTCAGCCTGCAGATGGTAGCGCGTCCGGATCGCTTCCATGCACTCTCGAACCAGTTTGCTGAAATCGACGTCAGCCTTTTCCTTGCCCGCCTTCTTGTCGCCTGCCCGTCCCGCGCGCAGCACTTGCTCCACGGTCTCGGTCAGGCGATCCACATCGCTCAGCATCACCCGGTAAAACTCCTGCTTCTTTGGTTCAGGAAGCTCCCGCCTCTGCAGCGTTTCCAGATGTAAGCGGATGGATGCGACCGGCGTCTTTAATTCATGTGTGACTGCATTGATGAAACTGTCGTGCTGTTCGCTCCTGCGAAGCTCGCGCACCAGAAAGATCGTATTCACCACCATGCCGGCGATGATCAGGGCGAAGAAGACGATTCCGAAAAACAGCAGGACGCCTTCGCGCCAGTTCAGGATGATCCATCCCACGTTCAGCGCGACTGCCAATGCAACCAGGCCAACGCCCAGGCACAGGAAGAAGACGATGGTTCCGCGACGGCTCGAGATACGCATGGCGGCTTAGCCCGATTTTACCTCGTTCGCCGAAATACACTCATTAACCCGCCGGGATCGATTTTGAGTGCAATGGCGTGATTACAGAAATTGACGGCAGGCGTGTTGCTGGTAAGTCGCGCCCTGACCCGCTATGCTTTTTGAGGAATGTCCACTATCGACTGGCTGATCTTGGCTCCTGCCATCCCGGCTATACCCGTTTTCGTTACGTGGTACCTTCCGTGGGAAAGATGGATACCGTGGCGAAAGTTACCCAAAGCTGTCGTGGGTCCATATGCACTGTATCTCTTCTTCGTGGCGCTCCATTTTGACGATAACCATCGATATTGGTGGTTGTACTACGGCTGGCTGGCGATTGCGGGCGTGGTTGTGTCGGTTATGGCCGTAGTTGAGAAGGTTGAGGGAAGGGTCGAGAAGGAGGCCAGAGAGAGAAAAGCACGCATGTTGGAGCAGGCACAACGCTGGCCTGTTGCCGAGGGCCTTGTTCTTCACACCGACCAAGGCCCAGATGCAGGAGGAGCCCCGAAGGTGACCCTTCGCTACATGTACAAAGTGGAGAACCAAGAGTTTTTTGGTTGCGAGTCGGCTACGTTCACGAGCAGAGACGATGCAGAGCGGTTTGAGTCCAGATGCAAAGAACGAAAGCTCAAGGTTCGCTATCAGCAGGATAAGCCGGAGATTTGTGTGCTAGACCATGATGCATTGCGGTAACTGAAAAAATCCCCATTGCGCTCATTGATCCCCGAGGAGGAGCTTTTGAGCGTAGTCCTCTTGGTTATAACAATTGATTTTGGAGTTGCCCGCCATCCAAACGGGCGCGACAACCGTTGATCGCTCCGCTCACGCCGCGAAGCATCCTTCAGAAGGTAAAACGACCACCGACTGTCGGAGCAAAGTTGTTGTTGGAGTTGTAGGGGACACCGGGCTTGTGAGGAATAGCGATGGCCAGACCACCGCTCACCCAGGAATACGCAATTCCGGCAAAACCGTCGAAACGCTTGGTGAAGTGATGATCTGCAAAGAGCGACCCCTCGTTGAGAGTGCCCGCGCAGGAACTGCGGAACCCGGCTGAGGGCGAGCAGGCCGGCGGAACACGAAAGTCGTTCTGCCGCTGCTGGTACCAGGCGAAAGTGAAGTCGGTTTTGCTGCGGTAGGTGTACTTCACGCCCGTCCACCAGACATTCAACAACTTTTCAGAGTCAAGATTGTTGTCTTCGACTCCGCTCATGAAATAACCGCCCTGGTCCGATGCGCCGACGCCCAACGGGCTCTTCGGGTTGTTCTGCCAGATATATTCGTAGCCGGCAAAAAACTTGAATGGGTCCCACACATACTTGGCAGCGACCATAATTCCGTAGTTGTCGGTTACGATGCCATAGACGGTGTCGTTCGGGTCGATCAAATTGGTCCCGTTGATGGTGTTGGTATTGATACTGTTCGTGGTGGACTGATATGGCTGCGTCGGACTCTGAGGCCCAAGTAAGGGGTTCAAGACGCTGATCGCCTGGTTGTAATGTTGGGGGACGATGTCAATGGAAAACTTGCCGTAGTCCGCGCCGAGGTCGAATCCATAGGCGTTGTTATGCGCCTGTTCCGGCGTACAGTTGGCAGCGGTCCAGGTCGCAGAGGCCGAGTAGCAGCCGGCAGAACCGTCGGCAAATTTATACATGGCGCCGAAATGGACTGGACCAACGCTAAGGCGATACTTCAGGGCGTCGTCCCAACGGCTATTTTCGGTGTCGCCGCCGCCAGCCACCGTGCCGTTATATCCGATATACGAAAAGGCATAGCTGCCGCCGGCCGGATCGTAACGGAGCATCGCATCGGTGCCGAGAGAGCGCTGGCGACCGAACGTCAATGTGCCGAAGTGCGAGGACGATATTCCTCCATAGATTTCATCATTGAAGGGTTGACCCGCTCGTGCCCCGTCAATGGCGTACGAATAGCTGCTCCGGGGAAGGCCGTTATTGATGATGTCAGTCTTTGAGGCGTTGGCGAGCAGGCCGGACTGCGGGTTGATGCCCGTGGAAGCGTTGAACACAACGGACCAGCCGGGCAGAAACTCTTCCTTGCCCCTGATGCCCAGACCCGTCTGCGACAGGTTGTTCGGTGCGACGAGGAATCGATGTTGATAGCCGTTTCGATTCACCAGAGATGCGCCCTCGTAGTTGTAGCCATTTTCCGGTAAGCCGTGGCTGACCCAGCCGACGCCGACGTCATACGCACCGTACACCGTGATGCCGTGCCAAGTCAGCGTGCAATCGGTGGTGGCGAACTCGTGGCCGCTCGTGCAGGGGTCGGGGGTAGAGTTCCCTGCCGTCTGAGTCCAGACCGGAGATGCCCCCATTGCAAGGTACAAAAGCAGCAAGAAGCGCGGGGCGCGCGGTAGCTGTCCAGAAGACAGATTTAAGATCAGACACCTCTTATGCCCTGGATAAGTGAGAGCAACCCAACGCATCAACGCCTCCCGAGGTGAAATTCGAGCTGAAGAATCTGAAGTGTACATTAGATACGGTTTTTATGTCTAAATCTACACTGATTACTCTGATTACACGTGGGCTTCTTAGCTGTGGGTGTGTTGACCTCACCCTGCTCTAGTTGTAGGATTTCGTTCCGAGTGCGAGGCAACGGAAAATCCGGCGGGAGCGATGCGGAGATGCTCCATCTCCGGGACGCGGCTTTACAACTGGGGATCAGCTTTCCCACCATCAAGCAGTGGATTTACAGGAAAAAGATCCGCAGTATCCAAACGCCGGGAGGCCACCACCGCATCCCGCAGGGCGAAGTGGACAAACTCTTGTTCAGAACTCGAGGCAAAACAGAAAAGGAACGCGAGTTGGTGGTACGGCGCGTCAGTGGACGAAATCAGTTAGTAGGCCGAATCGATTCTGTCCGCATCAGTGGCCTGATGGCGGAAGTAAAGATCTCAATCGGTGGCCAGCAGATCACATCGATCATCACTGCGACATCCGCTCGGGAGATGCAATTGAAGAAAGGGCAAACCGCCGCTGCACTGATCAAAGCGACTGAAGTGATGATCATCCGGATTTGAGGGAAGGCAAGGGCCTTATCGCAGCAGATTTCGGGCGGCAAAAAGCCCCGACCAGCGGGCCGGGGCTCATGATTAAAACCACTTTGTTTAGTCTCCGGAAGCTAAAACTTCTGCGGCGTCGGTCACAATCAAACGCCCGTTCGGAGCAGCCACCAAACCGCGTTCGACATCAGTCAACTTCACGCGCTGAATATCCCAAGCCAGACCCAGCTTCTGCAGGATCCAGATGCAATACCAATTCGTGTCGATTTCATACCACGTGAACCCGTGCGAGGCCGACGTCGGATGCGCATGGTGATTGTTGTGCCAGCCTTCGCCAAACGTAAGCAGCGCCACCCACCAACTGTTGGTAGACAGATCGCGCGTAGCGAACCGGCGCGTCCCCCAGGAGTGCGTCGCCGAATTCACCAGCCACGTGGCGTGTAGCAAGAAAACGGTGCGGAAGAACATGCCCCAAAGCAGCCACGGTAAGCCACCCATCGCGAACAGCGCGACGCCAAGAACAATCTGCGGAACGTAGTGATACTTCGTGAGCCATACGTGGAACTTATCTTTGGCGAGATCGGGTACGTAGCGCGCGAGCGTGGTCGCGTCGTGGTGCATCGACTTGCCCATGAGAATCCATCCCATGTGCGCCCACCACTTGCCATCGATCGGTGAATGCGGATCGCCTTCCTGATCTGAATGCTGATGATGGATGCGATGTGTGGCTACCCAGAAAATCGGGCCACCCTCCAGTGCCAGCGTGGCACAGACGGTCAGAAAATATTCCACCCACTTTGGGGTCTTGTAGCCGCGGTGCGTCAGTAGCCGATGATAGGCCATCCCGATTCCTAGACTGCCCGCCACCCACCACAGGAAAATCGCGACAAAGAGGGCCTTCCATGTAAAGAAGAAAAGAGCCGCAATTGCACCCACATGAAACAGCGCCATAACGATGGCTGTTATCCAGTTCACTTCATTCTTGGCAGACTGAGCCCGTTCCAAATCTTGCAGTTCCATATCCAAGGAGGGTCCCCGTTCCCGTAATCTTCGACGTAGAAGAATCTTCATTTAACGTAACAGGAGACCAACGGGGGTATCTGTAATACTTGTGTAAAAGCGGCCCTTTCCGCCATTACTGGAGTAACAGGAAGGTACTCGCCCACTTGTTGATCTGCCGCGGTTCGACGAAGAGCTGAAGGAATAAGGGTGACGAACTCAGTGGAAGACGGTTTCAGCGGCCACCGTGAAGCTTTCCGAACGTTTGGGCGAGCATGAGCGACATGAGCAGGACGCCCGCCGCCAGGACCATGACGTGCTGCGTCTTGCGCAAATTGAAACTGCCGACACGACAGACCAGCAAGTAGCCGACGGCGAGGTTGAACAGGCCCCACAATACATTAACCGTCGAAGAGGATAAGCCAACACCGGGCGGCGATGCGAAGGGGCTCTGGAAAGCATGGCCGGAGATGCCATTCCCGAGATGGGGCAAAGCGTTCGCCAGGAACATGCCCCCGAAAAAGTAGGCTACATAGTGATACCAGCGCACGGATGCTCTCTACGCCGCTTTGCCCTTTACCTGGACACCAGCCCATTTTTCAAGGAGGGTCAGGGTCGCCGCGTAGTCCAGATCTTTATGCCCGTCTTCGGTCGCCATCTCGTAAACCTCTTCGACCGTCTCCAGGCCCGGCAGCTTCACTCGTGCTTCTTTCGCCGCCTCGAGCGTCAGCCGAATATCTTTATGCATCAGGCGCAATGGGAAGTTCGGGGTGAAGTCCCGTTGCAGGATGAATGGCGCCTTGTACTCCACCACCCCTGAGCGGACCATGGTTGCTTCGATCAGCGAGACGAGTTGCTGCGTATCCACACCCAATTTCGTCGCCAAGGTCAGCGCCTCGGCAAATCCCTCATAGATCATGGCGATTTGGAGGTTCATGGCCAGCTTGGTGGCTTGTCCCTTGCCCGTTTCGCCCATGCAAAAGATTTTCTTGCCCATCGCCGCGAAAAGAGGCTTGAGCCGCTCAATATCCTTCTCCGCTCCACCGACAATGAAGACGAGAGTCCCGTCTCTCGCGCCGATCTTTGATCCCGTCATGGGTGCGTCCACCCAGGCCATGCCTTTCGCGGCAACGCGCTCCGCAAATTTCATCGTAGCGGTCGGTGAGATCGTGCTCGAATCCGCGATAATTGCTCCTTCGGCCAGCGACGATTCCGCTCCCTCTTTTCCGAAGATGACTTCTTCCACCGCATCGGTATCCGACACGCACATCCACACGACCTCGGCGCCTTGCGCGGCTGCCGCCGGATTCGGAGCGATACCGGCTCCCTCAACGATTTTTCCTGGAGTGCGATTCCAGACCGTCACTTCGTGACCGGCTTTCACCAGATTCGTCGCCATCGCCTGGCCCATGATTCCTAACCCCAGAAATGCAACGCGCATGCGAACTTCTCCTTTTTCTTCGCCAACAGAGGACGCTCTCGGATTAGATATGACGTGCCCGATTCAGGTCAAGCAATCTGCCAGAAATTCCGCTCGATTTCGAGCGCGCAGCTTCGCTCCGAGTCGCTCAACAAAACACTGTGAAAATTTCTTCACATCGACACCCCAGCCGCCATGCGGTATAGTGCGCGGGAAAGCTTTCGGTCTGCGATTCTGTTGATCGTCCCCCTGCGGCGAATAAAATCTCCTCAAGCAAGGAAATCTTCGAATGACTTTTTTTCCAACTACTCACTTCCGTGCAGTCCGTGTCATGGCCGGTCCCGCGGGCCTAGCTCTCTGGCTAGCCTTCGCGCTACCCACCTTTGCGCAGAATAGTCCTGTAAGAATCAGTGTTGACAATCTCACGAATACCGACAGCGATCACAAGACCGAAGTTGAGCCTCACATTTTTGCCTGGGGCAACACGATGGTGTCAGCATTCCACGTCGCCCGGCGTCCCGGCTCAATCGGATGGGGCAGCGGCGACATTGGTTTCTCCACGTCCACGGATGCCGGCAAGACCTGGCACTACGGCCTTCTTCCCGGACTGACCGTAAACTACAAAAATGGAACGTATGGCGCCGCCGCTGATCCGGCAGTCGCTTACGACGCCAAGCACGGAGTGTGGCTGATCTCGACGCTACCGCTGGCCGGTCTGAACGGAAATTCCGGCCTCATCGGCGATGTCGCTGTGAGCCGCTCTACGGATGGCCTCCACTGGGGCAATCCAATCATCATCGATAAGACGCATCTTGACGATAAGAACTGGGCTGTCTGCGACAACACCACGACAAGTCCCTACTATGGCAACTGCTACACCGAGTGGGACCAGGCTTACGGTAGCGGCGATGTTTTGATGAGCGTTTCGAAAGACGGCGGACAAACATGGGGTCCCGGCTTAGCATCCGCAGATCATGCTGGTGGTTTGGGCGGCGAACCTCTTGTGCAGCCGAACGGCACCGTAATCGTACCGTTCGAGGGCGGCGGCATCGACGTGTTCAGCTCAACCAATGGCGGCGCGAGCTGGGGCAGGAGCCAAGCCATCGCGACGATTGACTTCCACACTGATGCCGCAGGCATTCGCAATCTGGACCTACCATCAGCCACCATCGACGGCGGGGGCAATGTCTTTGTGGCTTGGTCCGATTGCCGCTTCCGCAAGAACTGCGCAGAGAACGATATCGTCGTGAGCTCCTCCGCTGACGGAAAGACCTGGAGCCCCGTCGCTCGTATTCCGATCGATGCGACCACTAGTACCGTGGATCACTTCCTGCCTGGTATCGGTGCTGATCCAGCTACGTCCGGGGCGAACGCGCACCTCACCATCGTCTACTATTACTATCCCAACACGAATTGCACACTCAGCACTTGCCAGTTGTATGCCGGATTCACTACATCCGTTGACGGTGGTACAACCTGGACTCGGGGAGCGGAGCTCGGCGGCCCTATGAAAGTGGGCTGGCTGCCGGTTTCGGACCTCGGCCCGATGCTTGCGGATTACATCGCCGTGACCTACGTCAATGGCAATCCTTATGGTGTGCTCGCGGGCGCACTGCCTCCAACCGGGAGTACTCTGAACGAAGCGATCTACACCACCCGAAATCCTTTACCGGTTTCTTACGATGCACCTCGATTCAGTTCGATCAACGATCTACCGGTTCCGAATGCACACTCCGATCACCCGATGAAGTTCTTCTACGACGATGAAGGTCATCGGGAGATTCCGCGGTCCCGCTGGATCACAAACACCGAAGCAAAGTAAGAAAGCGCGAAACAGTTCCAGGCCGCCAGCACTTGTTGGCGGCTTTTTCTGTTTGCGCCAACTCACAAATGGCGGCAGGCACGCCTCTTTCTGGCATCTAAACGTTTTGGAGGACAGTTACTGCCGTACTGTCAAGAAAAGTAAAAGGGAGCGTGACGCCATCGGAATTCATCTAAACTCTCAGGTTAAAGATTTGTGAAAGGCACGATGAGCATCGCACTAATAACTTCGCGCCACAGGAAATCGGTAATAGCATTGAAAGAGCCCGACCAATTTATTTCCCGCACTCTGTAGCAGGATGATTAAACAGACTCTTCGCAACCCGGCCCTTCGCAAGCGCGCCACACAGTTCGGTCGATTGGTGCGCCACTCAGCAGTCACCCCACGCTCGGGAGAAACTTATAAACCACGTCTCGCTGCCAACGGCGAACTGGGCGTCACGTTTATCGGACACGCCAGCTTCTTCGTACAAATCGGCGGCAAGAATGTGATGATCGATCCCAACTTTGCGCGTTGGCTGTTCGTGCTGAAGCGGCTTCGCCGTCCGGGCCTGCGCATCGCGGATTTACCGCCGATCGACCTGGTGCTGGTTTCGCACGCTCATTTCGATCATTTGCACCGGCCATCCTTGCGTTCGATCGTTCAAAACAATCTTCGGACGCGTGGTGTGGCCCCATCCATCATCATTCCGACGCACGTTTCGGATCTCGTGTCTGATCTGGGATTCTCCGAGATCATTGAACTGGACTGGTGGAAGCAATCGCGACTGGGTAATCTCACGATTACGCACGTTCCTTCGCGCCATTGGGGTGCACGCATTTTGAAAGATTCCCACCGCGGCTACGGAGGTTTTGTCCTGAAGACGGGCAAACACTCTATCTATCACGCGGGGGACACCGCCTATTTCTCCGGCTTCAGCGAAATTGGACGCCGCCTTGCTCCCGACGTAGCGCTGCTACCGATTGGGGCTTATAATCCGCCGCAGTTCCGCAATGTGCACGCCAATCCTGCCGACGCTACCAAGGCCTTCCTGGATCTGAAGTCGCGCTGGATGGTTCCCATGCACTACGGAACCTTTCGCCTATCTCACGAGCCTGTGGATGAACCTTTGCAGCTTCTCGATCAGGCAGCCAGCGCCGCAGGAATTAAAGATCGCGTCGTCGTGCTTGAAGAAGGCGTAACCAGATTCTTCTGATTCCGATGGGCGCTGTGCCTCCGAGCTTATCGGTGAAAACGCGGTTCTTGGGGTTAACCCCACCGAAATTCACTTCCAATTGACAATCGGGTTGTGCCCTTTGGGTGTAAACTGCCAAAAATTCCTGCCTAGGAGGTGCTATGTCCGTAAAACCAATTCCCGAGGGATATCACACGCTTACTCCCTATCTCACCGTCAGAGACGCGGCCAAAGCGATCGAGTTCTACAAACAGGCGTTCGGTGCCCAGGAACGAGGCGTGATGAAAGGTCCGGATGGCAAGGTGATGCATGCCGAACTCAAAATCGGCGATTCTGTCATCATGCTGGCCGACGAATTCCCCGAGTTCGGCGCGGTATCACCGGAATCCGTTGGAGGCAGCAGCAGCGGTCTTCACATCTACGTCAACGATGTTGATCAGGCATTCGATCGCGCAGTAAAAGCAGGCGCACACGTCGAAATGCCCGTCATGGATCAGTTCTGGGGAGACCGCTACGGCAAGCTTAAGGATCCATTTGGCCACAAGTGGTCCATTGCCACACACGTCAAAGACATGTCCGCTGACGAGATGAAACGCAGCATGGAAGAAGCCATGGCCAGCATGCAGAAGACCGCTTAACAACGGCAAATAAAAATACTGCTCAATTGGGACAGCCGCTTTCGGCTGTCCCGCTGGGCAAAGCCCCGCGGCACATTCAGTATTCCGTTAGTAGGCCAACAGGATCCTCAGATCGCGCAGGTTATTGCCCGTAGGTCCAGTCTCAATCGCATCTCCAATCGAGCGAAACAACGGATAAGCATCGAACCTGGCAAGCGCTTCGCGCACATCGAGACCGAGAGCTTTGGCGCGATCCACAGTGGACCCATCAACCACCGCTCCTGCAGCAGGACTATTCCCGTCGATCCCGTCCGTGCCCGCGCTCAGCACGGTGATGTTCTCCCTAGCGATCTTCCGGGCGCAAGCCAGCGCAAACTGCTGATTCCGTCCGCCAACTCCACCGTTGGTGACCTTCACAGTAACTTCTCCACCAGAAATTAAACACACTGGCGAGAACTGTTTTCGCAACTCGCGCGCACGACCGAGGAGATATTCAGCGGCCTTCTCGTAGTCCCAGTCGTCGCAGGAATTGTCGACATGGACGATGAAACCCTCGCGCTCGGCGATGACAGTTGTCTCGTCAATCGCAGTCTGGTTTGAGAGGATCGTCCACCAGCGCGCCTTGTGAAATACCGCATCATCGGATTTCGGAGTTTCGTCCAGTGCACGCCGATCGAACAACTCACGGGTCGACGCCGGAAACTGCTTCGCCAGTTCATACTTCTCCGCGATGCGGTAGCAGTCGTCGACCGAGGTTGAATCGGGCATGCTCACACCGGAAGCCAGCGCGTCCGGCGTGTTGTCGGGCACATCTGAGACCAGTAGCGAAACCTGCTGGGCGGGATAGGCCGCTTGCGCCAGACGTCCGCCTTTCACAGCTGAGAGATGTTTGCGGATTGTGTTGATCTCGGTAATCGGCGCACCAGAATGAACTAGCGCGCGGTAGGTCGCAATCAGGTCGTCGAGCGAGAGCTCGTCATCAATCGGCTTCTCGACAATCGATGATCCACCTCCGCTAATCAGAAAGATCACGAGCGACGAAGCGGGTTGGGCTTCTACAGCACGCAACATTGCGGTCGCGGCCTGAAGCGATTCCGCATTCGGCGTCGGATGTCCTCCGCAGAAGTAGCGGAATCCGCGCAACTGCGAGGCAGGCTGCACGGAACTCGCCACGATCCCCTCAAGGGAGGCTCCGACTTCGGCGCTGAGTGCTTCAACCATCGTGTGTCCAGCTTTTCCAACCGAAATTACCAATACGCGCGAATACGAGTGGAGATCGTAAAGATCCTCGCGCACGCGCAGAATCCCGCGCGCGCAGTTCACATGCCGCTTGAAGCCGTTGGCAATTGAAGCTTCCGTCAATGCTTGGGTAAAGATTTCGCGAGCGGCCTTGCGCCTCTGGCGGAATTGCGCTTCGCTGGCAGGATCGGACATGCGGAGCGATTATAAATAGCTGCTTGCTTTCAGCTGTTGGCTTTCAGCTCTCAGCGGTCAGCTGTCAGCGATCAGGAAAGCTTTCTCACCGAACATCCAACCGAAAAACAGAAATGCTTCAAGTTCGAGGTCGCTTCGCTCAGCGCCCGCCGCCCTCAGGATGACATCGCCGAGGTTTACGTTAGAGCTGACGACTGGTGGGTGACAGCTTCCTTCATCCAGGCTTCGATTGCCTCGCGCAATTCGCGCAATCGGCCTTCGAAGAAATGATCGGCGCCTTCGATCACGACCAGTCTCTTGGGCTCCGGAAGCGAGTTCACCATGGCCTCCAGCTTGGCCCGTGGACCAAACTGGTCGCGCGCTCCGCTGACGAACAGCTTTGGCTTGGTGCATTCACGTAGGAAGTCGAACGTGTAGACGCGGGGTTCTTCGGAGTCCGCAGCCACCGGAACAACTGGCGCTCCCACTCCGATCAGGGCGCGAACGCGCTCGTCGTCATACGACGCTCGCAGCCCAACGGCAGCGCCGAAGGAAAAGCCCGCGAAGATCAGCGGCAGGTGAAACTCGCGATCCAGCCAGTCCATCGCGGTGCGCACATCGTCGACCTCTCCGATGCCTTGATCGTGCTCTCCGTGGCTCAATCCCGCACCACGGAAGTTGAAGCGCAGTGCAGGAAATCCAAAGCTGTGCAGCGCCTTCATGGTGTGAAAGACAACTTTGTTGTGCAGCGTTCCGCCAAATAATGGATGCGGATGACACACGAGCGCTGCATGGGTTGCATTGTCCGCACCTGCATTCAGCAGGGCTTCGAGTCGTCCGGAGGGACCATCGAGGAATAGGGAACGGATGGTTTGGTTCGGAGAGGTCACTTATTCAGATTACAAGAACAAGTGGTCAGTGGTCAGTTGTCAGTAACAACACCTGATGCTCTCGGTGCAACCGGAGAGGCTCGGACGCGATTTGCTATTCTCTCCTGCATGGACGCTGTCACGTTTACGCGGCAACTCATCGACATCGAATCGATCTCAGGCAACGAAGCTGCTGTCGGGAACTATCTCTACGGCGAACTCTGCCGTGTTGGCTATCAGACCAAAAAGATGCCGGTCGAGGGCGATCGCTTCAACGTTTACGCGGTTCATCCCGATCATCCGGATCCACTCGTGGTCTTCTCCACGCACATGGATACGGTTCCACCATTCATTCTTTCGTCGGAGGACGCGGATCGCATCTACGGACGCGGTTCTTGTGATGCCAAGGGAATCATCGCGGCGCAGGTTGCGGCGGCGGAACGTCTGCAGCGCGATGGCATCTATGTCGGCCTGCTTTTCCTTGTAGGCGAAGAGCGCGACAGTCTCGGAGCAAAAGTGGCCAACGATCACGCGCCCGCGAGTTGTCGCTTTCTGGTAAACGGCGAACCGACCGAGAATCACATCGCGCTGGCTTCGAAGGGAACGTTGCGCGCGGAGGTCACCGCGAAGGGAAAGATGGCGCATTCCGCGTATCCGGAACTGGGAGAGTCGGCCATCGACAAGCTGATCGCGTCGTTGGCCAAGCTGCGTGCGATGCCTTTACCGTCTGATCCCCAGGTCGGGCCGTGCACGCTGAACATCGGCTTGATCGAAGGCGGACGAGCGCCAAATGTTATTCCTGATTACGCGCATGCTGATCTTCTCTATCGGCTGGTCGGATCGTCGGATGAACTGAGGAAACAAATCCTTTCCACCGCAGGAGATCAAGTTGAAGTCACGTTTCCGCTAGAACTTCCCTTCCTGCGACTGCGAACGGTCGATGGACTACCGACAATGATCGCGGCGTTTACGACGGATATTCCTAAGCTGACAAAGTGGGGCGAACCGTTGCTGATTGGTCCAGGATCGATTCATGTGGCGCACACCGACCGCGAATACATTGAGAAGCAGCAACTGCACGAGGCGATTGATTTGTATTGCAAGATTGCGAAGCAGTTGTTGGGTTGAGAGGCAGGGATTAGGGGTTAGGGATTGTGGTCAGCAGTTCGCCGTTCTTTTGCGCCCGAAATCCACACGATTTTTTTTATTCGACTGAACTTCTCTTGGTTCCAGAATGGGAAGCGCTCGCTCTCCTGGGTACCCCCCCTCCCCTCCGCATCTCTGGAATCATCGACTTAGCGGGAAATTGCGAAATAATCTATGGGCTGCAACTACTTGCGGGCAAAATCTTGAGCCGCAGTGACTTAGGCCACATCCCACCGGCTTCATGTGACCGTCACTACTGTGAGCGCCTCCACGATGATCAAGCAAAGCTGCTGTGGACCGCAAGGTCAGATGTCACACGATGTCAAATGCAGGTTGTGGAAATCTCTCGCTTCGTCCTTACGCAGCGACTTTCACCAACGCTTGTTTATTTCACTGCGGGCTCCACGTCATATCGATTTTCACCGGAATTTCGTTCTTCACCGGCATTGTCAACAACGACGGTGGATCGATTTTGAAATCGGTGAGCGTGGCCGGGATCGTTCCTGTAATGTGCTTTTCTGCCCCCTCGGTTTTGACGTCAAGAGGCACTTGTGAATAGTGGGCGGTCTGGCCCGCGAATTGAATGTCCAAGTCGGCCTTGATTGTGGTCGCAGTGGCGGCCGATTCGGGCAGACGAGTGCGCACCGTGACCATGGGGAACTCCGCTCCTTTGGTGACCTGGATCATATGCAGATCACGATTGCTGTCGCCGGAGTCGAATGATTTCACAGGAACGGCGATGAGGAAGTCACACTGATCTTCATGGCAGACGCCTTTGCCCCGCGCAGCATGGCTAACCCCATCGGTCTGGTGAAGAGGATGGGAGACGTGATAGGTCAGCGTGCTCTGGTTTAAGACCCAGGTGTGGTCAGCCGCAACCAGGTTCGACGTTGCGAGAAGGAAGGTCAATGGCAGTAGTTTGGTGTTCATAGCTCCCACGAATTGCGCTGCTTGGTTGTTTCTAGAATTTGAATGAGACGGAGAGCAGCGCAGCACCGAAAGCGCCAGCCGTCACAATCGCGACCGGCCCGTGTGCCTGGGGCGATGCCGTGCACTTTTTCTCCATTATTCTTCTGGCTGAAGGCCATCGCGCCAAGAATGGGCGTCAGAATCATTCCCGGGCCATGGATCCAAGCCATGGCCTCGTGGAAGCGGATCGGCCCGCGTTTGGGCGTGCCCTTGATACGCGGAGCGCGAATCGCGTAGTAAGCAGTGATTCCGTACAGGTCACCGGTGAGGGCGCCGAGGGCGACGTGCAAGTCGCGCGACGCGGTGCCCTCGCTCTTGCCTCCCGCATTCAGGGAAGTCACTACGGACGCAATCATCGGGATGGTGGTGATGAGGCCCATGCGCTGATGAATCTTGAGCATGTGTGTGCGCTTGTCGAGCAAGGCCTGCTGCTTGGCGTTGGACTGCGATTCGGAGGCGGAGAATCCGAGGTCTTCGAGCGATGGCTCCGTCTTCGAAGAGGATGGCGCGCTTGGCAGACTCTCGGCCGGGGGAGCCGATGGTTGCTGCTGATTCAATGTAAGGTTTAGCGTCTGTCGACTTTCTCCCGTCAAAGTCACCTTCGTTGCCGTGGCGACGGCTCCAGCGGATAAAACGGAAACTTCATAGTCTCCGACGACGAGATTGGCGACGCTGTAATTGCCGGCTGGGTCAGTCTCGGTTTCGGAGGACTGACCGGTAGCCATGTTCTTGATCGAAACCTTGACGTTGGGTGCCGCTTTTCCGGTGGAGTTCATGACAGTGCCGGAGAGAGTAGTTGTGTTCTCTTGAGCGTGGACAAAGTTGGAGTTAAGGACAAAAACCAATACAAGTCCAACGACAAGCTTCGTTGGAAACGGACTCATTAGGAATTCCCCTCGGTGGAATTTTTAGAGCACAGAGTACTTGATGTTTCAAAGATGCGGTAACTGAAGAGTTGGATGTCTGATCTACCGGGAGCGGTTTCAGTTCAAATACATCGCGCTCTTTTTTGTACGATGTACAAAATGTGGGCACATCCCAGTCCGCGATAGACTGAGGATATGACTACGTCGACACTTAATTCCCTTTCCCGCGCCGCTTCCGCCTACCTGCGATCGGCCATGCATCAGCCCATCCAATGGCACGAGTGGGGGCCAGAAGCATTCGCTACGGCACAGCGCGAGAACAAACCGATGCTTCTCGACGTTGGTGCTGTGTGGTGTCACTGGTGCCACGTAATGGATCGCGAGTCCTACGACGATCCCGAGATCGCCGCCATTGTGAACGAACACTTCATCGCCGTAAAGGTCGATCGCGACGAGCGTCCAGATATCGACAGCCGTTATCAGGCGGCGGTGCAGGCGGTGAGTGGACAGGGTGGGTGGCCGCTGACCGCGTTTCTGACGCCGGATGGCAAGCCATTTTATGGAGGCACGTACTTCCCACCGAGGGACGGATATGGGCGTCCGAGCTTTCGCCGCGTGCTGTTGAGCATCGCGAATGCCTACAAAGAGAAGCACGGGGACGTGGTCGAGCAGGCGTCGATGCTGGAAAGCGCGATCGCGCAATCGGAAACTTTCGCGGGGCGAAGCGGGCGTATTTCGAGGAATGCGATCGCGGCGGTTGAGGAATCCGCACTGAAGATGTTTGACCCGCAAAATGGGGGATTTGGATCGGCACCTAAATTTCCCCACCCGTCGGCACTGGATCTGCTGATCGAGAGATATGCGCGGCGTCAAGGAGACCAAACAGAGCTTCGTTCCGCCGGACAGGCCGGGGCGGCTGTCCCCACGGAGCCCGTTCGTTCCCCAGAGAACGATTCACCACTTCGAAATTTGATCGTGACCACGCTGGAGAACATGGCGCATGGCGGTGTGTATGACCAACTGGCCGGCGGATTTCATCGCTATTCTGTGGACGAACGCTGGGTCGTCCCGCACTTCGAGAAGATGTGCTACGACAATTCGGAGCTGCTGAAGAATTATGTGCATGCGTATCAGGCGACCGGCCAGCATTTTTTTGCCGAGGTGGCGCAGGACATTATTCGCTGGATGGATGAATGGCTGAGCGATCGCGAGCGCGGCGGCTTTTACGCCTCGCAGGATGCCGACATCTCGATGGATGATGACGGCGACTACTTCACCTGGACGCTCGATGAAGCCAAGGCGGTGCTCACGGACGAGGAAGCGCAAGTCGCGGCGCTCCGGTATGACATCAACGAAATCGGGGAGATGCACCACAATCCCGCGAAGAACGTGCTTTTCGTGCGGGCGACAATTCAGGAGATCAGTACACGGATGAAAATCTCTGCCGAACGCGTCAGCGAACTGTTGCTCACGGCGTCAAGAAAAATGTACGCCGCACGTCTCGAACGACCTACCCCTTACGTCGACAAGACGGTTTACGTCGGGTGGAACAGTCTTTGCATTTCGGCGTATCTGGAGGCCGCGAAAGTTCTCAAGCTGCCGGATGCTCGCAAGTTCGGGTTGCGTTCCCTCGATCGGATATTGGGTCAAGCCTGGAAGCAGCAGCCTGGCACCACAAACGCCGATGGCGGCGCCCGCGCCACATTGCTCCACGTAGTGTCGTACTCCGATCCCAAAGCGGAGCATCGGGAGGTCCGGGGATTACTCGAAGACTACGCGTTCACCGCGCTCGCCTGCCTGGATGCATACGAGGCGACTGCCGATCTCAGTTACTTCCATTTTGCGCGTTCGATTGGTGATTCGATGATCTCGCGCTTCTTCGATGCAACATCGGGCGGATTCTTCGATAGCGAGCCTGCTTCGGACGGCAACAGTCTTGGAGTTTTGGCGACGAGGCGGAAGCCACTGCAGGATTCACCCACTCCTGCGGGAAATCCGATGGCCGCGATCGCGCTGACCCGCCTTCATCATTACACCGACAACGCCGACTATCACGATAAGGCGGAGCAAACGCTTGAGGCCTTCGCTGGCGTCGCCGAGCAGTTTGGAATTTTTGCCGCGACCTACGGAATTGCGGTCGCGCAGTTTCTGGAAAGTCCGGTGCAGGTTGTGGTGATTGAGGGTGACGATGACGAGGCCGACGAACTTCAGTCAGCGGCAGTTGCGCCTTTTGCGTTCACGAAGACGGCCCTGCGGCTCTCCGCCAATCAGGCTGTTGTGCAAAATCTACCGCCTGCTCTAGCGAACACGATTCCACAGCTTCCGCAGATTCATTCCGGAAAGTCCTTCGCTGTGCTGTGCTCAGGATCCACCTGCCAGCCTCCGGTTTCTTCTGGGGCTGAATTGCGAAAGAGCCTGGAATCGGCGTTGCACATCACCAGCCAGAGGTAAGCAAAAATAAAGGGCTGATGGGTTCAATTGTTCCATCAGCCCGAGGATTGCAAGCCTTGCTACTTGGCCCAGTTACGACAGGTTACTTTGGTTACGTTGCGCGTTACGGTCTCACGGTGTTTACTACCGGCAGTGTTGAGCAGCCACCTTGCTTGGGTGGGCACAGAATAAGTGGGCCGCCGTCCTGGGCGGGAACCTGTTGGACGGCCGCTGCCACAAATGTGCCCACTAAACCTACCATCAGGATTGCGATCCTGAATGCGCGTTTCATGGGTTCGTCTCCTATGTTTCGCGTGAAGGGCTTACCTTAGAGTATTCTCTGTAGAAGTTTAGATTCTCTAGAGGATTCTCTGTAGTGCTCCTGACGCGGTGACGAATTATAGGACACGTGTCAAGTTACTAAAGTAGAAAATCTGGTTCGCCGAACAACTTCTGGAACCACACTTCTACGAACCCACCTGAAATACCAGCGTAAATTGTTTAACAACAATACTTTATAGTTAACGCCTCAAGTGTTTGCTTCCACTGTTGGGATGGGGCCGAACTAGGCCTGGAAGGCTCCGCGAATTTACAAAATCCGAACAGAGCTAATCGAAAGGATAGTCTTGGCGTTTTTACGTGTTGGAGAAATTATCTCTTTGGGGTAACGCGACCAGCGCTGAAGCTGCCGGTCCCTGCGCCGCTCCCAGCGGCCGCGCCTTCGGCCAAAGGTGCCTGGTTGGTTGGGGTTGCGGTCCGCGACAGAGCACGATCCACCATCCCCTCAAACATAGGGATGAGCGAGTCGGCCGGCAGCGGGTGATGGATGTCCGTCAGGCTCTGCTCCCAACGTTGTGGCTGGAGCAAGGAGCGTGAAATATCGCGCACCGGGCGCTTGACGGCAACATAGCCCAGCCACAATCCCAGGCTAATGTTGTAGGCCGTCATATTCACGACACTCATCCAGGGACCATTCAGGTGGCTGCCCACCCACGAACTGATCAGAATGAGCTCGATCACAGCGAAGGAGCCAAACCCCAACGCGATACCGAAACTATGCTGGCGACGGCTAACGCCTACGTATTGCGCGAAGAACAGGAGGAACATAACCATCCCGACCTGTACCATGCGCACGCAGCGCTGTGAGGTGATGATGGCCTGCATCCACGGAGCCACCTGCGGAGAGTTGGTGGAGACCGACACGACAGCAGCTACGAGCAGCATTACCAAACCGGCCCACTTGAACAAGACCGTACCCAAATCACGAAGTGTGTGGAAGGAACGAAACACGTCGACAAAAACTTCGTGAATCACAAGAAAGCCGCAAGTAACGCTGATCGCGTTGCTGGCCCAATAAAGATAGAAAAGTGCGGCATAGCTACGCCAGACGAATGCCGGAAAGAGAATCGCGAAGCCAACAATCTGGGTGACGATGTATGCGAAGAAGAATTTGAAATTTTTGAGCAGCCCGCGACGAAGCATGAAACTTGCAATCCCCACCTGCAGGAGGGGGTGCATGATCCAAAGCCCGTAATAAAGGTATCTAAGCTTGTCGCTCATGCTTCCTGTTTCAACTGGCGCCGACTACGATGCTGGCAAAACACAATCAGCAGCAATATTTGACGTTACGCGTTACACCACAGACGTTCGGCAATGCTAAATCTAGGCTAGCCGCTGGCAAACCGATGTTCAATGCACTCAGGTAATCCGAAGTAACGTTACCGCTGCAGGCGTCCTTGAGCAAGGTTACCAAGGTTACTTTCGTGCCATGCCCAGCGGGGCACTTCCCCGCGCTCGTGGAGGCGAGACGATACCGTTTGCTTTCGTGGAGGTTGCCCGGCCGTCGACTAGGCGTCGGGCATGGAGTGAATGTAGGCCCGCATCATGCGGACTTCGTCATCCTTTTCGTCGAGATCATGGAGCAGGATGTCGCGCAGAGAGACGATTCCAATCAATTGTCCCTCGTGGCAGACGGGCAGATGGCGGAAGCCGTGCCGGCGCATAAGAGCCATACAGTTTGCGAGATCTTCGGTGGTGCTTACGGTCATGGGATCATCCGTCATGACCTCGGCCACGCAGGTGCTGCGCGAATCGCGGCCTTCCGCCACGACGCGGCGCATCAGATCGCGCTCCGAAAAGATCCCCACGAGTTTTCCGTTGTGAACGACGGGAACGGCGCCGATGTTGCGTTCGACCATGGCGCACACAGTTTGAAGAACGGAGTGGCCCAGTTCCGCGTGATAGGTTTCCTGACCTTTGATCAGGTCGCAGATACGCATTTGTCACCTCCCGGCGAACAGAACTCCGAGCAGTCCCAAGGCATCTACCGGGTCGCGAGTATATGCCCGAGACGAGATGTAAAGAAAGAAAAAAAGGTTGGAGGAAATGAATGTCCCTAGTGTGGAGGTCACCCTTGAAAAGAAGCCGGACCGCGACGAGTGGCCGGCAGAATAGCTAGCGGCCAGCGTTGCCGAGCTTATCGCCGCCGACAAATACGAAGTAGGACGAATTCCACAAAGCGGTCGGCACTGTACCGCGTTCCCGTGCCGTGATCACGATGTTGTATTCATCAGAAGCTCCAGCGCTTATCTCGTGGAGAGGATCTGCGGCAGATTTTTCTTTACTCCTCGTGGAGCTGTTTCTGCGATGTCCGCCAGCCGGTTCGACGACAGCCAGCCAAGCCAGAAACTCGTGGAGATCGCGGCTGCGCGGTTGTCCGGGAATGATGTAGCTCACTTCGGCCTCTTCCGCGGAGAAGTGCCAGGCGAGGGATGCGGCCAGATCGACCGCCTTCTCGTACGCCGCTTCGGGAATGAGCCCGGCCTCGGGATTATCGAAGGCGATGCACAGTTTGCGTTCATCTTCGCGGGCAAACTCACGGACTTTCAGCGAACCCGATTTCGCGGTCGCCTTCCAATCGACGTGGCGGGCAGAATCTTCGGGCAAATATTCGCGAATCAGGTAGAGATCGGAGCCGCGGCCGCGCACAAAGCTCTCCCACTCGCCCCGCACTAGGGGAAGAATCTGGAAGACTTCATCCGTGGGCTCAACGCGGGGATAGACCAGAACCTCCCGCGTCAGCGAAACATGGCGCGTCTTGGTCAGAAAGGCAAAGGGGAAGCGGGTTGCCAGCCCGAAGCTGTCTTCCTGGTAACGTCCACGGTGATCGAACTTCAGGTCAAGATCCGCGATAGCCTCGCCGCGCGCGGGCAGAAAGGGAAAGTACGCCATTCCCTGGAAAATTCCCGGTGGAGGCGGAATCAGGGTCACACGTTTCAAACGCCGGTCGGGTAGCCGGAGCCATTGCTGATCTTTCGGACGATTGGACGGAAACGCGAAAGTTGTCGCTTCCCACTGCCACTGCTTCGCCGGCCTTTTCCGTTTCTTGCGCGTCGACACCAGCCGGATGGAAAAAGACGGCCACACGCGGCGTGGATTGCGCAGCACGATGCGGCCAAGCACCGGACGCCCGGCAAAAACGTGCTCTGGTAAATGAATATCGAGTTCCAGATAGCGCAGCACCAAGGCAGAGACATATCCGGAAACAACGATTGCCGCGAGCATGGCGGCGACCACTATGTAGAGAAGATTGTTTCCGGTATTCAGGGCGGCAATGCCGATGACCAGCGTCACCAGCACATAGATAATTCCCGCGCGGGTCACGTCATAGTCAAACGATTCGCGGAGACGCTCGACGGCCACCCGCCGCGCCAGGTAGGGCACGGTGACCAGTCCGACGAGGGTAGCGAGCACCAGGGAAGCGGAAGCCAGGATCACCGTGGCCCAAACGTTTCCGGCGTCGCGCGAAATGGTGGAGAACAAGGCTGAGGTAAAGGCCAGGCCAAGCCCAACCAACGCCAATAGGAATTTGAGCCAGACGTCCGCCGCGCTGGACTGCAGCCACTCGGCCAGGCGACCCGGCGCAGAAAGTCCCGATTTCAACGGATTGGCGACGCTCGAACCCACTTTCTCGCAGCCTAGCATTCCTCGATAGAACGGACAATCAGGATCCGGTTGCGGAGAAAGCGTTCGTAACCGCGAGAGGAAGGTCAGAGGCTACGGGAGAGGGGGTGGGGAGCTGGAATCATAGGTCTGAGGTCTGTTTCTGATTACAGTTTACTGATTCGGGGCGGGCTGCTACGCTTTGGCCCTCTGTCAACTCAGGCTGAAATAAACGACTTTGCAAATCAGAATCAACGGAGGTTGATATGCCCATGAGTAAGCGTGCAGCAGCGGAATTCTTCGGAACATTTTGGCTGGTTTTCGGAGGATGCGGTTCAGCAGTGATAGCCGCCGGCTTTCCGGCGGTCGGCATCGGCTTCGCCGGCGTCGCCTTGGCCTTCGGACTCACCGTCTTGACCATGGCATTCGCAATTGGACACATCTCTGGTTGTCACTTAAATCCGGCCGTGAGTCTGGGCCTCGTCGTGGGCAAGCGCTTCCCTGCCAAGGACCTGCCTGCCTATGTCATTGCCCAGGTTTTGGGTGCGATTGCGGCCGCGGGTACGCTGTACTACATTGCGATCGGAACTGCCAGCTTCGACCCGCATGCGGGCTTTGCCTCCAATGGCTACGGAGCGAATTCGCCCGGGGGATACTCCCTGCTCTCCGGATTCGTCGCGGAGGTTGTCCTGACCGCGTTCTTCCTGATCGTAATCATGGGCGCTACCGATGAGCGCGCACCCAAAGGATTCGCGCCGATCGCTATCGGTCTTTGCTTAACGTTGATTCACCTGGTTTGCATTCCGATCACGAATACGTCGGTCAATCCTGCGCGGAGCACCGGCCCCGCAATTTTTGCTGGAGGATGGGCGCTGCAAGAGTTGTGGATGTTCTGGGTCGCTCCGCTCATCGGCGGAGCGCTCGGCGGAGCCGTCTACAGCATGATCTTCGAAAGCAAAGGCAAAGTCGAGGCTGCGTTATCGAAAGAAGTGCGCGTTCCTCAGCCAGTCTAGAAACAAAAAAAAAAACGGCCACAGATTTACGCCAATTGACACGGACACAAATGAATCGTTTTATCCGTGCAGTTGTGCGTAAATCCGTGGCCAGTTCTTTTTCAGTATCTCGCCAGATCTTTCATCGCCAAATAGAGATCGTTTGGCTGCGGCAGGATGGCGTCTTCCAGAATTGGCTGGTACGCCACGAACGTATCCTTTGCGGCCACGCGCCGCACGGGCGCATCGAGCTGATCGAAAAGCTGGTCGGCGATGCGGGCAGCGATTTCGGCGCCGTATCCCCAACTCAGGGTGTCTTCGTAAGCCACGAGGGCGCGGTTCGTCTTGGAGACGGATGTAGCAATGGTCTCCCAGTCAAATGGATTCAGGCTGCGCAGGTCGATGATCTCGACCTTCACGCCTTGCTCACGCTCCAGTTTCTGCGCGGCTTGCAACGCGCGTGGAACCACCGCGCCGTATGTGATGACGGTAAGGTCCGTTCCCGGCTGCACGATCCTCGCTTTGCCGAAGGGAATCGTGTAGTCGGGTCCGGGATATGCGGCGCGCCCATAAGACTCGCGGTACAGGCGCTTGTGCTCAAGGAATAGAACCGGATCATCGCAACGAATGGCCGTGCGCAGCAGCCCAGCAGCATCAAGCGAATTCGACGGAAACACGACGCGCAGTCCAGGGATGTGCGTGAAGATGCTCTCACCGCACTGCGAGTGATAGATCGCGCCGCCAGTCAAATAGCCGCCAATGGCAACACGAATCACGACCGGGCATGAGAATCCGTTGTTCGAGCGCCACCGGATGGTGCTGAGTTCGTCGCGAATTTGCATCATCGCCGGCCAGATGTAGTCGAAGAACTGAATCTCTACCACCGGCTTCAACCCACGTGTAGCCATACCGGTCGCGCGGCCGACGATGGCCGCCTCTGCGAGCGGCGAATTGAATACGCGATCGTTGCCGAACTCGCATTGCAGGCCGAAGGTGAGCTTGAAGACGCCGCCCTTCCCTTTTACCAGCTTCTGTTTCAGATATTCTTCGCGGCTGCAGTCGGCCACGTCTTCGCCAAAGATGACGATGCGCTCGTCGCGTTTCATTTCATCGCGCAGAGTGGCATTAATCAGGTCCGCCATGGTCTTCGGAGCAGGCTTCTTGCCTTCTGAAATGACTTCCGCCACGGGCTGAGTTTCGAATACCGATGACGTTGGATCGATACCCGGCGAATAGAGATAGGTGGTCACCGATTCCGGCGCGGCAGGCAGCGCTTCCAAAGCGCGATCAACCGCGGCTTGCAGTTCGGCCTCGACTTCTTTCTCCAGTTGGTTGAGTCCCTTGTCGTCCAGGATTCCTTCGCGCAGCAGATACATCTGCGTGCGTGACACTGGATCGCGCTGCGCATCGCGCTCGCGCTCCGAATCGGGACGATAGAGCCGCTCGTCATCGGACAATGAGTGCGAGTATGGACGAATCACATGCGCGTGTACAAAGGCTGGACCTAATCCATCGCGACAGTATTTCGCCGCGCGACGGAAAGCACCGTAGCTCGCAATTGGATCCGTGCCGTCGACTTCTTCGAAATGGAAGTTGGGGAATCCTGAAACAAGGCGCGAGATGCTGCCGCCGGCGGTCTGCACTTCGACGGGGACCGAGATCGCGTAGCCGTTGTCTTCCACGCAGAAAATCACCGGCAGCTTACCCAACGCGGCGGCGTTCATGGCTTCCCAGAATTCGCCTTCGCTCGAGGTGCCATCGCCGAGCGACACGTAGGTCACTTCATCGTTCTGGAAACTGACTTCTTTGAACTGGCGATAGTCGCCGCTCTCGGCTGGAACTGCGCCCGCCTTCGGATGGCGGTACAGGTAACGGCCGCCTTCGGCGCATCCCACAGCCTGCAGAATCTGCGATCCGGTCGGTGAGGACTGGGTAACGATGTGCAAGGACGGATAGCTCCAGTGCGAGGGCATCTGCCGTCCGCCGGAACTGGGATCGTCCGCCGCTCCCACGCCCTGCAGGAACATCTGGTAGGGTTCTACGCCCAGAGCAAGGCATAACGCCCGGTCGCGATAATACGGATAAAACCAGTCATACCCCGATTTCAGCGCCAAACCAGCAGCCACGCCGATCGCTTCGTGGCCTGCGCCTGACATCTGGAAGAAGATCTTTTGCTGACGCTTGAGCAGGATTTCCCGGTCATCAATGCGCCGGGAGGTATACATGAGGCGGTAGGCTTGGATGAGCTGCTCGCGCGTAAGTCCCTCATAAGACTTGGACTTTTGCTTGCCATTGCCCACCAGGGCCAGCTTGGGTTCGGTTTTTGTCGTGGCCATTCCGATTCGGTTTCCTAGTGCTTAGATTCCCAACCGCCCCGCGCCGATTCCAGCTCGGCGAAGGAAGAACCTGTTGGATTGTATATGTTCGTGCGGGGTTGGAAAAGCGTAGGAAAGTGGTGTACGAAATCGCGAGGGCGGTCCGACCATGTGACCGGATTCACAAACAGGTCTGATGCGATTCGCTGGAAGAAGAAGCCGGTCTCAGTAAGGTCCACCCCACAAGCTACTTCTCTTCTTTGGTGAGAACGTGCTCACCGCCCCGGCGGCCGCAGTCGCCGGGATTGGTTTTTCTATCGGATTTCGCGTGGGTTCCGATGCTCCTCGCCGAGGTCCCGAACCTATACTCTCCGCCGGTAGAATGAAATCGTGATCAATGAGAGTCTTCGTGAAGAATTAGTGGCCATGCGTGCGGAAGACCTGAACGTACGCGAGCAATTGATAGACTCGGGCCAACTTGGCGGAGCGTACGTTCCACGCATGGAAGCCGTTCACGTCAAGAATGCTGCGCGACTTCGTGAATTGATCGCAGAGCATGGATGGCCTGGCGAGGACATCGCCGGCAAAGACGGAGCCGAGGCGGCATGGATCATCGCGCAACACGCAGTGGGAGAACCGGACTTTCAGCGAGAGGTTTTGCGCCTGCTGACGGAATGTGGAGCCGCCGGCCGTTGTCCGGCCTGGCACGCTGCTTACCTTGAGGACCGCATCGCGCTGTATGAAGGCCGTAGCCAACGCTACGGATCACAATGGATCGACGATCCTCGCGATGGGCGTGCGCGTCCGTGGAAGCTGAAAGATCCTGCCGGCGTAAACGAGTTGCGTGCTTCGGTCGGGCTCGGGCCGTTGCCTCCGATTCCCGAACCCGGCCCTGACCTTCCTCCCGAACAACGGAAAGCAAACGAGGAGAATCAGCGCTGGTGGCAAGAATGGCTGGCGAGCAAGGGATGGCAAAAGCGGCCAGCCGCCGAATGAGTGCTGACTGAGACCGGCTGCCTGCTTTATTCTTGAAGGTTCATGATTCATACCCGGCGAGCGTTTGATCCGCACTCTATAAAGTTCGTCATTTTCGACCTTGACGGAACCCTCATCGATTCACGGCTCGACCTTGTGCACTCGGTCAATGCAGCACTGCGTCATATCAACCGCCCCGAACTGCCGGAAGATGTTATCGCCAGCTATGTGGGCGACGGTGCTCCGATCCTGATCCAGCGGGCATTGGGTGGCGAGGCCGTCGACCAAGCCCTCGTCCGCAAGGGACTGGAGTTCTTCCTTTCTTACTATCGCGAGCACAAACTGGATCACACCACGGTTTATGAAGGCGTTCGGGAGGCGCTCGCGGCGATTCAGAAATCAGACAATGGCGTGCCTCGCAGGATGGCGATACTCACCAATAAACCGGTCATTCCCTCGCGCGCGATCGTTGATGCGCTGGGCTTGGGATCATACTTCACACAGATTTACGGTGGGAACAGTTTCGGCACCAAGAAGCCCGACCCGGAGGGGGCGTTGAAGCTGGTGGCCGAAGCCGGCGTGCGGCCGGAACAGGCCGCAATTGTCGGCGATTCCTATGTGGACGTGCGCACGGGTCAGAACGCCGGATTGTGGACCGTCGCAGTGACCTACGGATTCGCTCCGCACACACTCGACGTCGAAACACCAGATATCACTGTCGACTCGCCGCAGGAATTGAGTAAAGTTTTTCTGTCCCAGGTCTGAGACTGCTCGAACACATGACAACTGACAACTCCGGGTTCGCTCCAAAAGAACTGCGCAAACTGCGCAGCATGAAAAATCCCTACGGCATTCAGAAATTTCTGGATGATATGCCGTATCACCTGGAAGATACCGCCTGGTCCCCGCGAAAGGTGCTGGCAGAGGAATCGTCGCATTGCCTGGAAGGAGCGATCTTTGGAGCTGCCGCGCTGCGGGCGAATGGATATCCGCCGTTGATCCTCGATTTCGAGGCTGAGCAGGATACCGATCATGTCATCGCGGTATTTCAAGAGGACGGCTGCTGGGGCGCAGTCGCGAAGTCAAACTATGCCGGATGCCGATGGCGTGAGCCCATTTATCGCAGCCTGCGCGAACTGGCACTCAGCTATTTCAATGCCTATTTCAATCTCCGACGCGAGCGTAGCCTGCGCCGCTACTCGGGACCGGTTAATCTGAAGCGCTTTGACTCGCAGAACTGGATGACAACCGATAAACCCGTTTGGTTTATCGTCTATCATCTTTTTGATATTAAGCATTATTCCCTGCTGACGAAGAAGCAGGAAAAGCGGTTGCATCGGGTAGACGAACGGCTGTTCCAGGCGGAATGCCTGGGAAAAGCGCACAAAGAGCGGGATTAGCGGCGCCTCAAGTTCTGACGGCCTTTGCCGATCATAAATAATGGCGCGGTGCGCATGCCTTGGCGGTCTATCGGACGATGCCACGGCAGCCCTGTGGCCGAAGGACGATCCAGAGGGTGTCGCGTGGAACTTGAGAATCGGTTTGAAGCGGATTCACTTCAGTCCTTTGTGGAAGCTCGTCGCCATCCTCGATATACGCTAGAGAAAGACATTTGTGTCTATCCGCGTAATTCCTCGGTAGTGCGTGGTCATACCGTGGATATCAGTGAGTCTGGCGTTTCCGCCATGCTGCGGATCGAAGTGCCGGTGGGAGAAGTTGTTCGCCTGGAATTCTCGCTACCCACGGGAGAGGTAGAAGTTCATGCACTCGTGCGCCAGCGGAGTGCTTTTCGCTACGGCTTTCAATTCGTGGAAGCCAGTTCGGCGCAGGATGTCATCGGCCGAGCGTGCAGGCAACTCGCTGTCGAACAAGCTTCCAGCCGCCCATAGACGTCAATACGGACCCTAATTCCTCTATCGCGGGCTTGCCGCTGCTCGCAAAAATAAATTTACCGGTACCTGACATTTCCAGCGAGTCTCGTCGTCTTTAATAGGGTTAGGATGCTATATGGGCATTCGACTTCTAGCCCTTACTCTGAGTGTGCTCGCCAGCTGGTCTGCCCTCGCCCAGCAGACGCCCCCGCCATCGCAGCAGGAAGCGCCCGCGACGGTGCCATCAACCCCCGCGCCTGAAAGCACTGGTTCTCCGCAGCAAGGTCCGGATTCTTCCTCGACGGACGTGCCGAAGGCTTCCGCTATTCCAAATCTCGCTCCAGGACCCGACGGCAAACTTTCCCAGGAACAAATGCAAGAACTATTTCGCGTTGTCGCCGACAAGGATCTCGAGAATGACAAGCGCCAGCGGGACTACACCTACGTCATGCGTGAAGTGCAGAAGAATCTCGATGGCAAAGGTGAGCTGAAGTCCACAGAAATCAAGACCTACGAGATTCTCGAAATCGGCGGTGAGCAGGTACAGCGGCTGATCAAAAAAGACGACAAACCCCTCGACGCCAAAGAGGACGCAAAGGAAGACGCGAAGATTCAGAAGATCATCGACAAGCGGAAGAATGAATCTGATGAGGAGCGCAAGAAGCGGGAAGCGAAAGAAGAGAAAGAGCGCGAGGACGGTCGCAAGTTCGTGAAAGAAGTCGCCGACGCGTACAACTTCAAACTGGTGGGCACCGAAATGGTGGGCGGACGCGAAGCCTGGGTCATTGATGGCGAGCCGCGTCCTGGATTCGAGCCGCACATGAAGGAAGCCAAGTTCCTCTCCAAGTTTCACGGACGCGTCTGGGTCGACAAAAGCGATCTCCAGTTATCGAAAATGGACGTGGAGACGCTCGATACGGTTTCTATTGGGTTGTTCCTGGCACGAATTCACAAAGGAACGCGCGTCACCTTCGAACAAACTCGCATCAACGGCGAAGTCTGGCTTCCGAAGCAGATCGATTTCAAGGTGAATGCGCGAGTCGCCCTGCTCAAGGGATATAACCTTGACGGGGAGCAGACCTACTCGGAATACCGGAAATTCCGGACCTCGACCAAGATTGTTGGCATGGGCGAAGTCAAGGATTCGCCACAAACAAACCAGTCAGCACAACCGCAGCAGTAATCAGCCCGGCTTTCCATAAACTCACACTCGAATACTGTACATTCAGCAAGTATGCGGTAATTGCCGGCGGTCAAAAGACTGGCCAGGCTTTATAATGCGTCGTCCCAATTCAGCGGGGCTCCCCACCCGCGCAGACTCCGCTTATGTTGAAAAAACTTTCTGTGTTTCTGCTTCTTGCGGCCACGCTCGCCACCGCTAAGGACAAACCCGAGAACTGGATCGAAGTGCGCAGTCCACATTTTGTGATCACCACCAGTTCCAACGAAAAACAGGCGCGAAAAATTGCCGACCAGTTCGAACGCATGCGGGCTTTGTTTCACACACTATTCCCGAAGCTACAAATTGATCCGAGTTCGCCCATCATCGTCCTGGCTGTGAAAGATGACAAAGACTTCCGCGCTTTGGAGCCACCGGAGTATCTTGCGAAAGGTTCCCTGAGACTCGGCGGACTATTTTTGCGCGGCCCCGACAAGAACTATGTCCTCATGCGCCTTGAGGCCGAGGGCGAGCATCCTTACTCAGTCATCTATCACGAGTACACGCACTTGCTTCTGGCGAAAGCGGAGTGGATGCCGCTCTGGCTGAATGAGGGACTCGCTGAGTTCTACCAGAACACCGACATTGATGAGAGTGACGCCCGCCTGGGACAACCCAGTGCTGAGGATATCCGGCTCCTGCGTCAGAACCGGCTGCTGCCTTTGCCCACGCTGTTCGCCGTAGATTTCAAGTCGCCCTACTATCACGAGGAAAATAAGGGGTCCATCTTCTACGCCGAATCGTGGGCGCTCACCCACTACCTCATGGTGCAAGACTACAACGACAAAGGCCATCGGCTGCAGCAGTACGGCGACCTGCTTTTCAAAGGTACCGACCCCGTTGCCGCCGCAACAACTGCGTTCGGTGACTTGAAGAAATTACAAACAGAACTCGAAGCCTACATTCAACGGCTGAGCCTTACCTTTTTCAAAACGAAGGTTTCAACCGACATGGATCCCTCCACCTTCAAGCTGGAATCCATGACTGGCGCACAATCGGATGCGCTGCGCGCCGATTTCCTCGCCTACAACCGGCGAACGCAGGACGCACGCACCCTTTTGGATCGTGTTCTGCAGGAAGATCCCAAGAATGTGTCGGCGCACGAAACCATGGGATTTCTTGAATTTCAGCAAGGCCATCGAGAGGAAGCGAAGAAATGGTACGCAGAGGCAGTTGGACTCGACTCTCAAAGTTATCTGGCGCACTACTATTTCGCTGCAATGTGCATGGACGGTTCGCTTGACGCCGTTGCGAGCGCGCAGGTCGAAAACAGCCTGCGACAGGCCATCAAGCTCAACCCTTCCTTCGCGCCATCGTTCGATCGGCTGGCCATACTCCTTGGCCGCCAGCAACGCAACCTCGATGAGGCGCACATGATGGAATTAACAGCAGTTGCGTTGGATCCGGTCAACGTGAGCTACCGTGTTAATGTCGCCTTCATCCTCATGGAAATGGGACAGGGCAAGAATGCCGCAGCGGTATTGCGCATCGCGGCGAAGTTGGCGAAGACTCCAGAGGAGAATGAGTTGGTGACGCAGGCACTCATTCACGAAGAGGAGTTCTCCAACGCCCAGGCCGCAGCCGCCGAACGACAACGGCGTCTCAGCGAAGGAGACAAACTTTCAGAGGAAGAACCGGCAAGTTCAAGCGGCTCGGCCGACATGCCCACTCCCCCGCGTCTGGCCCATCGAGAATTCGTCGCCGGCGGTCCACATCGTTTTGTCACGGGCGTGATTCAGGATGTGCATTGTGACGCCTCCAATCTAGATCTGGCTGTGAAGACGATGGCGCAAACCTTGAAGTTGCACTCCGACAACTATTACAGAATTGAGTTCAGCACTCTCGGCTTTCAACCGAAGGGGGACCTCAACCCGTGCAGCCAGCTGTCGGGGAGACCGGCAAAGCTCGAGTATCAGGAATCCGGGGATAAGTCTCAAACTCCGCGCTTGCTCTCCGTCGAATTGCACCAGTGAAACGCCGTCAAGGCATTCCTGCGCTTTATAATGCTCGGTTCCGCGGGCAAAGCCTTGCAGCGAAATCCGGCTGTGCCCCGGTTGCACTCATACCACTTTCTGTGAGGCGCAGGAATGTCATCTCTGACCCGTCGTGATCTTCTCCGTTCCGGCCTGGCTGTTTCCGCATCGACACTGGTAATTGGTCCCGCAACCCGCGCGCATGCACTGCTGGGTGGTTATCCCTTCGGATCTCCAGAAACTTCGCCCGCTGTCGCTCCCCGCGAACGGCTTCTCCTCGATTTCGGATGGAAATTCTTTCAGGGAAACGGCTCCGATCCACGACGCGATCTTGGCTTCGGCATGGGCCAGGGGGATTTCGCCAAGAGTGGTGACTTTGAATTCGCGACCGGGAAGTTCGACGACTCGAAGTGGCGCGCTCTCGACCTGCCCCACGATTGGGCCGTAGAGTTGCCTTTCGTCTGGGACGAGGAGCAGCAGAGCCACGGCTACAAGCCGCTTGGGCGACGCTATCCCGAGACCAGCATCGGCTGGTATCGCCGTACGTTCGACCTTTCCAAAGAAGACGGCTCTCGCCGAGTCTCTGTCGAGTTCGATGGCGCTTTCCGCAGCGCGCTGGTGTTTCTCAATGGATATTTCATCGGCCGCAACGACAATGGCTACGCTCCATTCTGCTTTGACCTGACCGACTTCGCCAATTTCGGCGGTAAGAACTATCTCGTCGTTCGCATGGACGCCAGCTTTGGCGACGGCTGGTTTTACGAGGGTGCCGGGATTTATCGGCATGTGTGGCTTACGAAAACCGACAACCTTCACCTCGCGCGCTGGGAAAGCTACGTGCGGCCCACCATCAAGGGCAACGCCGCAGCTTTGAGTCTCGCCACGATCGTGGAAAACCAAGGCAAGCAGGCCGACAACTGCCGTGTACGCTGGCAGATCTTCGATACATCCGGCAAGATTGTTGCCACTGCCGACTCCGCTTCGCAGTCCATCGCTCCCGATAGTTCAGCGCCATTCACGGCCAGTGCGAATCTGTCGAACCCGGCACTCTGGTCGCCGGAAACTCCGAATCGCTATTCGGCGGTCGCAACTGTCGAATCTGCCGGAAAGACCCGCGATGCCGAGCGGATCACGTTTGGCGTGCGCGACATCAAGTGGGACGCGGACAAAGGTTTCTTCCTCAACGGCAAGTCCGTGAAGATCAAAGGCACCTGCAACCATCAGGATCACGCCGGAGTGGGTGCCGCGCTTCCGGACCGTCTCCAGGCGTATCGCCTCGCCGTCCTAAAAGACATGGGCGGCAACGCCGTTCGAACATCTCACAACATGCCAACACCCGAGTGGGTGGAAGCCTGCGACCGTATGGGCATGATGATGATGTGCGAGACGCGCCTGATGAGTTCCAACCCAGAAGGTATGGCGCAATTGGAAGTCATGATCAAGCGCTACCGCAACTCCCCGTCGATCATTCTCTGGTCGATGGGGAATGAGGAGTGGGTGATGATGCCGCAACCGCAAGGCGTCCGCGTAATCGACGACATGATTGCCCGCAGTCACGAGCTTGATCCCACGCGCCTGTGTACTGCGGCCGTGAATGCCTCGTTTGAAACACATTTCCCTGAGCAACTCGACGTGATGGGATTTAATTACAACCTGAAAGTACACGACGAGTGGCACAAGGCTCACCCAAAAACTCCATCCGTTGGGTCGGAGACGGCGAGCACGGTCAGCACGCGTGGAATCTACTCGACCGACAAGCTGCGTAACTGGGTTAGCGCCTATGACCTAAACCATACTGACTGGTCGCAACTCGCGGAGGAGTGGTGGAAATTCTATGCCGCACGCGAATGGCTTGCCGGAGGTTTCGCCTGGACCGGCTTCGATTATCGCGGTGAGCCCACGCCTTACGGATGGCCTTCGATCAGCTCTCAATTTGGCATCGTCGATACCTGCGGGTTTCCCAAAGATAATTTTCATTACTACAAATCCTGGTGGGGATCGGAACCGGTGCTGCACCTGCTTCCGCACTGGAATTGGGATCAGCGCAACGGCGAGCCGATCTCCGTCTGGGTGCATTCGAACTGCGATTCCGTGGAGCTTTTCCTGAACGGCACGAGCCAAGGTTCTCAGAAAGTCGAGGCCCTCACACATCTTGAGTGGAAGGTGAAGTACGAGCCCGGTGTGCTCGAGGCGCTAGGTACGAAAGATGGCAAAGTCATTCTCACCGAGAAGCGGGAGACCACAGGTGATCCTGTCGCGATCCGCCTGACCGCGGATCGCACGGAGATCAATGCCGACGGTCAGGATGTCTCCGTGCTCACTGTCGAAGTTCTCGACAAGGAAGGACGCGCAATTCCTACGGCGCACAACAAAATCAGTTTCAAAGTGACAGGCGAAGGCACGCTGATCGGCGTGGGCAACGGCGATCCCAATTGTCAGGAATCGGACAAGGAACCGGAGCGCAGCCTGTTCAATGGACTGGCGCAAGTAATTGTGCAATCGACCCGGACACCGGGGAACGTTGCGGTGGAGGCGTATTGCAAACCCTATCCACGGCCAGTGCTGCCGGCAGTGCGTGTGAATATCACTACAAAGAAAGTAGAGTTGCAGCCGAGCGTCGCGTGAGTCATTCGTCATTCCGAGGAGCGAAGAGACGAGTGATCTGATGTCACCCGACGCCGGCACGAAAGCAGATTTCTCACGCCAAAGGCTGGCGCTTCGGAATGACAACTTCGCGTTGGATCTCTGATCTCTTCGTTTTTGTTGACGTCGATTCTCTAACTGACCGCAAATAACGAGTTCACAACTTGCCTGGGGGCCTTAATGTCCAAATCGCGTCGGGAATTTCTAACTATAACTTCGCTCGGAGTGCTGAGTACGGCCGCCGTTTCGCGCTTGTGCGCCCAGAATCAAACTCAACTTCCGCCGGGAGCACCCACTGCTTACGGTGCCGGAGCGGCCTTCGGACCTGAAGTCTCAACGACGACCTTCGCCGAAGCCGAGAAATTGGTTCAATTCCCACTGACGGATTCCGAACGCGCGATGGCTGCGGCCAGCTGGCGCAAGACGCTCGCTTCTGTCTATGAACGACGCACCGGTCCGCGGAAACTCGCCCTGGAAGACACGTTGGCGCCCGCGACCGTCTGGGACCCCATGCTTCCCGGGTTGAAGTCAGTCGCCCAACACGATCGCTTCGTTAGAAGTCACTCCAGCACTGCCCTGCCGAAGCATGATGAGGACATTGCGTTTGCCCCAGTCACGCAACTCTCCCGCTGGGTAGAGAGCCGCCAACTCACGTCCGAGCGCCTGACGCGCATCTATCTCGACAGGCTCGAGCGTTTCAATCCCAAATTGCGCTGCGCCATCACTATCACGCGTGACTTGGCATTGCAGCAGGCGAAACAGGCCGACGAAGAGATCGCTGAAGGAAAATATCGCGGCCCACTGCACGGTATTCCGTGGGGAGGTAAAGACCTGCTCGACACCGCCGGCATTCCGACAACCTACGGTGCCGAGCCTTATCGCAACCGCATTCCCAAAGAAGACGCAGCGGTGGTGAAGAAACTGCACGCTGCTGGAGCAGTGCTGGTTGCGAAGCTCAGCATGGGCGCGCTCGCCCTCAATGACATATGGTTTGGCGGACAGACGATGAATCCATGGCTGCCCGAAGAGGGGGCATCGGGATCGAGTGCCGGACCGGGCGCGGCAACCGCTGCGGGACTGGTAGGATTTTCCATCGGCAGCGAGACCGGGGGAAGCATTGTCAGTCCATCGATGCGCTGCGGAGTTACCGGACTTCGCCCGACGTACGGCCGCGTGCCGCGAACGGGAGCGATGACGCTCTGCTGGTCCCTCGACAAACTCGGGCCGATGACTCGCGGCGTAGAAGACGCGCTGCTTGTACTGCATGCGATCTCGGGACAAGACTCGGGAGACACAGCCAGTGTTCCCAGCCATCTCGGCTTCGATGCAAATGCCAGTGTGCAAGGTCTCCGTGTTGGGTACTTCCCTGCCTGGATGAAACAGAATCCAGCGACCGACGTTGATCGCGCTGCGCTCGAAACCGTCAAGAGACTTGGGATGGTTCCGGTCGAAGTGTCGTTGCCAAACTGGCCCTACGATTCACTCAACCTGATCCTGTTTGCGGAAGGCGCTGCCGCTTTCGAGGAGCTCACGTTGAGCGGTGGCCTGCGCGAGTTGAAAGCACAGGTTCCGGACGCGTGGCCGAACCTTTTCCGTCAAGCGCGGTTTCTCTCAGCCGTCGACTTCGTGCAGGCCGACCGCATGCGGCGCAAAGTTGCTCAGGAAATGGCTCGCATCTTTTCCGAAGTCGACCTGCTGCTCGTGCCCTCTCTCCGCGACGAGATGCTCGTCATCACCAACTTCACCGGGCATCCTTCGCTCACACTCCGTGCTGGATTCGTCGAGGTGTCGAAAGCGCGCAGCGACTGGGCGCCTGATCCGAACCATCCGCTGCCAACATTCAATCCGCCACGGCGCGTGCCACACGGTGTCACGTTAATCGGCCGCCTGTTCGATGAAGGGACGATTGGGACGGTGGGCATCGCGCTGGAACGCGCGTTCGGTGTGTCGAGCGACCACCCGACCCTAACTTAAGGCAGGTTGCCGCTCTAGGGCGACTCCGCGGCCTCACGCACCAGATAACCCATTTTCGGATGACTCGGCTCCAAACTCGGTGTGAGCCCGTATTCCGCCAGTCCTTCTGAAGTCACTGGACCGATCGATGCAATCTTCACCTTCCGCAGGCTCGCAATCAGAGATTCTTTCTTTCCCATCTCGTCCGCGACCTGCAGCAAATGATGCACCTGGACAGCCGCCGTAAACAAGGCAACGTCAACGCGGCCGTCGAGCACTGCCCGAATCGCATCTTTCAGGGGTTTGACGTCCTCGGGCAGAGCCCAGTCATAAGTATGCACGGTCATTACCTGTGCGCCCCGCTGCACTAATCCGTCGAGCAGATCCTTGCTCGGCACCCCATATTCCTGAACTGCAACAAGCCGGCCTTGCAGCTGAACTTTGTTATCGTCGAGAACCTTAAAGATCTCCCGCCATGTATTCGGCTCAGGCACGTTCCATGTAATCGGCGCACCCAACTCTCTCAGTGCGGCAGCAGGCTTGGGACCTCGAGCCAATAGAGGGATTTTGCTCAGCGACGAAATAAACTGCTCGCGGGCACAGAAAGGCTCGACTGCACGGACTATTGCGCGCATTCCAACGCCAGTCAGGAAGATAACAAGATGGATTTGGCCTTCGAGCAGAGCAGTCACAAATCGAGAGACATCATCACTCTTGCTGGCGGCGACCTCGCGCGTTGCCGGCGCAACCAAAGCATGTCCGCCATAGTTTTCGATCAGAGTCGCGATTTCGCCGGATCGACGGCTCTCGAGAGAGAGAACGGTGCGTCCCTTGAAACCTCCCGATGTACCAGCTTTTTCCGCAGTGATGATTCGCTCCATCCGAAAATCGTATCACTACGGATTAACGAATGGGTTGTGCCGGTTGTCGCACATCGCTCATCCGCTAGTCGGGGCTTATATAAAATTTCTGCAATAAAGAGACGCGAGTGTTACGAATGGCAGCGATTCATACTTTGAATGAATAGCGGGACACCAGCATCACTTGCTGGGAACCGAGTAGTGGGCGGCGATCAGGCGCCATTTGCCTGACTTCTTCATCCACACGTCGGTAAAGCGGTCGTGATAATCGTAGGCTTTCTGGTTGTCGACCCCTTTTTCGTGATAGACGCCCGTGACGACCGCGGCGTCGCCGTGCATCCGGATTCGCATTTCGGAGATTTCGACGGTCTCCACGCGAGTCGACGAACTGGTGCTGTAGGCGAGATATCCGGTCTTGCTGTAGGTGCTGCCGTCTTCAAACGTGATGACGAAATCGTCGTCGAGAAGGTTCGCGAACGAGTCGACCTGCCGCTGCTTATACAAATCGGCGACTTTGAGTTCCAAAGTCCGAATGTTGGCGGCATCCGATGATTCCTGACCAGAGCAAACAGCAATCTGTAATACCGTCAGGCAAAGCACCACCGCCAAGAAGAGCATTTTGCGCATATCGGAAGAATCTTTCACATTCCGGTAATCGGCCACAAGGTTCCTTTCGTCACCACTTCCTGTGCTACGCTTCCGGTTGGTGCTGCCTGCTCTTGCCGATGGAACCTGCCGATCCAGATCGTCTTTCGTCGGACCGCCCTCCTACTGATCGTCCGGCCTCCGACGGTCCACCGGAACATACAACCGGAGAGACTTCTGCGGCAACCTCGATCCGCATCGGCACTGCCGGTTGGTCTTACAAGGATTGGGAAGGCATCTTCTACCCGCCCGGAATGCAGAGACGGAAGGTGCATCCGCTGGAATATCTGGCACGCTTCTTCGATACGGCCGAGATCAACACTTCGTTCTACGGACCACTAAAGCCCGAGTTGGGGAAGCTTTGGTCGAAGAGAGTGGCGGCCATCAATCCGAACTTTTTGTTTACCGCCAAGCTTTATAAGGCGTTCACGCATTCGCCGATCGCGGTGATGGAACCGACATCGGCGGCGACCATCCGTCCGACGGACGAAGATGAGATCAAGACTCGCGAGGGCCTCGATTCGCTGGCGAACGAAGGCAAGCTGGGAGCGCTTGTGATCCAGTTTCCAGTTTCGTTCAAGAACACATCACTGAATCGCGAATACCTCGAGCGATTGCTGCGGCAGTTCATCGAGTACCCGCGAGTGGTCGAGGTGCGGGATTCGAGCTGGAACAATGCGGAAACGCTCGCCGAGTTCGCGCGCCAGAATGTCGCCTTCTGCAATATCGATCAGCCGGTGATGGGCAAGTCGCTCGCGCCCACCGAACACGTGACCGCGCCGATCGCCTACGTGCGCCTGCATGGACGCAACTACGATCAGTGGTTCGACTCCGAGAATCGCAACGACCGCTACAACTATCTCTACAAAGAACGCGAACTGGAAGACTGGAAAGAGCGCATCGAGAACGTTGCGCACAAGGCGCAGACCACCTACGTGATCACGAACAATCATTTCGAAAGCAAAGCCGGAGTGAACGCGATCGAATTGAAGTCGATGATCAGCGGCAAGCGGGTGCCTGCGCCGCCGACGCTGATCCGGAAGTATCCGGAGCTGCGAAGGTTCGCCGATCCGGCGGAAGATGGCGAAAACAGCCCGCAGATGAATCTGTTGGCGTGACAGTCGACCTCGAGCGTCACCCCGACGGTTACCTTAGTCACAGAGACATGATCGATTTCCAATAAGCACAGAGGCAGCGGGAGTACATTGGGCGCCGTCCGAATTATGGGCCCTTCTGAACTCTCCTGGAACGAAAGGACCGATATGGGCCTTCGCCGCTTATGGCCGGAAAATCCTAAACATTCGAAGCTTTCTTCTGCCGATTCTCCGAAATCGAAATCGGGGCGTGCTTTAGGCAAAGTCCCACGACGCGGCAGATGCGGCTGTTGCGGAGGACGAGCTATCTTCGATTGCAATCTCGACATCAACACTTGCTTAAAATGCGGCGCGCATGAAACCACCGTGGGCTGGATCAAGCCGTAACCGCAACTGCTTATATCTTCTCTACCCGGGGTGCTTCACTCACTGGGGAACGAACTGAAAGTCGCGAATGATCACGGACTGATCCTTGGCCGGCGTCTGCTTGAAACACCAGAGATTGATGCCGACGGGAATCGCGACATGCGGAATGTTGGTCGCGTCAGACGAGTAAGTTTCAGTCTTGATCACGTTGGCTGTCGCTCCAACCGGGTGAGCACCATCCATAAGCGTAAAGATAATGTGGTCCGGGAACCATTGCATCCTCGCGGTGGTGACGGTTCCGCCGCTTACGTGGAAATTGTCTTCCCAGGCGGAGACGCCCTTGGGCTTGCGATTCCCGGTCGACGGATAGACGGTAAAGTCGGCGTTGCAGCCGTGACAAGTTTTATTCCACTGCGAGAACTCGATGTCGATTTCGTTCTCCGCATCGCCGCCAAAGTGATGAGTGGGGCCATAGGGGAAGAGTCCGAGCACAGTAGTAGGATCCATATCGTAGACTTTGCCTTCGACCACCCATTGATACGTTCCGAAGCCAAAGTCGTCGCTGGTGAAGACTTCGGAGGCCGTCCACTTCCCTTTGCGATGGACGATGCTGAGATGCAAATATCCTTTAGCGTCGATGGTGACATTGGCGGGATTTCCCGGCGCTACGCCAGCCATGCCTCCGCTCGTGACCTTCCAGGTGCGGTTGGCCCAAGTGATGGTTTGAGCTTGAACGACGACAGGTAGCAGAATGGCGAAACCAAGAAATGATCTAAAGATGAGTGCTTTTAAGATGAGTGGTTTTGACATGAATCCTTTCCATTTTTCGCAACGCTAAATTAGACTGCGGGAAAAAATCGTTTTGTGCATATCGGTCATTTTTAGCCAGGGAACCTAAAATATTGGATCCAAGAGGGTTAGCCGATCAGAGTCTACACTTTCGTCTGCAAAATATTGGGAAATAAGGAGTTGCGGACAAAATATTGCAATCAAACAACTTAACTGCTCTGTACATGTTACTCCTAAATATCGCGATGACTGTAACCGACTGAATCAAAATGACTGCGTTTTGATGGACAGCCCCGTTGGAAATCGCAAAATATTGTGAAATAAGGAGTTAGTAGCAAAATGTTAAAACGAAAGGACTTGCCGCGACGGCGTTGCGCTGGAAGCCTGGAACCGCCTGCTTGTCTCGAACAGTCTGCGATGCGACAGTGCACGAGGCCATTGTGCGCTGTCTATATCCTCAGTCAAGGTCGGATATCACAAAGGAGTTGGATTTTTCTGTCGCCGGCTGTGGAAAATCAGAAGATGCATTCCCTCATGCTGTCCGCTTCCGGACAAGGGCTTTTGCAAGCGAACATTTCCTTTTACTACCGTCTCTGTGCGTTCAACCTCCGGTGCCTTTGTAATCCGTGCTTTGCAGTTCTGTGATGATGGTAGGAAAATTGCGGTCAACGCCAACACACGTCTCGCGTCCATTCTTGCGTGAGGAGGTTGTGTTATGACGGTGCTGGTTCAGGATCTCCGTTATGCATTGCGCCAGTTGCGCAAATCTCCAGCCTTTACGATCAGCGCCGTTTTAACGCTGGCGATGGCGATTGGCGCGAACGCTGTCGTGTTCAGCGTATTAAATGGGTTGATCCTGCGCCCGCTCAATATCCCACAACCTGAAAGTCTCTACTCTCTTCAACGCACGATCCAGAAAGACACCAACCACTCTTATCCCGACTATCTCGACTTACGTGACCGCAACCACAGCTTTGAGGATCTTGCGGCCTACAACATCGCACAGGTGGCACTCGACACCGGTGAAAGTCCAACGCCGACTTGGGGCTTAGAGGCGAGCGGAAACTACTTCGATGCGCTTCAGATTCAGCCTTATCTCGGGCGCTTTTTTCATGCTTCCGACGAAGGCGGCCCGAACAGTGCTCCTTACATAGTGCTCAGTTACGCCTACTGGCACTCCCATTTTCATGATGATCGCGGGGTATTGGGGCGCGTCGTCGAGGTCAACAAGCATCCCTTCACGATCATCGGCGTCACGCCGCCCATGTTTCGCGGGACATTAGTGTTTTTGTCTCCTAATTTCTTCGTGCCGATAGTGGAATGTGAGCAAGTAGAGGGTACGAATTACCTCGACGACCGCGGTAATCGCTCTCTCATGCAGGTAATGGGGCACCTGAGAACCGGGATCACTCCAGCCGAAGCGACTGCTGACCTGGCCTCCGTTGCGGCGTATCTGGGCAGGACCTATAGCAAGGACGATGGCCAAATGAGTTTTTCTTTGGCGCGGCCCAGCCTTTTTGGTGATCAGTTTCTGCCTCCGTTTAGGGCATTCCTTGCGGGATTGATGGTCATGGCCGGACTGATCCTGCTGGCCGCCTGCGCCAACCTGGGCAGTCTGTTCGCCGCGCGCGCTGCCGATCGTTCTCGCGAAGTGGCTTTGCGGCTCGCGCTCGGGTCAAGTCGTCAACGCATCATGCGCGGTCTTTTTAGCGAAGCTTTGGTGGTTTCGCTCACCGGCGGCGCCTCCGGACTGTGGGCGGCTTCGGTATTGCTACGATGGCTGAGTCAATGGCAGCCATTCGGAAACTTCCCCGTACACTCACCGGTAAACCCGGATGCTGCCGTTTATGCTGTCGCTCTTATGTTGAGCCTCCTCAGCGGATTTCTTTTTGGTGCGGTTCCTATAAGCCAGGTGCTGCGCAGCAATCCCTACGAGGTTGTCAAAGCGGGAGCAACAGCAAGAACTGGGCGGCGCGCCACTGCTCGGGACATTCTCCTGGCGGTGCAGATTGCGATTTGCGCGGTGCTGGTTACGTCCTCGATGGTTGCCTTCCGCGGCTTGTCGCGCTCTCTGCACGCCCATTTTGGCTTTGAACCGCAGAACGCCCTGCTGGTAAATGCCGACTTGCACATGGCTGGGTACATTGGCGATCAGGTGCCGCCCATGCAGAAGCGCATGCTCGATGCGGTGGCCGGCATCCCGGGCGTAGAAGCAGTTGGATTAAGCGATCCGCTTCTTCTAAACGATACCCAGTCGGCCGATGTCTTCAGCGATCAAACGACTGATCTGCGGCCTGCCAATGCCGTCGCCAACGTGTACCTGTTCCACGTTTCTCCTGATTACCTTCGCGCCGAAGGCACGACGTTGCTCCGGGGCCGCGATTTCACCTGGCATGACGATAAGAGTGCGACGCGCGTTGCTGTAGTGAATCTCGAATCTGCGCGCAGGATCTTCGGCTCCGCCGAAAGAGCGATTGGCAGCTATTTCAAAATGCCGGATGGAACTCGCGTGCAAGTGGTGGGTGTCACGGAAAATGGTAAGTACAGCAGTCTGACAGAAGATCCGCAGAGGGCCGTCTTTCTTCCCATTCTGCAATCGCCCGCCGGCGCCGGTTTTCTCGTCGTGCGATCCAGCCGAGACCACCGAATTTTGGGCCCTGCGATACGAAACACGCTGCATGGACTGGATGCGGCCTTGCCGGTTGAGATCGAAACTCGCTACGACGAAATGGTAACCGTTCTATTTCCGGCTCAGATGGCAACGATCACGCTGGGCGTGATGGGCGGAATCGGGGCCCTGCTGGCGATCACGGGCATCTTTGGGATGGCGGCATATTCCGTCAGCAAGCGAGTGCGCGAGTTGGGCATTCGCGTTGCCCTTGGCGCGCAGCGTAAGGAAGTGTTAAAGGCGGCCTTGGGACGGGCCTTCCGATTGCTAGCTTTTGGTTCGGCCGCTGGGCTGCTGCTGGGAATTCTGGCGAGCCGACTGCTCGCTTTCATCGTCCTCGAGGCAACTCCTCGCGACCCATTGGTATTAACTGGCGTTGTGGTGGCCATGGCAATGCTGGGCCTAATCGCTACGTGCATTCCAGCACGACGTGCCCTGTCGATTGATCCGATGGTCTTGCTGCGTGAGGAGTGACCTTGCCCCTGTACACCACTAAAACGCGGTCTCAGGCTCGAGAGATAGAACCGCACGCGTCTCCACGTGTCCGGATTATTTCTAACGTCAGACTACTGCAGTTGTGAGGATTTGATCCCCATCCTCTGTGCCGCGCGTTTGATCAGAAATGGGAAATTTTGTTGCTCAGCAGCCGGACAGGAAACCAGCTTCCTGTTCTGGTTCCATTTAGGCTGGCCCTTTACGCTGCAACCCTTCAAAAAGAGTCTTGGCCCTGGAAAAATCGACCGGAAATCAAGGCCGGCGTATGTGCCGGCTGAGTCTACACGACTTGCATATGCCTGGCACGCTGGGACATGGATCGTTCGGACACTGGCTGGTGCCCGTTCGCCTGCGCGCACGTACACCTTCGGGTCGCGACAGGCGTGGGTCGGCTGGGTTCTTCTTACTAGAGAACACCTAGA
>Ga0070735_10000354_pt1 | contig 52537 bp, 43 predicted proteins | sample Coa_R1_FD_66443 | JGI IMG/M metagenome (GOLD analysis project Ga0070735, IMG submission 66443) | Surface soil microbial communities from Centralia Pennsylvania, which are recovering from an underground coalmine fire - Coalmine... | ecosystem: Environmental > Terrestrial > Soil > Unclassified ... | reverse complement strand
GGAATATCTGCGTGTATTTGTGAACCGTCTTCGGAAAAAAATCGAACTTGATCCCTCCCATCCCCGCTTTCTGGTTACCGACGCCTGGGCCGGCTACCGCTTCCACCTCCCCACGAAAGAAATCCGCAAGTAGAACGCGTTTAACGGGATAGCCGATTTATGCCGTTGTTAGAACGCGTTTATGCCCTGTTTATAGGGGCAGGTGCACAATCCGCATCGGGTGAGTGCAATGAACAATCAATCCACTACCATCTTCACACAGCCGGCGCGGCCAGCGGCAATCCGGGAAATCCCCGAAGAATCTGGACCTGGACGTCTCGAAGTCAACGTCATCTTTACTGATCCCAAGTCCACCATGGCTGCCTTAAAAACCGCTGGATCACTGGCACGTGATCTCGGTGCATGCATCAAGGTACGAGCTGCGATCGCCGTCCCGTATACGCTGCCTATAGATAAGCCGCAAGTGTCTATAGATTTTATTGAAAACCTTCTTTGTGACTTGGTAAGTCGAGCGAATCTGGACAGCTTCGAGCCCAGCGTGCACTTGTATGAGTGCCGCGATCAGATCGAAACACTTTTGCAGGTCTTAAAGCCAAATTCCCTGGTAATTATTTCTGGCCGGAAACACTGGTGGCCGACGGCAGAGCGTCGCATGGCGAAGACGCTGCGATCCAAAGGTCATCGCGTCGTTTTTGTCGATCGTCAGAGAAACGCTGAATCAGATCTTCCGTGCTGACAAGAAATGTAATTCAACCGGGCGTTCGGTTGAAGAGATGAGGTGAACCATGCTGGATCTGTTCTATGTGGCATTCGTGATTGCCTTCTTTGTCTTGTTGTGGGGATTTACCAAGGCGTCGGAACGCCTTTAGGAGGTCGCTGTGGAATACGTGATTGCAGGACTCGTTGCAGCTTTTCTTTTTGTTTACCTGATGTACGCGTTGCTTCGACCGGAAAAATTTTGAGGTGGCGAGATGACTTTACTCGGTATTGCGCAAATTGTGATTTTTTTTGCCCTCGTAATCATCATGACGAAGCCGGTGGGCACATTTATGTACCGGGTCTTTGAGGGCGAGAGGACCTTCCTTCATCCGGTTTTCCGGCCACTCGAACGCCTGATCTACTGGCTTGGCGGCGTCCGTGAGAATGAAGAGCAATCCTGGATACGTTACTCGGCCTCAATGATCTCGCTGAGCATCTTCAGCTTTCTTTTTGTGTACTTGCTACAGAGGCTGCAGGGACATCTTCCGCTGAACCCGATGCACTTTTCAACGCCGCAGGCCCCGCCAAGCGCCACGCCCATAACACCGGACCTGGCATTTAACACTGCGGTCAGTTTCGTGACCAATACGAATTGGCAGGCCTATTCCCCGGACACCACGATGAGCTATCTAACACAGATGGCGGCTCTCGCAGTTCAGAACTTCGTTTCGGCTGCGGTGGGTATTGCAGTTGCGGTGGCGCTCATTCGTGGATTTGCGCGGCACACCACCAAAACAATAGGAAATTTTTGGGTCGACGTAACGCGCTGCGTGCTTTACATCCTGCTTCCAATTTGTATCCTGGCGACGCTGTTGTTCGTTTGGCAAGGATCTATCCAGAACTTCAAAGCGCCCGCCGCTGTAACAACGTTGGAAGGGCCGACCCAGGTAATTGAGCAAGGCCCACTCGCGTCGCAGTTAGCCATCAAAATGCTTGGGACTAACGGCGGCGGATACTTCAATGCGAACTCTGCGCATCCGTATGAGAACCCAACGCCCCTGTCGAACCTGCTGCAGATGTTGCTGATCTTTTGCCTGGGGGCTGGACTGACGTACCAGTTCGGCAAAATGGTGCGCGATACGCGCCAGGGCTGGGCGATCTTTGCCGCAATGTCCGTGATGTTTCTGGCGGGCGCTTTCATCTGCTATTGGGCCGAGCAAGCCGGAAACCCGATGCTGACCAAGATGGGTATCGAGCGCACTTACACAGGAACCCAGCCGGGCGGAAACATGGAAGGGAAGGAAGTCCGGTTCGGTAATCCTATGACAGCGCTATTCGCGACCGTAACGACGGACGCCAGCTGCGGGGCCGTCATCGGTATGCATGACAGCTTCACGCCGATCGGCGGACTCGTGCCCCTGTTTAATATCCAAACGGACGAAGTGATCTTTGGTGGTGTGGGCGCCGGTCTTTACAGCATGCTCATTTACGCAGTCGTCGCCGTTTTCATTGGCGGACTGATGGTTGGACGCACGCCTGAATACGTGGGCAAGAAGATCGAGCAGAAGGAAGTCAAGATGGCGATCATCGCGGTCCTTGCGACTTCTCTCTGCATCCTTGTGCTCACCTCCATCAGTTCCGTGGCGGCGTTTTCGCCGAACAGCTACTGGAATCCGCCCGGGCCGACCACCGCGAATACGAATAATGGCGGGCCGCATGGATTCTCAGAGATTCTGTACGCCTACTCAAGCGGCGCCGGCAATAACGGCAGCGCTTTCGCAGGAATTAATGCCAATACGCCCTGGTACAACCTGACAATGGGAATCGATATGCTGATTGGAAGATTTCTGTTCATCATTCCGGCCCTCGCAATCGCCGGCAGCCTCGCTGCCAAAAAATTAGTTCCAGTAACGAGCGGTACATTACCGACGAACGGTGGACTGTTTGTCATTCTGTTGATCGGCACCGTCATCATTGTGGGCGCGCTTACTTATTTCCCGGCGCTTTCCCTGGGTCCGATTGTGGAACACATGCAAATGCTGAATGGGAAGTTGTTCTGACCTTTTTAAGTATGAGGAGTTGAAAATGTCGACGTTAAGTGCTCTTCCGGTGGGGAGCAAACCGGAAATCAAGCAGGACGGCTCACAGCTCATCTCCAGGGGTGTCCGAGCTCGTCCGTTGTTCGATCCGGAGATTGTGAAACGTGCGACCAAAGAGTCGTTCCTGAAGCTCGATCCAAGAAAAGTTGCCAAGAACCCGGTGATGTTTGTTGTCGAGGTTGGCGCAGCTCTCACCACGATTTACGTGATCAAGGATGCCGTCACGCATAGCGGAAGTCTCCTTTTTGGCGTCCAAATCGCGCTTTGGCTGTGGTTTACCGTCGTGTTCGCTAATTTCGCGGAAGCAATGGCGGAGGCGCGCGGAAAGGCTCAAGCCGACGCCCTGCGCAAGACCAAGACGGACACAGTGGCGCGGAAGATTCTGCCAAATGGTGCGTTTGAAATGGTGCAGGCTTCGAAACTGCGCTCTGGAGATATCGTCTCCTGCGACGCAGGTCATATCATCCCCGGCGATGGTGAGGTCACCGACGGTGTCGCAAGCGTCGATGAATCGGTCATTACCGGAGAGAGTGCTCCCGTCATTCGGGAATCAGGCGGGGACCGCAGCGCGGTAACGGGCGGCACAAAAGTTTTGTCAGACCATATTACGATCCGTATCACTTCAAACCCCGGCGAAACATTTTTGGATCGAATGATTGCGCTAGTCGAAGGGGCGGTGCGCCAGAAGACACCAAACGAGATTGCTCTTAACATCCTGATCGCTGGACTGACGCTAATTTTCCTGCTCGCGGTCGCAACCCTTCCGCCCTATGCAAAATACGCAATTCAAGCGGTTGGTAGCGGGACTGCCCCGACTGTCGCCGTTCTTGTTTCGCTGCTCGTGTGCCTGATCCCAACGACCATTGGCGGGTTACTTTCGGCCATCGGAATCGCCGGCATGGATCGCGTGATGCAGCACAACGTGTTGGCGATGAGCGGAAAAGCGGTTGAAGCTTCGGGTGACGTAAATACGCTCCTGCTCGATAAGACGGGAACCATCACGCTCGGCAATCGGCAGGCAGTTGAATTTCTGACAGTCGACGGCGTGAGCGAAAGCGAACTGGCAGATGCCGCTCAGCTCTCCAGCCTCGCGGATGAGACACCAGAAGGGCGCTCGATCGTTGTGTTGGCCAAGGAAAAATACAATCTGCGCGGGCGCGAAGTCGCCGAGCATAATGCCCAGTTCATTCCATTCTCCGCTTACACCCGAATGAGTGGAGTTGACATGAATAGCAACCGGCTGCGAAAGGGCGCCACCGATGCCATCGCGCAATTTGTTAAGGACGCTGGAGGCAAAGTCCCGCAGTCTCTTTCAGAAATTTCTGACCGCATCTCCAGAAATGGCGGAACGCCTCTCGCCGTTGCCAATGGGCCGAGGGTGCTTGGAGTCATTCATCTGAAAGATATCGTTAAAGGTGGAATGCGGGATCGCCTGGCTTCGCTGCGAGCCATGGGAATTCGTTCGGTAATGATCACTGGCGATAATCCGCTGACCGCCGCAGCGATCGCGCAAGAAGCCGGAGTGGATGACTTTCTCGCGCAAGCCACACCGAAAGACAAGCTGGAATACATCCGCAAAGAACAGAGTGAGGGGCGCCTTGTTGCCATGACGGGTGACGGGACCAACGACGCGCCGGCGTTAGCTCAAGCCGACGTGGGCGTGGCCATGAATACCGGAACAATGGCCGCAAAAGAAGCGGGCAACATGGTGGACCTCGACAGCAACCCGACGAAGCTGATTGAGATCGTAGCCATCGGAAAACAATTGCTGATCACGCGCGGTTCATTGACCACTTTTTCGATTGCCAATGACATCGCGAAATACTTTGCGATCATCCCGGCGATGTTTGCGTCCATGTATCCCGAGCTCAACAAGCTCAATATCATGGGTCTGCACTCGCCGCAAAGCGCCGTGCTCGCTGCAGTTATTTTCAATGCGGTAATCATTATCGCTTTGGTTCCGCTCGCTCTACGCGGGGTGCAGTACAAGCCTGTGAGCGCAGGTCAAATGTTGAGCCGGAACCTTTTGATTTATGGACTGGGCGGAATCATAGTGCCATTCCCCGGCATTTGGCTGATCGACAAGATCATCGTCGCAATGCATCTTGCCTAGAAGAGTTTGTAGCTTAAGGAGTAAGCCATGCTTAAAGAACTAGGACCTGGACTTCGATTAACGATAATTTTCACCCTCCTTACAGGCCTGCTTTACCCCGCCGTGATGACTGGCGTGTCTGAGTTGATTTTTCCGAAGCAAGCCAATGGCAGCCTCGTTATGGTGAACGGAAAAGTTGTTGGATCAAGCCTCATCGGTCAGTCCTTTGCCAAGCCTGAGTATTTTCATCCGCGCCCGTCGGCGGCAGGAAATGGTTACGACGCGACCGCATCCGGTGGCTCCAACCTTGGTCCGACGAGTGCCAAGCTTCTGCGCGGAACGATCAAAACGGACGACAAGAAAAATGAGATCGTTGATTTTGATGGCATCAACCTCCGCATCGTTCATTACTGCGTCGACAATGACATCCCCTATGAATCATCCGTTCCTCTTGATCAATTCAAGGATTCCCACGGTGACCTCGATGACGTGAAGCTGATTAAGGCCTTCAATGATGACAAGGCACCATTGCTATTTTCGGCGAAGGTGCCGATTCCACCGGACGCTGTGACGGCCTCGGCGTCGGGTCTGGACCCGCATATCAGTCCCGCGAACGCCGTAACTCAAGCGGCGCGCGTCGCAAAAGCGCGTGGTGTTTCCGCCGATCAAGTGAAGCAATTAATTCCACAGTCTACGGATCGAGCGGATCTGGGCTTTCTCGGTGAGCCGCGCGTCAACGTGCTCATGTTGAACATCGCGTTGGACCAGAAGTTTCCGGTTTCGAAGTAGGGAAAGAATGTGACTGAGCGGAAAATGCAATTGGTGTGCTTTTTCGAGACGCGAGTTCTGGCCGATTGAGCCATCGTGCCAAACTTGTCCTCTTTCTTCTGTGTGCTATCGCGATTCTGTTCCTTGTCGACACCGCTTACCAGGGGATTAACACTCTTTCGCGTTTAAACGTCGTTGAGGCGGAGCGGGACCAGTCGCAGCGTCCGTCCGAGGTTCTTCAGGCACTGGATCTTAAGCCCGGATACGTAGTCGTCGACCTGGGATGCGGTTCCGGATACTTCACGCTCAAACTTTCGGCGCCGGTCGGTAAAAACGGTAGAGTTCTGGCAGAGGACATCCGTAGGTTGCCCCTGGCGTTCTTGTGGATCAGGACCTTCCAAAGAAGCCAACACAATGTCAACATTGTGCTTGGTGAGCCCGACGACCCGCACTTGCCTGCGCAACGCGTGAATGCCGTCCTCATTGCCAACACGTACCATGAATTTACGAATTCTCAGGCGATTCTTGTTCACGTGGTCCGGTCATTGGTTTCCGGAGGGCGGCTGGTCGTAGTCGATCGCGAACCTCGTCCGCTTGACCCAGAATCTTCGGAGACTGCGGCGGAGCATCATGAAGTATCATCCGAACAGGTTGAAAGAGAACTTCGTCATGCAGGATTTGAGATCGTCAGCCGACAGGATCGCTTCATACAAAATGATCCCTTGAATGAGAACTGGTGGATCATTATTGCCCGCAAACCATAACTGCGTCCGTTCGGAAGTACTGATCAGGACATCCGAAGGACGAAATAGAGAAGCTTACGAGGCGATATGGACCGACTCACGTGGTTTGGTTTGTTTGCAGTTTCGGCTATGTTGGTGTGCTACGCTCTCGAAAGTCGTAGCCGTTGGTTTATCTTGGCCTTTGCGGCCGCGTGTGTGCTTGGTTCGGCCTACGGATTCTTACAAGGAGCATGGCCATTCGGATTGGTGGAGGCTGTCTGGTCAATTGTAGCGGTGCGGCGATGGCTAATTGGCGCGAAGCGATCCCAATGAGCAAGTGCCGCTGGTTATTTCTTTTGTAAGCTCACGCGTTTCCAGTAGACGGTGATTCTCAATGAAGGAAGATTCATATCAACGACCGAGCCCCGAGCAACTGCTCGCGCAGATCGAGCAGGAGGAACGGCGGGAGCGTCGCGGACGGCTGAAAGTTTTTCTCGGCTACGCCTCTGGAGTCGGGAAGTCTTTCCAGATGCTCGATGAAGGCCGTCGACGCCGCGAACGAGGCGAAGACGTGGTAGTCTGCGCGCTGCAACCGGGATATCCCCCTGAAATTGATGCCGTACTGCAGAAGCTTGAGATTATTCCCACACTAAAGACTCCCGATGGGGAAGCCATAGACGTCGCTGCAGTGTTGCGTCGGCGGCCACAAGTTGCTCTGGTCGACGGCCTTGCCTATGACAATCCAGCAGGCTGTCAAAACGCTCATCGCTGGCAAGACGTAGAGCAACTTCTTGACGCCGGCATTTCCGTCAACGCCACGGTCAACCTGCAATACCTTGAAAAACTCAGCGACGAGGTCAAGCGAATTACAGGCAAGCGAGTGTACTGCACCATTCCGCGCGGTTTCTTGGACAGGAGCGCGGATGAAATCGTTGTCGTCGATGCTCCTGCCACAGAAAGTCTTTCGCGCCAGATAGCCCCTGGGGATCGCGCAGCTCTGCTTGCAGAGGAACATAAGCTCTCCCGCCTTAGGGAGTTGGCGCTATTGGTCGCCGCGAGCGTAATTGACCGTCAGCTCGAAAGCTACTTGCGGTCACACGGTATGGAATCATCATGGGGCGTACAAGAACGAATCCTCGTCTGTGTCACGCCCCGATCCAGTGCCGCAAAAATGCTGGAAAGTGGGCGGCGCAATGCCGATCGCTTTCAAGGCGAATTTTATGTCGTCTATGTGCAGCAGCCCGGCCTTTCGCAGCACGATCGGCAAATTCTGCAACAGAACCTGGACTATGCACGCCAACTCGGCGCGCAGGTGGAAGTCCTGACTGGTCTCGACGCGACCGACGCAATCCTGAAGTTCGCCCACGAAAAGGGCATCACGCAAATTTTTGTCGGACACAGTATGCGTGAGGGAGGATGGCGGCGGCTTTGGGGCAACTCAATCAAGCGTCTGATCCGCTCGGCGGAAGGAATTGATGTCGTCGTCTACCCCCATTAGCGGAAATTCTGCCAGTGATCCGCAGTCGAGGCCACCAGGCCAACTGAAAGTATTCCTCGGTTATGCTGCCGGCGTCGGTAAGACATACCGCATGCTAGAGGAAGCACATCAACTCATGCGGCAAGGCAACGACATTGTCGTTGGCTACTTTGAGCCTCACGGCCGGAAAGACACAATCGCGAAAACTGTCGGTCTGGAGATGATTCTGCCTCGCTCGATCACCTATCGAACGAGCACGTTTCTGGAGATGGATACAGACGCAATCTTGAAGCGACGCCCCGCCATATGCGTTGTCGACGAATTAGCGCACACCAACGTGCCAGGCTCCAAGCGCACAAAGCGATGGGAAGACGTTCAGGTGCTACTGGATGCGGGAATAAACGTCATAACGAATATGAACATCCAGCATCTTGAAAGTCTTAATGATCAGATTTTACGAATCACCGGCATTCGCGTGCGCGAAACCGTGCCGGACTGGTTTGTTAAGAGCGCCGCTGAGGTCGTGATGGTGGACGCGACAACGGGAGCGCTCCTGAATCGGCTAAAAAGAGGAGATATTTACGCTCAGGAAAAAGCGCAGCAGGCGATGGAGAATTTCTTCAAGGAATCGACTCTCACGGCGCTACGGGAACTCGCCATGCGCCAGGCCGCACACGAACTCGAATTGCGGGAAATCGCTAGCACTTCGGAAGAGCGCCAACCAGAGCAAGATGCCTCCAGCACTTCGCCTTTAGTGCCAAGAGAATCTGTAGATCGGATCTTAATCTATGTCAGCGGCGACGATTCAACGGCTATGCTGATCAGGCGCGGGCGAAGAATGGCCGACTATCTTGGGGCAGATTGCTTCGCGGTTTCAGTATTGCCTCGGAACGACGGACGCCTATCAAAGCATGATCGCGTAGCGCTCGAAAAGCACTTGAACTTCGCGAGAAACCTGCATATTGAAACGCAAATCTTGCAAGGCGATGATGCCGCCGAAACAATCGTGGACTTTGCTCGCCGCAATCAAATTACGCAGATTCTGCTCAGCCGGCGCGGCCATAGCTCGTGGAATTCTCTTTTCGGAAATGACCTCGTTCTGCGGATTGTTCAAAAAGCCAAGGATATTCGAGTCATCGTTGTCGCCGAACGACGGAAATCCAGTTAGCCGTCAACTGACTTTCAATAGGCAGATAAGAAGTGAATACGGAACCTCGTCCTTTTTGGCTGGTGACTTCAATCGTTCCTGAGCCAAAACTTTTCCTGCCCAGGTTGAATCTATATACACGCGGCGATGCGGATCCTGGACTTCCATCCGTATTGGCCGAGCACTTTGCACGCTTTCGCAGTCCTAATTATAAAGACCGCGGAGATCAATTCACCAACCGCCTGCGGAGCAAATTGGAGCGTGACATCTCCTGCCTTTAACCGCGCCATTTCATTTGTCTCGCCAATCAGGCGCGTGATCCGGTCGCACTCAAAGTTCATTGAATTGGCGCTACCCGCGTATATACGATTCGCCTCAGATCGCCGATACGCGCAATGTACAGAGTTCCAGATAAACATGTCATTAGGGCTCTTTGAAACTTTTGCCTATGTTGTTGCGGGAATCGAGGTAGGCTTTCATGGATGCCAGCCCAAAAAGTTTGCCTCAAAGCGGTAATGACGAACAGGGAAGGCAAGCGCATATGGACGGGCGAGTATGCCTGTTCGGTATGCGGTCAGCGATTCCGTGCCGATCCAACCGATCCAGGCAAGCTTTCTCTTGATTTCTCAACACACAAGGACCAGCATCCCGCCGCGACAAGCGAGTAAAAGGACTCAACCCACGCCTTTCGGGGATGCTCTCTTGGCAGCGATAGCTGTTTAAGTGCGGCGAAATTACTTTGTGAGATTGCGATCCGTTGCGAAAGTGGCATTTCTCTCGACAGGTGTCGAGGTTACGACACTGGGATTCGGTGACGATTTGTACTCCCTCGTTGGTCTTCACTGTATAAACACAAGTTAATCTTAGGCATAGACTGTGCCCACCTACCCGCTTGCTTCTCCGTACTTTGGCAGGCGTCTTGCAATTAATCGAATGCGCCAGCGTTCATAGAAATATGCAGTGCTGAAGTATCGGCAACTGAACGGTAGGTACAACTGAGTAGGTCCAAGTGAGTGGTATGCGATGCCTATGCTCCCTCGCGAAAAATCGAAATTGATACGTGTTAAGATAAATTAACGGCGATGCATATTCTTCTCCTCAACCTGGGTACGGAATCGACCCAGGACGTACAGCAAGCCTTGTCGGGCCAAGGCTATGAAATCACGACAGAACGCAACCTGAATGTCGCTGAGATTCTCGCTCTCTCCCCGGAAGTGTTGATCACGGAAGCGACACCATCCAACCTCAGCTGTTGCGGTTTGATCAGCCAGATAAAGACAAGTCCTGACCCGCGAACTCTCAAAATTGTAATGATCGTTCACGGCGGCGCGCTGGAACGTGCCCGCGGGCTGGACCTCGGCGCTGATGACGTTGTCTCCTTTCCATTTGATCCATTGGAATTTGCCGCAAAAATCAGGATGCAATTTCGCGAGAGGCAAACGGAGCTGGAGCTAGAAACTAAGCTGAAAGATGCGCTGCAAAGAGAGCACGTGGCAGAGACTGCCGTGGAAGCTCTAAGCGGCGGCACGAATTCGAAACGTCGCCTTTGGCTGGCTCTCGGGGTTCTTGGTCTTAGCGCAGCTGCGGCACTGGCCGCGGGCTTGTCGGTTATTTCCAACAGGCACGAGCGCACGGATACGCTGCAGCTCAAAGCCGAGGTTGCCAAACTGAATGGCGGAATCCTGCAGCAGGGAGAACTCCAGCGCCGCGCGGAACAGGCACGTGCGACCCTCGGCGCACCCGACACATCGGGACCTCGCGAATCTTTGAAAGCGCAAACCCAGGAAATTCGCAAAAAGCTGGCAGCGGACGGCGACACAGAAGGGCAATCCCTGAAGAAGCAGCTGCAGGAGACGGAGAATCGCCTGAACAAGCTGGAAAATGAAGGCCGAGTCGCAGAAACGATAGTTCATACTTACGGACCCAGCGTTTGCCTGTTGCACGTGATCGTGGAATTTCGCCAGAAAGATTCCGGACAGCTCATTCGTATCTCGATGGATCCCACCGGTAAGCCTCGAGTAGACAGCAAGGGAATGATCGCTCTTGAAATAGACGGAACGGGACCGCCTCTACAGGAAGATTTTTTCGGCACCGGATTTCTGGTGGCGCGCGATGGACGCCTATTGACGAATCATCACGTCGTGGAACCCTGGTGGGGCGACGCGGAGTTGAAGCAACTTGTCGAGCGGGGCACCGTCGCGTTTGCCGCGTCTTACACGGCGTACTTTCCGGGATCGTCCGAAGGCGTTGCGGCCAAGGTCGACCGAATTTCGCAGAACGCCGATTTGGCGACTCTCAAATTGCAGGGCTCAGCGCCTCTTAACATGGCTCTATTGGAACTCGACGATCGAAATGAAGCCAGCGTGACTGGCGATCCGGTCGTTCTGATTGGCTACCCCACGGGAATCGACGGCATCCTCGCCCGCGCTGGAACCGACGTGACACGAAGAGTGGCTGAAAACGCCCGTGAAGTGAGCCAGATCGTTTCGCAGTTGTCAGAACAGCACCTCATTCGCCCCACGACGACGCAGGGACACATCGGAGATGTATTGAAGGATAAGATTGTTTACGACGCGGCAACTACCTCCGGTGGTTCCGGCGGACCGCTTTTCAATCGCGATGGCAAAGTTATCGGTGTGAATTTCGCCATTCTGAATGATTTTGGCGGATCGAACCTGGCGGTCCCTGTTCGTTACGCCAATGAACTGGTAAAGTAAGCATCCATGGCGGCTCTTTTCCGGCTGAAACCCCTCAGGAAGTTCACCGCACGCCCCACGCCATGACGCTTGCGAAAATGTTGCTCAGCCTGGACCGGCCCATGCAACGTAAGCAATTTGGGCAACAGCGGGTGCACAGTGTCGGCCGGAGCCTTTGATGGCCATGACGGCACTGCGACAACCTCCAGACAGATGCAGCTTTCTCTGAAACTCGCCTGGTAATTTTGGTTCTAACATTAATCACAGGCGGCCTCTCTCTTGTCTCGATGACAAGAGAGAGGCCGCCTGTTACATTTCTAGGCCGGCTATCAAGCGAATGTGCGGCAACTTTCAAAATCTTTTGGGCTCGTGCCTGGAGACGACATAAACGCTATAAAGTAGTGCGAGTTTAAGGTCTACGGAAAAATCCAACCCGCGTCATTGCGAGGCACGCTGCGTGCCGAGGAATCCCTCTTTTGGCTGCATTCACACAAAGAGGGATTTCACTTCGTTCGGAATGACGGTCAAGAGATGTTTAATGCGAACTGTTTGGTTGTTGAGGTTGCGGTGTTGCAGTCGTCAGATTGACTCGAAGTCTTAGCTTAGGCTTTTTCTCACCGATCAGGGGGTACTGATGACAGCCAGAAAGTTTCAGTGCACGCTTACGACCGTCACAATTCTCGCATTCAGCTTTTTGATTCCGATATGGGGCTTCGCCCAAGGCGCGCCGGCCCATGCCAAGACCACGTTCGATCTTCAGACCGCAACCGTTGCCGATATAAACGCGGCCATCGACGCCGGAGCGCTGTCCTCGGAAAAGCTGGTACGCCTCTATCTCAACCGTATTGAGGCGTACGACAAGAGGGGTCCGAAGATAAACTCCGTCATCACATTGAATCCCAACGCGCTGGAAGAAGCACGAGCGCTCGATGCCGAACGCAAGACAAAGGGGCGGCGCTCTCCGCTGCACGGTATTCCTATTGTTGTGAAGGATCTGGTCGACGTTGCCGGGCTTCCGACGACCGCCGCGTTTAAACCGTTCGGTGCGCCCATACCGGAGCGCGACGCGGCCGTCGTGACACGCCTGAAGGCAGCAGGCGCGATTGTCCTTGCGAAAGTTTCCGCTGAGAACTGGTTCGGCTCGGATGGTTTCGGTGCAACGCACCCGATCGGCGCGACACTCAATCCTTATAATGTCGAATATTCGCCCGGTGGATCGAGCAACGGACCGGGTGCTTCCATGGCAAGTTGGTTCGCGGCTGTCAGCGTCGGTACCGACACCGGCGGCTCACTGCAGATGCCGGCTTCCTACAATAGTCTTGTCGGCGTGCTTGCCACGCAGGGATTGGTTAGCCGCGCGGGCATCGTTCCGCGCTCTTTGACGCAGGATCGCGCCGGCCCGTTAGGACGCAGTGTGTATGACGCGGCAGTGATGATCGACGCCATGGCGGGTTTCGATCCCGAAGACCTGGACACGCGCGAAGGACTGGGCCGCTACCCGCAAGGGAAATGGGCGGGCCAGGTGACCGTGCCTGATCTAAAGACATCTCGTATAGGCGTCTTACGCGAAGCGATGAGCACACTGCCCGCCAACGCTGAGGCACAGATGCTCTTCGACGCTGCGCTGGAAGACATGCGCAAGGCCGGAGCGCAAGTCCTCGATCCGGTTCTCAGCGGCATTGATCTCGGGCGGCAGAGCGATAGTTCCTCGATCGGAGTCTGGCCCTATGAAGTGATTGTTGCCGGAGACGTTTACCTCAAGCGCTTGGGCGCGAATCGGCCATTCAAGACGATGAAGGAGATGATTACCACGGTCGGTCCGGACAAGTTCGTCGATTCTTATCCATTAGCTCTGTTGTATCCACCTCTTGATGAGGACCCCGGATTCTTGCGTCGTTATCGGGGCCGCCAGGCGATCCGTGACCTGGTCGAGGGCCTGTTGGCCCGCTACGATCTGGACGCATTTGTTATCCAGTACGTCTCAACGCCACCGCTTACGAAAAACGTGTCTGGCGCCGCTGCGCCCGCTGGTGGACGCGAGTCACGCACGCTGCGCGGAGGCGGCATCGTCTCTTCCACCGGCCTCCCCGGCATCGTCATGCCCGCCGGTTACACGAAGGACAATCTCCCGGTTGGGATTGAGTTTATCGGGAAGTCGTTTGATGATCTGCGTCTACTGCAAGTGGCTTACGGCTACGAGCAGGCAACGAAGAAGCGTCGCTCGCCCCTCACCACGCCGCCGCTGCCCGGAGAGAAGTTCGATTACTGAAATAGGCTGCAATCTTCAGGAAAAAGTGTCGGGGCTACAACGCCAGTCCCGACAAGTGTCGGACGTCTACGACACCTGAATCTCGCCCGCCGTGATTGCGCTTTATTGAGAGCGCTTTGCTATTTCAACTACTTAGGCATTCCATCGCGATTGGTCGCCATCCAGCCTTCTGGTACTGAGTTTGCATTCAGCATGGGGTAGTGGAGAGCCAAGCATGCTTAAGATCACGATTGCCGACACGGCGATGGAGGAGCGGTGGACCCTGCAGGGCCGCCTGGCCGCGCCCTGGGTCGGTGAGCTGAAAACGAGTTGGAAAAGGGCGCATAGCTCAGTTCAGGGGCGAAGGTGCATCGTGAACCTCGAGGAAGTCACGTTCATTGACAAAAGCGGAGAGCGAATATTGCGGTCGATGTCAAAGCAAGGCGCAAGCTTCGTGGCCAGCGATGTTTACGTGAAGCATGTACTCGATCGCCTGAGATCAAGGTCGAAATAGGATGACAGGGGGCCAGAGAAATGAGGCATTTCGCAGAAAATGCAGGATATACCTGGTTGTGTGGGCCGATGGCCAATCAGTTGACTACATGTCACTCGTGCTCGCACATGTTTGACGACAAGCTGCATGGGTCGCAAAGCCAAAATGCCGGTGAAGGAAAAAACTCCGTGCAGATTTCCACCCGGCAGCACGGCCAAACTACAATTCTAGCCGTATCGGGGGACATCGATTCCGCGAACTCCCTGGAAGTACGCCAATCGGTGCTGCACGAGATACAAGAAAACCACACGTCACGTCTACTGGTGAACCTCGGCCAAGTCCGTTACCTGGATAGCTCAGGTGTCGCTTCTCTGGTCGAGGGACTGAAAGCGTCCCGCCATCTCGGCTCCCGCCTGATTTTGTTTGGGCTGAACCCGTCGCTCCGGGAAGTTTTCGAACTATCCCGCCTCATTAAGGTCTTCGAGGTCTATGACAACGAAGAGCAGGCATTGGCTGCGTGAAATATTGGAAGAACTCTCTTCCAACAAGAGTTTTACGGCAGCTTTCGCGGATCGATACCCAGCTTTTTCATCCGTGTGAGCAAAGTAGTCCTTTTGAGACCCATGCGGGCTGCGGCGCCGTTTGGACCCCCAACAAGTCCGTTCGTTTCCTTCAGGATTCGCACAATCCTCTCTTGTTCATCGGGGGTGCCATTTCTCGAAGGACCCGCGCCATTACTTCCCAATTCCGGCACGGAGATGGCCAACGTGCTGCTGCGGGTGAGAATCACAGCACGCTCTACCAGATTCTGAAGCTCACGAATATTCCCCGGCCAATGCCAATGCGTCAACTTCCTCATGGCCGCTGCGGGAATGCTTTCGATTCGCTTCTCCATACGGCGCGCGTACTTTTGACTGAAGTATCGCACCAGCAAGGGAATATCTTCCGGGCGTTCGCGTAAGGGAGGGACTCGGATGGGAAAAACATTCAGCCGGTAATAGAGATCGCTGCGAAATTGCCTGGTTTCGATCATCTGGTCCAGATCGCGATTGGTTGCCGCCACCAGGCGAATGTCGACTTTCTTTGTCCGCGTGCTTCCCAAGCGTTCAAACTCTCCGTCCTGCAAAACACGCAGGAGTTTGGGTTGAAGCTCCAGAGGAATATCACCGACTTCATCCAGAAACAGCGTGGCTTGATCTGCCAGTTCAAGCCGTCCAAACTTCTGCGTGATCGCACCGGTGAAGGCCCCGCGTTCGTGGCCGAAGAGTTCACTTTCCAGCAGCCCCGTCGGAATCGCCGCGCAATTGAGTTTTATGAGTGTCCGCGCTTTACGTTGGCTGCGGTCGTGAATCGCCTGGGCGATCAGTTCCTTGCCGGTACCGGTCTCACCCATCAGCAGAACGGTGGAATCACTCGTGGCCACCGTTTCGACAAGTTGCAGGACCTGCCGCAGCGCCGAGCTCTGCCCTACGATTCCATCAAAGTCCGCGGTGGTGCGAATCTCCTCTTCTAAATAAAGCTTTTCCTGTGCGAGCTTGTCTTTCAGTTCGGCGATCTCGCGATAGACCAGGGCATTCTCGACGGCGATCGCCACTTGGCCGGCGACTCGCACCAGAAAATCAACGTCCTCCGTGCTGAATGAATTCTCGACTCGGCTACCCAGTGCCAGAATTCCGAACGTTCTGTTTCGTCTGATCAACGGAAGAGCGCAGACGGACTTGATGGGTTCTCCACGAATCTTGCAAACATCGTCATTTATGCCATCTTCCTTGGCGACATCCTCTCCTCTTCCTACGACAATAGGCTTGCCAGTTTTGAATGCCCGGCCGACAAGGGTCCCATCGAGAGGGAACACCGAATCCTCTTTGGCAGAAGATCCAGTTCTTTCCGGAAAGTCGAAAGCGCGGAGCCTCAATTGACGCTGATCCGAATCAGATATGAAGACGCCCACAACATCGCAGTGCATATCTCGCCGGATGCACGCCGAAATCGCCCTTAGCAGATCGCGAGGCGCCATATTCGAAACCAGGGTGTTGGTCATGTCCAGGAGGAGCTTTAGCCGGTCCTTTCACGCTCCAGCGCCTCCTGCACGTAATCTGATTCTCGCTTGATGAGTGCCTTAGAAACTCCCCAACTAGTTCCCATGAAGGACCTCCCAGCGCACCTGATACACGCTTGCGTTATGGTGTTGGGCTCCCTGGAGCAGCTCGAACACCGTCAAAAAGGGTTTGGCTGTTGAATGGCATAAACACGTTCATTGCTGGCGAGTCGCGACCACCTGAAACAACATTGGATTACCGTCCGCAGCAAAGAGATTCGACGAATTTCTGGCGGCCCAGTAGCACAGGCTTCAGCCTGTGTGCCTTTCTCTTTAGCGTGGCCGAAATCAAAAACACACAGGCTGAAGCCAGTGCTACGTGCTCCCGTTCCGCATGCATGGCGTTTGATACTTGCCGGGTGAGTTTATTACGGGGCGGTTGCGAGGAGCTCATCTTGAATCGCCTGTCGGATGTCTGACAACTGTCGGATTTCGTGTCGGCGGCGCCGACACTCTTTACGACAGTCAACCGCTAAACGCCACTATCTTACTATGACTTCAAGCATTTACCCAAAACGTGGATCGCTCGAGAGTCTGGCACGTCGGATGCACTATTCCACAAAGGATAAGTGCGCCGGGACCGAGCACGGTCGCCCGTACATTTAGTTTAGTAGACCGGGCGAATGGCACTCAGGTGCTTTCAAATGAAGATGAGTAAGGGAAGCCTTCAAAAATGCCGCCCTTCGCCCGTGAGCGAACCTGGATTCCCTAAGGGAGGATGCAAGCTGACTTTGTATTTTCTAGTGGGAGTGTTGTCGTGCGTCTGGCTAGTGCCCATAACGCTTGCACACGCACAAAAGGAGAAGACCACTGAGGCACAACGCGCCACATCCTCGATTGCGGGAAATGTGAACGTAATCACGGGCGGAGGTCAGGCCAACAATCTTGCGGGTATCACAGTGAAGTTGAGCGATCCGGCTACGGGATCCGCGTTGCAATCGACGCTCGCCGATGAGAGTGGCCGTTTTCAATTTACGCAATTGGCGGCTGGAACTTATAGGGTCGACGTCAACGCGGAGGGATTCAAACCGTGGGTCAAGACAATCGCTCTCGGGCAGGGTCAAGCTGTAGCGGAAGACGTCACCCTGGAGATCAACTCGATTGAAGAGAAGATTGAAGTGCAGGGAGAGAATTTCGACATTTCCACTAACAGCGCGGAGACCACCGCCACTCTCAGCAACCGGGAGCTGGACACTCTGCCACTTGCGCAACAGAAATTCACGGATGCGCTGCCTCTCACCCCCAGTGTGATCCGCACGCCTGAGGGGAAACTGAATTTTAACGGACAGGCGGAAAATCAGGGAATCCTGCTCGTAAACTCGACTGAGAACGTTGATCCGGTTACAGGAAGCTTCGCAATTCCGGTGCCTATCGATGTAATTCAATCGATGAGCGTGCACGACACTCCGGATACCGCCGAATTCGGTGGATTTTCTGGAGGCCTGACGGAAATTGAAACCAAACCACCATTCGATGCGTGGAGTTTTAGACTGCATGATTTCATTCCCGGGTTTCGAGGGAAGAGCGGACATCTCCAAGGAGTCGCCGACTTTACCCCGAGAGTCGTGTTCGGCGGCCCTTTGATGGACGGCAAACTTAACCTAACGGAAGAGTTGACCTATGAAGTGAGAAACCAGCCGGTGCGTGGGCTGTCCTGGCCGGTTAACGAAACACAAACCAGGAGTGTCACGTCGTTCACGGAATTTCAAGCGGTCTTCTCTCCGCATCATCTCCTGGACATAAATCTAAATGTTTTCCCGCTGCACACGCGGTTCGCAAATATCAACGCACTTGTTCCGCAAATCGCATCGTCCGACTATGGGCAAAATGGAGCATCGATCGGGATCTCGGACAGCTACCAGTTCAGTTCAGGCGGACTCTTCAACACGGTGCTTCGGTATACCAGATTCGACAGTCACGCTCACGGCCAGGGGCCCGAAGACATGCTGGTTACTCCTAACGGATGGGGCGGCAATTTCTTCAATTCGTGGTCCAGGAGTGCCAATGAGTGGGAGTTTCGGCCGGCCATGCAGTTCGCTGACAAATCCTGGCATGGCCGCCATACGCTGAAAATCGGATTGGATGTCTCCCGCAGGTCATACGTCGGAAGCAGCATATCTCATCCTGTCCAACTGCTTCGACAGGACGGTTCAGTCGCGGAGCAAATTAACTTTCAAGGAGTGGGTCTGCTCAGCGGGGCGTCTACGGAGACCGGGGAATTTATCGAGGATCATTGGACCCTCGACAGCCATCTGGCTTTAGACCTCGGAGCGCGCCTGACGAATCAATCCGTCGGACGGAGCGCCGCCCTGGGACCTCACATCGGTGTTGCATTCTCGCCAAGTCAAAATGGCAAGACTGTAATCCGCGCCGGCGCCGGTACCGTTTACGGACATGCGCCATTGCTCGCGGTGGATTTCGTCGATAACCCGACGCGGGTGATTAGCTTCTTTGATCCCTCCGGAAGAATGGTCGGTGGACCTATCTCTCTTCAAAACACTTACCTGCAACCTGACGCCGGCCCGGCTCCGCAGGTGATCCCGCAGTTTCCGCGAACCAGCCCGCGTACCTTCACGTGGAGCGTAGAACTAGAACACGAGCTGCGACGCAATATTAGTTTTAGGCTGAGCTATCTTGACAGCCAAACCCGGAATCTTTTTGCACTCGATCCCATCATCAACCTAAACGGCGGCCGCTCGGTGCTTGCCGTGAGCAGTACCGCCACATCACGCTATCGACGTGTCGAAGCAACGATCAACGCTCGACCTTCGGAGCACGCCAATTTGAATGTTTCGTACGTATGGAGTCGCGCTCGCGGTGATCTGAACGTGCTTTCTGAGACGCTTGTGCCCTTTGAGCAGCCGGTGATCCGCCCTAATGTGTCTGGCATTCTCCCATCCGATGTGCCTAATCGCGTGGTGACTTGGGGAATTTTTGATCTTCCATGGAAATTGAAATTGAGTCCCGTCGTCGATGTGCATACCGGGCTGCCCTATTCTAATGTCGATGTGCTTCAGAATTATGTGGGCGAGCCGAACACCCTGCGTTTCCCAACTTTTTTCTCGCTTGACGCCAGGATTTACCGCGAGTTTCCGCTGGCCATGCCGTTCATCGGCCGCTCGTCGACGCGGAAGTTTCGGTTCGGTGTGTACTCGCTTGATCTAACCAATCACCTGAATCCACACGACGTTTATAACAACGTTGCGTCGCCCTTGTTTGGACAGTTCGCTGGATACCACCGTTGTATTGACGGCCTGGTGATCGAAATCGTTAATTGATTGGAGGGCTGCCATGAAGCCCAAACACTTCTTTAGCTTTTTTGGATTCGCGGCGACTTGTGCAGGCATTCTCTCAGGGGCGCTGCTGTTATTTCAGAAAATGATTGCTCGTGAAGTTTTCATTTCTAACCTCACTCTGGCCATCGCGACGATCACGCTGCTTTTGGCTGGCGCTCAAATCCTGTGTATTGGATTAGCATCAGAAATGTTGTCACGCACTCATCGTGAATCCCAAGACAAACCTACTTATGTCTCCGGAGCAATGAAGGATTCCGACGAGGAAGTGAGAATTAGCAGGGAAGTAGCGGCCAGGGTTCACGTAGATAATGGAAATCATCTTGAAAAGCACCCGAATCCCTCCCCATTGCGGCCGCAAGCTGGCCCGGAGCGTCCGGTGCTGATGGTGTCCGCGCATCAACCCAGGCTCGTACGCAAAATCGCGCGCAACCGTTTAGCTTAAACTCGAGCCTACCGTCTGGAACTGATCGCTCCACGCGCAGGCCAGGATCGATGTTTTAAAGTTCCCGGTTCGCATAGAGCGTGTCATCGATGGAAGATGTTCTTCTTCTCGACCGGCTTCATTTCGCCTTCACGGTGACTTTTCATTACATTTTTCCACAATTAACGATGGGCCTGACGCTTTTGCTGGTCTATTTGAAGACCAAGGCGTTGCGTACGGGTGATGAACACTTCAACAATGCGGCACGTTTTTGGGCCCACATTTTCGGGATCACGTTTGTGTTGGGAGTGGTCACTGGAATACCGATGGAGTTTCAGTTCGGAACGAACTGGGCTGCCTTCTCGAAGTCGGCAGGAGGCGTGATTGGGCAAACGCTGGCCATGGAAGGAGTATTTTCATTTTTCCTGGAGTCAGCCTTTCTGGGATTATTCCTGTTTGGCGAGAAGAAGCTTGGACCAATCGGACACTGGTGGGCGGGATTTCTGGTATGGCTCGGTTCATGGCTCTCGGGCTATCTGATTGTCGCCACAAATGGTTGGATGCAGTATCCCACAGGATACAGTGTGGGTCCGAATGGAGAAATTCTGCTGTCCAGCTTTTGGAAATTGCTTCTGAACCGTTGGACCGCCTGGCAGTATGCCCACACCATGACCGGCGCGGTGCAAACGGGCTGCTTCGCAATGGCTGCAGTCGGCGCGTTTTATCTGCTTGCGAGGAATTATCAGAACTATGGCCGAACGTTCGTGAAGACCGGCGTAATCGTAGGGACGATAGCAGCCCTCTTGCAACTTTATCCAACGGGCGATATGCAGGGAAGACTCATCACGCAGCATCAGCCTCCGACCCTTGCCGCTATGGAAGGGCTCTTTAAAGAGGAACGCGGCGCCCCTCTTGCGATTCTGGGCCAGCCGGATGTGCGGAATCAGCGTCTCGACAATCCTCTCGTGATTCCCAACATGCTTAGCTTTCTCACCTACCGAAGCTGGAGTGCGAACGTAAAGGGCCTCGACAGTTTTCCGCACGACCAATGGCCGGACCAAATTGAGATGCTCTACTACAGCTATCACTTGATGGTGGGGCTGGGAACGATTTTCATCGCGGTGATGTGCCTGGCTGCGTGGTACCTGTCGCGGGACCGCCTGTACGAGTCGCGGTGGATGCTTTGGGTCTTGATGCTCTCCGGGCCCCTGCCGTTCATTGCAAATACAGCGGGGTGGATCACGGCGGAATTGGGGCGGCAACCGTGGGTCATCTACCAATTGATGCGTACGTCGACAGGCATCTCACCGCATGTGTCCGAGGGAAATGTGCTTTTCACCTTGATTGGATTCATGGGGATGTACACGCTGCTGTCTATATTGTTTCTGTTCCTGATTTACCGGGAAATCGATCACGGGCCGGAACCGACCCAGTGAATCACTAGATCAATCACCGACGGCAGGCGCATGCCGCGAAATGAGGAAGTCTCGATGGGAACTCTCTGGTACTGGCTGGTCGCCTTCATGATTACGACTTACGTGCTACTCGATGGATTCGATCTCGGCGCGGGGACTATACAGTTCCTCGTTGCAAAGACGAGCGAAGAGCGGAGGCAAGTGATTGCGTCCATCGGACCAGTCTGGGACGGCAATGAGGTCTGGCTGATCGCGGCGGGCGGGACTCTTTATTTTGCTTTTCCATCCCTTTATGCGTCGGCGTTCAGCGGATTTTACTTACCGTTAATGATTGTACTGTGGCTGCTGATTTTGCGAGGAATATCCATCGAGCTTCGGAATCACGTGGGAGGAGATGTTTGGGAGCCAATGTGGGATTTTTTATTTTGCGCATCGAGCTTGCTACTGGCAGTTTTTTATGGCGCCGCGCTTGGAAATGTAGTTCGAGGGGTACCGCTGGACGCAAGCGGCTATTTTTTTGAACCGCTATGGACCAATTGGCGTCTCGGTGAAGAAACGGGAATCCTAGACTGGTACACAGTCTTGGTGGGCGTATGCGCTCTTGCAGCATTGGTTATGCACGGCGCCATATGGTTGCAGATGAAGACGGCGGGAATAGTGAGCGAGCGCGCGGGGCGAGCGGCCAAGCGGGCGTGGTGGGGAGTTGTGTCGCTGACGGTGATCGTGACCCTCGTTACCTTTGGCGTGCAGCCACAGATACGAATGAATCTTTCTGCCCGGCCGTGGGGTTTTCTATTTCCTGTCCTGGCAATCGGCGGGCTGGCCGGCGTGCGATGGAATCTGACGAGAAAAAATGAGGCGAAAACATTCGCTGCATCCTGTGCGTACTTGGCCGGGATGCTCATCTGCGTCGTATTCGGCGTGTATCCAATGGTACTGCCGGCGCGAGATTCAGTGCATTCGCTTACGGTAGCGAATGCAAAAGCCGGGGAGTACGGGCTGAAGATCGGACTTGTGTGGTGGGCGATTGGCATAATTCTCGTGTTGCTATATCTCTCGATTGTATACAGATCATTCGCGGGCAAAGTGGCCGGGGAGCCCGATTCGCGCGGACAGTGAGCCGCAATGCCGGGATCACGACCACTCGGAAGAAGGTGCCGCCGTTGCGGCGAGTTCCAAATGACTTCCAGATGAAATTTGTGTTTTAATTGTCGGCATGAGCCAGGCTGAAATTAGTAGTCCGCGGCCGACGATCGGTGTGATCCTTGTGGTTAGCGGCCTCGCTGTGTCGTTCCTGCTGTGGCTGCTGTACGTGCATCATGCCTCGTCTGATTACGCCGGACGCTGGATGTTTTTGCCGGCCCTTAATGCGCTTTTAAATGGATTGTCCGCGATAGCGCTCTGCGTGGGATTGTATTTCATTAAACATCACAACAGGGAAGCGCACCGCACGAGCATGCTGCTGGCCTTCGCGTTCTCCTCCGCTTTTCTCGTGAGCTACATCGTGAACCACGCGCTGCACGGCGACACGATCTTTCCCGGCCACGGGGCCGTGCGCACACTGTATCTTTCCATTTTGGCCAGCCACATAATTCTCTCGATCCTCGCGCTGCCGATGGTGCTCACCACGTTCTTTTTCTCGCTGACGGGCCGGTTTGCAATGCACCGCCGCATCGCACGCTGGACGTTTCCCGTCTGGCTCTACGTTTCGACCACCGGCGTAGTGGTTTTCGTGTTCCTGAAAGCGTACGCGTACTAGGCTCCGCATACATCTAAGCTAAGCCAATTCCGAACATCCTTTTTTTGGCTATCTCGGTGCCTTGTCGCATGAGCTATTTCCACGCCAAGGGAAGAGCTTAGACCGACGCCGGTGACAGGCTTAGAGTGTCGAAGGCGTTCGACACTTGTCAAGAAACCGTCACAGAGACCGACACTGCACCAATTGGGTGGCAATCTCACAAGCGCAACTCTGCTGTTTTCAACGAATTTCCATAGTCCACGTAAGAACGGTTTTTGGCAGGCGGAGTGCATCGCACTCCGCTGTGCAACGGTCGGAGCTTGAAGTTTGAAGTAAATCCCAACTAACGCCCAGGTTAAGGAGCACCCTCTCGCTTAACGGCCACGGTAGCTCCGAAGTCCATGGTGCTCTGACCCCTACAACCTATTGTCTGAAGGGAGCGAAGATGGCGACTGCCGCAAAATTCCGCATCGACGTTGCGATCCATGACCTGCTGATGAACTCCAATCAGAAGCCTCCAATGCCCGCTGAAGCCATGGGATTAACCTTACCAGAGCCTGTGTTCCCTCGATTTCCGGATAGGCTAAACGATCCGGGTTCTGCAACTCCACCGGAAAAGCGCAAATGGGGTCCGAAAGATCTTTACCGCTATTCACGCGGTTGGTTGGTCCCTTACGTCCGCTCTCGAGTTTTGCCGGGCGAGTTCCATCCCATTACTGCGTATCTATTCGTGGAGTACAAATGCAATCTGGACTGCTGGTATTGCTGGGCCTTCGACAACAAGGTCAAAGGCATGACGGAAGATGTGGCGCGGCGTTCGATCGACTGGCTGCACGACAATGGTTGCCGCGTTCTTGCGTTAATGGGCGGTGAGCCGCTGCTGCGCCCGGACTTTGTGCATAAGGTCGTTTACTACGCTGCGAAAAAAGGCTTCTGGATTTATATCGCCACGAACGGGCGCCTGCTTCGCCCTGAAGTGGCGGATCGGCTTGGCGACGCTGGTGTCGCCGTCTTCAACTTCGCCCTGGATTCCTGGGACCTCCAGCCCAGTCTGCCCAAAGCTCTTGTTCCATCGCAGAAAAATCTGGAATACATCCTGCGGAAACAATATGTGAACGGCTATCTGGTGTTTTTCAATATGAATATTTGCCGCAACAACATGGAAGACATCCGGAAGCTCACGGAATACGCGCACGATCATCGCGTGGCCACCGATTATCACATTAACGAAACGCCCATGATCGAACAGGACGACCATTTCAAACATCTTTACGACAATCCGACATATATACGTCCGGAAGACTGGCGTGAAGTTGATTCGTTGGTGGACTGGCTGATTGAAAAAAATAAATCGGGCTATCAGATGGTGAACTCAGTGCAGCGCCTGCAGGAAATTAAGGCGTTCGTGCGCATGTCGTCGGGACTCGATCTGCGGGAATACGGCTGGAATGGTGACGGAACAAATGCAAATGGCCACCAAGCTGAGCTGCTAGCCTCGATGCCGGGAGTTGTTCAGGAATCGAATGGCGAGTTGCGCTTCGCTGAATGGAACTGCCGCGCCGGTCAGAACAACGTGATTATTCGTACCGACGGCACGGTTGCCCCCTGCTTTCCAATGCATGCGTCAACCTTCGACTGGGGAAATATCGATCGCCCGAAGTTTGAACAGTCGCAACTGTCCCATATGAAGTCAACGTGCCAGCGCCACTGTTTCTCAACTCTGAACCACAACCTGGCCTACTGCTACAACGATGCGCGTGTGATCAAGTGGCTGTGGGCGAACGCAAAGAATAAGTTCCAGGGCGGCGTGCGCAGCTTTGAGGATTAAAAACCGTCGACGAGGATTTGGCGGAGAGGGCGATGCTGTTATGAAGATCAGAAGCGTTCTTGTGCTCCCAATTCTCCTCGGAATGGTTATGAACATCTCGAGTGCCAAAGCGCAGTCGGACCGGGAGGAAAGCATTGGCGATGTTGCGGCACTCGTTGAACCGCCGCGAGCAGACATCAATGAGAGCAGGCTCTTCGCCGAATTGCTCGCACATAACGAGATGCGAAACGCTACCCTACTCGCCTACACAGAACAGAGAACCTATGAAGTGAAGGATACAACTGGAAAGGTGCGCGCTCAGGAAAGCGGTCAGATGGAGTATCACGCGCCTGACAAGAAAACTTTTATCACCACGTCTGAATCGGGCTCGGGAATCGTGCGCCACATGGCACTCAATCCTCTGATAGCCAGTGAGATCGAAGCAGCCTCCGGCAAGCAGCACCACGACAGCTCCATCTCCCCGGCGAATTACACGCTTGAACTTCTTGGCGAACAGCAAGTGGGGCCTTATCACTGCTTCGTTGTCCGGGCGACACCAAAACGGCCGGATAAGTACCTGTTTGAAGGAACGGTATGGATTGATACGGACGATTACGCTGTGGTCCGCATCGCCGGACATCCTGCGAAGAAACTTTCATTCTGGATAGAACGCGCCGACTTTGTGCGTGAGTATCAAAAAATTAACGGTTTCTGGCTTTCAAAGAGAGATGAAACGTTCGTAAGAGTCAGAATGTACGGACGTAAAGTTCTCACCATCGACCATCAGAACTACGCCGTAACCGGAGCAAAAGGCAGCGGTGAATTAGTTCAAAGTGCCGACAACTGAGCACTGCGATTCCAAATGCCGAAGTTGTGCAACATTCCGCAGTCACCACGCGTCAAAGTATGAGTGAGTCGGCGGATCCAATCGTCGTGTTAGTGTTAATCGATGATATTTAAAGGATGGTGTTCGGTTGTCTTCGACACTTAGAGTATCGGCGGTTGTCTTCATTGCAATATCCTTGATGTTCGCGCAGGAGAAACCCGCGGGAGACAGTGACGTCACGCGCGCGCGTCTGGACAACGGATTGCAAGTTGTGATTATTCGCGATCCACTCGCGCCGGTTGTCACCGTCGAGCAAAACTATATTGTCGGGGCCAACGAAACGCCGAACGGTTTCCCCGGAATGGCGCATGCCCAGGAACACATGCTATTTCGTGGATGTTCCGCATTGTCAGCCGACCAGATTTCGGCAATCTTTGCCCAGCTCGGCGGCTTCGGGAACGCCGACACGCAGCAGAGCATCACTCAGTATTACTCGACCATTCCCGCCGCTGATCTCGACATCGCTTTGCGAGTCGACGCGGATTGTATGCGCGGCATTCAGGATTCACAGACGGAATGGGCCCAGGAAAAGCCGGCCATCGAGCAGGAAGTGGCCCGCGACCTGTCGAATCCAACGTACAAGTTCACGACACGTTTGAATGAAGATATGTTTTCCGGCACGGTTTATAGTCACGATGCTCTGGGAACCAAGGACTCATTCGACGCGACGACCGGGGAGATGCTGAAGGACTTTTACAAAAAATGGTATGCCCCCAACAATGCGATTCTCGTTATTGCGGGCGATGTGGACCCGAGCGCGGTGCTGGCGAAGGTCAAGGAGTTCTACGGAGACATACCGAAGAAATCGTTGCCGCCGCGTCCCGAGATCAACCTTCAGCCTGTTAAGCCGGAATCATTCACGCTCGACAGCAATCTTTCGTATCTTCTGGCGTTCGTGGCCTACCGGTTTCCGGGAACAGACAGTCCGGATTTTGCTGCTGCGCAGATTTTGAGCGATGTCCTTGCGAGCCAACGCGGGAATTTGTACGAGCTCGTTCCGCAGGGGAAGGCGCTGGAAACCGAGTTTGGCTTTGCAGAGGCATATCGAAAAGCCAGCGTGGCGTATAGCGCTGCGGTTTTGCCGGCCGACGCGGACGCTGGTCCGGTGATTGCGGAAATACGTAAAATCCTGGCTGATTACGCCGCGAAGGGCGTGCCGGCTGAACTCGTCGAAGCAGCCAAGCGCCGAGAAATCTCCGGCGCGGAATTCCGGCGCAACTCCATCCCCGGACTGGCCGAAGTTTGGTCAGATGCGCTCGCTGCCGAAGGACGTAACTCTCCCGATGAAGATGTCGAGGCTATTAAACGGGCTACGCTGGCGGATGTTAATCGAGTCGCAAAAGAATACCTTGTGGATAAAAACTCGATCACGGCGGAATTGAAGCCAGTGCCATCTGGTGCGCCCGTGGCTTCCAAGGGATTTGGAGGCGCCGAACAGTTGACCTCCGCTCCCACGAAGCCAGTCGATCTACCTTCGTGGGCTGCATCTCGACTGCTCGCTCTTGAGTTACCGCCCGCTCCGCCTGCCTCCACCGAAGCAACTCTTCCGAATGGTCTGCACCTTATTGTGAGATCTCTGAAGGTTACTCCCACGATTACGGTGCTCGGAAGCATCCGGCACCAGCCGGAACTCGAAGCCGCACCCGGCAAGGACGGCGTCAGCGACGTGCTCGAGAATTTGTTTTCGTATGGCACGAAGAATCTGGACCGATTGGCATTTCAGAAGGCGCTCGACGATATCGCCGCAGACGAATCGGCCGGATTCAATTTCTCGCTGCAAGTTTTGAAACAGGATTTCTCGCGAGGCGTTCAACTATTGGCGGATAACGAGCTGAATCCCGCGCTTCCCGCCGAAGCGTTTAATGTGATCAAGCCGGAGACCGCGCAATTCGTAGCCGGCAGAATGAAGAGCCCGGGATATCGCGCGGGGCGCGCGCTCAATGCGGCATTGTTCCCCGACAACGACCCAGTCCTGCGGGAGACGACTCCGCAGACGGTCTCTTCGCTGACACTCGACGACGTGAAGCAGTATTTCGCCAAGACAGTGCGGCCCGATCTCACAACAATTGTGGTAATTGGCGACGTCACCCCCGATGAAGCCAGGAAAGTCATCGAGAAATCGTTTGGAACATGGAAGGCTGCCGGCCCCAAGCCTGAAGTCGATCTTCCTCGCGTGCCGCTGAACAAATCAACGGCGGCAAATGTTCCCGATCCCGGCGAGCTGCAAGACTCCGTTAATCTGTCTCAACTCGTTGCCATTACGCGATTCGATTCCGATTATTATCCTCTGCAACTGGCCAATCATGTTCTCGGAGGAGGTTTTTACGCTACGCGTTTGTATCATGACCTGAGGCAAGTGACGGGTTATGTGTATAACGTCGACGTTCGCTTGAATGCGCAGAAAACCAGATCAATCTATACCGTAACGTATGCCTGCGATCCGAAGAATGTATCGAAGGCTAGGGAGTTAATTCAGCGCGACCTGGTTTCAATGCAAAAAGAAAATGTCACGACAGGTGAACTGCAGCAAGCAAAGGCGCTTCTTTTGCGGCAGATTCCGCTGATGGAATCAAGTGAAGACGGCGTGGCGGGCGGATTGCTCGCTCGCGCTCAGATCGGTCTTCCGCTCGACGAACCTGTGCGGGCTGCGAAGCAGTATTTTTCGATCACCGCCGATCAAGTTCGCGCCGCCTTCGAGAAATGGATTCGGCCGGACGGGTTCGTCCAAATTATTCGTGGGCCGGCTCCCGAATAGCGCATCCGGCCCCCGCGGGGCTGGCGGTGGGCTCTTTACGGACGATGGGCGAAACTTGGGTTCCCAGGATTTCGATGGCTCGCAACATTTTTTGATGCGGAAGCGTCGAGACACCCATTTGGAACGTGATGCGTGAGATTCCGCCCAGGACTTCATTCACATACAATATTTTTTTCGCAACCGTTTCGGCGTCGCCGATCAACAGCGCACCGGTGGGCCCGCGCACGGCGTCGAATTGCGCCCGGGTCGTTGGAGGCCAGCCGCGTTCCTTGCCGATCTCTGTGAACGTGTGTGCGTATCCAGGATAAAAATCGTCCGCTGCCTCCTTGGTGGTGTCTCCCAGAAAGCCGATAGAGTGAAGACCCACGATGAGTTTCTCAGGCGGATGACCGGCGCGGCGTCCTGCCTCACGGTATAGATCGACAAGAGGGCGAAATCGTTTGGGTTCACCACCGATGATCGCGACCATCAGCGGGAGCCCGAGCATTCCGGCGCGAGCGAAGGAAGCAGGCGTGCCGCCTACGCCGACCCAAATGGGCAGCGGGTTTTGCAGCGGACGCGGGTAGACTGCTTGGCCCGTGAGTGGCGCGCGGTGCTCCCCAGACCAATGAACGTGCGTGTTCTCGCGAATCTTGAGTAGCAGATCGAGCTTCTCTGCGAAAAGCTCGTCGTAATCTTCAAGACGAAGTCCGAACAGCGGGTAGGACTCCACGAAGGATCCCCGACCCGCGACAATCTCAGCACGGCCATGTGAGATAAGATCCAACGTGGCAAATTCCTGGAAGACCCGCACCGGATCAGCGGCGCTGAGGACGGTGACGGCGCTCGTGAGGCGAATATTTTTCGTGCGCGTAGCGGCCGCGGCCAGAATCACAACCGGGGCAGAATCAAGGAACTCGGCCCGGTGATGTTCCCCGATACCGAACACGTCGAGACCCACCTGATCGGCAAGCTCAATTTCCTGCAGCAGATGCTGCATACGATCGACGGGGTTAAGGGTCAGACCTGTGGCTGGGTCCGAGATGGCTGCTGCGAAGCTGTCGACACCGATTTGCATCTTTGCGACCTCCAGGTTCAGCTGTCCATTGGATGACCAGCCTGGGCGTTTGATACAAGTTTATTGATCGTTCCTTAGCGGTCGTAACGCCGAGAGGGGTCGCGTTCGCTCGAGTAGCACAGGCTTCAGCCTGTGTGCTTTTCTGTCAGTGTAAGGATTAAGTCAAAACCACACAGGCTGAAGACTGTGCTACTTTTGCCCTGCGCAAACTCCATGCTTCTCTTGTGCAAGATTCGATCGCTCTGTGGATGATTTTCGCGGATGCGCAGCGTCGCGGGCATTTCGCGAAGTTTATCCTCGCAATCCTCAGGCAAAATAAGGCTTTCAACTACGTGTCTAAATTTCGATTAAGTCGAAGAGAGGCGAAAGCGTGCCGTAAAGTGGCGCAGAAAAGGCGCCTCGTAAGTGATTTCGAGACCCTGAATTTCCGTGCGTCGACGCCATACCTCGAGGATCATTTCGACCACGTAGTCGATGTGGCTCTGCGTGTAGACGCGACGCGGAATTGCCAGGCGCACTAAATCCATGGCCGCGTGGTCGCCAAACATCAGTGTTCCGATCTCCACCGAGCGGATGCCGCCTTCGACGTAAAGCGCCGCCGCAAGCGCCACACCGGGAAATTTCGCGGGCGGAATATGCGGAAGGAATGCGCGAGCGTCAATGTACACGGCGTGGCCGCCCGGCGGCTGCATCACTGGCACTCCTTCACGGGAGATGTGCTCGGCCAGGTAGGCTGTCGAGGCGATGCGGTAGCTCAGGTAATCATCATCAAGCACCTCGTTCAAGCCGACGGCGATTGCTTCGAGGTCGCGGCCTGCAAGGCCGCCGTACGTTGGAAAACCTTCCGTGAGGATCAGCAGATCCTTTTCCTGTTGCGCAATCAAATCGTCGTTCGTGCCGAGAAAACCGCCGATATTCGCGAGGCCGTCTTTCTTTGCCGACATCGTACATCCGTCCGCGTGACTGAAAATCTCCTGTGCAATCTCGCGCGGCGTCTTGCCCGCGTAACCAGGCTCGCGCAGTTTGATGAAGTAAGAGTTCTCAGCAAACCGGCAGGCGTCAATGTAAAGTGGGATCGAATGCCGTTTGCAGATTTCCTTCACCGACCGAATGTTGGCCATCGAGACGGGTTGTCCACCGCCGGAATTATTTGTAATTGTCAGCATCACGAGAGGAACGCGTTCACGCCCTTCGCGCGCGATCAACTCCTCGAGCCGATCGGTATCCATGTTGCCCTTGAAGGGATGCACGAGGGAAGGATCTCGCGCTTCCCGGATCGGCAGATCGACGGCTTCGGCCCCGACAAATTCGCAGTTCGCGCGCGTGGTATCGAAATGCGTGTTGTTCGGAACGATGCTGCCTTTGCGGCACAATACGGTGAACAGGATGTGTTCGGCGGCCCGTCCTTGATGCGTCGGGATAACGTGACGGAAGCCAAAAATATTTTGTACGGCAGTCCGGAATCGTTCAAAGCTCGGCGACCCAGCGTATGATTCGTCGCCGCGCATCATGGCGGCCCACTGCTCGGTGGACATCGCAGCCGTGCCGGAATCAGTCAGCAGATCGATCAGAATCGAATCCGACGAAATCGAGAATAAGTTATAGCCAGCCTGCTCAAGCAATCGGCGACGGTCTTCAGGCGTAGTGCGGTGGAGCGGTTCAACGCTCTTTATGCGAAACGGCTCGATGATCGTCTTGTGCATCGCGGCCTCAAGAAGGAGATTGAAGAGAAGCAGAACATACAGGGGGTGGGGAGTGCAAGCGTTCACCATGATGCAGAATAAACTGCGATGGATCGGATCAAGTTTTTCGAGCCAAAAGTTGTATCCAACGTCCCCGCCCCAGAATCTAAGTCCCCAGTGGAGGTGTCATGCGTTCAGCGGCATGTGGTCTTGCAACCTATGGGCCAGCGCAACTAGCCGCAATGCTCTGAGAAGTTCGTCAGCGAAGGCGCGTTTGTCTTCATAACGGGACGCCGCGATGCGGAACTGGCTGCAGCAGTTAACGAGATCGGAAAGAATGTGAGGTGCGTACGAGGAGACGTGTCAAACCTTGCCGATCTTGACCGCTGTTCGCACAAATCAAACGGGAGAAGGGCAAGCTCGACATTGTGTTCGCGAATGCCGGTATTGCGAAGTATGCGTACGGAATTGTTTGTGGATGGCGGATTCGCACAGGTGTAAGCGCAACGGAATCTGAAGCAACGGGAGGGCCGTAAATGGCGAAGATGAAGGCGGTTCAAGTTCCGAAAGCGGGAGGGGACTTCGAGATCGTGGAGCGCGACATTCCCCAGCCCGGGCCGGGCCAAGTGAGAATTCGCGTTCAAGCCTGTGGAGTCTGTCACGGCGATGTTGTTACCAAAGAAGGCCTCTTGCCGGGCATCACGTACCCGCGAGTTCCCGGGCACGAAGTCGCCGGCGTGATCGACGAGGCGGGCTCTGGCGTCACGCAATGGACGAAAGGGCAACGCGTCGGCGTCGGCTGGCACGGCGGACAAGATGGCACATGCCTCGCGTGCCGCCGCGGCGACTTTGCCAACTGCGCCCACCTGAAGATTTGCGGGCTTAGTTATGACGGCGGGTACCAGGAATACATGGTTGCCCCGGTCGAAGCGCTCGCGCAGATGCCGGACATGCTCGACGCCGTCGAAGCCGGGCCGCTGATGTGCGCTGGAATGACGACGTTCAACGCTCTTCGCCATAGCGGCGCGCTTCCGAGCGAACTCGTGGCGGTGCAGGGCATCGGAGGGCTCGGGCACTTGGGAATTCAGTTCGCGCGAAGTTTTGGGTATTTGGTCGCGGCCGTAGGGCGCGGCTCGGAGAACTCCGCGCTGGCTAAAAAGCTCGGCGCACATTTCTACATAGACAGCGCCGCAACCGATGCAGCGGCAGAATTGCAGAAGCTTGGCGGGGCGAGCGTGATTCTTGCTACCGCACCGAGCGGTAAATCAATGTCCTCGCTGTTTGGCGGGCTTGCGGTGAACGGCAGAATGTTGGTCGTTGGAGCGCCGCCCGATCCAATCGAGGTTTCATCTCACCAATTGATTATGGGAAAACGAAGGCTGCAGGGCTGGGCGTCGGGCATCCCTACGGACTCAGAGGACACTCTGCGCTTCGCGGAGATGGCGGGCGTGCGTCCAATGATCGAAAAATTCCCACTAGCAAAAGCTGCCGAAGGCTACGCGCGTATGATGAGCGGGAAAGCGGAATTTCGAGTCGTGCTCACCATGTGACGCATTGCGGCAGAACTCCGTCGTTAGCTGCCGCTCAGAACTGTACTTATCAAGTCTGTACAGATACAATTCGCAAAATCTCCCTGGTTCATGCTCCAGGCTTCGCTGAAAGAACATAAACAAACACCTCAAAGGAAGACGAACATGGCGGACGAGAACCCACCCCGTTCGGTAGTTGCTACAGACGAAGAATCCCGCATTGGATCTTCGGGCCTGACCGGCGCCTCGCGTGCGCCTTCGGCATACAGAAGTTCCAAGCGCCGCAGAAACCTTATAATTCTGATCATAGTCGCCGTAGTGGTTGTAGCCTCCATATTTTTGTGGCGCTACTTCGGCACCTACGAATCAACTGACGACGCCCAGGTGGATGTTCACCTATCTGCTGTCAGTCCGCGTGTCGGGGGCTACGTTCAAGCCGTCAACGTGAATGACAACCAGTGGGTGGAAAAAGGCACCATACTGGTGGAGATCGACTCGAAAGACTATGAAGTTGCGCTCGCGCAGGCACAAGCCAACCTCGCAAGCGCAGAAGCGACAGCCCAATCGCTGAATATAACTATTCCCATCACTACGGCAAACACTTCGAGCCAATTGAGATCCACTGCTTCGGACATCGAGGGCGCTGACGCTGGAGTCATCGCTGCCGAGCGGCAGCTCACCGCCGCCCATGCCCAGGTCGAACAGGCCGAGGCGAACGATATAAGGGCGCAAGCCGATCTCCAGCGGTACAAGACTTTGGTCGACAAAAGGGAAGTGGCCCAGCAGGTATATGATCAGGCAGTAGCCACTGCCAAAACCAGCGCAGCGGCTGTTGCCGCAGCCACCGCCAATGAGTCCGCTGCGCAACAATTCGTGCAACAGGCCCGCAGCCGTGTAGTCCAAGCCGCTGCAAACTACCAATTCGCGGAAACCGGGCCGCAACAAGTGTCTTCTACTCGGGCTCGTGCGCGTGCTGCCATCGCCGAGGTGAACCAAAAGCGTGCGCTCATCGAGCAAGCCCATCTCAACCTCGAATACACGAAAGTCATTGCGCCCGTCACCGGCGAAGTGAATAAAACCGTTGTCGTCGGAATGAACGTGCAACCTGGGCAGCAGCTCCTTACGATCGTGCCGCTCGATGACGTGTGGATCACCGCCAATTTCAAAGAGACGCAGCTAAGACGCATGCGCGTCGGGCAGCCAGCAAATATCCATGTGGATGCAATCGGCAAGACCCTGAGGGGCCACGTGGACAGCATTGCGGGAGCGACAGGCCCGCTCTTCAGTTTGCTTCCGCCGGAAAATGCTACTGGCAACTACGTGAAAATTGTGCAGAGGATTCCCGTAAAGATCGTTCTGGAGCCGGGTGAAAATCGGGATCGTCAACTTCGTCCCGGCATGAACGTCGTGCCGGATGTTTATCTGCGATGAGCTCCGCTCCGCTCACACTCGATCAGGATATTTGGCGGCCCAAATATAATCCCTGGCTGATCGCTGTTGTTGTGGCGTTGGCCGCCTTTATGGAGGTCCTCGACACCAGCATCGCTAACGTGGCCCTGCCCTATATGGCCGGGAATCTGGGCGCCAGCAATGATCAGAGCACGTGGGTGCTGACTTCGTATCTGGTGTCGAATGCGATCATCCTGCCAATCAGCGGCTGGCTCGCGGGTGCCTTAGGGCGCAAACGTTTTTTCATGTCCTGCTTAGGTGTTTTTACGCTGAGTTCTTTGCTTTGCGGCGTAGCGCCCAGTCTAGGTTTTCTTCTTCTCTTTCGCGTGCTGCAAGGCGCGGGCGGCGGAGGACTGCAGCCGATGGCTCAGGCTATTCTCGCGGACACTTTTCCGCCACACCAGCGAGGCTTGGCGTTCGCGCTGTATGGCATCACGGCCATCATGGCGCCAACGATCGGACCAACTCTGGGCGGATGGATCACATTCAACTATTCCTGGCGCTGGATTTTTTTTATCAACCTACCGGTGGGCATAATCACATGGTTTCTAGTGCGGCGCTTCGTCGAAGATCCTCCCTATGTAGCCAGGCTCAAGGCGGCCGGGGTTAAGCTCGATTACGTTGGTATCGCGCTTCTGACTCTGGGTATAGGCGCGTTGCAGGTACTCCTCGACAAGGGACAGGAAGACGATTGGTTCGGGTCGCGCTTCATTACTACCTTGGTTGTAGTGGCAACCCTATCTTTAATCGCGCTAGTCATCTGGGAGTGGTATCAGAAGGCGCCGATCATTGATGTCCGCATGTTCAGGAGTTTTAACTTCGCCAGTTCGAGCTTGATGATGTTCACGCTGGGAATCTTGTTGTTCAGCAGTCTGGTCCTCATGCCACAGTTCCTCCAAACGCTTTTGGGATACACATCCCAGCTGGCGGGCCTCGCGCTTTCGGCTGGAGGCGTTGTTTTGCTGATTGAAATGCCGATCATGGGGCAACTGACCACCAAGGTTCAGGCGCGCTACCTGATCGCGTTCGGCTGGCTCGCGCTGTCCATCGCCATGTACTATTCGACCAAGCGGATCGACTTGCAGCTGAGTTTCAGTGCCGCGGTGTGGTTGCGCATCGCGCAGGTGATTGGATTGGGATTCCTGTTCGTGCCGATTACGCTGGTGGCTTACATCGGAATTTCGCCGGAGAAAAATAATGCGGTTGCCGGCATCATCAATTTCATGCGCAACATGGGAAGCAGCGTGGGAACTTCGCTGGTCACAACATTAATCGCGCGTCGTGCGCAATTTCATCAATCAATTCTGGTCGACTACGCCAGGCCTGACAATCCTATTTTCCAAAATTCCGTGAACGGCCTTAGCCAGTACCTGGCGCAATTTGGATTAGGTCCTCATGACGCTCGCGTGCAGGCTCTTGCTAAAATTTATCAGGGCGTGCAAGCGCAGGCGGCGACCTTGGCATATATCGATACGTTCAAGGTTCTTTCCATAGGGGCGGCGGTCATGTTTTGTCTTACTTTTGTCCTAAAGAAGAATGATCCTCGTGCAGGCGGCGGGGAAGCGGCGGTTGGCTAAGCGAGCTGGAAGTACCCAAGTGATCCAGGGTGAAGCGCAGCGAATGGTCGGCGTGGAGAACCCACATGATCAAAATCGTCACGATTGAACGTGAGTACGGATGTGGCGGCGGCGAAATCGCTCAACTGCTTGCGGAACGGTTGGGCTGGAAGCTGCGGGATCAGTTTCTAACCGAGGAGATTGCCAGACTTGCCCATTGTTCAAAAGCCGTCGTAGAGGTTAGAGAGGAACGCACCGACCCATTCTATTATCGGCTGTTCAAATCGTTTTTGCGCGGCAGCTATGAAGGCAGCCTCAATGCGCACAAGCTCAATGTAGTCGACAGCGAAAGCATTCTGAAATTTACCGAATTGGTCGTTAAGCACGCCGCAAAGACAGGAAACTGTGTCATCGTCGGAAGAGGGTCGCAACTTTTTCTCAAGGATCGTGCGGATACGTTGCGTGTGTTTCTTTACGCTCCTCGAGAAGCTAAAGTCCAGCGCCTGCTCGCTCGCGGTAAAAGCGAGAAGGAAGCCGAACAACTCGTCGATTCCGTCGATCAAGAGCGCACCGACTTCATCCAGAAATATTTTGGCGTCGAATGGCCAGCCCGCACCGTGTACCACACCATGATTAATACCGCGATCGGTGATGAAGCTGTCGTTCACATGATTCTGGAGTTCATGAAAACTCTCGAGACAGTGAGCTAGAGCCTGAGGCCAAACGTAGTGGAGGAATTATTAGATTTTATGAAGCCGCCGTGTGACCAGGCTGTCATTGAATCCGCGCGTCCCGCCGTTCCATGCACAAAATCTGCGGAGCCCTGGATCCTCGCCGCGGCCATACTTGGATCCAGCATGGCGTTCATCGACAGTACTGTCGTGAACGTCGCTTTGCCCGCGCTGCAAACCAGCCTCGGTGGAACCGTCATTGACATGCAGTGGGTTGTCGAGGCCTATGGATTATTTCTTGGGGCATTGATTCTGGTTGGCGGTTCGATGGGCGACATGATTGGCCGGCGGCGGATGTTTCTCCTCGGGGTGAGCATCTTTGCAATTGCGTCCGTTGGCTGCGGGCTCGCTCCAAACATTCGCCTATTAGTGATTGCGCGGTCCGTTCAGGGACTGGGGGCCGCGTTCCTCGTGCCTGGCAGCCTGGCCATCATTAGTGCTTCGTTCAGCGAGACAGAACGCGGACGAGCCATTGGGACTTGGTCGGGTTTCACGGCGATCACCACGGCTCTAGGTCCGGTTCTGGGCGGCTGGTTGATCGAGCATGCTTCGTGGCGCTGGGTATTTTTCATTAACGTCCCCATTGCTGCCGCCGTGATTGCAATTTCGCTGTGGCGGGTTCCTGAAAGCAGAAGCCCAGCGCATGGAAATATCGATTGGCTAGGTGCATTGGTCGTTACGGTAGGGCTGGGAGGAGTGGCTTATGGATTCATCGAATCTGCAAGCCGAGGCTGGAGCCGTCCTTCCATTTGGGGATCTTTAACTCTGGGCTGCCTGTGTTTGCTTGCATTCTTTTTAATTGAATCTCGTGTGCGCAATCCCATGGTACCGTTGGAATTATTCCGTTCGCGCACTTTCAGCGGCGCCAACTTGCTCACGCTATTCCTCTACTCGGCTCTGGGAATTTTCTTCTTTTTGTTTCCGCTGGATTTGATCCAGGTGCAGCATTACTCCGCGACGGCCACGGGCGCTGCCGCGCTTCCTTTCATTTTATTGATGTTTCTGCTCTCGCGCTGGTCCGGCGGTCTGGTCGCGCGCTACGGACCCAGAATCCCGTTGATCGTCGGACCGATCATCGCGGCGGCAGGATTTTTACTCTTCGCGGTGCCTTCGATTGGCGGCAGCTACTGGCGCACGTTTTTCCCGGCATTTGTGGTGCTCGGCTTGGGGCTGGCCGTTAGTGTCGCGCCTCTGACTACGGTGGTCATGAGTGCAGTCGATCAGAATCGCGCGGGTACAGCTTCAGGAATTAACAACGCCGTGGCCCGAATCGCCAGTCTCCTGGCCATTGCGGTCTTAGGGGCTGTGATGGTCAGGACGTTCAGCTCACAGCTGAATCGCACATTGCAGGGTCTGAACGTTCCTCCAGCGGTAATGCAGGAACTTCATTCCAACGAGATCAGGCTCGCGGCATTGGCGGTTCCAGCCGGGACAGATGTGGATATGGCGGCTGCAATCAGAAACGCTATCGAGCGAGCCTTTGTATCCGCGTTCCGACTTATCCTGGTGATTTGCGCAGGCCTGTCTATCGCCAGCGCGTTGTTCGCATGGAGAATGATCGAGTCGCCGAGTCCCTCAGGAACGCGACTGCAAGTTTCTGAAGGAGTAAATAAAGTTTGATCGATGCCCTTGCGAATTGCTGCATAATACAGCAGGTGACGGCATTGTCTCGACCCGTTTCTCATCTATTTTTTTGCTCGCATATCGGCGTTGAACGAGTATGCTCTTGGTTTCCGATAACCGTTGTTGCCTTATATCCCCGAAGGGAGGCCTCGAATTGAATCGCAAGGGCTGGCTCCTTCGACTTGAATTGCCCAGTAACCCCGAGATTCTGTGCGTCGTGCGCAGCGCCGTCATGCGACTGGCGGAGGAAATGGGCTTTTCTACCGAGGATTGCCGCGGCCTAACCCGCGCCGTTGATGAGGCTCTGACGAATATCATTCGCCATGCTTATGACGGACGGCCGGGCCAGCCAATCGAATTGCTGTGCCGTCGCGTGCAAAATCGGGCCGGCAATAAGCAGCAAGCGGGACTCGAGTTCGTGCTTGTAGATCATGGCACGGCGGCGGACCGCAAAAAGCTGTGCGGGCGTTCTCTGGACGATGTTCGGCCCGGAGGCCTGGGGCTGCATTTCATTGAAGACGCAGTGGACGTCATGCAATACACCAGTCACGCCCACGAAAACCGGTTGCGCCTGGTGAAGTATTTTTCCAACCCGAAGATCGAGGTAAAGACTGCGAAAGGAGAGTGAGCGATGCAAATCTCGACACGCCGATTCGACAAAACGGTAATTTTGGACATTTCCGGCGACATCGATCTCGCGCACTCCACAGAAGTCCGCAGGATGGTGCTTGCTGAGTTTCGGGAAAAGAAAACGCCGCGAGTGATCCTCAATCTGCATGACGTGAATTACATCGATAGTTCTGGCGTGGCGTCCCTGGTGGAAGGCCTGAAGGCATCGCGGGACGTGGGCTCGCGCCTGATTTTGTTTGGCCTGAGTCCCGTCGCGCATGAGGTGTTGCAAATATCGAGGCTGCTGAAGATGTTTGAGATATACGATACCGAAGAGTTGGCCTTGCAAGCCTAGCGTTCCGGGACGAACGCCGTACTGCGCTGCGCCCGTGATGATGGAGTTCGTCGCACAAGTCGGAGAGACGGTAACAGATTGCCTGGCGTACGTGGGCGCACTCGCGTCTTTGGTGACGCGGGCGTCGTATTACGCGTTTGTTGGCCCGTTCCAAGGAAAACATCCGCGCTGGCAAGGCGCCGTTTCGCAGGCGATGGCCGTTGGCGTAAGGGCACTGCCCATTCTCTCTCTGATCACATTTTTTATCGGACTGATACTGGCGCTGCAAAGCGCGTACGAATTGCGCAAGTTGGGGGCCTTAACCTACGTCGCGAGCGCCGTGGCCGTCTCCATGACGCGTGAACTCGGGCCTCTGATCACCGCGATTCTCGTGATTGGGCGATCCGGTTCGGCGTTTGCCGCGGAGATCGGGACAATGCGCGTCACGGAAGAGATTGACGCTCTGGAAACGATGGCGATTGAGCCCGTGGATTTTCTGGTGACGCCGAAGTTTTTGGCGATGATCGTGATGATGCCGTGCTTGACCATGTGGGCAAACTCGATGGGAATTCTGGGTGGCGCGTTTTTTGGCGTAGCACAAGCCGATTTCACATGGGCCAGGTATATCCGCAGTTCGCTTGACGCGCTTCTCTTGCGCGACATCACGACGGGATTGATCAAGAGCGTGATGTTTGGGATTACAATTACCGCCGTGGGTTGTCACGAAGGGTTTTCCACGGGCGGAGGAGCGGAAGAAATTGGGCGCTCGACGACGCAAGCCGTGGTTATTTCGATTTTTTTAGTGATCGCCGTGGATCTCGTCTTCACGGCGCTTTTTTTCTTCGCCGGCGATCGGTAGGGAGCCAGTCATGCCTGGGAGCACAAAAGAAATCGCGCAAGTTGGGCCCGTGATCTCGGTCCGCGATCTTCGCGTGCAATATGGGGAGCGCGAAATTCTGCACGGTATTAATTTCGATGTGGAGCGCGCGCAGACGCTCGTGATTTTGGGAGGCTCGGGCTCCGGGAAGAGCACGCTGCTGCGCACCTTGGTAGGACTGGAGAAACCCAGTGCGGGCCAGGTCTGGATGAAGGGACAAGACCTCGCAAATACTTCGCGGGCGGAAATGGACGAAATTCGTAAAAAAATTGGCATGTCGTTTCAAGGTGGCGCGCTGTTCGGGTCCATGACGGTGGGAGAAAATGTGGCGCTGCCGCTACGCGAGCATACGAACCTCGAAGATCCAACGATCGAAATCATTGTCAGGTTGAAACTCGACCAGGTAGGTCTGGCTGGATTTGAGTATTACATGCCCTCGGAATTGAGTGGCGGCATGAAAAAGCGTGCTGCAGTTGCTCGCGCTCTGGCCATGGATCCCGAGATCTTATTTTTCGATGAGCCCTCAGCGGGTCTGGACCCAATCATTGCCGCGGGCATCGATCACCTGATTCTTCAACTCAAAAAAGCCTTTCACATGACGGTCATTGTGGTGACGCATGAACTCTCCAGTGCATTTCTGATTGCGGACCGCATGGTGCTGATCGACAAGGGGCAGATTGTGGCGTTCGGCACGCCCGAGCAGATGCGCTCCAGCACGCATCCCCGGGTGCGGCAATTTCTGGATCGCGTACCGGAGCAGGAGGTCTCGCAGGAGTTGGATTACCTACAGATGCTGACCCAGAACACGCGCGAGGCGGGCCGCATGGCGGGATGGAGGCGAGGAGCATGACGCAATCCAAACGCGAGCAAGCGATGGTGGGCTTGTTTGTTCTCATCGCAGCAGGTTTGCTGGCCGGAACAATATTCGCTCTGAACGGCACAACAGCTCGTCGAGTGAAAAGCTATCACGCCTTCTTTGCTTTCGCCGGCGGGATTGAGCAGGGAACCACCGTGCGTTATTCGGGCGGACCAAAAATTGGCCGCGTTGAAAAAGTCGAAATTGATCCGCGAACTCCATCACGGATTGACGTGACCTTCAGCGTTAATGAGGACTTACCGGTCAAAACAGATAGCCGGGTCAAAATCATGAGCATGACTCCGCTCGCGGACAATCACGTGGAGATATTGCCGGGCACACCCGAGGCGGCTGTTGCGCCCTCGGGAACACTGTTGCCTTCCGATGCCTACGTTGACCTCAGCTCACTAATGGCTGACGTTCAACAAATCAGCCCGCAAGCGCAGGAGCTGATAAAGTCGCTCAACGATCGCGCGGTCGAATTGAAGGTCATACTCGAGCGAGTTAACAATATGTTGAGCGATCAGAATCGTTCGAACCTTTCAGCCGTGCTTGCCGATTCGCGCGGAATGATTCAAGAAAATCGTCCTCAGCTGAAATCCACGCTCGAACACTTGAATGAAGTGAGTGGACATTTGCAGCCGGTGCTGGACGACCTTCGGAAGACGTCAGGGCAGGCTACTCAGACACTCGACCACCTCGATGCGGTGATTGGCGAGAACCGGCCGGACCTTCGTCAGGCCGTCCTGGAACTGCGCCAGTCGCTGGGCACCTTAACGACTCTCACTGGGAGGCTCGACCAGACGGTTGATGTGAACGCCGACAACATCGATGAAGTGGTGGACAACCTCCGGCATGTCACGGAAAACCTCAAGGAATTGACGGACTCCATCAAGGCGAGACCGTACTTGTTGATACGTTCGAGCCCGGCACGAGAGCATAAACCGGGCGGCGCGCGATGAGCCTGAAGTGGTGTTCGAAACAGATCGAGGGAGGTTTCACGATGCGGGCGAGAGGCGGCGCAATCATCCTCGCGTTCGCAGTGGTGGGTATTTGCGGGTGCGGTACGGGGCCAGAAAGCAAGTACTATCAGCTTTCGGCGCCAGCTCAGGTGAATTCTGCTGCCGCGGGTGATCCACTTCCCGTAACCGTGCTGGTGGGTCCGCTGAGGTCTTCGCACCTATACAGGGAAGACCGGCTGGTGTACGCGGCCGGCAACGAGCAGATGGGAACGTACCAGGTGCAGCGCTGGGCGGAACCTCCGGCGGAAATGATACGCGAACTTTTGTGGCGTTCGCTGCGTGCTTCACGCCGCTACAGTACAGTCTCTCTGATGAGTAGCAGCGCTCGTGGAGACTATCTGCTGCAAGGGAATCTGTATGATTTTAAAGAAATGGCCGGCAGCACACTTGCGGCACGCGTGAGTTTGGAACTTGAACTACGAGAGATCAAGACTGGCGCCATTGTGTGGACACACGATTATTCTCATGATGAGGCTGTGAACGGAAAAGGCGTCCCCGCTGTGGTCGCGGCGCTTGACCAGAATGCCCAGCGCGCGGTGAGCGAAGCGACCGCCAGCCTAAACGAATATTTTGTTGCACGCTCGAAGAAGTAACTTGTAGCATAGGCTTCAGCCTGTGTGCCTTTGGCTTAGCTGGCAGAGATCAAGAACACACAGGCTGAAGCCTGTGCTACTCGGAGGGTTTGCTTGATCCGGGGACGAACCCGAACAGGTCTTCCAGATGATTGGCGCCATCCGTTGAGAGTAAGAGGATTCCATTGAGCGAAGTTCAGCCTGATTGGGTCGTTCAGGTCCGAGACATTCTCGAGACCCTGAATCAGGGCGTGATCATTACCGACGAGTGTCCTCGCATTGTCTACGCCAATGCGGAGTTTCAGAACATGGTTGGCCGCAGCGCGGAGGAACTCGTCGGCCAATACGTCAAAGATTTATTCCCACGCGAAGATATTCCTCTTCTGCTCCGGCAAATTGAACTTGGGCGCATGCAAGGCCAATCACGATTTGAATTCTATTTGCCGCAAGCGGACGGGGCCCGCTTGCCGATTATAGTCGCCGCGCGACAACTCGAAGACCCTGAGGGACGCCGCTTCGCGGTGGTCACTTGCACCGACATTGCCGAGCAGAAAAATGCGGAGATGGAACTGCGGCAGACAAATCGGTTGCTCGAAGCGCGTGAGTGCGCGTTGGAAGAAGACCTGCTGCTCGCGGCACGCGTCCAGCAAAGTCTTTCGCCGAAGTGCATGGCATGGGGCGCTGCTAGAGTCGAGACGTACTATCAGGCCGCACGGACGATCGGCGGGGATTTTGGATTGGTCACGCCGGGAGATGATTTTCTTACTTTGTTAGTCTGCGATGTCTCGGGGCACGGCATTGGCTCGGCACTGGTCGCGAACAGAATCTACACGGAAACCGTTTCGTTGATTGACGGCGGCGCGGCACTCACGCCGATGCTGCAACAACTCAATCGATTCGTTATGCATAATCTTGGAAGTTTTTTTATGTATTTTACTTTGGCCGCCGCACGGCTCAGTCGCGACGGCCGTTCGCTGGAATTTTCCGCCGCCGGCCATCCGCCGGCTATGCTCCTTCGTCCAGGGCGAGAGCCGCAACACCTGCAGTCCGCAAGCACAATTCTGGGGTGTTTTGACGATGTCGTGAGCCAGGATTCAGCGGTTCAGATCAATTTGGAAGCCGGCGACCGGATCATACTTTACACGGATGGATTTACGGAAAATTTCAATTCACGCGGGAAGATGCTCGGCGTCAAGGGGCTCGCGAGAATTGCACACGAAACGTCAAGCTCACCGCTCCCGCTGATGAAACAGCAAATCCTCGACAAAGTGGCTGCGTGGCGCAAGGGTCCCGCCGCCGATGACATGTCTCTAATTCTTCTCGAAGTGTCCTAGCGTACTGTAAGAATAATGGCAGCCATGGAAATGGATGGAGGTACATCGATGGCTGCACATGAATTTAAAGTCGATCCTCAGGAATTTGCGGACAAGCGAGTTCTGGTCACAGGCGGCGCGAAAGGGATTGGAAAAGCAGTACGATTTGAGCCCAATGTTTTTAGGGATAAAATGCGGACTCTGATTTTATTTCGGAAGAAATCGGCCCATCTACTGGCATCAATTGATGATAATGATCGACAGACACTCGCTCGCAATCATTAGCATCGTCGGAAGCTCGCTTAATGTTCTTGGTTCGCTGTATCTCGCATACGATCTTTTGGGCGGAGAACACGGACCGCTTCGCACTCTTACGAGAGGCGTTACATATGGCATAGTCTTCGGAGTAGGTTATGGTTTGGCGTTCGGCCCTGTATTCGGGCTGGCCACCGGCCTGACCCACGGCATCGCTCTTGGCTGGGAACTTTCCCGAGTTGCTCGGAAAAGGTCAATACCTGGATTCTGGTATGACTTGACCATGAGTTTCATCCGAGGATGCGGCTTTGCTTTCGGCGCATCATTCTTGTTTGGAGCAAAATTTGGAATCACATTTGGCGTTCTGAGTACGATCGGGCAGGTAATCGGTTATCGAGCTGGAATCCGGCCTTCCGTAGATTACGCACCGTCTCCGCGGCCACGCATGACAAAGCGCCTCTTCCTGGCCGTGGTGAATCGGACTGTTGGTTATGCGATCGCTGGATACGTCAGTGCTTTGGTGGGGCAGCAGCGTGCAGGCGCAATGGCGTTCGGTTTGAAGGTGGGATTGTTAGTTGGTGCAATCACGGCAATCGTAACCTTTTGCATGCCAATGATCGAATGGGCCGCGGAAAATATGCCAGCGAAGCGCATGGGTGTCATCGGAGTTGTTTTGATCGTGATTGGGTTCGCGCTGCAATCCGTCCAGTATTGGATGACGTTGCTTGGAATGAATATTGGATGACCCTGTGCCGAATTAGCGTGAGAGTGCAAGCGAGAGTCTCGTCAGCCTTGATACATGCAGCGGGAGACACAAAATGGACCCATCAGTAGAAACTGGACACAGGGCTGCGCTCAGTGACTATCTAGCAGCCGAGCGAACTCTTCTCGCATGGATTCGCACGGGTTTGGCCTTAATGGGATTCGGCTTTGTAGTTGCGCGTTTCGGGCTGTTCCTGCAACAACTACAAATTGTCCAGCATGCTCCTTCAGTTCAGTCTTACGGTCTGTCATTGTGGTTTGGGACCGCGCTCATCGGATTTGGCGTAGCGGTCAATCTGTTTTCCGGATGGCGTCATTTGCGACTCATCCGCATGATGGATCTGGGACAAGTATCGCGCCCTCATACGACGTCCCTGGCTGTGGCTACTTCTCTATTCCTGGCCCTGGTCGGGCTTGCGATGGCGATTTATCTGATTTCACTGCGCGGTTCCGAGCATTCAAATTCCGGAAGCTATTCCCAAATCAATTTGGAGACGCCTATGACACCGACCACAGACAACGGCATCATCTCTATTCCCAGCAATCACTCGGTGGACCAGACAGTGGAAAAGCTAAAGGGCATTCTGCAAGCGAAAGGAGTTGCGCTCTTCGCGCTGATCGACCACAGCGGAGAAGCGGAAAAAGTGGGAATGAAAATGCGTCCCACCAAGCTGCTGATCTTCGGTAATCCCAAGGCCGGGACGCCCGTGATGCAGGCAGCGCCCAGCATAGCTATCGACCTGCCTCTTAAAATACTGATTTGGGAGGATGCGGAAGGCCGCGTCTGGCTCTCTTATAACAGCCCAGCGTATCTACAGCGGCGGCACGGCGTGCCGCAGGATTTAATGCAAAACATAGTCGTCGTGGAAAAGCTAGCAATAGCTGCGGCGGCATAATCCCGCCAGCGCTATCCGCTTCCACTAAAGGACTGAATCCGCAGGCTAAATCGCGCGGCTTACTGGTGCTCTTTAATGTCAAACTTCTCGTGCGGCTTACTGTTGATGAATGCAGCCACATCGTAGGCCTGCTGAGGAGTAAGGCTGCCAGGATCAGTTTGCGGCATGTTGTGTTGCACGAACGCCGCCATTTTGCTGACGTCGTTCATTCCTGCCCCGTCGTCGTATGCATTTGGACCCCACAGAGCGGGAATCGCGTTGGGCCTGCCCGCGCCGTCCGCGCCGTGACAGAGAGCGCACTGCAATTCATAAATGTGGCTGCCTCGTTCGCGGTCTCCATTCAGTTCAGGGAGCTTTACGAGTCCGCGCCCCGGAAATGGATGGCCGGTTACCTGGTCTTTGGACAACCATTGCGCGTAAGCCACAAGTCCAACCATGATGGGGTTATTGTTGGGAACGCGGTGTCCATGCTCGCTTCGCTGAAAACACTGCTCGATGCGCTCCTCGAACGTAATTACTTCTTTCTCGCGGTCTCGGTACACGGGAAACATTCCAGGTACGCCGACCAGCGGAATTCCCCCTGCGACCGTGCCGCTCTCGATATGGCAATGGCCGCAACTCATTTTATTTCCAACGTAGGCCGCTGCATTTTTCGGGGTGTCATTAAATACGCGAAGGCCAAGACGAATACTATCGCCCAATGGACCTTCGGGAATCGTTGCAGGGTCAGGGGCGGTCCAAGTCTTTGCCGCGGCGGCAACGTCCCGTGCATCCTGCGACGCAAAACTACTCATGCGTCCGGAAAATAAAATAGAAAACGCCGCGACCGCCGCAAAAATCAGACCGTAGCGTGCCCGGATTACTCGACTCACTGCGTTGCTCCTTAGATCGTGTTAAAAAAACCGCGCGCTAATGTAGCGCTCGCCTTCAGGCGGGCAGAAGTGTCGGCCACTAAGCCGCCATATAACCGTAGTGTCCCTCGCACTGCAAAAGTGCAAGCGCCGCCGACAGCGCCGGCACCATGATCACGCCCGGCAATGCGTGCGCGTGGATGTCCTTCACAATATCTTCAGGCTGATCGGTCAGCTTATTTTGTTTGATCAACGCGCGCGCGGCTTCCTCCGTCGAGGAGTGGCAACTCAAGAATCGCACTCCACGAGCCTGCAGGCCCTGAATACTGAAATCCTGATAGGCGGAATCTTCGTTGCTGGGATTCTCGGACGTGTAATGCAGCGGTGTCCCAGCCTTGCTCGGATAAAAAATATTGCGCACGGCGGGCTGTCCGGTCTTTGGATCGTCGACTTTTATCCATTCGCCAATTCGATATTTTTGCCAGACGTAATCGCTGTAGTTGGCCATGTTGGCCGGACCGTTTAGCGCGCACACGACCTGGATCTGGTCGGCCGGGACTCCGCTTCCGAACTGCAGGCCGGTGAGGGAATTTTTGGCGTTCTTGAGGAATCTTCCATCGTTGATGGCGAACCCATGCACCACCAGCTTGATGCGGCGCACCGTATGCGTGAGCGCATCGAACTCCGCAGCGTGCCAATCCGATTTTTGCCAGACATATTGAGCGCGCACCGGCTCGTTCAAAATGGTCGACGCGGCCGCTGCCACTACTGCTCCGCCCAAAAGGGATCGCCTTGAAAATTCACTCATGGACTTTTCTCCTTGGCAGTTCTGGCTATCGTATACAAACTCAACCGTATCATACGCCGACGTCCTCGCATCGTCCACAAATCGAGAGTGAAGTTAACCATACGTTCAGCGCGCGGACGCCTGAAAGGCTGAATATTATGATATCGTCTGTATAACAGCGATTTTCAAACGGGATTCATTTGTCCACGCCGGGAGGCACCATGAAGTTCAGCCGCATACTCAGCACGAGCGCGTTGTTCACCTTTACTTTCGCCACACAGCTGCTTGCCCAGCCTGCCGGGAAAGAAACCAAGGTCATGGTTCGCGCCATCGCCCGCGATGCCAAAATTATCGGCAAGAGCGTGGGTGGAGCTCGCATCACGATTCGTGAAGTCAGCTCCGGCAAAGTGCTGGCCGAAGGCATGCTGCAGGACGGAACAGGCGAGACTTCCATGATCATCGAGAAGCCTCACGTTCGCGGAGAGAAAATTTACGATACTCCCGGCGCATCCGGATTCCTGGCCGTATTAAATCTGGAACGGCCAACGGTCGTGGAGGTAACAGCCGAGGGACCGTTGGGCAGTCCGGAGGCCACGCAGCGCTCTTCCAAAACGATGCTTCTTGTGCCCGGCGAAGATATTCTTGGAGACGGTATCGTGCTGGAAATTCATGGCTTCATTGTGAAAGCTCTTGCGCCGCAGATGGACTCCAAGGTCAAAGTGGGGTCGCCACTTGAAGTGAAAGCCACGGTGAATATGGCCTGCGGATGCCCGACCGAGCCCGGAGGACATTGGGATTCCAACAAATTCCGCGTGGTGGCGCGTCTGATTCGCGGAGGCAATGTGGAAGCGGAAGTACCCATGAAATACGCCGGAGTGCAGAACACCTATATGGGCAGCGTTCCAGTCACCGAGGCGGGACCTGTTGAATTGCAGATTCTGGCCATGGATCCTGTGAACGCGAACTTCGGCTTGACTCATGAGGATCTGACAATCATTCCGTAGGCTCCGTTTCGTCCCATATTTCAGAAATGAACTCTTTCCGACGAATATTTCAGCACCTACGACTCGTTTGCTTTAACAAACTATTTTTTTGGGCACAGGATTGGAAAATCCAAATCCTCGTCTTAGCACCTCGGAGGTTAGACTGAGTTCAGTGCTGGAATCTGCGACGCAACTCCCCGGCACATAAGCTGCAAATCCAGCCCCGGGTTGTGAGTGAATCGTATGGAACGTCGTTTGGTGTTCATATTCTTGGCGCTTGGTTTCCTGCCTGCGGGATCCAGGGCGGGTGACTCCGGCCCGACATTCAGCAAGAATGTGGCGCCGATTTTGTTCAAGAACTGCGTGAAGTGTCATCGGACAGGCGAGATTGCGTCCAAGGTTCCGCTGGTGTCGTACGACACCGTGCGACCTTGGGCTGAATCGATCAAACAACAGGTCCTGACGCGCGAAATGCCTCCCTGGCCGGCCGATCCTGACAGAAGTATGAAGTTCCGCAATGATGCCCGCCTCACCCAGCACGATATAGATACGCTAGTGGCTTGGGTCAACGCGGGCGCTCCCAAAGGAAACGATGCCGACCTTCCGCCGGTCCCCACATTTGAGGACGGTTGGATGCATCCGCAAGGACTCAAACCGGACCTCGTTGTTTCTTTGCCCGGGCTGCTTCATCTGCCGGCGACGGGACAATTGCCTTACGCGAGATTGTTGGTCAAAGTGCCGTTCGAGGAGGATAAATGGGTCGTGGCAAGCCAGACTCGCCCAAGCAATACCGCTGTAGTACACCACATGGCGATAACCGAAATCTCTTTGGACGATGGAATGACCCCCGCTACGCTTGACCAGCTTGCCGGGGTGGCCCGGCAGATGGGCCTTTCGAACGCCATGTTCGGCGCGCGCCCGGCAGTTCCAGATCCCTCGAATCCTGAAGTTTTCGACATGCTCGGCATGTACACACCGGGCACCACTTTTGAGATGTACGGGAAAGACGCCGCCAAGCTGCTGAAGGGCGGCAAAAACATGTATTTCAACTTCAACGTTCACTACGAGACTACGGGGAAGCCAGAAACGGACCAGTCGATGCTGGCACTTTGGTTCCAGGCGGAACCACCAAGGCACCAGTTGTTTCGGGTGCCGGGCGCTGGAGAGACCATATTAGCCAACGGTAAGGAGTTGCTGACAGATGCTCCGGGGACGAAAGCTGAAGGGACCCACGTAGCGTTTCCCCCTATTCAGCCGCACGAGGCAAACTACGAGGTGATAGGTGTAACGGGCTACACGGAGCCGCTGACGATTTATCAGCTTCAACCGCACGCCCACCTTCACGGTAAAGATTTTCAATATACTGTCGTCTATCCCGACGGGCGTGAGCAGACCGTGCTGAGCGTGCCGAAATACGACCACAGGTGGCAGATGGCCTACGAGCTTGAGACGCCGCTCAAGCTGCCGGCCGGCAGCAAACTGGTCGTTACAGCCCATTACGACAATTCCATGAACCACATGCACGACATGCACAATATGCATGACTCGGGGGAGCAGACGGAGGTGAACTTTCGCGACATGAACGAGAGCTCGGATGAAATGTTCAGCCCATTTATCCAATACACCATCGATAGTAAGGACCTGTCCAGGCCCGAGCCCCATCGAGGGGAAGAGAAGACCAATTTGCAGCAGAAGGGACACCTTGAAGTCGCCCAGGTCGTTGGCTGTTTGGAGCAAAATCCTCATGGAAAGTGGATGCTGAGCAGCGCCTCTGAACCAGCCGTGTCGGCTACCCAGTCAACATCGTCGGTAGACTTGACGGCCGAAAAGGACGAACCGTTGGGCGATCGACGTTATCAGCTGATTGGGGCAACTGTCTTCAACCCGGCGAGCCATGGGGGAGAGAAAGTCGCAGTAAAGGGGATTCTGATCAAGGACACCAACGAGACCCGCATTAATGTTACCTCGCTGCAAATGGTCGCCACCAGCTGCGGCAAATGATTAATTCCGCGTCGTAAGTGAAAATCGACCAACCGCTCGCGTATGCCTGCCGTTTATTCGAAATCGAGTCACGCGTCCAGAATAGTGCGAATTTTTCGCGCGAGTGTATTGAGCGAGAAGGGCTTTGACAGGAATGCAAAGTCCGATCTGTGAACGTCGCCATGAATAAGTGCGTCCGCCGTGTATCCCGAAACAAAAAGAACTTTCATCCGCGGGCGGATGGCGGACAGTCGATCAGCAAGTTTCGGTCCGCTCGCTCCAGGCAAGACCACATCGGTCATCAGCAAATGGATGTGCTGCGGATTTTTCTCGGAAGCCTCCACAGCCTTATCAAAATCTTCCGCGACGATGACGCAGTAACCCTTGTTGGTGAGATATTCCTGCGTGACACATCGAAGCGATTCCTCGTCCTCCACAAGAAGAATGGTTTCCTGGCCACGAGGCGCAACACGTTCCGTCGATGGGGCGTCACCCTTGTTGATCGCCTCTTCGGTGAGCGGCAAGTAAACTTTAAACGTGGTCCCGTGGTTCACCTCGCTGTATGCCGTGACGTGCCCTCCGCTTTGCTTTACGATGCCATAGATCGTTGCGAGCCCCAGCCCCGTGCCTTTGCCTTGCTCCTTGGTGGTAAAGAACGGTTCGAAAAGGCGTGCCAGAACATCGGCAGTCATGCCATGGCCTGTATCGGTCACCTCGACCATTGCATAACGCCCAGGACGAGCATCCGGGTTGCGGCTGCAATACTCCTCATCAATTTCAATTTCCCCGGATTCTATGATAAGCCTGCCGCCATTGGGCATGGCATCGCGGGCATTCACCACTAGATTCATTACCACCTGCTCGAGCTGTGTAGGGTCGACTTTGACTCGAATATCCGAGTTCTTTTTTACGATTGAAAGTTGAATGTCTTCACCGATGACCCGCGCAAGCATCTCCTTGATCCCCTCCATGTGGTCGCCAAGGGAAATGATTTGTGGCTGCAAAACTTGCTGGCGGCTGAAGGCCAGAAGTTGCTTGGTCAGCGTTCCGCCCCTTTCCACGGCCTTGCAGATGGAAGTCAGCAGAGGAGAAAGTTCTGCGTCGTCCTTCAATTTCTCCACCAGCATTTCGGAATATCCGAAGATGACGCCAAGGACGTTGTTGAAATCGTGCGCGATGCCCCCCGCAAGGCGCCCTATGGCTTCCATTTTCTGAACGTGTCGGAGCCGCTGCTCGACCCCGCGGAGGTGCGAAACATCTTCAGCAATCACTTCGAAGTATAGAACTTGCCCGTGCTCATCCCGCACGGCACGCCCGCTAATTTCCATTGTGATGACCTTCCCGTCCTTGCGCTTCCAGTGCGCTTCCAGTCGTGCAAACTGCTTCTGTCGTCCGGGCTGGTCAAAGGAAAGCGGTGTATATTCACCATTGTCGAAAACATCCGTCGCCAGGTTCATTCTTAACAATTCCTTGTCAGATTCATAACCGAGCATCTTCACCAGCGAATCGTTAACCATCAGGAGCCTGCCATCCGGTGTTGCCCTGTAAACGCCGTACGTCCCCTCAATCATCGCCCGGAAATTGGCTTCCGACTGTCGCAGCGCATCTTCCACACGCTTGCGGTCGGTAATGTCCCGGATTGTGGTGGACACCAGCGTCCCCTCATCCGTACTTTGCGGGCTCAGGCTGATTTCGATTGGGAATTCCGTGCCATCTTTCTTCAACCCATATAGGTCGTGTCCGGCGCCCATCGCGCGCGATTGGGGATTCGCCATGTAGCCGTCACGGTCCGCGCGGTGGTGCTTCCAGAATCGTTCGGGCACTAGTACTTCGACGGGCTGGCCGAGGAGTTCCTCGCGATTGTATCCAAACAACTTTTCCGTTTGCGAGTTCACCAGAACGATGCGCCCATCGTGTCCGGTGATCACCATCGCATCTGGCGCAGAATCGAGCAGC
>Ga0070735_10000353_pt1 | contig 52684 bp, 49 predicted proteins | sample Coa_R1_FD_66443 | JGI IMG/M metagenome (GOLD analysis project Ga0070735, IMG submission 66443) | Surface soil microbial communities from Centralia Pennsylvania, which are recovering from an underground coalmine fire - Coalmine... | ecosystem: Environmental > Terrestrial > Soil > Unclassified ... | reverse complement strand
TGTGGTTCCCACACACGTTGTTGACACTCGCGACCGCTGGGACCCGCCCTTCCAGCGCCGTGTGGGGGCGATGGTGATTGTAGTAGTGCAACCACTTCGGAAACGCGACGCGGCGCTCCTCGTTGGAGCGGTAGAGCCGTGCGTAGGCCCACTCGCGGAGCAGGGTCTGGACGAACCGCTCGGCTTTGCCGTTGGTCTGCGGGTGATAGGGGCGCGTGATCTTGTGGCGGACGCGCAAGCGCCGAGCGGCCGCCCGGAAGTGGGGCGACTGCGTGTAACTCCAGCCGCGGTCGGTCATGATCCGTTGAATTCGGATCCCCTGCTCGGCAAAGAACCCCACGGCGTCGGTGAGGAACTGGACGACCGTGGGAGCCCGACCATCGGGGCGGATTTGGGCAAAGGCCAGCCGCGAGGCGTCGTCGATGGCCACATGGATGACTTCATAGCCGCCGCCGCGGCACCGGGTCGCGCTCGATCGTCCCCGGGCTCGGTGCCCGCCCCCCTTTGGGACCCGTGCCAGCGGCTTCATATCCAGATGCAGCAACTCCCCGGGGTGCTCGCGGACATAACGGACCGGCACGCCCGTGGAGCGGTCCAGGTCGCGCAGCCGCGTCATGCCGTGCCGCGCCAGGACGGCATAGACCGTCGAGCGGGGATGGCCGACGAGGGGGGCCAAGCGATGCGGTCCCCATCTGAGTCGCCGTCGCAGCATCAGGATCCGACGCTCCACCGCGGCGGGCACCTGACGGGGCGAGCCGTGGGGGCGGCTCGATCGATCTTCCAAGCCCGCGGCGCCCTCGCGGCGCCAGCGCCTCAGCCACTCGTACGCCGTCTCACGCGAGACGCCCATCGAGGCGGCCGCCTGACTTACGGGCCAGTGCAGCACCGTGACGCGCTGCACCAGCAGCAGCCGCCCCGCTGGTGTGAGTTTGCCGCGTGCCCGGCCCATAAACGCCTCCCAGAGTGGGGCTTAGCTGCTCTGCCCCACAGGAACGCTGGAAGGCTCTCATGTGTCAACAACCTATCTGGGAACTACAGCTAGTCTGCGTGCATTGTGGGCACTATGCATATGAAGGACTATCGTTCTAGGAGGCTGCGATGCGCGTGGATCTGTCTTTGCCCGACGGCTACCGGGCGCGGGAAATCCAGGGATACTTGTACCTGTTTGATCCCCAGGGTATTCCCCTGGTTGGCCCCACCGACGCCGACGCGGTAGAGGCGTACGCCTGGCGCGACGTGTGGCGTCAGATCGATCGGGAGCTCAACGAGGAACTCGCGGACCTCCGCGCGGGCATCCGACCACTGCACGGGTTGCGACGGCTGCGGCAGTATATGCGGATGGTGGACGCCACGTCCCAGGCGCCGCGCGATGCGAAGGCGGGGCGGCCGGCGCGCAGCGCTGCCGTGCTTTGGGAGGGTGCGGCCCGCTGGGGGGCCTTCGCCGCGGCGGCGGCGGCGATCGCCGGCGTGTTCTTGCTGGCGTCGCTCAACATCGCGCGCGTTCCTGAGAACCCGGGGTCGCTGGCGACCACGAGCTCTCTTGTGACGGCGTTCCTGGCGAAGCGTCCGGCGTCTGAGGCGCCGGCCAGAGCGTCCGGGAACGTGCGGATCATTTCGACCACGGGTCCGGTCGAGACGGCTCACGCCGGCGCGCGCGCCGTACGCGCTACGAAATATCGGCCGCCGATCCTGGGCTACGTGGTCAGTTTCGGGGAGTTCACCCGCGACGCCAGCGCGGACAGCATGATGCATTTCATCCGAAGCAAAGGGTACATCGTGGACGTCTCACCGGTTGGACAGGACTCCTTGGTCGCGAGTCGGCCGTATCGCACGCGGGCCGAGGCTGCGCGGCTGGCGAATGCGTTGCAGGAGATCGGCCTGCCGGCGCAGCTAGCAACCACGCACGTCCTCTAAGGCGTCTCGCCCGACGCGCACGCCCTCGCTCCGCTTGTGGTATCGTTGAGCGGTCCCTCGATGCCGTTCCCCAACGACCCAGCGACCTCCGTGGGGAGGTGTGCCGGGGTGCCCCGGTGACCCGCGAATGATCGGCGGACCACCCGCCGCCGTCGAAGTCTCCCCGCGGGCGGGCCCGGCGACCCCCGCGGCATAGCCGAATCTCCGTTCGGGCAAAGCGAGTGTACCGCCCTGCCTGAACGCGACCCTCTCGTTCCACTCGGACGAATTGGAAAGGCGAGTTCCGGGTAAAGTAGTAGTAACGCCGCGGGATCTTGTGTGCGCGCTACGAACGGAGAGGCGGCACTAACAGCTAGTCCAACGCGAGGACGCCATGCTTCCGCCGGTTCTGGGCATCATCCCGTTGCTGATTGAGATCTTTGCCGGTTTCCTGGCCGGCACCGTGGGGATGTCGCTGATCTCCAGCCCGACCCTGAGAGCGGTTGCGCAGAAGGCCCAGCCGAGCATCGGAATCGTCCTCGCCGATCGTCCGTCCGGCACGGTTTCAGGCACGGCGTTCGTGGTCGATCGGGGGATGGCCGTCACATCGTATCACGTCGTGGTCGGGTCTTCCCAACTGCGCGTCAAGTTCCCAAAATCGGCGTGGGTGGAACCGACGATCGTCGCTTCGGACGCCAGCAGCGACCTGGCGATCCTGGCGATCTCGGACCCGAGTGTGCCGCCGCTTCCCCTCGGCGACGCGGCGTCCGTTCGCGCGGGAGATGACATCCTCGCGTTCAGTTTCCCGTCGGTCGCAGATCTGACCAAACAGTCGCAGGACAAGGACAAGCAGGCCCGAGCGGCGCTCGTGACGGAAGCGACCATCAAGGCGCTTCGCAATGGGGTACTCGTCTTCCAACCCAAGCAGCGTCTCGGGGACGACGGTGGGCCGATTATGAACTTGAAAGGGCAAGTGGTTGGAACGGTGCGGGGGCAGCTTCCGGCGAGTGACGCCGCGACCAGCTTCGCAGTTCCGGCCGACGCGGTGAAACTGCTGCTCGCGGACGCGTTGAAACGTCAGGCCGCCGCGCTGACGCCGTCGCAGCAACCTCCGCCGGCCGCACCGGGGCAAGCGCAGCCTTCGCCCCCCACGTCACCGTCTACGCTCTCCGTGGCGCAACCGGTGAAGGAAGTGGCAGCCCCGCCACAGCCGCAGGCGCCCCCGCCGGTGCGCCCGCAGCCACCGCTGCCGCCGCACGTACCGCCCGCGGTCCCGTTGTTCTCGGTTGTGGCGGAGTCACCGCCACCGCCTCCGCCCGCTCCGACCCAACCGCAAGAGCCGGTATCGGCGCCGAGCCAGGCGCAGGGATCGGCACCGGCGCAGCCGCCGCATGCCCCGCCGACGGCACCCGCGCGGCCGCGCACCCCTCCGACGGCCCCCGCTCGAACGCCACCCGCGGCGCCCCCACGGTCGACGACGGTGACGCCTTCGAGACCGGCCGCGCCGTCCGCGGATCACTTCGCCGTGGTACCCGGCACGCGCGTCGGTCCGGTGAAACTTGGGATGCCGGTTCAGGACGTTCGGGCAACTCTCGGGGCGCCCTCCAGCACCGACTCCCAGAACGACGGCACCACGCTGGTGCGTTGGTACAAGCCTCCGCGCAACGACGGCATTGGCGTGCAGGTGACGAAGGGTGGAACGGTGGATCGGATCTGGGCGATTAACGACGGGCGCTTCACGACGGTGAAGAATGTCCACATCGGGAGCACCGAGGCCGAGGTTCGCGCGGCCCTGGGCGCGCCCTCGAATGTGGCCGTGGACGACGCTGGCAAGACCAAGACGCTGTACTATCGAGCGCTCGGCCTCTGGTTCTACATTCAGCTCGACCGCGGGCTGCTCTTCTACAACCAGGTCTACGAAATCGGGGTGCTGGGGCGCTGACGGGCGGGCGACGTCTCGCGCAAGGGAACGGACGGCGTTCGCGGGTGTACGCACGTCTAACACGGGCCCACCGTGGGCACGATACCAAGTGCGTACCCATAGAGCGCCTCACGAACAGGCAAACCCGGAGTAATCCGGGGACGCAAAGCCACAGAGCCACGGCATCGTGGCTGGCTGGGCCGCCGAAGAGGACGCTACCAATCCCGCGCGATCGCGGGAGGAGGTGGCTATATGCTTCGGCAGAAGGTCCTCGGCAAGCGCATCGACGAGTTTCTCCTCGACGCGTTCATCGTGTGCTTCGCCGCCGGTAATCTCGTCCATTCCCTTGCGCCCGTGGCCGCCGCGACGTTTGTGGTGGCGGTGGTGCTCTGTATTGATTTCTCCGCGCGGCACGCCCATCCGTTCCTGTACGATGCGCCGAAGGGGCGCCGCAGCATCCCGAGAGACTACGGCAGGCCCGGGTAGGGGCGGCTCGCGGTCCGACGACCTGCCCGGTCTACCGCGACCTCTTTCTGGGCACGAAGTACATATCATGGAGCGAGAGCGCCGCAACATCTCACGCATTGGACGCCAGCGTCGGGGCGAGTTCGAGGCGTCGCTTCAGCGCCTGCGGGACTTGGGGCTGCCCAACTGGGCGGTGCAGTGTTACGGTCGCGCTGCGCGGATCGCCGGGCAACTCCCCCATGAGCTTCTGTGCCGGGTGGGAGAGTGGACGGCGAACCAAATGCTGGGCGCGAACCCGAACGGCAATCCGTCGGGCAGCCTCATCGACCCGGATCTTCCATCGGACCCGCGTCCCGGCGACGAGCCGGGCTCCGCCGCCGCGGCGCGCAAGAGAGGGCGGGCCCACTAGCGACGAGTGCGTCCGGTTGGATCCGTGCTCCCGCGGACAATCGAGGCTACCGGTTTCCGAGGAGTCGACGCGCCGAGAGTGGTCGGCGCGTCTTGCTTCTGGAAGTCTAAGGCCTCTCGTCAGGGGGCACGACCACAGTGAGCGCTCCACTGGGACGGATCGTGCATTCCGGCTCTTCACGATCGGAGGAATCGGGCGATGCCCGCGACCATTAGCCTCGGCTCGACCGGAGACGATGTCAAGCGCCTGCAGAGAGTCCTCGCCCGCATGTTGCTCTGGAATCCGTTCGGGCCGATCACCGGCGTCTTCGACGCCGGCCTCCAGACGTCGGTCGAGAATTTCCAACAGAGCAACGGCCTGACCGTGGATGGGATCGTCGGTCCTGCCACGTGGGCGAAACTGCCGAGCTACCGGGAAGCCTCCCCCACGTTGCAGCTCGGATCGACGGGGCCGGCGGTGGCGTGGTTGCAGCAGGCACTGACCGGTGCCGATGTCGTGATCCAGTTCGTGCCGTACGCGGGTCCGATCGACGGCATCTTCGGCCCGATGACGGAGACGGCCGTGCGCGCGCTGCAGACGTGGGGCGGGACCACCGTCGACGGGGTCGTCGGCGACGACACGTGGTTCACGTGGATGACGCCCGGCTCGGCGCAGCAGCTCACGCTCGAAGCGGCCTGCGGGCTCCTGCGCGGCCTGTTGTGAGCCCCAAGGATGGGGGCGATGCCTGCGTGGGGACGCCTTGACCACAGGGAGTCGATGGATCGATGACGGCGATCAGGCCTCAGAAGGGCCCAGGCGAGCGGAGGATCCCGGAGACGCGGGCAAGCATCACCCTGAGGTGGCCGCGCGAACGCATCGATGTGGTCCATGCGGAGGCCCGGCGTCGAGGCCTGACCGTGACGGATTTTCTTTGGTCCCTCGTTACGGAAGCGGGTACACGGCAGGAGGGCGCTGATCCGTTCTTGCAGGTGATGCTCGAGGAGACGGAGGCGCTGTGCGCGCCCCGCGAGGAGATGACGGGGCCTCGCAAGGCCGCGCTTCTCCTGCACAAGGTCCGGATTCTGAAAGCGATCCATCAGTACGCCGGGAACGTCCCTCCACAGGAGTGGGGAACGCTGCTGGCAATTGCCGGGGAGCTGCAGGCGGTCGCGCCCGAAGCCCCGGAGCGTGCGAGCCCGGGTCCCCCGAAGAGTCACGACGGACGGCGCAGGCGCCAGGAGGCGCAGGCTCTGGAATCGGCCGGAACCGCCGCCCAGGAACAACTGGCGCGCCAGATACAGGAAGCGCAGGCACGGGCGCGCGCCGCGCTCGGGCATCCGCTCCCACGGCCTGTTGGGGAGACAGCCGGCGCGCTTCCACCCGCGCACGACTCCCACGAATAGGAGCCGGCTTCGTTGACGCGCCGGGGCCAGCCGGCCGGGGGCGCGCCGTGCGCTACGCTGTGGACGGAAGCAGCAAGCCGGGATCGGGGCGGATCATCTCCAACTCGGAACCGGTGAGCCGAACGAAGTTGTCCTGCTTTACGTCTTCCAAGAGCCGATCGAGGCCCGCGTCGAGCCGCGAGAGCTCGAGCACCGTGCACGACGCCGTGCCTTCGGTCCCCGCGTCGTGGGGGGACGCCGCATGCGACATCACATAGACGCCCCTCGTGAGCACGCCGGGCACCGCCCGCTCAAACGCCGCGACCGTGTCCGCAAGCGTGCGGATGTCCTCGTCGGATGGCGCGCTTTCCCTGGCGCGGAACAGGAGCACCGTGTCGTGACAGAGCGCGGCGAGGTCGACGTCTGATCGCGCCGTGCCTTCGGCGACGGCGACCGTGTCGCAGTGCCGGCGCTGCAGGGCCGCTTCGACCGCCTCGCGAATCCACCGGGTGCTCCGAATGAACTCCTCGCCCTGCGCGCTGAGGCTGTACAGGACGTCGTGGGCTTCCTCGCTCAGGGGGCGGCGGCAGTGCGGACAGCGCAGCGTCAAGGGCATGGCGGTTTCGACTTCAGTAGCGTCTTCTCCGATACCGACGATCTGACCGCTCTCCCGGCACACGAGCACGAACGCTCTCTCCACGAACTTCTCGGGAACGAGTCGGTCCATCACCTCGGGATCGACGGGGGTTCGGGAATGGTCGGTGATCGTGTCCGTCCGAGAGCGCAATATGGAGGGCCGCCCCAACACCAGCGGCGCGTGCTGCAGGGCGAGCAGTGCCTGCGCCGCCGCGAGCGGCCTGGCGCCCGAGGCCGGCGACGCGGCGGGCCGATCGAGGCCGAGGATCGGCAGCCACTCGTGCCGGAACCGTTGAATGCGCGCGGCGCCGTTGTTGGCGACGGCCTCCGTATCCAGCACGAGCCTGACCGCGGTACAGACACGGTGGGCGTCGTTCTGGGACCGGCCGAGCGCGAGAATCGAGACGACCGTCCCCGGCGTCCCGTTTGGCGCCGGTCGCTCACACAGGAGAACCCTGGCGGTGGAATCGGCGGGAGGAATCAGCGCGTCCACGGTGCGGGCCGCTTCAGGTCGTCCGCCAGGGACCGGCAAGGCGACGCCGGGCAGGTACCGTCGAACCAGTTCGGCCGTGTCTCGCCGCAGGCTCTGATAGCCGCTGTCGGTCAGCAACGACGAGATACGCTCGCCCGCATGTGTTTCGTCCCCGAAGTACTCGTACTCGACGTACTCGAAGTCCATGGCCTCTCCCGCCTGTGCGCGCAGCGTTGATCTCGGCAACGCGACCGTAACATCTCTTGCCCAATTTGCGCCCGAAAAAGACGGACCGGTGGGCGCGGGGGGGGGCGACGGCCCCCTGGGTCACGCGCCTCGGCCGATTGGGCCGCGGCGGGTTCCGAGGCGATCGATCGTGTACCTTCGCCGCCGGGTCATGCCCCAGTGGGCGCGGTGACACGCCGGGCGGATCGCGGGTCCTCCGCCGCGCGTGTTGCGCGGGACGATCGCGTACAGCGAAAGCCCTGGGTCGGAGGCTCGATGCTGTCAGGGTCGGCGTGTGCGATACCGACGAACGGGTGCACGTGGCGAGACCACGATGAGGCCCGGCGGCGCCGTGGCCCCGCTGACCCCGTGGTGTGCGGTCGCCAGCTCGGCGAGACGCGGCGCCTGGCCTCTGGCTGCGGCCTGCGAAACCGACGCCGGCCGCGCTCGCCGTTGAGCCGCGCGGCGACGCTGATGCCTCACGTCCGGACGATCACGCCCAGGTCCACAAGCCGCCGATCGAGATCTCGCAAGCGCCGCCGATGCTCGATTTCGGCCGTCACAGCGTCCTGCACGTAACCCAGGATCGCCGCCTCCATCGGCTGCTCGGTCTGCTGTTCGCGCGCCCAGACCAAGTCAGAGAGCTGACGCGCCAATTCCTTCAATTCCACGGGCGCTCTCCCTTCTTGCGCGGGTGGCTCCAGGCGTCGAATGCCTCACGAGCCCCGCGCTGAACATGCCCACCCAGCAGGCGCCATAGACGGCGGCGCGCGTGTTCTCGCGCGGCGCCGCCGCCCGAGCGGCATTTGGTAGGCGTGTCTTTCGGCCGCCAATTTTGGGCACAATCGAGAAGCGTAGGGTGCGTCCGTCCTGCTCGCGCCTCCGAGGGCAGCATTCACAAGACATCTGGCGGTGGGGTGTTCTAATGGATCACGATGAGTGGAAGCAGTGGCTGGCCGAGGCTTCGTCGCTCCTTGACGGAATGGACAACGAGGTTACGGATCGCGTCCCCGACTGGGACACGTTTCGGGCGACCTTCAAACAGGCGGGGGGAGCCGCGGAGGCGCTGCAGGCGGAGACCGCGGTCGCCCACCAGCAACTAGCCGCCGCCTATCGGTCCGAGGGGAATCTCGCGCAGCAGGTGCTGCGTGACGCGCATGCCTGCGCCAAGGCGCTGCTTGTTGCCGGCCGCACGGCGGCCGATGAGATTCTTGCCGCGGCCAGGGCCGGTGGGGATCGGGCGCGGGAGGAGGCCAAAGCCTCCGCGATCGCGACGTTGCGAGACGCGCGCGAGAAAGCCGAGGAAGCGGTCGCGTCTGCCGAGCGCCTGGCTGCGCAGAAGACGGCCGAGGTGCGACACGAGGCCGAGTTCATGCTGGAAGAGGCGCGCCAGAAGGCCGGGGAGGCCGTGGCGACCGCAGAACGGGAGGCCGGGCAGAAGGTGGCCGACGCCCAGCACGCGGCTGCGTCGCTGCTGGAGGACGCGCGCCAAAAGGCCGCGGAGGCCATGGCGACCGCGGAGCGGGAGGCCGGGCAGCAGGTGGCCGAGGCCCAGCACGACGTCGAGCTGATCCTGGAAGATGCGCGGGAGAAGGCTGAGAACGCGGTGGCGACCGCGGAGCGGGAGGCCGGGCAGAAGGTGGCCGAGGCCCAGGTCATGCTGGACGATGCGCGTCAGCGGGCGGACGCTGTCAAGAGCGACGCAGAACGATATGTCGGCGACCTGATCGCCAGAATGGAACGTCTGCTGCCGCAGCAAGAAGAACTGGCGCGGGCGTTCCAGCATCTCATGCAAGAGTATTCGACCGTCGTCGACACGGTGGGGCGCGTCCAGACGAACGCCCGCAGTGAGGTCATTCCCAGGTTGCAACGCCTGATTGCCTCGCTGCGGAGCGGCGACCCCGTCGACGTCGCGGAAGAGCACGCCCCGGCGTCGAGCGGCGGTTCGGAGCTCGGGCACATCGTCGCGGCGAGCCGCGCTGAGGCCGCCGACTATCCCGGCTCGAGCGGAACGTCCTCGGGACCGAACGGTATGGTCGATCCTGCTCGGCGGAACGCGCACGCCGAGACGCACGGTGCGGTCGAGCGGGTCGCCGACCAACCCGAATTGGGGCAGGCGCACGCCGCGGCGAGCGGCGCGCATGCCACGGATCAGGCCGGTCCGCGACAGGGACCGACCGCGTTGACCGGCACGGTGGCGTTGGAGGGAACCTCGGACGCGCTGACCGATAGGTTCGTGGAAGCGATGGCCCGGTTGCCTCACGTGAAGCGGGCGGTCCTGGCCACCCGGTGGCAGGTCCCGCGGCTTGCCATGATTGACGTCACAATCGACGGCGACTCCTTGACCAGCCTCGACTTCTCGCAGCTCCAAGAATTCACGGTGCGGGTGACGAACACGACGCAGACGATGGTGGTACTCCGCGTGGAGGAACGCGTCGATCCCGTGGACGTGGTTACCTCTCAAAGCGGGAGCGCCGACCGGAGCTGATCCGGAACCCGTGACCGTTCGCCGGGACCCGCCGCCGGCTTACGGCGGCCCCGGCGCGCGCCAGCGCGTGCCAACGGCAGGACGACTTTTCCGCATGACCTCACGATCGCGCACCGGACACCCCGTGGGGGACGCCCGACCCTGCACGAGCATCGCACGATGCCGGCAGGCCTCGAGCGAGCTGGCGGCGTATGGACACGACAACCCGGTCACGCCCCACGGGCCGAGGGGATTGTCCCGCAGATCTATTCGACGTAGTAGACGCAGACGGCGAAGAGAGTAGACCGCAGCGGACGCAGGGTCGTCGGCGGGCCGCGGCATGGCGACGAAGTCGCCGCTCGCCCGCGGTGGCCGCACCATGCATGGGGAAGGGCACACCGGGCGACCGGAGGAGGCATCCGACCATGCATCGCGCATCGGCGAAGACGCGCTTGGCCTGGGTCGCCATGCTCCCCGGCCTCCTGGGGGTCCTTCTCGCGGGGGCGGCGGCCCGGCCGGCATTTCCGCAAACGCCCGGTACGGTGTCGGTGGTCGTCCTCGGATACCGCGCGCCGGCCAGCACGGTCGTCCCCGACGACGAAATGGAACTGCTCGCGATGACGAACGAAATCCGTACGGCACGTCAGCTGCCACCGCTGCTCATGAGCGCAGCGTTGCGGACGGTGGCGCGGGACCATTCGCGGGACATGGCGCTCTCCGGGTACGTCGGTCACGACTCCCCGCAGGGGCAATCATTCCTCGCGCGGCTCGCCGACGTCGTGCGAGGTGGCACGGTCGTCGCGGAGAACGTGACCGCGGCGTTGACCGTGGAGCAGGCCCACAACGCGTTCATCCACAGCCCCGGCCACCTCCAGAACATCCTGAACCCTGCGTTTCGTAGCGTCGGCGTCGGCGTCGCCACAGCCGGCGCCGTGGGGTTCATGGTGACGGAGGACTTTTCACAATAGCGAGGACATCGCTCGGACTGACGTCGACTCCTCAGCCACCCCAGCCTTCCGCGTCCTTCGACGCCACCGTCGCCAACGGCGTGGGCCTCCCGATCCCGCCTACGGTCCGGTTCGGCGTCGACACCATCGGAGGAGCGGGAACGCACTTTTCTCAACGAGAGGGGTGCCAGAGACGGCGGCCCACGAGACGAGCGGAGTCGCGGCCCGTCGGTACCAGGGGATGACGTGGGGGACGCCTTGGTCCGGGGGTGGCGCGACCGCGGCGCCCGCGTGCGGACCGGGTGCGGGTCAGAGGCCGAGCGTTTGCGCGACCCACAGCGCCGCTTGGCCACGAAGGAACTGGCCGCTCGGCCACGCCAGCGAGGTTTCCGCGGCGGTTTGAATGTCCTGTCGCTCCTGATCAGTCAGAACATCGTTCGGCCGCAGGGTCATGTCGTCGAATCCGCTCATGATGCCGGCGACGCCGAGCAGGTGAGCCGCGACGAAGAGGGGTTTGTCGTCGAACGGGACGTCGGCCCACCAGAACAGCGGCACGCCGGCATCGAGCAGCGTGTGCTGATACTGGCCGAGCAGCCTCGGTGTGCTCCAGACGTCGCGCGGCGAGACGTGCTGCTGGATACAGAACGCGGCGAGCGCGCCGGCCGACTCGCCGATGTTCCATTCGACAGGATGCAGGCGATAGGCGCCGTTCGTGATGTGCGTGACCCCAATGTTCTTGCACGACGCGAGGACGTTGGTCACGCGCACAGGAACCAGCGCGCCCATCGGGATCTGAAACGGCTTGATGCCGACGAACGACTGCGGCATCCCCACGGCGGCGAGCCCGTGAATGTCCATCCCGCCGTACAAGCCGATGCCGCACGAGTCGGCGTACGGTTTCGCGCGCGGGCCGGCGTTGAGGGCCGCGTCGAGGTCTTGCTGGACGATCGTCCGCAGGGCCTGGATGCGGCGGGACTCCCGGATGTACGGCGCCGCGGCGGTGCCGTCCGGGGTGTCGAAGAGGTCGCCGCGCGGTTTGAGCTCCGGAAAGCCGAGCCGGCTCGGGGTGTCGTCGCGCGGGCATTCCGTCTGGAGCCAGTAGATGTAGCCGAGCGCGGCCTGCCGCGCGGCCTCGATGACTGCCAGGTCGGCGGCCGGATCCCCGGTCGGCAGTGTGCCTCCCTGGTAGTCGTTGCCGAACGTGTTGATCATGCTGAGATCGAAGGGGAGCGCCGGATCATTGAAATTCGTCGCAGCGATGAAGCGCCGGTACGTCCACATGTCCTTGCCGGGCACAAACATCGTGCTGATGTACCCGTCGAGGATCGTGTAGTCTTGCATGGCCTTCAGCCGATCGTAGTCGGCGGGCTTGGCGATCGTATAGTTCTCTCCGGCCGGTCGGCGCTCGAGTGCGATGGCCATGGTGATCGGCTGAATCCAGTCGGGACGCGGCGCATCTGGGGCTCCGGGCTCTCCGGTCTGTGAGTGGCTCTCGGCGCCCAGGACGTGCTCGACGTTTGCGAGCGGCAGCAGCTCGCCGAGATCGGTGGCGTCGAGAAAGAACTTCGCGACATACCGCGTCGCGGTGCCGCCGGCGTCGGTGGCCGTGACCGCCTGTACCACGTCGCCCTGCACCTCGGCGGCGGTCACCCGTGTGAGCGGGCGAAAGTGGATATTCGGGCTGGCGGTGAGCTGTTGAACCAGCACGTCGTGCCCGACGCGAGGATGCATCGAGAAGCCCGGGTAGTCGCCCCCGGGGTTCAGCGCCGGTTGCTGCTGTCCGGCCGCTGACAATCGGAAGTTGTTGCGGTAGTAGAGGCGCACCAGATGACGAAACTCGCGGTAGGACGCGGTGCTGCCCACCGTTTCGACGTAGCGGTTCTCGTCGGGTTTCGTCACCCCCTGGGCGGTGAACTGCCCACCGGCCCAGGCCGTGGCTTCGAGCAGACATACGCTGGCGCCCATGGTGGCCGCGCGCAACGCCGCCGCTACTCCGCCGAGACTGGCGCCGACCACCAGGATGTCGTAGGTGACGTCAGCCGCGGGCATGCGCCCACCCTCGGAAGGAACCGGCGCGGCGGGGTGCGGCGGGCCGCCGTGCGCCACGTCGACCGGGTGGCTCCGTGTTCACCGCCGGTCGATCCAATCCGGATGGCTCGGAATCGCGACCACGGCGACGCCGTCAAACCAAGCCTGCACCCCGGCCGCGACTTGAATCTTGACGCGCGCCGGAAACAGGCCGCTCTCGTTCTGCGCGGATCCGACGGCGAACAGGTATTCCCAGTTTCCGTTCCCGGAGTGTGCGACGGTGACGAAGTCCACCCACGTGTCGGTCGTCTGCAATCGGATCGTTGCACCCGGAGCGTAGGCTTTGGCCCAGCAGCCGACGCCGTAGGTCCGTCCGGCCGCACACTGCATGCCCGGCTGGCTGATCCACGTTTCTCCCGCGGAGGCATCGACCTTCACGCTGAAATGGCCGCCGCCGTCATTTCGGACGTTCGCAAACGTGGCGTCCGGCGCGGCGGCTTCGGCGGACACGCCGCCCGCCCCCTCAAGCGCCCAGCCGATCAGGAGTGCGTTGGTCCATTGTTCGAAGCCCGCGTTGGCGATCTCAAGCCCCGGCGCGCCCGTGCCGGCGAGCTCGTGCAGCAAATTGCTCGTGATCTGATCGACCGACGTCCACGTCCCATCCGCGCTCAGGCCGCCCGCCCAGTTCACCGTCCCGGCGGTAAAGGCCGTGCCCCCGCGCTGATACAAGCCCATGGTCGCGTGCCCGGCCTGCCCCCCGGCCGCCCAGTCGGTCAGGTCCGCCGTCGCCAGCACGACGAAGTTCTTCGGCGTCCCGTCGGTGCCAAGCACGATGGGCGGGGTGCGGCCCGGCGCGATCAGCGCGGCATCGGTTTCATAGCCGATGACGGTGTCGTCGACACTCGTGCCCTTGCCGAACTCATCGCCGTTGGCCAGGCCGGTGCCCCGGAACACCCAGTGCGCCGCGTTGGTGACCGTGTACCCCCGGTACCGCTTCGCCGGGTCGATCGGATCGTTCCACCAGCCCGCGCCGTTTCGGTACCCGACGCCCGTCATCGAGTTCTCCGGCCGGAGCAGCGGCGCTTCGGCCCAGCGGACGGTGATACGCTGCGGGTCCTGTCGATCGGGGTCCGGGACACCGATGTCCGTTTCTTTGTAGCACATCATGATACGGCCGCCGTTGCTGAAGTCGAACCGGATCTGCCAGTAGCACGTGTTTCCACAGAAGAAGCACACGTTGCCGCCGTTCGCGATGAACGTTTCCACCTGGTCGCGCATCTCCCACGACCAGTACTCGTCGTGCCCGAAGCTGAGCAGCAACCCGTAGGTCTCCAGCAGCCGCGCGTTCGTGTGCAGGTCTACGGCGGAACAGTACTCCACCTCCGGCGCGTGGGCGTCGGCCCATTGCAGGAAGGGCACCTGATACTGCTCGTACAGGGTCAGATCGGCGTACGGACGGTCAAACGAGATCCTCGGGGCAAACGGGGTGCTGTACAGACTCCGGCCGCCCCACGCATTGTACGCTTGCGCGGTCGTATCGTTGAGCTTGACGAGGATCTTGGATTTCGCCCCGGGGACGGCGGCCCGCACGACGAACGGGATCCACGCGACCTGGTCGGCAGACGTGATCTTCCCGACATAGTACCCGCTGGTCCAGCCTGGCGGGACGGTGATCTGGCATCCGGCCGCCGGCGGCCACCCGCAGCCACCGACGGCGAGGCTCGCGTCGTCCTGGTCCCCGGGCGTGAACGCGGTGCCGTTGCAGGTCTGGACGAGTTGATCGGCGAGCCCGCGGCGGTAGATCTCCAACGTGAAGCTGCTGTGCGCTTGGTCGGCGCGGACACTGAACGTCACGGTGTCCCCGGGTGCCGCCGACGTCGCCGACGCGTAGCCTTCTATCGTCGCCATGTCCGTCTCCGCCCCGGCGCTGCGTGCAGCCTATTCATGCGGTGGACGCGGATCGCGCACCGATTCCATCCGGGCGCGCGACAGCGCCGTCGCCCACGTCCCGCGGGGTTCGTTGATGACCAGGTCTTCCACCGCGGCGTGGACGGCCATCAGCTCGCCCTGGGAGAACGCATCCACTTGCAGGAGCACGTCATCCTTGTCCGGCGCCCCGTAGAGGCCGTGCGGGACGACCCGCGTGCGGGCGCACCACCGTTCCAGGATGGATCCGAAGAGCGGTCGCATCGTCCCGATCCAATAGACTTTGCCGTCGACGCGGTTCCGCACCTTGGTCGTGATGCCAAGTTTGTTCATGACCCTGTCCTTGCCGTCGTCCAAACGTAGAATGTGGGTTGCCACAATGCGCCACCACTTTGCTAGGATTTGGAATCCCCTGTGTCCGGCTTATGCCCACCGCGCGCCCGTCTTAGAACGCCACGGCGCTGGGGCGCGACGCGTGTCGGACGGCGGCAGGGAATGCCCCGCGCCGTGCCAAAGTGTCTTGGGAGCGGTCAGGTTTCCCGCCAGACTAAGCATCGTAGCAGAGACTGACGTCGGGACTTCTAACCCCGTTCGGTTCCCGCTCGTTTCGGGCCGGCGACGGGTATTGTTTGCCGTCCGACGTTCCACGGCTACGAGGGAGGTGGCATCGGGTGCGCAGCCAGACACGAACGCTGTTGATTATCGTGATTGGGCTCTTTGTCTTGTTGGGACTCGTCGTCTTCGGGCGGGGGTATTTTGTGCGGCAGAGCGGGTTGATCGACCCGCCAAAGTGGGCGACAGGCGATCAATGGACGTGGCACAACTCGGGCGGCCCGGACGTTTCGTTCAGCGTGCTTCGCGTTCAGCCGGACTGGTACGAGGTCCAGGTGCGGACGCGCACAAGTACCCAGACGATCCGCGTCGGCCAAGACCTCTCGCTGCAGAACGCTGACTGGTTCCGATTCCAATGGCCCCTCACGCCCGGGCACACCTGGGTCTACCAGGTGACCGGCACTGCGAACGGTCGCAACGTGACGTGGCAGGGGACCGCGCGCGCGGCGGCGCTGGAATCCGTGACCGTGCCCGCGGGCACGTTCGAAGCGGTGCGGATCGACGGCCGCCACTGCAATCTCACCGCGGGTGGGTGCGGTACCTTCACGATGTGGTACGCGCCGAAGGCTGAGTACGTGGTCAAGTTGGTCGTTGGCAACACGCCGTACTGGATACCCGCGGTGAGGGGCTTCCGGCAGGAACTGCTCTCGTATCAGGTGCACTAGCCAGGCCCGAGATCCGCGCCGCGCGGCTTCGAGCACGGGCACGTCCGCGGGGGTGAGTGGACGCAGACCAAACGCACGATGCCTTGCGGCCTGCGTCCAGATCGGCGGCGTCCACGCGCGGGGGTGCGCGGCCAGCCTCTCTTGCCGCCACGACGCGGGATGCGCGGTGAATGCGGGCGCCCCTCCGGATCCGAGGTCAGAGGCGATCGGAGGGTCGGCCTGCCCCGGTCCGTGGGTCAAGCATGTCTCTGATACCGTCCCCGAACAGGTTGAACCCGACGATCGCGAGGATGATGGCGATTCCGGGGACGGTGGCAAGCCACGGCGCGACCGTGAGGAAGTTGCGCCCGGCCCCGATCATCGCCCCCCAGGAAGGCGTGGGCGGTTGGACGCCCAGGCCGAGGAAGCTCAGGCTCGCCTCGATCAAGATGGCGCTGCCGATCCCGAGGGAACACTGCACGATGAGCGGGGAGAGCGTGCTCGGGAGGACGTGCCGCCCGAGCACCCGCGCGTCGCTCGCCCCCATTGCCCGCGCGGCTTCCACGAAGTCCTGCGCCCGCAGCGAGAGCACGCTGGCCCGCGCCAGCCGCGCAAACGTCGGCGTATAGACGATGGCCACGGCGACGATCGCGTTGAGCATCGACGGGCCGAGCACCGCGACGATGAAGATCGCCAGGAGCACCACGGGAAATGCGAGGAGCGCGTCCAGGCACCGGCCGATCACCGCGTCGAGCGCCTTGCCGTAGTATCCGCCGAGCAACCCGAGGAAGACACCGGCCAGGGCCGCCACGACCATGGTGCTGACGCCCACCAGCAGCGAGATGCGTACGCCGTACACGAGTCGGCTAAGATAGTCCCGGCCGATCGTGTCCGTTCCCAGCAGGTGCGCCCGCGACGGCGGTTGCAGGCCGATCTCGCTGAACTGCGCGTAGGGGGAGTACGGGGCGATCCATGGTGCCAGGGTGGCGGTCAGCACCATGGCCACCACGAGCACCAAGCCGCCGACGGCGAGACGGTTGTGCCGAAAACGACGCCACACGCCTGGATTCCCTCAGCGCGCCGGGCGCCCGGCTGCCGGTGCGCGGGGGCGCCCGTATGGAACGTCGCGCATCACTCGTACCGGATCCTCGGATCGAGCAGGGTATACACGACGTCGGCGGCAAAGTTCGCGACGACGAACACCACCGTCACGTACAGCACCACGCCCTGCACGACCCCGTAGTCGCGTTGTTCGATGGCGTTGAGCAGCAGGGTGCCGACGCCCGGCCAATTGAACACCGACTCGGTGATGATCGCTCCTCCGAGCAACCCGCCGAACAGCAGCGCGAACGCGGTGATGACCGAGAGGAGCGCGTTCTTGAGGGCGTGGCGCAGAACGACCCTGGTCGCAGTGACCCCCTTTGCGAAGGCCGTCCGGATGTAGTCCTGCCGCAGCGCGTCCAACAAGCCGGCGCGGAGAAATCGCGCCAGCGGCGCCGCCAGTCCGATCCCGAGGGTGACGGCCGGCAGCGCCACGTGCCGCAGCGCGTCCCCCGCATCGACGCTCAGCGGCACGTACCCGGACGGCGGGAACCAATGGAGCCCCATCGCGAACGTCAGCAGCAACATCAGACCGAGCCAGAAACTGGGCAGGGCGACACCGAGCAGGGCAAACGTCGATGTGATCCCGTCCACGACGGATCCGGGCCGGGTGCCCCCAAGGATGCCGAGCGGCACGGCGACCGCGACGCCGACGAGCGCGGCGTCCACCGTGAGGAGCAGCGTCGCAGGGAACCGGCGCTGGATCAACGACAGCGCGGGCTGCTTCGATAGCCACGACACGCCGAAGTCGCCGCGCGCCGCGTCACGCAGCCAGCGTGCGTATTGGACGTAGATCGGTCGGTCGAGGCCCATCTCGTGGCGCAGCCGCGCAAGCCCTTGCGGGGTGGCTTCCGTGCCCATCTGCATCGCGGCCGGATCCCCCGGGACGAGTCGGATCACCGCAAAGATGATGGCCGAAACGAGAAAGAGCAGGACGACGGTCTCGAGCGCGCGCCGGCCGAGGTACCGAGACATCCGCCTGCGACCCGGACCTCCGACTCGCGACCCTCCGGGTTACCCGCTCCACGCCCACGGTTGATACAGCGCGGGCGTGCTGTTCGGCAGCAGCGTGAGGTCTCTGACCTTGTCGTTCGCGGCCCAGGCGTTCTCGATCGACTGCATCTTGATCAGCGGCACGTCCTCGTCCAGCGCGATGCGCAGCAGCTGCGCGTACATCGTCCGCCGCGCCGCGCGGTCTCGGGTGGCCTTCGCCTTGTCGAACAGGGCCTCGACGGTGGGGTTGGAATAGCCCATGAAGTTGTTGCCCTGATCTTTGCGCAACACGCTGCTGAACAACCCGTCGGGATCGGCTTCCCGCGTGTACGAGCCGACGGTGAGGTCTGCGTTCTTCCCCACCCACACGTCCTGGACGTAGAGCCCGAAGTCCATGGTCTCGATGTCGAGCTGCACCCCGAGCGTGTTCCAGTCGTGCTGGATGATCTCAAAGGCCTTGCCGGCCCAATCCGGCTTGTTGAACAGACGCGCCTTCGCGCGCACGGGGAGCGCAGCCCCGGACGCATCCACCAGCTTCTTGGCCGCCCCGAGGTCGAACGCCGGGCATCCGAGATCCGTATAGGCCCAATGTCCCGGCGGAATTAGATTGCACCCTGGCTGTCCCGTGCCGAAGAACACGTTCTTGTTGATCGCCGCGCGATCGACCGCGTGCGCCAGCGCCTGCCGCAGCTTCACGTTGTCAAACGGCGGTCGGCGGATGTTGAAGTCGATACAGGCATAGGAGGCGGAAAAGTCCTGTCGCAGCAGGTGCAGCCCCGCGGTGGTCTGGATGTCCTTCCGCAGCTGTGCGGGGATGCTCGTCGCGACGTCGATCTGGCCCGACTTGAGGTTCGCGACCCGCGTGAGGTCCTCGGCGATGACGGTGGTTACAATCTCGTCCGGCAACTTGCCGAGCAGCGCCTGGTTCCAGTGCTTGGGAAACTTCCGGTAAGTGACGTGGTCACCGGGCACCCATTCCACGAACATATACGGTCCGGTCCCGACCGGCTTGGTTTCGATTTGGTCGACCGTCTTCGAATCGCAGATCGATACCGATGGAGCGGCCAGATTCGAGAAGAAACTTGCGTCCGGCTGTTTGAGCTTGATCTGAAACTCGTACGGGCCGGTCGCCTTGTAGGACTCCATCGAGACCATGTACCCGGCGAACCGCCCCTTCGGGCCGATCTCGGCGCCCCGGTGAAAGCTGTACGCCACGTCGTCCGCCGTGAGTTCACGCCCGCTGTGAAACAGCACCCCCCGCCTGATCTTGAACGTGTAGGTTACGTTGTCCGACGCGACCGTCCACGACTCCGCAATGTCGGCCAACGGGTTTTGCATCCCGCGGTCGTAGTTGACGAGGCGGCCGAAGATCAGCGTGGTGGCAAAGACGTCCACGGTCGCCTGGGCCACGCCGAAATCCAGCTTGACGATATCCTGATCGTATCCCACGCGCATCACGCGCGCGCCGGCGGACCGTCCCGCGCGGGTCCACAGCAGCGGGGTCGCGAATCCGAGCGCGGCGCCTGTCGCCGCGACCTTGAGCAACGAGCGGCGTGTGACGGGGCGGCCCGATGGCGTCGGCGCGACTCGTTCGCCTCGATGCCTCTTCACGCGTACCCCTCCCTCGTGACCCGGCGCGTCGTCGATCTGCCTGGTTCCTGAGTCGTTCGCCGCACAACGAGGCTTCCCTCCGGCTTGATCGCGCGAGCGGTGGCATCCCGACGCACGGGCCGCGCTTCGGCGTCGCGCCCGCGCCCGGGCGGGGCGCGCGAGGGCGTGGTGCGCCCGCGCCCAGTGTGCTACCATGGGTGCACGTTACCACCCTCGCCCACAAGGGGGTCGAAGATCATGGACCGTCGGTCGCTCCGGATACTGACGATGGGGATTCTGATCGGGGCGCTCTCGAGCGCAGTCGTGCTCGGAGCCCTCGCGGCGATCCGCGGAAGGAGCGCTGGCGCGGGCGTCCGGGGCGACCAGACGATGATTCTCACCGTGCGTTCCGTGCAGAATCAGGTGCCGGCTCAGTCCCCGTTTACGACCCCGCGAGAGTTCGTGCCCATTCCGAACCCGCGCAACGGCGATAGCATCGGGCCCGGGCAGCCGTCTCCGGGCGCCGGCGGGAACACTCCCGGATCGCAGCAACCCTCGGCCGGGGGCGGGGGGCAGGACTGCCCCGGCAAAGTGCTGTTCCTCTACCAGGGGCGCCTGTATCAGCTGAACCCGGGGCCGATGCCGCCAAACGGTGGGAATCCGGAGTTCTTCTTTATGCAGCCGTACCAGGGTCCGCAGATTCCGGGGTTCCCGGAACAGACCCCATCTCAGGGGCCGATCCCGGGGCTGCCGTCGATCCCGCCGACGTTCAAATTCTAGCCGCGTCAGCCCCGCCGCGAGGACGGGGGCGACGGTCGTCCGCGAAGCCCTCCGCGCGTGCGCCGCTCGGGGGGCTTCGTGCCGCGCCGGCGTCTATGGCCGCGCGTGCCCCGCGGCCATGGCGTCCGCCACAAACGCGGAGACGTCGGTCGCAAGCTTTTCCATCTCGGATTGGGACGTGTAGACCATGTGACCGCTTCCATAGTAGGTGCGGGTGATGTTGCCGCGCAGGGCCGCCCCGAGTTGGAGTTGGTTTAACGCGTAGTCGGTCCCGTAGTACGGGACGGTGAGATCGTAGACGCCGCGCGCGATCAGAACCTTCAGGGCGCCGTTTCGTTGCAACGCCTGGCGCAGGTCGTCGGTCACGTTGAGGAAGCCCGTGGCCCCGCCCGGGCCCCAATTCCACTCTCGGCCGACCCGGCTCGAGAGCGCCTCGTACGTCAGGTCGGTGTGATAGTCGAGTTCGCGTTTCGCATAGTCGTTGAACACGGGGCCGAGGGGCGACACGATCGCGTCGGTCGTGAATTGAGACCCGGCGCGCGGATCGAAGGCGATCCGACCGTCCAACGCACTGACCTGGAGGTGCTGGTCCTGCAGCAGTTCCCGCCTGAACACGCTTGGCAACAACCGCAGGTGGTTCGCCCGGATGACGTCTTCTGACACCCCCGTGTACCGGGACAGCGTTCTGGTGATTCGCCCCTGGGCCTCCTCGGCCAAGGCGTCGCCCTGGATCAGCGCGGGCAGATACTCGGTGATCGTCCACTGCTCGACCTCGCGCATCACCCCCTGGAGGTTGGCCTGAAGGGCCGTACTGAGCTTCTTGTGATACCAGGCCGTCGCCGTGTAGGTGGGGACATCCAACGCGTACGCGAGCGCCGTGCTGCGGCCCGGGTCGCGGAACTGCGTGTTGAGGGTTTCGAAGTCGATCACCGGGGAGATGAGAATGATCCCGTTGAGCGTGACGCCGAAGTCGCTCCCAAGCAGGCGGGCCAGGATGACGGCCCGGGTTCCCCCGTAGCTTTCGCCGGCGATGAACTTGGGCGAGGCTTCTCGGTGGTTGGCCGCGAGGTAGAGGCGGATGAACTCCGCGAACGACCGGGCATCGCCGGCCACTTGGTAGAACGTGCTGGCCGGTACGTCGGGCGCCGCGCTGCTGAACCCCGTTCCCACGGCGTCGATGAACACGAGATCGGTGAAGCCGAGCCACGTCGACGGGTTCTCCACCCAATGAGGCGGAGGCGGCAGCGGTGCGCCGCTGTCGGCCAACCGCACCCGCTTTGGCCCAACCGCGTCGAGGTGGAGCACGACGGATGCCGCGCCCGGGCCTCCGTTGAACACGAACATGATCGGACGCTTGCCCCGGTCAGGCACGTTCTGCCTGACATAGGCGACGAAGAACATGTCGGCCTGGATGTTGCCGGCGTCGTTCGTGATCTGCTCGTCGCCGGCGGTCGCCGTGTATCGGAGCGCCGTTCCCCCGATGGTGATGGAATGCGCCGTGACCGAGAGGTGGGGCCCAGCCGTCGCCGTGACGAGCGCCGCTGGGGCCGCGGCAGGCGCGGTGCCGCCGGCGGGCTCTCCCGTCAGAATCGGTGCCAGGGCGACCTGGGCCACCAGGATCCAGACGACCGCGCCATGCCGAGTAAACCATTTCATGGGTGTGCCTCCGTGACGACTCCTACAGGGCCGGCCCCGGCACGGTTCCGGCCGCTGCGGCGTTCACGTCCGTTCTCCGCGTGCGATCCTGGCGCGGTGCCGCGTGGCGTAGTAGGCGCACCACCTCCGTACCGGGCAGAGTTCGCAGCGCGGCGCCCGTGCCGTGCAGACCTCGCGTCCATGGCGGATCAGGAGGAGGTGGAACGGGCCGCGGCGCGCGGGCCGGACCAGCGCGTCCATCCAGTCGTGCGCCTGTTCCGCGGACAATCTGGCGGGGATTAGGCCGATGCGCGTCCCGATGCGGTAGACGTGCGTGTCGACGGCGAACGACGGTTTCCCCAGCCCGAAGACCAGGACGATCGCCGCCGTCTTGGGCCCAACGCCGTCGAGACTTAGCAGCCACGCCTTGGCCCGCGCGGCGGGCCAGCGGCGCAGGAACGCCAGGGACAGCGTGCCCCGTTCCTCCGCGAGGCGCCGGAGCACCGCCTGGATCCTCGGCGCCTTGCGGGCGCTCAGGCCCGCCGGGCGGATCGCATCGATCACGGCCCGCAGCGGAGCGGTGCACACGGCCGTCCACGTCGGGAACTGCGCGCGCAGGCGGGCGAACGCGCGACGCGTGTTCGTGTCGCTCGTGTGTTGCGAGATGATCGTGGCGATCAGCGTGCCGAGCGCATCGCGCCGGTCCCGCCGGCGAATCCGGCCGTAGCGGGCCTCGAGCGCCCGATCGACCCGCGCGACGTCGCGTCGCCGTGCGGCGGGGGCGCGTGCGCGCGTTGTGTCCGCGGGCGCGCGCCCCGGGCTCAATCGCGGCACATGTACCTCCTGCGGGAGCGCCTCGTGCTACCGTTCATCCCGGGATCGAAGCCTCCCTTCGCGCCGATCGGATGACCGGGCGGCGAGGGGGTGACCCGCACGCCGCCGTCACCGCGCTGACGCCGCCGATGGCCACGGGTCTCCCTCAGGGGCCGTCGACGCGGCGCCGGCTCGTGACACGAGAGTGACGATGTTGTTGTACTTTTATAGTGGATCGGAACCTCGGAGCCGCGCGTGCCGGCGCGCATACGCGGTGTCCGTATCGGGGTGAGGACGATGCGTCGGATGCTTGGCGTGTTGATCGTGGCGGCGCTCGCCGGCGCCGCGACGCTGCTGCCGGCGTCACCGGCTCGGGCCGATGGGCCCACCACGTTTGTGGTCTTTACTCCGCCGACCGGATCCCTCGCAGGGCCACCCGTGCCGTTGGTCGCCGGCCCGGTTCCCGTCGGGACGATTCCGAGCACGACCGGGAGCGCTCCGGGCGCGTCCGCGCTCCCGCCCGTCATGCTGCTCGCCGCAAATCCCCAAACCGGTGCGTACGTGGTCCAGGTCGGCACCACGACGCCGTCGCTGCCGGGCGTGACGCTGTACGGCCCGCAGGTCCTGGTTCCGTCGGTTCCGGTGCCTGGGCAGAACCCGGTGCTCGTGTTGACCGGCTTGCTGCAGAGCGCGCTCCCGGCCGGGACCTATATCGTGTTGCCGGTCCACTAGGCCATCGGTATCCGAACGGCCGCGCGCGTCATCGGCGGCCTATTGGACGGTTCCGGAGACCGAACCGCGATCGCCGTCACAGGGAGTGCCGGACTGCAGTGCCACGTACGTCCCCGACACGTCGTTTCCGGTCACCCTTAACGAAAAGCTGATGCGCGCGACGCCGTCGCTGTACCCGGTGAGCGAGTACGTGCTGGCGCCCGTGTCCCCTCCGGACGATCCGAGGAGTTGCAGCGCAGGGTAGCAGGCCGTGCCCGTCAGCATCGCGGTTCCGAGCACGGTCGGTCCCCGCTGAGACAGCGACGCGGTGATGGACCCGCGCTCGGCTCCCTGCTGGCTCGTCCACTCGCCGGACCACGTCCGCGCCGCGCCGGGAGCCAGTGCCGGTGGTGTGGGAGGGGCGGCGTTGGTTGGCGGCGCGGTTGTCCCGCCGAAGCGAGAGATCACAGATCGGAGGAGGTCCTCGATCGCGCCGCCGGGGACGATGCCGGCGGTGAATCCCGCGGTGGCGCCGCGCACCGTGGCGACGCTCACCACGATGCCGACCAGGTTGCCTTCGAGATCGATCACCGCGGAGCCGCTGGTGCCCGGCGAGGTCGGCAGGACCACCGTGTACTCCCCGGACTCATCGGAGAAGACGATCCCGGAGGACACGACGGGAGGGCCGCCGCCCGCGGACAACATCGAGAGGACGGGGATCCGCTGGTCGCGCCCGAAGCTGCGGTAGACTTGGCACGCCGCGCAATCCGCAAAGGCCGTCGGGACGTCCGTGTACGAGACGAGCAGGACGACGACGTCCGATGTGTCCGCCCCCGCGAGCCGTTCGACGTCGCCGTCCGTGCCATTTGCGTACGCCACCTGAATGGTGACACCCAGCTGGTCCATCGACGTCGCGGACGAAATGGGCGTCGAGGCGAGATCGTCGATGCAGTGCTTCGCGGTGACCACGTACGCGGCGTTGTCGCTCACGCCGGCGACGAAGCCCTGGCAGAGTCCTTGCTGCCCCCGGCTTGCGTTCTCGACGTGGATCTCCGCGGTGATTCCTCGCAGCAGGTCGGCGGCCGGCGTGGACTGGGCCAACACCGGCGATCCGGCGACAAGACAGATCACGGCAACGATCAATGCCCCGCGCATCGCCCCTCCCCGGTGACGCAACCAGCGTTCCACCGCGTCACCCGTGCGCGCGCCGCCGTACAATTCTCGCGGGCGTGGAGATGTTCCTCGGGTCTGGAGCGGGGCGCGCAGCGCGCCGTGGGGTCACCCGCCCGACGCGGGGTTCCGGTCCGGGGCGTTCCCGCGGCGCAGGAATAGGACAAGCGGCAGGCAGAGCAGGGAGATCCAGCCCAAGACCCCAAACGCGTATCCGTAACCGACAACGGAGGCCTGCTGAGCGATGAGACGCTCCAGCGCCATCAGCGCCCGCCAGTGCGCGGTCGTGGGGTCGCTCCCGCGGTGCAGGAACGCCGTCTGGTAGGCGGTCCACCACCGCATGAAGATGGGATTGGAGATCGACGCGTAGCGGACGAGGTTCACGCTCGCGGTCGTGGTCCGGTGATCCACGAGCGTGATCGCGATCGCCGTGCCGAAACTGCTGCCGAGCTGGCGCAGCAAGCTGTTCATCCCCGTGGCGCTCTGCATCTGTGCGCGGGGGATCGTCGACAGCGACGTCGTCGTGAGCGAAACAAACACGAACGCCGAGCCAAGGCCCTGGATGAACTGCGGCAACAGCAGCTGCGCCGAGCCGCTGCCGAGGTTGAAGAAGGCCATCTCGAAGCACGAGACCGCGCTGAGGACGATGCCGATCGTGAGCATCACGTAGACGCCGACCGAATTGTAGAGCGCCCCCAGGATGGGCATCGCGAGTACCATCGTGAGCGCCCGCGGCATCACGGTCAGGCCGGATCGCGTCGGGCTATAGCCGAGGACGTTCTGCAGGAACAACGGGAGGAGGATCAGGCTCCCGAATCTCGTCAGGCTCACGATCCCGCCGATGAACGTGCCGGCGGCAAACGACACGTTTCGAAGAATCCGAAGGTTGACCGCCGGCTCGGGGACGCGCAGCTCCCACAGGATAAACGCGGTGAGGGCCACGACCGCGACCGCCGACAGCGCCACGATGAACCCGCTCTGAAACCACCCGTTCTGTTCTCCCTGCTCGAGGACGATCTGCATCGCCGCCAGCCCGATTGCCATGAGGCCGATCCCGACCCCGTCCAACTTCCGGAGCCCGCGCCCGCGCATGTACGGAGGGTCGACGATGAACTGGGTGCCGAGGAGGAGGCCCGCGATGCCCACCGGGATGTTCACGAAGAAGATCCACGGCCAGGAGAGCGTTTCGGTGATCCATCCGCCGAGGGTCGGTCCCACCGCCGGCCCCAACAGCACGATCATGCCGTAGAAGGCCATTGCCTGTCCCTGTTCTTCCACGGGGAACGTCTCGCGCATGATCGCCTGGGCCGTAGGTTGAAGCGCACCCCCGCCGAGCCCCTGCAGCACCCGGAACGTGATCAGGGCGCCCAACGTCCGGGAGAGGCCGCACATCAGCGACGCGCCGGTGAAGATGCTGATGGCGGCCAGGAACATGCGCTTCCGGCCGAGGATCGACGACACCCACGCGGTCAGCGGCATCGTGATGACCAGCGTGATGAGGTACGAGGTCGTGATCCACGCCACCTCGTGCGTCGTGACCCCGTATGCCGATTGAATGTGCGCGAGCGACACCGTGACCACGCTGGTGTCGATCGATGCCATCATCGACCCCGAGAGGACCGAGGCGGCGACTACCCACTTTCCGGGATGTGCCAGGCGGTCGCCGCCTGCGGCCGTTGCGACTGCGGCCACCGGGCTGCCTCCCCGTCGACTGCGCGACACGACGGACGCTCTCGGGCCGAAGCGTCCGTCACCGATGCAGTATTCCCGGTGCGGGCCCGGAGCCCTCCGCGGTGTGGCCGGAGCAGGGTGACGGCCTAGTGGTCTCGGTGGATCGGGTCAGACGCGGACGGGGTAGCGGTGGCGCTGGGGTGGTGGTCGTCCAACATGATGCTGACGACTTTTGCGTCAAGCAGATCCGGACCGTAGAGGCGCACGGCATCCTTGATGACGTTCGACACCATGGCGGTGGTAATGTCGCAGCGGTCGGTCTGGGAGACCGCCTCAAGCTCTATCGTGATTCGGTATTTCTGAACCGACATGCCGGGCAGACCTCCGTTCCGTCCTGACCGGACACCATCAGCAGCATAGCCCGGCTAGCGCGCGTCGACACACTGTCAGGAGAATGAAACTCGGGATCGATCGGGTGTTCCTCCCGCGCGGCAGACGTCCCGACGGCGCGGCCCCACTACCGCCGCCGAACGATCGACGGGATGGCTCGTTCATCCGAGCGAGATGCCGGACGCGGTCGTGCGGGGCGCATCGCCAGAGCGGCGATGGGTGTCGCGGCGCGCGAGGAGCGCGCTCCCGAGCGTGGCACCCATCATCGGGGAAGCGGCGCCCAGCGTACCCGCACGCCGGGAAGCGTGCTGAGGACCTTGGCGTACCCGAGGACGTTCAGGCCCTCGGGAATGGTCCCCGCGCATGTCCACGTTCCCTTGGATTCTTCGGCGATCGTGCCGTCGCTGCGGAGGATGAAGTGCTCGGTGTCGCGCACCCACCATTCGAGCAGTGCGTACATACTGGCCTCCAAACGTGCCTACCCTTATCTTGCCTGGGCGGCGGCCGGGTTGTCCGGTATCGTTTGAACCAAATGACGCCTATCGTTGTGCCGAAACGTCTCGCCCACCGGAGGCGGCGGCCGGCTCGCGGGCGCACGCGCGTCTTACGCGTGACGATGATGGGCATCACAGTAAGTCGGAGCCGTCCCTCGGTCGGGGGACGGAGATCGAACGAGTCCCCCCAGGTATCGATTCGACACGCGAGAGATGAGCATGGGAGATCAAGAGAGTCCACGACACGTACTTCCGGAGATCTCGGTGGTGAAGCGCCGGGCCTACCTGGTGGCGATGCTGGCCGGGATGGGGGGCGGTTTGCTGGAGTGGATCGACCGGACGCCGTCCAGCGGGATCACCAGTCCGATCCTGTTGCTGTGGGCGATCGCGTGGACGTGGGCCCTGTGGCGCAATCACCTGACGGTGGTGCGATTCGAGTTGGGATCGTTTGTGCTCCTCACCCTCTTCACCGGGGCGAAGTTCGTGGACGCGTTGTGGGCCAGCGATAGCCTGGCGGCCGCACACCAGGCGCTGCTTGCGTCCGGGTACGCGTGGCTCGTCGTCCTCGCGATCGTCGCGTATTTGTTCTTCGACGCGCGCACGGGCCTGTGGACAACCGCCGCGATCACGGCCGTCATCGCGGGCGTGGGGGTGGCTCGGTTTCTCAGCGGCGGGGCGAACGTCAGCGATCTCGCGGGGTTCCTGGACTTCGAGCGATTCATGCTGTATATCGGCACCGTCGTTGCGATGCTGTACGCACTGGCCTTCGTGAAGACGCACCTCGCGGAGGCGCACGAACTGACGGAGCAACTAACCCAACTCGCCTACCTCGACGAGTTGACCGGCGTGGCGAACCGCCGGCACCTCGCCGAGACCTTGGACGTGGAGATCGCACGCGCGGCGCGCTACGGGCACCCGCTGTCGGTCATCCAGTTTGACCTCGACCGGTTCAAGCAACTGAACGACACGTACGGGCACGCGGCCGGCGACGCCGTGTTGAAGGAGACGGTCCGGAGGATACGGCGGCAGCTACGCTTGGGCGACCTGCTCGGCCGGTGGGGCGGCGAGGAGTTTCTCGTGCTGCTGCCCGAGACCGCGCTGTCGCAGGCGCTGGCCGTGGCCGACCGCATGCGCCGGGCGATGAGTACCCGCTACCAGGAGCGGGTGGCGCGGGTGACGGCGAGCTTCGGCGTGACCGCGTATCGCCTGGGAGACACGGCGGCGAGTGTCGTCGAGCGGACGGACGAGGCATTGTACCGAGCCAAGGCCGAAGGCCGCGACCGGGTCGAGGTCGTGACGGACAATCGGACGCCGGAGTCGGGGGGCGCGCGGTCGGGCGAACCGGCGCCGCTGCAGCGCGGCGCGTCCTAGATCGGTCCGTGGCGGCCGCGTTACTTGACGACGAGCAAGGCCGTCACCGTTCCCTGTTGCTCGCCCGCGGCGCAGACGACCGTGACTGGCCAGGTGCCCGGCGTGGTGGCTGAGCCGACGCGCCACGTCCAGGCCACGCGCCCTTTGGCGTCCGCGTTCTTCGGCGCCAGCCCGGCGGCGTGGCTCGGCCCGGACTTGTATGCCACGCCGACGAGGCAGTGCGCTCCCGGCGCGGTCTGCACGACGATGGTCGCGTCGTGCCCGGGGCCGACCGGCGAGGTGAGAGAAACGAGTACGACGTCAATGCGCTGCGCATCCGCCAGGCGGACGATTCCGACCAGGGCAATCGTCTCGAGCATCGCAGAAACTCGCCACGGGCTCCGCATGTCGTTACGCTCCCCGACGCCGTAGTGTCGCGCGTCGCGTCGTTCGTGGATGCGGCCGGTGACTTCCTGCGGCGCGTCCTTGCGTGCGGCGCTCGCATTCCGGCCGTTCCATTTTGCGGCAGGAGAATCGGCGTTGCCGTCGAACCCGCCGAGACAATCACGCGCGCGTGTGAGTCATGGTGCCGCGGGGGGGTGACCACCTTGTGGACCAGGCCGAGGTTCGCAGAGACCTCACTCTACGCTGAAACCGCGGCGTACGTTTCCACTGCGTAGTTCCGTATAGCCACGGGATCGGTCGGCTCCGACCGGTCCCGCAGTGTTTTGTGGGTGTGCGTCCCTTTGGGGATGGCTGTGGGTGGTGCGATGCCCCAGTGGAACAGCGATCGCCCATATCGTCGAGTTTCCCGTGCGGGCCGAATCGCGGCGCATGCGCAACGGTCGTTTGCCGATGCTCCAGGTGCGGATCCGATGACGTCGCGTCGGATCTCGTCGGTGCGCCCCTGCAGCTCGCCCGCCCGATGCCCGAAATGTCATCCCCGCGGGCCTCGCCGTGTCTTGCGTGCGCCGGCTCCTCGACGTGGCTGGGGAGTGGGGCGCGTGCTGCGTCGGCTGGCCAGCGCTCTCGACGAGTTCCTCGACGGATGCGAGGCCGATGGAGCGTTCGTGCCGGTGTGCCGGCACGAACCTGAGATACGCGCGAGTGAACCCTAATAGTGAACCCTAATGACGAGGAGGGAGGCGGAGGATGAAGCGCGGGTGGCTAGGGGTGGCTCTGTGGACAATGATCGCCGCTGCGGTGCTGCTCGTCGCGCCGCAAGGACCGTCTCAAAACGTGGTCCGGGCTCAGGGCTCGATGCCCGACTCGACGGCGCTGCTCAGCGCCGCCAACGATGCGAACACCTGGCTGATGTACGGACATGACTACTCGAACGACCGGTACTCTGCCCTGGACCAGATCAACACGTCCAACGTGTCATCCTTGGTGCCACGCTGGATCTTCCAGACCGGGGTGGTCGCGTCGTTCGAGACGACGCCCGTCGTGTCCAACGGTGTCATGTACATCACGACGGCGTACGATCATCTCTTCGCGCTGAACGCCACGACCGGGTCCCTCCTCTGGCGGTATGACCCGAAGCTCACGACCACCATCTTTTGCTGCGGCCCGGTCAACCGGGGTGTGGCCCTTGCGTACGGGACGGTCTACCTGGCGACCCTGGACGCCCGGCTGATCGCGCTCGACGCCGCGACGGGCAAGGTGAAATGGCAAAAGCAGATCGCGGATCCCACGGCCGGATACAGCGAGACGATGGCGCCGATCGTGTACCGAAACCTGGTCATCATTGGCATGTCCGGCGCGGAGTACGGGATTCGGGGGTTCGTGACCGCGTACGATGCCCACACCGGCGCGGTGCTGTGGCGATGGTACACGATTCCCTCGACGGGCTGGGAAGGCAAGTGGTCGACGACGACGCCGGAGGGTGAGCCGCTGCACCGGAACATCTCGGCCGAGAAGGCGGCGTGGCCGAAGTATAAGAACGCGTGGCAGCGAGGCGGCGGCTCGATGTGGATGACTCCGGCGATCGACCCACAACTCAACATGCTCTATATGGGAATCGGGAACCCCTCGCCGGACCTCGACGGCGGGATCCGGCCCGGCGACAATCTCTACACCGAGTCGATCGTGGCCGTCAACGCCGCGACGGGACGGCTCGCCTGGTACTACCAGGAAGTCCCGCACGACGTCTGGGATCTCGACCAGGTCAGCCCGCCGCTTCTGTTCAACGTGACGGTGAACGGTCAGACGATTCCCGCAGTGGGAGCCGCGGGCAAGACCGGGTGGTTCTACGTGTTGGACCGGCGCACCGGGGCGCGGATCCTGCGGAGCCAGGGGTTCGTGCGGCACGAGAACCTCTTCGCGCAACCCACAGCGCAGGGCGTCCGGATGCTGCCCGGGGCGAACGGCGGGACCGAGTGGAGCCCGACGTCGTACAGTCCGCAGACGCAGAACGTCTACGTGGCCGCGCTGGAGCAACCGATGACGTACGCCACCCACTTTGCGCCGTTCCAACAGGGCCGGTTGTGGTTGGGCAGCGCGTTCGTCAGCATCCCCGGCGAGCGGCAGTACGGGACGTTTACCGCGATCGACGTCAACACCGGAAAGATCACCTGGCAGAAGCAGATTGCCCAGCCGATGATGGGCGGCTCGCTGGCGACGGCCGGGGGCTTGGTCTTCACCGGCGAGGGGAACGGGCACTTCGACGCGTTCGACGCGAAGACCGGCCAACAACTGTGGCAGTTCCAGGCCGGCGCCGGCGTGAACGCCGCGCCGATGGCCTTCGCGCTCGGCGGGCAGGAGTACATCGCGGTCGCCGCCGGCGGCAACTTCCAGCTCAGCTACCCGTACGGCGACGCGTTGCTCGTGTTCGGCCTGCCGCCGCGGTAGCATCGCCATCGCAGTGGTCTGGGGCTCTCGGCAAGTCGCATCTCCGCGGCTTGCCGAGGGGCGGCACTGTGGTGCCGGCGTGTCGGCGGACCCCGGTGTGCAACGAGGCGGAGGCCCCGCGTGCAAGACTGGCCCGGGGGATGATAGGGAGGGACCTTGGGATGCACCGCGTGAGCTGTGCGGGGCTGCTCCTGCGCGCGGCGCTTGTGCTGGCGTGCTGGGCGTGGGCGGCCGAGGCGCCGCTGGCGCATGCCGCCCCGGTGCCGTCGTGGATGCACGTCGACGCGGCGCACAAGCGGGTTTCGTTCACCGTGATCGCGGCCCAGGGGGGCGCCAATGGGACGCTCAACTTCAACGGGTACGCTGCGGGTAATCTGACCGTCACCGTCCCGGTCGGGTGGGGGGTCCACATCGACTTCACGAACAGCGGCGCCGGGGCGCTGCCCCACAGCCTCGAGGTGATCCGCGCGCCGAGCAAGATGCCCCCGCAGGGGATTGCCCCGGCGATCCCGGAAGCGGAAACCCGAAATCTGGTCGAAGGGATTCCTCCGCAACAGGGAGACACCGTGGATTTCACCGCGGCGCCCGCCGGTCAGTACCTCTGGTTCTGCGGAGTGCCAAGCCACGGACTCTCGGGCATGTGGACCCGCTTCATCGTATCGAGCAGCGTCTCGCGTCCGACGGTAACCACGAAATAGCGAGCCGTTCACGCACGGCTCGCTCCAGTCAGGACGCAGCACCGGAGGTGGAGGGAATGCGCGCGGCCTGGATCCTCGGGGTGGTACTGGCGGTGACCTGCGTGCCGCTCGCGGCCGCGGTGGAGGATCCGCACGGGATCGGATACGACGGCCACGACTGGAAGAGGATGTCGGAGCCGGAGCGCTATGCGTACGTGTCAGGATTTCTCGCGGGGGCGATCGCCCAGGAGGCCATCGAACGGCACCAGGCCAAGCAGAGCGTCGCGATCGATTCGGTCGTCCAGGAGCTGCTTCGGACCCACGCGAGCACGTTCCCGTTCGGTGCCAACGCTTACACGAGCGACCTGAGCGACTACTACTTCTACACCAACAACCTCCCAACCAAAATCTACCGCGCCCTCATCGACGAAAACACCGAGATGAGGAAGGGACCGAAGTAACCTCGCGGGTCCCACGCAGATCGCCCCTAGACGCGATCGGTGACGAGCAGGCGATGCGTCACCGCGCTCAGCAGGCCCATGGCCGCCATCACGGCCGCCATGGGCACCGCGGTGCCGCTGTACGCCGCGCCGATGATCGTCCCGCCGAGCGCGCCCAGGCCGAACTGGAACGTCCCGGCGAGCGCGGACGCGGTGCCGGCGACGTGGCGGAACCTGGCGAGGGCGCCCGCCATCGCGTTGGCCCCGACGAAGCTGATCGACGCGACGAACGCGACGATCGGGAGGACCAGCCCGGGCAGCCCACCCCAGCCCGTCGCCGCGACGAGCAGCAGCACGCCGCCGGCGACCGCGACCATCGTCACCCCGTCGCGAAGGAGCCGGTCGGCTCCGTATCGCAGCACCAGGCGGCTGTTGACCGCGGCGCAGGCCATCATGCCGGCAATGTTGAGCGCGAACAGCAGTCCGTACCGCTGGGGTGTGACATGGTACAGCTCGATGAACACGAACGGCGAGCCGGCGAAGTAGGCGAACATCCCGCCGTAGGCCGCTCCGCTGCTGAGGGTATAGCCGACGTAGGCGGGGTCGCGCAGGAGCGCCGCGTACCGGGACAGCATCGCCGCGGCCGTCGCGTGTGTTCGCCTGGAGACGTCGAGCGTCTCCGGGACGCCCAACCAGGCGCCCACTAGGCACGCGCCGCCGAACGCGGCCTGCACTTCGAAGATCGATCTCCACCCAAAGGCGAGCAACAGCTGGCCGCCCACGAGCGGGGCGAGCAGGGGCGCCGCGCCCATGATCAGCATCATCAGCGACAGCATAGACGCGCCCCGGTCGCGCTCGTAGAGATCCCGGACCATCGCCCGCGCGAGCAGCGGTCCCGCGCCGCCGCTGAGGCCTTGAAGCAGCCGAAACGCAATCAGCGGTGTGACGCCCCAGGCAAACGCGCACAAGAGACTCGCGGCGACGTAGAAGCCGATGCCGACCACCATCGGCGGTTTTCGCCCCCACCGATCGGAGATCGGGCCGTACACGAGTTGTCCCACCCCGAACCCGACAAAGAACGCGCTCAGGGTCAGCTGCACGCTCCCCGGGGTGGCGCGCAGAGTGCCGGCGAGGGTCGGCATCGCCGGGAGGTACATGTCGATGGACATCGGGCCGAACGCCGTCAGTCCGCCCAGCAGCGCGGTGAACCACGCGCCGCCGGGACGGTTGCGGCTGAGAAGGCTATGCTCCTGCGACGTGGAGCCGATGGCGATGGGATCGGCGGGCGCCAGCGAATACTACCTCGTCTGTCGTTCGGGTGCCGTGTACTTCGAGCGGGCGCGCGCAAGTCCTGCGATCGCCGGCGGGGCGCGTCGCCGCGGGCGGGTCCCGTCGGACCGGATGCCGGCTAGGACGTCTTGAGCAGGCCCCGGTTGGCGACGAACGCGACTGCCTGGACGCGATTCCGGACGCGCAGCTTGCGGTAGACGGCCCGCAGGTGGGCCTTGATCGTGGTCTGCGACACGAACAATTTCTCGGCAATCTCCTTGTCGCCGAATCCGCGCCCCAGCTCCACGAGGACTTCGAGCTCGCGGCCGGTCAGCCGGTGCAGCACCGCCCATCCGGCTGCGCCGTTTGCGCTCCCGTCCATGTCGGCCAGCAACCGTCGAGCGAGGCGGGGATTGATCATCGTCGCGCCGCCGTGGACCGCGCGGACCGCGCGCATCAGGTTGAGCGCCGAGATATCGTAGTTGATGTACCCGGCGGCCCCGGCCCGGGCGGCCTTCTGAAGCAGCTCAACGTCGGCGTACACGGTGAACACGAGCACCTGCGTCTCGGGAAGCTGTTCCTTGATGGTCCGGATCAGAGGAGCTGCGTCGTCGTCCCGGTCGAACTTGATGTCCATCACCAACACGTCCGGGCGCAGCGTCGTGGCTCGCTCAAAGATCTCCGCGCTCGTCGTGGCTTCCCCGAGCACCTCGATGTCCGCGTCCTCGCGGAAGATCGCCTTGAGACCTTCGAGCACCACGGGTTGTGCGTTCGCGAGCAAGACGCGGACTGCCATCGGTGTCCCCTCCGTCGCGGTGCCGAGTGCGTGTGTGCTGCCGGGCCGTACCCGTCGCGCGCTCTAGGCCAGCAGGCCTCGCCGCACGCGGTCTCCTACGTCATCATAGTCCGGAAATCCGGTGCCCGCGACCTTTCACCGTCACTTGTTCGACCGTGCGTATTGGATCATTCGATCCACAATTCCTTCTTCGAACGAACGATGCCCCGAGGGGAGGTTTATGACTATTTATCGCAGCGGCCCCGGTATATTGGTGCGGGTCCATGGTCCTTGTGCCCGTTTGTGCGGGGTGGCGGCATGCCGGACGTGGTTCCGGCCGTTGTCCACATCGCGGGGATCAATTTCGACGAGGTCCGTAGCCGGGACATGGAGAGCCCACGGAACGATGCGACCGATCCCGTGATCGGTCGCGCCGAACAGGTGTCCGGAGACGCGCTGGCGTCGCCGGGGACGCCCGCGCAGTCCTGGACGATCGTGCTCGCGCTGTTTTCGATCACCGCGATGATCGAGACGATCGGCGTGAGCCAGATCGCCGCATTCCTTCCGCTCGACTTGCGGGCGATGGGGTTGCGTGCGGCCGAGATCCCACGCTGGGTCGGCCTCCTCAACGCCGTCGTATTCGTCTTTGGTCTCCCGATGGTACCGTTGTGGGGCGTGTTGGCAGACAAGTACAGCCGGAAGCTTGTCATCGCCCGCAGCGCGATCGTCGAGGCGGTCGTGTTCGGCCTGGTCGCGCTCAGCCGCCACCCGTGGCAGCTCGCGTGCAGCTTGTTGCTCGTGGGGTTTCAGCTCGGCAACACGGGCGTGATGCTCGCCACGATCCGGGACGTCACGCCGCGCGACCGCCTGGGGACCGCCGTCGCGGTGTTCGGCGCCACCTCCCCGGTGGGGTTCGCCGCCGGGCCGGCCTTGGGAGGGCTGCTCCTCGATCATCTGCACACGTCGATCGCCGCGGTCTACGGCGTCTCCTCGGTGCTCTCGGCGGGCAGCGCCGTGATGCTCGCGGTCTGGCTGCGCGAGGTTCGTCCGCCGAGAATTCCGACCGGGTCCGTGCTGACGCTCGCGCGAGGGGCGATGCGGGGAGTGTTCACCGACGGCGTGACGCGCCGCCTGTTCGCCTTATTCGGGTGCGCGCTCCTGGCCAGGCAGATGTCGTCGCCGTTCCTGCCTCTGGTCGTCGAGCGCGTCGGCGGGACCGCGGGAGGGCTCGCCAGCAACATCGCGCTGGTGATCGGCACGGCCGCGCTTGTCGGCGGAGCGGTCTCGCCCGTCGCTGGCGCGTTCGGCGACCGCGTGGGCTTTCGGACGGTGTTGATCGGCGCGCTCCTTGGGGCCGCGTTGATGTTCGCGGCGATCCCGCTCGCGCCGACCGTCTCCTGGCTCGCCGCTGCGAACGGCGCGGCGGCGGCATGCGGTGCAGCCGTGGCGGCGATGGTGTTCGGACTGCTGGCCGTCGAGGTGCCTCCGGAACGCCGGTCCGCCACGTTGAACCTCGTCTACCTGCCGCTCTATCTCGCGGGCATCGCCGGGCCGGCTGTGGGCGCGCTCATCGTCGCGCTCGGGCTCGGCCCCGTCTTCTACGCCGCGGCGCTCGCGGCCGGGGGAGGCGCCGTCCTTGAGGCGATCCGCCCGCTGAGGCGGCAGGTGGCGGGGCGGTCATGACCGTAAGAAGGTGCACATGTCCGAATCCGCCTTGGGGCCGCGGGGTCCGCTGTCGCCGCTGCAGTTCTTCCGGCGGGCGGCGGACGTGTACGGAAGCCGCACCGCCGTCGTGGACGGCGCCGCGCGGCTGACCTACCGGGAGTTCGCCGCGCGCTGCGCGCGCCTAGCCGAGGGGCTCCGCACCGTGGGGTTGCGACCCGGCGACCGTGTCGCGGTGCTCGCCCTCAACAGCCACCGCACGCTGGAGTGCTACTATAGTGTGCCGCTTGCCGGCGGCGTGCTCGTTCCGCTGAACACCCGGCTCCGGGTCGACGACTATCGCTACATCCTGTCGCATGCCGGTGTGCGGCTGCTGCTCGTCGATCCCGCCCTCGCGGACAGCGCCCGTGCCATCTCCGGGGCGATCGAGGACCGCGTCGTCGTCCTCCACGATCGGCCGCTCGACGGGGCGTCGTGGCCGTTCTCGGAACAGCTGATCGCCTCGGCGTCCCCGTCGGATCTCGCTCCCATCCTCGACCGCGCGGACGACGTCGACGAGGACGCGCCAATCACGATCAACTACACGAGCGGGACGACCGCTCATCCCAAGGGCGTGATCTTGACGCACCGCATCGCGGCGCTCAACGCGCTCGACGTGGTCATTCACGGCCGGGTAACGATGGACGACGTGTACCTACACACCTTGCCGATGTTCCACGTGAACGGGTGGGGAGGCGTCTGGGCGATCACGGCGGTCGGCGCCACGCACGTGTGCGTCCCCAGGGTGGAACCGGCGCAGATCGTCGAGTTGATCGACGCCCATGGGGTGACCGTCGCCTGCGCGGCGCCGACCGTGCTCGTCATGCTGGGCGGCGACGCGAGCACCGCGGGCTGGCGGCCCCGGCAACCGGTGCGGTGGTACGTTGGCGGCGCGCCGCCTCCGGCCGCGCTGATCCGGCGGATGGAGGAAGAGCTCGGGTTCGAAATCATCCACGTTTACGGGCTCACCGAGACCGGGCCGTGGCTCACCGTATGCGAGTGGCGGCGGGAGTGGGACGAGTTGCCGGTGGAGCGCCGGGCTGCGCTCAAGGCCCGGCAGGGCGTCCCGCAGATCCTCACCGGACGCGTCCGCGTGGTGCGGCCGGACCTCAGCGACGTCGATCGGGACGGCGTCGACGTCGGGGAGATCGTGGTGCGGGGACCGACGGTGACACCCGGTTACTACGAGGACGCCGCGGCGAGTCGCACCGCGTGGGCCGGCGGGTGGTTTCACACGGGGGACCTGGCCGTCGTCCATCCCGACGGGTACCTGCAGATCGTCGACCGACAGAAGGACCTCATCGTCAGTGGCGGGGAAAACATCTCCTCGGTCGAGGTCGAAAGCGCCCTGTACCAGCACCCGGCGGTGTTGGAGGTGGCCGTCGTGGCCGTGGCCGACGCGTACTGGGGTGAGGTGCCGAAGGCGGTTGTCGTGCTGAGGTCCGGCGCGCACGCAACCGGCGACGACCTGATTGCGTTCGCGCGGGAGCGGCTGGCCCGCTTCAAGGCGCCGAAGCTGCTTGAGATCGTCGATGCGCTTCCGAAGACGGCGACCGGCAAGATCCAGAAGTACGTGCTCAGAGCCGCGGCGCGCGCGTCGCATGACACGCCTCCGGCGGCGCGGTCGTGAGCCGCGAGGCGGTGGCGATGAGCCGCGCCGCGCACTTCGCCCACGGAGTGTGACCATGCCGCTGCGTTCCCCGGAGCAGTTTCTCGAGAGCCTGCGCGACGGCCGACGGGTCATCTATCGCGGGCGGCCGGTCGAGGACGTCACCGCGCACCCGCACCTCGGGCGCGGAGCACACCACGTGGCGGTGGACTTTCGGCTCGCGCACGAACGGCCGGCCGATCCGCTCCTCGTGGATCGGGACGAGCAGGGCCGCCCGACCAGCCGGTACTTCACGATTCCCCGCACCCCGGACGACCTCTTGCGGCGGCGGGACTTGATCGAGCATGTCACCCGGGAGGCGCGCTCGTTCGTACCGCTCATCAAGGAGATCGGGACCGACGCCCTGTTCGCCCTGATGATCGTCACCGCGAACATGGAGCGGGCGTTGGGGACGGCGTATCATGAGCGCGTACGGTCGTGCTACGCGCGCTACCGCGACCACGACACGGCGATGGCCGTTGCCCAAACCGACGCGAAGGGGGACCGCCTTCGGCGCCCGGCCGAGCAGCCGCGTCCCGACGTGTACGTGCGTCGGGTGGGCGAGAACGCGGACGGCATCATCGTCCGCGGGGCCAAGGCGCACACCACGAATGCCGTGTTCGCCAACGAGATCCTTGTCCTGCCGACCCGCGCCATGACGGAGGCGGACGCCGACTACGCCGTGGCGTTCGCCGTCCCCGCCAACGCCCCGGGGATCACGATGGTGGCGAGCCCGCGTGGGTTCGGCGCGACGAGCGCGTTCGACAATCCGCTCAGCAGCCGGTACAGCCTGACGGAATCGCTCACGGTGTTCGACGACGTGTTCGTCCCCTGGGAGCGAGTGTTCCTGTGCGGGGAGTGGCAGTACGCCGGCGCGATCGCGAAGACGTTCGTCGAGTTTCACCGGTTTACCGCGGTGTCGTACAAGACGCCGCTGCTGGAGCTCCTGCTCGGATCCGCCGCGCTCATCGCGGACTACCACGGGCTGCTCGGCGCCGCCCACGTCCGGGACAAGCTCGCCCGGCTGATCATGTATCTTCACACGGGGCGCGGCCTGACCACCGCGGCGGCGTCCGAGTGCCGGACGGTGGAGGGCATCGCGGTCCCGCACCCGGTCATGACGAACGCGGCCAAGTATCATTTCGCGCGCGGCTATCACGACGCCGTGCGCGACGTGCAGGATCTGGCGGGCGGTCTCGTGGTGACGGGGCCCGCGGAAGAGGACTGGGCGACGCCCGACGTCCGCGCGCTCATCGAGCCGTACCTCGGCGGCCGGGCCGGCGTGGGCGCGGAGGACCGTCTTCGCGTGACGAACCTGATCCGTGACCTGGTCGCGTCCGATCTGGGCGGCTACCTGGAGGTGCTCGCGATCCATGCGGAAGGGTCGCTCGAGGCCCAGAAGCTGACGGTGTTGATGGACTACGACCTCGAACCGCTCAAGCAGGCCGCGGCCCGCGCGGCTGGCGTGACGGCCCCGCGCTGAGCTCATGGCGCGCGTCCCCGAGCTGTTCTCGCTGCAGCACCGCGTCGCGATCGTGACCGGCGGGTCGCGCGGGCTCGGGCTGGAGATCGCCCGCGGGCTCGGGGAAGCCGGCGCGCGGATCGTGATCGTGGCGCGCCGGACGCAGTGGCTGGATGAGGCGTCGGCCGAGCTCGCGGCCGCTGGCATCGAGGTGCGCGCGCATGCGTGCGACGTCACGGTTCCCGGGGAGGCGGAACGGCTCGTCGGCGCCGCGGCGACGGCGTTCGGGGGTGTCGACATCCTCGTGAACAACGCCGGCGTGAGCTGGGGCGCGCCGTTCGAGGAGATGCCGCTCGACCGCTGGCGGCAGGTGTTCGAGACGAACGTCGTCGGCGTCTTTCTCGTGACGCGAGCCGCCCTTCCGGCGATGAAGTCCCGCGGGTACGGAAAAGTCATCAACATCGCGTCGGTGATGGGGCTGGTGGGCTTCGCCCCGGAGATCGTGAACGCGTCCGGGTACAGCGCGAGCAAGGGCGCGCTGATCGCGCTCACGCGCGATCTGGCCGTGAAGTACGGGCGGTTCGGCATCCGGGTGAACGCGCTCGCACCGAGTTTCTTCCTCACGCGCATGACCGAAGGGCTGCTCGCGCGCGGGGGCGTGGAGATCGTCGAGGCGACACCGTTGGGTCGGCTCGGCCACCCAGACGACATCAAGGGCGCCGCGGTCTTCCTGGCCTCGCCGGCGTCCGACTACATCACGGGGCAGGTGCTCAGCGTCGACGGAGGGCTGACGGCGACCTGACCGCACTGGGCGGTCCCGCCCCATCATGTGTCGCCCACCGCCGGTGCGGGTGGCTTGACCTCGACGAGGCGGAGCGCGCTCGCGGCGCGAACCCGGCTCCCACGGCGACCGGGAGCAGCGCACCGTCCGCCGCGCCCGTGGTGTGCGCGCCGGTGAGCTCGACGATCAAGGCCACCAGCGCCGCACCGGTCGTCTGACCCGCGAGACGCGCCGTCGAGATGGTTCCGCTCGCGTTGCCGCTTCGCTCACGGGGCACGTCGTTGATGATCGCGCGGTTGTGCCGTCGGGCCGCGCCGCGAGGGCGCGCGGAGGAGTTGCACAGGTGGGGGCGAAAGGCCTCGCAGGACGTCGGGACACGGGGTGCGGCGGTGCGGACGCGGAGTACGTGGCTGGGTTGGGTGCTGGTTGGGTGTTTGGCCGGGCTGCTCGTGGGTGGGCCCGTCGGTGTCGGGCGCGCGCAGGCGCCGGGATCCGCCGGGATGGTCCGAATCGGGTTGGACGTTGACGCGGGCACCGGCGACCCACGGTTCGCCTTGGACAGTTCGGCGTACCGGCTGGGCGAGCTCGTCTACGACGGCCTGGTCTATCTGAACAACCGCCAGGCGCCGGAGCCCTCGCTCGCCTCCAGCTGGGACACCCCGACGCCGACGACCTGGGTGTTTCACCTGCGGCGCGGGGTGACGTTTCACGACGGCCAGCCGTTCACCGCGGACGACGTCGTCTACACGTTTGAGACCATCCTCGACCCCAGCTCCAAAGCACCGTACCGGAGCCTGTACACGCCGATCACCAAGGTCGAGAAGGTGGACGCGTACACCGTGCGGATGACGACCAGCGCACCGTACGCGCCGCTCCTATCCTACCTCAACATCGGCATCGTGCCGAAGCATATCGGCGAGAAGAACGACGGATCGCTGGCGTCGCACCCTGTCGGCACGGGACCGTTCCGGTTCGTCTCGTGGGATCGCGGATCCAAGATCACCCTCGAGGCCAACGCGCGCTACTGGGGCGGCGCACCGAAGGTGCGGGGCCTGGTGATCAACATCGTGCCGGACAACTCCGCGCGCGCGGCGGCGGTGGAGGCCGGCGACCTGGACTTCATTCACTCGCCGCTATCGCCACAGGACGTCGCGCGTCTCCGGAAATCGAGCAACCTGATTGTGACGAAGATGACGGGGCTCGGTATCACCTATCTCAACATCAACACGTCCGTGTGGCCGCTCAGCGACGTGAAGGTGCGCCAGGCGCTGGCCTACCTCACGGACCGCCAGGCGATCGCGGCGGACATCTATCAAGGGATGGACCAGGCCGCGACGTCGCTGCTGACGCCGGGGCTGTGGGCGTACACGGGCAGCGTGCGCCAGCCCGAGTACAATCCGGCCAAGGCGCGCGCGCTCCTCCAGGAGGACGGGTTCACCCTGCAGGGCGGCGTGTACGAGAAGGACGGGAAGCCGTTGGCGATCGAGCTGTGGACCCACAGCGAGGACCCGAACCGTGTGCAGGCTGTGGAGTTCCTCCAGAACGCCTGGCAGAAGTACGGCTTCCGCGTGAAGGTGTCCACCAACGAGTGGCCGACATTCTCCAGCGCCGTCTACGCCTCCAAGCACCAGGTGGCGCTGCTGGGGTGGCTGAACATCGTCGATCCCGACCGGTTGATGTTCAACCAGTTCACCTCGAACGGCGGGCAGAATTGGGAGAAGTACTCGAACCCCACCGTGGACGCGCTGCTCCAGCGCGGCCGTACTACCCTCGATCGCGCGGCCCGCGCCAAGATCTATCAGCAGGCGGCGCAGATTCTCGCGAACGATCAGCCCTACGACGTGTTGCTCTACCAGGGGTACGTGGTGGTGCAGAGCGCGCAACTCCACGGATTCGTGCCCAATCCGAGCGGCAACCTCAAGACGCTGGACGCCGTCACCCTCGGTGGCCGATAGCGCGGCCGGCGGACGCCCGGCGCTGAACGGCTGACGGGGAGGACGATCGCGTCCGGAGGGACGGACTCGTCCCTCCCACACCCCGGGTATGCTGCGCTACGTGCTGCGACGGCTGGCCCAGATGGTCGTGGTGCTGTTTGGGATCTCGTTGCTCGTCTTCGGCCTGCTCCACCTCGTGCCCGGCGATCCGGCCGCCTTGTTGCTGGGCCAGCAGGCGACCGCCCAGGATATTGCGCGCCTCAGACACGTGATGGGCCTCGACCGCCCCGTCTGGTACCAGTTCGTGCAGTACGTGGCGCGCGCGGCGCGCGGCGACCTCGGCACGTCGATCTTCCTCGGCGGGCAGCGCGTTACGGTGTTGATCGGCGCGCATCTGCCCGCCACTGCGGAACTGGCGTTCGCGGCGATGGCCCTGGCGGTGGCGGTTGGGGTGCCGGTCGGGGTCCTGTGCGCGGTCCGGCAGTACTCCCTAATCGACGTCGTGAGCATGGCCGTGACGCAGATCGGCGTGTCGATGCCGGTGTTCTGGCTCGGCATGCTGTTCATCTTGTTGTTCTCCCTGCAACTCCGCTGGCTGCCGACGTTCGGCCGAGGGATGCCCCTCCCCGCGGCGTTCCTCGCCATGCTGGAAGGGAACGGCGCCCCGCTCGTCGACAGCCTGCGGCACTTGGCGATGCCGGCGATGACGCTGGCGCTGTCGGCGGTCGTGCTGATCACGCGCATGGTGCGCTCGGCGATGCTGGAGGTGCTTGGGCAGGACTACGTCCGCACGGCGCGGTCGAAAGGCCTGACCGCGCGGGCGGTGACCTACCGCCACGCGCTGCGCAACGCGGTGCTGCCGGTGATCACGATCGTGGGGCTGCAGGTCGGCGCGCTGCTAGGCGGCGCCGTGGTCACGGAGACGATCTTCGCGTGGCCGGGCCTGGGGCAGTTGCTGATCAACGCGATCAGCCAGCGGGATTTCCCCGTCGTCCAAGGCGCGACGCTGGTCATCGCCCTGGTGTTCTCCGTGATCAACTTGGCGGTCGACGTCGCGTACGCGTGGCTGGATCCCCGCATCCACTATGGGTAGCGAGGCACGGCGGCCATTTGCCGCACGCGTCGTGCGGAGCCGAGCGGCCCTGGTGGGCGGCGGGCTGGCGGTCCTGATCGGCCTGATCGCGGTGTTCGCCCCGTGGGTGACGCCGTACGACCCGTTCCAGATGGCGATGGCGCAACGGCTAGAACCTCCCAGCATCCCGCACCCGCTCGGCACGGACATGTTCGGGCGCGACCTGTGGGCGCGCATGGCGCTCGGCGCGCGCTACTCTCTGGTCGTGGCGTTCCTGGGCGTGGCGATCGCGTCGGTGATCGGCGTGTCCGTGGGGCTGCTCGCGGGCTATTATGGGGGATGGGTGGATACCATCGTCAGCCGGGTCGTCGACGTCTTTCTTGCATTCCCCGTCATCCTGCTCGCGCTTGCGCTGATCGCCGCCCTCGGACCCAGCCCCATCAACGCGATGATCGCGATCGGCCTGGTGTACTGGACGACGTACGCGCGGGTGGTGCGTGTGTCGGTGCTGGCGGTGCGCCACGAAGAGTATGTGCTGGCGGCGCACGCCGTGGGGGTGCCGGACGCGCGGATCCTGATCCGACACCTGCTTCCGAACGTGCTCGCGCCGGTGATCGTGCTCGCGACCCTCGGGATGGGAGGGGCGATCGTGATCGAGTCCACGCTGAGCTTTCTCGGGCTCGGCGTCCAGCCGCCCGCGCCGTCGTGGGGATGGTCGCTCGCGCTCGGAATGCGATACATGCGGCAGGCGCCGCACCTGGCGGTGGTCCCCGGCGTCGCCATCATGCTCACGGTGCTCGCCTTCAACCTGCTGGGCGACGGGGTCCGAGATCTCACGGACGCGAGGGGACGGACCCGCTGAGGGCTCGGCGGGTTGCCGAATCGCCCGCGACGCACGGAGTGACGCGACACGAAGACCCGCGCCGGGTCTTCGAGGCTCGAGGAGGAGGGGGATTATGGTCGGCACACGAACGACGTACACATCGGTCCCGGTCGTCACGCTGGCGAACGGTGGCGAGCTCCGCGTTCCGATCCACGAGGTGCGCGGGGTGGCGGGCGACGGGCCGACGCTCGGGCTCTCGGCGTGCCTCCACGGCGACGAGCAGGTCTCCACCGAGATCTTGTACCGGTTTCTCGAGGCGCTGGACCCGCGCGCGCTGAAGGGGCGGCTCCTCATCGTGCCGGTGGCCAACGGACTGGCGTACGAAGCGATCACGCGGCATACTCCGCTCGACATGCACAACCTCAACCGGGTGTTCCCCGGCGGCGGGGAAGGGTTTCTCACCCATCAACTCGCAGAGGTGTTGGTCGCGCATTTCCTGGACGCGCTCGACTACTACGTCGACCTCCACGCCGGCGGGGCGTACGGGACCGTGGACTACGTCTACATCACGAACGCCGAGGCGCTGTCGCGCGCGTTCGGGTCCGCGGTGCTGTTCCGGCCGCCCCAGGGCTACGGGTACGGAGGCTCCACGGCGCACTACATGACAGCCAAAGGGATCCCGTGCGTGACCGTGGAGCTCGGGGGCGGAGCGGTGGACCAGTCGGGGTATGTGCGGCGCGGCGTGGCTGGCATCGCAAACGTGATGCGGACGATCGGGATGCTGGCCGGGGACCCCACGCCCGCGCCGCGTCAGACGGTGCTGCGGACGCTCGTGACGCTGCGGCCGCGCGCTGGGGGCATGCTCCTCCCCGAAGCGACGGTGCTGCACGCCACGCTCGCCAAAGACACCGTGTTGGGGCGCATCGTGAGCCCGTACTCATTCGAGGAGCTCGACGTGTGCCGCGCGCCGTTCGAGCGAAGCCTCACGGTGCTGGTCCGGCCTTCGGTCTGCCGCGTGCAGCCGGGGGAGTTTGGGTACATGATCGGCGATCTCGCCACCGCGGAGTGACGGCCGCGGCCCCGCGGGGTTGAGCGGCTCGGCACCGGATGAGCCCGACGCCGGTGTGCGAAGTTCTTTCGGGCGAATCGAGAGGAGGCGCGACGCATGGGGTTGGTAGGGAACCGGGTTCGTCTGACACCCGCCAGGCCGCCACGCGATCTGGTGGAGCGATTTCTTGAGGCGAGCCCTCCGGATCTCGCCGATGCGATGAACAAGAGTGGAGCGATGCGCGACATCGCACCCGCGTATCTCCCGATCGCCCGATGCGTTGGCCCTGCGCTGACCGTCAAGATCCCCACCGGCAGCTCGATGATGATTCTGAAGGCGATGGAGCTGGCGCAACCCGGAGACGTGATCGTCATCGACGGGCGCGGCGCGCTCACCGCCAGCCTGTGGGGAGGGAACCGCAGTCTGTTTGCCGCGCAGAAGAAGGTCGCCGGCGTGGTCATCGACGGCGCGATGCGGGACGTCGCCGAAACGCGCGAACTCAACCTCCCGCTCTTTGCGCGGGCGATCTGTCCGATGGCCGGCACGACCGCGGGCCCCGGCGAAATCAACTACCCTGTTGCGTGCGGCGGGGTTGTGGTCGCGCCAGGCGACATTGTGGTCGCGGACGCGGAGGGGATCGCGGTCGTGCCGCTGGCCGACGCCGAGGATGTCCACCGCGCGTGGCGCAAGATCGTGGACCGGGAACGGGCCTGGCGAACAGATTCCGCGTCCGGCCGACAGGTGGGCGGGCTCGACGTCGATCGGTTATTGCGGGACGCTGGCACCGAGGTGGTTCCCTGACCCACGGCGGTTCCGCGACGACCGCCGCCGCCCGGGTCGAGGCCGCACGCCCGCCGTTTCGCCATCGAGGGTTCACGCTGCTGTGGACGGCGCGGATGATGTCGGTGATGGGCCTGCAGGTGCAGGCGATCGGCGTCGGATGGCTGATCTACGCGCTCACGGGGTCCGTGTTGCACCTCGGTTTGGTCGGTATGGCGCAGTTCGTGCCGACGGCCTGCCTCGCCCTGTTTACGGGGCGCGCCGCCGACCGCTGGGACCGACGCCGCATCCTCGTCGTGCGCTACAGCGCCGAATGTCTGTGTGCGTGCGTATTGCTCGTGCTGGTCGTGACGGGGACGGCCCCGGCCGCGACGATGCTGGGGACGCTGGTCGCGTTCGGCGCCGCCCGCGCGTTCGAAAACCCGGCGACCAATGCGCTGCTGCTGCTCGTCGTGCCGCGCCGGATCTTTGCGAACGCCGTCGCGGTGAACACGTCGGCGTTGCAGACGGCGACCATCGTCGGCCCCGCGCTCGGCGGCGTCGCGACCGTAGTGGCGGCGGCGCTGTGGGCGTGGTGGTTTCCCTCGCTGCGTCGCGTCGACCGACTGGATGCCCTCGACCGGCCGCGCGCTGACGCGTCGATCCGGCGGTCGAGCGGAGGAGTCATGCGACGTCCCGTGGAACGTGATGGCACGGATGAGCAATCGTCATAACGCCTCGAACGATCCCCGGGAGGCCACCGCCGAGCGGTTCTGTGATCGTTTCCGTGCGCCGGCCACGCGGTCGTGGCCGCCGGATGTCGCCGCCGCCGAGCGTGACGGGCGCAGGGCGCGCACACGATGCTTGACCTGATCGTCAAAAACGGCACGATCGTCAGCCCGGCCGCGAGCCACCGCGGGCACGTCCTCATCGACGATGGCAAGGTCCTCGAGATCCAGACCCGGGACGACTTGCCGCCGGCCGAGCGCGTCATCGACGCCACCGGCCTGCACGTACTTCCCGGGCTCATCGATCCTCACGTGCACTTCCGAGTGCCGGGCCTCGGCTACAAGGAGGACTTCGAGACGGGCTCGCGGGCGGCGGCGGCCGGCGGCATCACGACGGTCATCGATATGCCGAACGTCGTTCCGCCAACGGCCACGGTCGAGGCGTTTCACGCGAAGGCCCAGCACGTCCGCGGCGGAGCCTACGTGGACTACGGATTCTACGCCGTGCTGATCTCGGGGAACAGCGATCAGATTCTGCCGCTGGCCGACGCCGGGGTCGTCGGGTACAAGATCTTCCTCGGGGAGACCGTGGGCAACATCCCGGCGCCCGAGGACGGCGAGATCATCGATGCGTGGCGGATCATGGCGCAGACCGGCCTTCGCTGCGGCGTGCATGCCGAGGACAACGGCATCATCCTCTACCTGCGCAAGAAACTGCAGAACCAGGGACGCCGGGACCCCCTGGCCCATCTCGAGTCCCGCCCCGCTGTCGCGGAGGCCGAGGCGATCTCGCGCGCGATTCTGTTCGCGCGCGAAGCGGAGAGCAAGCTGATGATCTACCATATGAGCTCCGCGGAAGGCGTCGAGCTCGTCCGCCGGGGAAAAGCGAGCGGAGTGGACGTGATGGCGGAGACCGGTCCGCACTACCTTCTGCTGGAAGGGGAGGACATGGTGCGGAGGCAACTCGGCTCGCTGATGAAGATCAGCCCGCCGGTTCGGTCCAGGGAACACGCGGACGCGCTCTGGCGAGGTCTGCTCGACGGCACGATCGAGGTCTTGGGGACCGATCACTCCCCGCACACCCGGGAGGAGAAACTGGCCGATGCCCCCATGGGAGACATTTGGAAGGCGATGGCGGGATGGCCCGGCGTCGAGACCGCCGTGCCCCTCATGCTCACGCAGGTCAGCGCCGGCCTGTTGAGTCTCAACCACTACGTCAAGGTCCAGGCCGAGGGTGCCGCCCGCGCGTGGGGCCTCTGGCCGCGCAAGGGACATCTCGGTCGCGGGGCCGACGGCGATGTGACGATCGTGGATCTGCGCCGCGAAGGTACGATCGATCAGGAGACGCTGCACAGCAAGAGCAAGGTGACGCCGTTCCACGGATTCCGCGTCACCGGCATGCCCGTGTACACTATCGTACGCGGGCATGTCGTCATGGAGCGCGGACGAGTCTCTGGCCGGCCGATCGGCGAGCTGCAACGGCCCGTCGCTTAGCGCGCGGCCGATCACGACGCGCGGTGGCGTGCCCGCGGTCTCCGAACGGCGATTGGCCGGGGCTCCGAGGGCGCATGGGGTGCGCGGCGCGCGATCCGCAGTGGGGGGTGCCCGACGATGAAGCTTGAGAAGGAGATTTCGGTACCGGTCGCCCCCGACAAAGTCTGGGCCTTTCTGTGGGACGTCGAACGGGTCGCCCGTTGCTTGCCCGGGTGCCGAGACGTGCGCACGGTCGTGCCGCACGAGCGGTACGAGGCCGTCGTCGCGGAGCGGGTCGGCCCGTTCAAGGTGCAGTTTCCCCTCGAGATCCGCGTCGTGGAGGCGGAAGAGTCGCGCCGCCTGAAGGCAGAAGCGGTCGGCCGCGACGCCGCGATGGGTACCTCGCTCCGGGTGATGCTGGACTTGCACCTGGAGGGGGTGGGATCCGGCTCGCGGCTCGTTATTGTGTCCGACACGAGCCTGTCGGGGAAACTCGCGACGCTTGGGCACGGGATGATTCAGCAGCGGGCCGACGGGATCATGACGAAGTTTGCCGAGACGATGCAGCGCGAGCTGGAGGGCGCCGGCTAGGCCGGCGCGGCGGCGTGGTCGCGCCGGGTTCCCGGCCTCCGCGCGGCGTCGCGCGAGCAGTGGAGTCGCCGGCGCCCGATCGGTGATGTACAACCGGCTCGTGAAGCCCCTGCTCTTTCGCATGGATCCCGAGCGCAGCCACGATCTCGCGCTGGCCTCGCTGAGCCTTGCGGGGTGGGTGTGGGCCCGTACCGCCGCGCCGCCGGCCGTGGACCCGCGGCTCGCGGTCGAGGTGTGCGGGCTGCGGTTCGCATCCCCGGTGGGCCTCGCCGCGGGCTGCGACAAGGCCGGCCGCGCGCTGTGGGCGTGGCCCAGGCTCGGGTTCGGGTTCGTCGAGGTGGGGACCGTCACGCCTCGCCCTCAACCGGGCAACCCGCGGCCCCGGGTCTTCCGGCTGCCGGAGGATGACGCGCTGATCAACCGTCTCGGATTCAACTCCCCGGGGGCCGGGGTCGTGGCGGAGCGCATCGCGCGGGCGCGTCGCACGGGCGCGTACCCGATCCCGCTCGCGGTCAACATCGGCAAGAACAAGACGACGCCGCTCGAGCAGGCGGCGGACGACTACGTGGGCGCGTTGGACCGCCTGCATGCGCACGCGGATTTCATCGTCGTCAACCTCTCCTCGCCGAACACGCCGGGGCTGCGGGCGCTGCAGACGCGGGACGCCGCGGTGCCCCTTCTTGAAGCGCTCGCCGCCCGCAACCGCAGCCTCGGGGAGAAGCCGCTGTTCGTGAAGGTGGCGCCCGACATGGCCCCGGACGAGCTGGAGGCGATCGCGGATGCGATTCGCGGACGCGCCCACGGGCTGGTGGCGACGAACACCACGGTGCGTCGCGACGGGCTACACAGCCCGCGTGGACGCGAGTCCGGCGGCCTCAGCGGCGCGCCGGTACGGCGTCTCGCGACCGACGCGGTCCGCGTGCTCTTTCGCGCCACCGGCGGCCGGGTGCCGATCATCGGCGTCGGAGGGATCATGACCGCCGAGGACGCATACGAGAAGATCAAGGCGGGCGCGGCGCTCGTGGAGGGCTACACCGGCTTTGTGTACGGCGGCCCGGGGTGGCCGCATCGGGTCACTCGGGGACTCGTGCGGCTGCTTGAGCGCGACGGCCTGGGGACGCTTCGCGACGCCGTCGGCGTCGAGAACGGGTAGGCCCGCCCCCCCGGTGGCCGCCGCGCGTCCGTCTGACGTTACTCGTCGACGCCGCGGACGATCGCGGCAATCGTGTCGGCGAACTGGACCTGGCTGTCGTCCTCGGGTCGGTACCCGAGCGCGGCGCGGGCGTTGGCGAGGCTCCAGAATCGGTGGGTGTTGCCGCTGATGCCGTAGACGATCAGGAACGGGACGCCGTTCGCATCCGCGATGTTCTCGGCCTCGACCATCCGAATCACCTGCTGCACTTGGTCGCGGCGGGACAAGTACGCTCCCAGGGCACGGTGCATCCTTTTGATGTCTCCCGGTCGGACGTGCAGCACGTCGTCGTCCCGAGGTCCGCCGATCCGCCACTGCACGACCTCCAGCGCGCGTCCTCCCACATGCCCTGCGGCAAAGACGAAACCCAGCAGTTCGTACGACGCTTTGGACCAGCCGTACCAGTTATCCGATCGCGGCGGCATGTCGGGCGTGATCATGTCCAGCTTGTCCGCCCAGACCAAGCGCTCGTAGTAATCGGTCGCGTGGTTTGAGCTCGCGACGACCACGCGGCGGACGCCCTCCTCGAGCGCCGTCCGGTAGACGTTGTATGCGAGGGCCAGGTTTTGATGCTCGGCCCAAAACTTTCCCTCGGTGTTGTCGTTCCAGCCGGCGGGCTCCGAGGGCCGCACGAACGCGCAGTGGATCACGGCGTCCACGCCGCGGAAGTGCTGGCGGTACGCGTCGCGGTTTGGGTCGGTCAGATTCGCGAGGACCACCCCCGGCACGGGTGTGTCGTGACGGCTCGTGCTGCGCACGTCGATCGGGAGGACATCCCATCGCGCGCTGATCTCGGCGAACATGCGCTGGGCGATGTATCCGCACGCTCCGGTCAAGACGACGCGGCGCTTCGCCATGGCGGTGCTCCCTGTGAGGTGAGGAACGGCGTGGCCACGTTACAGGTTCGGATCCGTCACGTGATTCCCTCTCAATCACCGCGTCGGCCGCGTGCAGCGGGGCGGGGATGAAGCGCGCGACGACGCGTCGAAACTGTACCGTGGTGCGGCACTCGCGTTCGCCATGCGCGGCGGGTGCGGCAACTCGACGCGGAGGGTGGGAGGAGTCGTGACCACACGGTTGATCCTGTTCCGCAACGCTACGATCGTCGACGGGACGAGCCCGGATCGGCGTGAACGTCATCACGTTCTCGTCGAGGGCGGCACGATTCGGGAAGTGTCCGACCGTCCCATCACCGCCGCGTCCGCCGACGTGCTGGATCTGCGGGGCCGGACACTGATGCCCGGGCTGATCGACTGTCACGTCCACGTGATCGCATCGCTCGTGAACCTCAGTGTCGTGCTGTCCGAATCACTGATGACGCTCCGTGCGCTTCCGATCCTGCGCGGCATGCTCGAGCGCGGGTTCACGACCGTGCGGGATGCCGGCGGGGCCGACTATGGCCTGGCCCAGGCAATCGAGCAGGGGTTCGCCGTGGGACCGCGGCTGTTTGTGCCTGGGAAGGCGCTCAGCCAGACGGGGGGGCACGGGGATTCCCGAAGTCGGTTCGACGACGCTCCGGTGCACCCGCGCGGCCGGCCCGGAGGGCTCAACCGAATCGCCGACGGCGTGGAGGCCGTACGCTTGGCGGCGCGCGAAGAGTTGCGCGCCGGGGCGCACCAGGTGAAGGTGATGGCGTCCGGCGGGGTGGCGTCCCCGACCGACCCGATCGCGAACACGCAGTATTCTCGCGGCGAGCTCACCGCGGTCGTCGAGGAGGCGGAGGCCGCCCAGACATACGTGATGGCGCACGCGTACACCGCCAAGGCAATGCGCCGGGCCGTCGAGTGCGGGATCCGCACGATCGAGCATGGCAACCTCGTGGACGACGCGACGGCGAAGCTGATGGCCGAGCGGGGCGCGTACGCCGTGCCGACGCTCGTCACGTACGAGGCGCTGGCCGACGAGGGCGCGTCGCTCGGGCTCCCGCCCGACAGTGTGGCCAAAATCGCGGACGTCCGCGAATCGGGGCTTCGCTCGCTCGAGATCTTCCGCCGCGCGGGCGTCAAGATGGCGTATGGGACCGATCTGCTTGGCGAAATGCACCGGCACCAATCCTCTGAGTTCACGATCCGAAGCCGGGTGCTGTCTCCGTTCGAGGTGCTCAGGAGCGCGACGACGGTCGCGGCCGAAGTACTGCGCATGGAAGGGCGCCTCGGGATCGTGGCGCCCGGCGCGATCGCGGATCTGCTCGTCGTGGATGGGGATCCACTATCGGACCTCCGCGTGCTCCTCGACCAAGGCGCCCATCTTCAGATGATCATGAAGACCGGAACGTTCTACAAGAATCAGCTGGCGTCGTAGCACCGCGAAACACTCGAGAGGCGCTCCCGCAACCACGGTCTCGGGAGCGCCTCGAGCGTCGTCGGAGTCGTTACCTGGTCCGCCCGTTCTGGCAGGACTGATTCTGCGACCCTCCGCCGCAGTTCGATCCGCGCCCGCGGTTCTGCTGGCCTCCCGAGAATCTCCCGGAGTTGGGATTGGCGTACCGCGGTTGCGCCGGACCGTTGTTTCCGGGAATATACCGGGTGACCGGTTGGGACTGGAAGGTCCTCGGCGGCTGCTGGATCGTGGGTCGCGGATCGTTCTGCCCGCGGAACGCCGGCTGTGGTTGGTTGGCCGGGCCGCGGAACGTGGGTGCGCCCTGGTTGACCGGCTGGGACTGGAAAGTCCTCGGCGACTGCTGGATCGTGGGCCGCGGATGGTTCTGGCCGCGGAACGCCGGTTGCGGCTGGTTAGCCGGGCCGCGGAACGTAGGTG
>Ga0070735_10000352_pt1 | contig 52690 bp, 43 predicted proteins | sample Coa_R1_FD_66443 | JGI IMG/M metagenome (GOLD analysis project Ga0070735, IMG submission 66443) | Surface soil microbial communities from Centralia Pennsylvania, which are recovering from an underground coalmine fire - Coalmine... | ecosystem: Environmental > Terrestrial > Soil > Unclassified ... | reverse complement strand
AATGAGCTGCCGATCATCTCTCGAGCAACAAGGCTTTCTTCAGACGTAGTATTTGGTCTTTCCGTCGAATCGTTATCAGATTTTCAGGCATTGTTCGTTGGACTCCGCGGACCATCGCTCCAAAATAACCGACCGTCATTAACAGTCCGCCTACGATGTAAGGTTTGTTCCAGATTTGATGGGCAGCGCGAAACAACTCAAAAACGGGATGGCTACCGAGAAGATAGTCCTTTTTCCCATGATTCAACAGCCTGCGAAGAACATCGGCATGATTGCCACTTCCAACGTTGCGATGGTGAAAGCAAACCTTGTCATCAAATCTCCGCGTTCGCCAGCCTTTGTCTTGCGCAGCGAGCAGCGCGATGAGGTCAATCCCTCCGGAACTGACTATCGGATATCCGCCTATTTCTTCAAAACACCGCCGACGAAACATTTGGCAGGCACCGGAGACGTGGTCCGGACTTTTGAACCGCTCGTTGTGTATCGAATCGTCCTCAACATAGGGAGTGCCGCCCACGCCAAGAGCAGGATCCTCCGCAAACTTTGTAAGGAGGAATTCAAGATAATCGGGAGCGAACGACACATCCGCATCCAGATTTCCAATCACATCGTAATCCAGGCCTTCAACTCGAGCGTACCCCGCATTAAATGCCGTTACTTTCCCGGCAAAACTGCGTTGAGCTCGGACTGGAAGTCTTACCAGTTCTATCCAATCGTTGGTGGCTGTGTATCGTTTTACGATGTCATCAGTGCCATCAGTCGAACCGTCGCTGACGATGACCCACTTCACGGGTCGAAGTGTTTGAGCCATGACAGAAGCGATGGTTTGCTCGATGAATTGGGCCTCGTTTCGCGCCGCCGTGATGAGGACGTAGGGGCACGTTCTGCAACCAATTACTTCTGGTAGTGTCGGACTGCTTGTCGTATGCACGTGTTTAAGCTAAGCGTGAACGGGAAGTGCGGACTCGATGTGCTCGATAATCCGGGCCAAAGCCGGAGCACGATTGCTTTTGAACGACTGAACTGCCGGGTTCCGGGCCTCGGCTTTAATTTGCGTGTTGACCTGCTCGACAGTTTCCAGTAGAACCAGCCGTTTTTGATCGGCGAGGTAGCGATCGACAGCTCCGATCTTTCCACGAAAGATGCTGTAGACAGGTACGCCCATGCCTGCGGCTTCCCGATTCATCGTTCCGCCGCCACTGATGACGAGATCAGAGTTCCAGATCACGTTCAAACCATCTTCCACATGGTCAGGAATCAAGATTTTGTTAGAGGTAATCGCATCATGCCAAGTCTTTCTTAGTTCTGCTGCCTGCCTCTTGTTTCGGGGGAGAAGGAGAATCTTCGCCGCAGGATCGAGCACGAAGCGGGCCAGGGCAGCATTCAGCAAAGCCTCACTTTCCGGATTGTGATAGTGGGCCTCTGTGGCCGGAGGCCGCACGGTTACGAGGATGGTGTTTTCGGAAATTCCGAGTCGCGCCCTTAGGGTCCTATCAGGCCGAAACTGAGGCAGGTAGACGTCCTCTTTGATACCCGGATACTTCAGGATTCGAGAACCGGTTGTCGCAGGTCCATCGGGCACAACATCCGGCGTCATGAGCCATGTTGGTTTAATGGTTGGTACCTTGGCGGTAAATTCATAGTCGGCGAGCAGCATGTTGGGGATTTTCAGAAACGCGCAAGCCAACAGGCAGGCGCGAGAACCATGGCTTACCGCCAAGTCGGGTTTCTCGTTTCGGATCAGCGACAAGAGTGAAACCGCGCGCCAAATCGTTCCCAGGCCTTTTAAGACCTTATGTCGACCGTAATGTTTGCCGATGATTTGCGCGGAGACGCCGTAGTAGTCAAGCAGTTCTCGAACCTGATACGCATCTCGAGCAGTGACGAAAACCGTTAAATTCCGCTCCTTCAATTCATTAATAATTGGTCGAAAGAAAGGTACGTGTGGAGAATTGTCCAGATCAATCCAGATTTTTCCCCGCACACGTGGAACACCAGACAAAACCACGGACACGTTAGGTAAGGCTGTTGTTTGTGACATGAAGCACTTCCGGTTCACGGCGTTTAGGAAAGGGTTCGAATGGCTCGGTGGCTATGTGACTTCCCAGAGTACGAGAGCGCTCCCTCGCTCTCCTCCTTGTTGCGGGTTGAGGTCACGAACTGTCGAACCATTTCAACCGTCCTGATTTGCTGTTCCATCTTTAATTGCGGAAACATTGGAAGGGATACAATTTCCGATGCAACCCGTTCACACACCGGGAAGGATCCGGCTAAACAATTCAAGGTTGTATAGGCCTTTTGTAGGTGCAGAGGAATTGGATAGTGGATTCCGGTTCCGATGGCCGCTTGGTTCAGATGTTTAATCAACCCCTCACGGTCTGAAGTCCGAATTACGTACAGGTGATACACGGCGCGAGACCAGGACGGTTCATACGGCGCGACGACACCATCAAGACCCGCGAACAAACGGTTGTATTCAGCAGCACGGTCGCGACGCTCGGAATTCCACTTCGCAAGGTGAGGCAGCTTGACGTGTAGAAGCCCCGCCTGGATCGTGTCTAAGCGGCCGTTATAACCTTCGATGTCGTGGTAATACTTCTTGGCTTGGCCGTGATCGCGGATCATTTTGACTTTTGCGGCCAAGTCAGCATCATTGGTTGTTACCGCTCCAGCTTCTCCACAAGCGCCCAGGTTCTTCCCCGGATAGAAACTGAATGCCGCCGCCTTTCCCATCGAACCGGCTTTCATCCAACGATTGTTCTTGGTCGAAAAATATTCTGCTCCGTGGGCCTGGCAAGCATCTTCCACAACCGTCAGGTCAAAACGGTTGGCCAATTCCAGAATAGCGTCCATGTCCGCCATCTGGCCGTATAGATGGACTGGAACCACCGCTGTAACCGGACGACCGCTGCGACGGCTAACGAGTTTTCCGTCAGCATCTCTAGCGCACTTCTTCTCAAGATAGTCTTGAAGTTTCACGGGATCCATGTTGTAAGTGCGATCATCGATGTCAACGAACTCGGGAAGCGCCCTAGCTTGGGAAATTGCTTCAGTCGTTGCGATGAAGGTGTGTGGAACGGTAACGACCACGTCGCCAGCCTCGACGCCAGATGCCGTCAGCGCGAAACGCAATGCGTCAGTTCCATTGCCAACGCCAATGGCATGACTAACATCACAGAAACTAGCAAACGCTTTTTCAAACTCTTCAACAATGGGACCACCAATGAAACTGGCGGAGCGCAATGCGCGTTGAAACACCGCGGTAAGTTCCTGTTCAAGTTCTACGTGTGGAGTAATCAGATCAAGAAAAGGAATGCTATTAGGATTATTCATATTAGTGAGAAGCCTCTATAGTTTCTTCGATGTGACGCAACAGCTTTGCGGGATTGCCTGCCACGATCGAATTGGGAGCAACATCCTTTGTGACGACGCTGCCAGCACCCACGATCGCATTTTCACCGATTGTGACATTGGAAAGAATCGTTGCTCCGGAACCAACAGAAGCACCCTTCTTAATGAGGGTACGTTCGACCTGCCAATCGGCCTCGGTCTGTAGACCTCCCTCGGCCCTCGTTGCGCGCGGGTAACTGTCGTTGACAAACGTCACGCCATGCCCGATGAATACATTGTCCTCAATGGTGACGCCCTCGCAAACGAACGTATGGCTGGAAATCTTGCAACGCTTACCGACAGTCGCATTCTTCTGGATCTCAACGAAGGCTCCGATCTTGGTTTCGTCTCCAATCTCGCAACCGTACAGATTAATGAATTTGGAAAGCTTCACATCACGCCCAAGGCGGACGTTCTTCCCAAGAGCTACATACTCATGCTGATCCATTTTCAACTTTTCTCCGGAGGCGAAGGTCAGGGTCGGTTTGGGGAAACGATTCTAGAGGTGGACCAATGCGCCGCGCTGGCGGAGGGATTCGGACGCGGCTTGCAACATTTTGACGACACGAAGTCCGGCTTGGCCGTCATTCATTGGAGTTTCGTCCTTGAGAATGCAGTTAGCAAAATATTCCAGTTCGCCATGCAGTGCTTCAACTTGTTCAATTTGAGGAGCCCACATGTCTCCTGAACGGTAGTTGACGAGCAAGTTGTACAAGCCTTCGCGACTGGTTACACTGACGCCTTTGTCATAAATCTTGATCTTTTCGTCAGCCGCCAAGTCATTCCACACCAGCATTTTCTTTTCGCCACCAATCAGTGTGGTGCGGACTTTCACAGGCGATAGCCAGTTCACATTAATATGCGCGATGATTTTGTCCGGAAAATATACCGTTATAAAAGCGACGTCTTCGTAGCCGTTGAGGTGGGTCTGTCCCGTCGCGGATATAGCTTCGGGGCTCTGATGAATAAGGTGGTCCATGATGGACAGATCGTGTGGTGCCAGATCCCATAGGACATTAACATCGTGCTGAAAGAGTCCGAGATTGACTCGTGTCGAATCATAGTAGTAGAGCTTGCCGAGGCTACCTTCGTCGAGTAGCTGTTTGATCTTCTTGACAGCGCCGGTAAACAGGAAGGTATGGTCCACCATGACCTTCAAGTTTTTGCGGGCAGCAAGCTCAATCAACTCTTCAGCCTGTTCCACGTTGCTGGTAAATGGCTTCTCGACAAAAATGTGTTTGCCATTTTCCAACGCCTGCTTGGCAAGTTCGTAGTGACTCCAGACTGGAGTGATTACTGCAATCGCGTCGATGTCAGGGGATCTCATCAACTCGGTTGCGTCGGAGGTCACTTGAACGTTTGCGTAGAGCTTTTGCGCCTTTCGGCGCGATTGCTGGCTCTTGTCACAGATGGCGACAACTTCCGTGTTGTCCAATTGATCGAGGTTTCGAACTACGTTCGGGCCCCAATAGCCATAGCCGATGACTCCGAATTTCACGGTAGATCGACCAACTGCAGCTTTCGTATCTTTTTCCGCTGGGAGTGTTTTCAAATCAAGCATTGTCTGGTCCTCAATAGCAGCGAGGCTGCTGGTTAAGCTCCTTCGCCAAGAACCATCGCGGCGGGAGTGCGCAGGATGATCTTGATATCCATCCAGGGGGACCAACTTCTTGCGTACCGCAGATCTAAACGAACCATTTCATCGAACTTTATGCGGCTCCGGCCGCTGACCTGCCAGAGCCCAGTAATGCCGGGCTTCGCTTCGAGGAGTCGGCGCCGATGCCAAATGCTATAGGCCTCTACTTCGTAAGGAACCGGGGGGCGGGGTCCGACGAGTGACATTTCACCCCGCAACACGTTGATGAATTGCGGCAACTCATCCAGGCTGGTCTTCCGCAGAAAAGCGCCAACCCGCGTGATTCGGGGATCACGAGTCAGCTTGTAAACGCCTTCAGTCGATCCATTAGACGGATGCTTCTCTGCTTTGCCGGCGATCAGTCGCTGTACATACTCACGATGCTGGCTGGCATCATTGTTGATTTTCATTGAGCGAAACTTAAGAAATGTGAAAGGAAGACCATGCTGGCCAATTCGCTGCTGCCGGAAAAATATGGGACCTGGTGAGGTTAGTTTGATAGCAGCGGCAATGATGGCAAGGACTGGAGAAAACACGATCAGCGCCAGCAGGCTCCCGATCAGGTCCATCGTCCGCTTCGCTACAGAGAACGACTTCCGGGCTTGCTCGCGTTCCTCTAGATCAGGGTACAGTCTCGGATTGCTTCGGCGATTGTCCTGCTCTACATTCCACTCTTCTGGGTAAAGGTGAAACGAAATGTTTACCTGGTTGAATTGTTCGAGGGTGAGATTGCTGCGCAGGGTCTCACTGATCCGGCGAATCATCGTGCTCATGAGCGAAGCACGATCGCTCAGATCAAGTTCGATAAACATCACCCCAACTGTCGAGCCTTCTTTGTACCACCCGGCGACATCTGTCTCACGGGTGGAGATAGAGATGGTGTCGACAAGCTCGCGCAACGCGCGCGCACTTCCCGAGCGGGGTTGCTCACCCATATCCAGCAGCATGAGAAGGAACGGTTTTCCGGAACGCTCCGTCCGCTTTCTCTCCAGCGCCACCACCCTGAGGAATGCTCCCTCATCGAGGACGACACGATCTCCGATTAGCACACGCTCCGCCGCTAGCGGGTAGGAGCCTGCGCCATTACCACTGCGCCGTAAGTTCACGACTGCCTCCACGGAATCATTTGGCTTTAAGTCTGGGGGCGGGGCTTGGGGTTATGAACTGCTTTTCAGGCTTCGTTCGTAAAGGGACAACAACTGCCTGGCTCAGCTTTGTGTGAGGGACTGTTTCTCTTGAGCAGGCTGCTTTTTCTGTATCGCACTCGGACCGTACCTCTGGTAGTAATCCGAATGAGCGGCATCTTGTGAACCATTCAGCAATGCGCCCACCAACTTGGACTGCTCGATTGCCTCAAGGCCTTTCTTGAGCTGCTGCTTCTCTGTAACTCCGGGGCGAGCGACGAGCAGAACACCATCAGCAAGCCTCATCCAGATACTCGTGTCACCCAGAGGAAGTACAGGCGGGGAGTCGATAACCACCCAATCAAACCAGTTGGTCAACTGGCCCATCAAGGCTGAGAGTTTCCCGGACTGCATAAGTTCTAGCGGATTGCTCGGTGAGTTGCCTGCGGGCAGGAACCAGAGACCAGCCTCTTCCAGCCGGTAAATACTGCTCGCTGAACCAGATTCTCCTTGCAACCATTCGCTCAAGCCAGGAAGTCTTCCTAAACCGAACAGATGTGCAAGCGATGGCCGACGCAAGTCGCCTTCGATCAAAAGGGTCTTTTGCTCGGCACGGCGTGCCAGGGTGCAGGCAAGATTGGCTGCGACCATGCTCTTTCCTTCTTGCGGAATGCTGCTGGTGATCAATACTTTCTTGAGTCGTTTGCTCTGCTGCAGCTGACGAAGGCGAACACTTAGAAATCGGAACTTCTCAGCGGCCAGACTGTCTCTCTCTGTGAGGCAAACCAGACGGCTCTGCGGGGGCACTAGTAGCCTAAGGGACTGGAACTGACTGAATTGGCTTTCCCTAGGGTCTTTCTCACTTTGTCCCTTAATTTCTATCCCTTCGGGAACGGATGGTTTCTGAGGTAGCCGTGAAAGTACGTTCTCAGGCTCTACCGCCGATGCTCTATTTTCCGCAACCGGTACAGGTAGTGATCTGACAACTTCTTCAGCCACACGTTGCTCGGCGGCGTCACGTTCAGCGATCTGCAAGAGCTCCGTGGCTAGCGAGAACGATGCTGTTTCGCCTGATCGCTCTGATTCCGATTTTTGTAAAGCGTCAAATATATGGCTCATGTTTAGGAGTACGAGAAATGATTGTGGGCCGCAATTCGGGTTCCCGTGTCACTGGTTTCTGCAAAGCTGAGTAGAGATCCAGCAAAGTTTTGGCTGCCCGCTGAACATCGTTGTCGCCGAGATTCGCTTCCTCGACACGCCGGGAATGAACGACGTCGAGTCGGAAGTCCTCGGCGATCTCATCAATCATGTCGGGCGTTACAACTCGCAGATGCTGAGCATAGGCAGCGATGAGAGCATTCTCGCAGATTGTGTTGATCAGACGAGGGAACCCGCGGGAATGGCGGTGGACATTGGCTGTTGTCTGACCAGGAAAGATCGTGGCTGCGTTAGAACTTGCGCCCGCCAGTTGCAGGCGCCGTTCGATGTATCCATGGGTCTCGATCGGGTCGAGTGGCTCAAGCGCCGAGCGCAGCGCAATTCTCTGCTTAAGTTGCCGAAGACCGACCGAGTCTAGTTTCTCGTCCAGTTCTGGCTGGCCCACCAGCAGAATCTGTAATAGCTTTTCTTGCGGCGTCTCCAGATTCGTTAAAAGACGTACCTCTTCGAGAATCTCAGCGGAGAGATGGTGAGCCTCATCCACAATCAAGACGGTATTTAGTTTCTTGAGCCCGCGCGAAACAACATAGTTACTGAGCTCAAGCAGCAACTCGCTCTTGTTCTTGCCAGAGGCTGGTAAACCTAAGTCACTCACGATGTACTGCAAGAACTCAACCGGGGTAAGCCGACTGTTGAAGAGATAGGCGTAGGCTACTTCCTTGCTTTGCTTGAGCAATTGCAACAAGCAACGGAGCAACAGAGTCTTGCCTGTTCCGACCTCGCCTGTCAACACAACGAATCCCTTGTGCCGGCGCACACCGTAGTAAAGCGCAGCCAAGGCTTCGTTGTGGCGCTTAGTTGGGAAGAGAAAAGACGGATCGGGCGTGAGCTCGAACGGATTCCGCTTCAAATTGAAAAACGCTTTGTACATGTGCGTCGATTAACCGCGCAAGTAACTGACCGCAGAACCGGCCAGCATGATGGCCGCCACAATCGCCGCTGCAACCCAGCCGAAAACGATTTTTCTTTTGGCCTTCTTCTCGTCAGTTACATTCACAATCAAAGGAATCTCGGACATGACCGCAGTTGGCAGCAGGTCCTTAATCTCCTTGTCCGTATAAATGCGGTCATCTACCATCTCAAAAATACCTGCGACCAAAGCCCCCAAAGCTAAGCCGGCCCCAAGACCCATTGCGCAAAACTTAAGGCGATCAGGAAAATCGGGCCTTTCCGGCAGGCTTGGGGCGTCTAAGACTCGGAACCGCTCGCCCTGTTGCATCAACTCCATGCTCGTGGCCATAGCCGACTGGTTTTTCTTCTTTAAGAGTTCGTCGTAGTTCGCTTTCGATTGATCGTAACCGCGGGTCAAATCGGCAAGTTGTTGCTCGCGGACCGGTTCGTCATTCAGACGCAATTGATAATCATTAATCCGCAACTTAAGACCTGCGATTGCTTCTTCGCGATTCTTGATTTCAACCTCGTTTGCACGTACTTGACCCTGTATCTGGAACAGGGGGGACGATTGGTTCCCATCGCCGGCGGGACTATCGGGTGAGGGGTTAGTGTTCCGGCTTTGCTGGTCAGCCAACATGATTGCTCGCGTCTTCTCAGCGTTGGCGATCTGGTCCTTCACTTTGCGGACGTCAGGATGACGCTCGGTATAATGGGCACGCAGGTCCGCTAGTTGAGCCTTGAGACGATCGAGTTCCTGATCGATCGCGGGAAGACCTCCCACCGGCGCCGTGTCGGATGCCTTCGAGGCAGGTTGCAAGGTGCGATACTGATTAACCAAAGTTTCCAGGTAAACCTTTTGTTGGCGGGCGGCGTTGAGCGCATTCTGCTCCGACTGCAACTGAGACTGCAGACCGCTAAGAATCTGAAGATTGCTACCCAATTGTGTTGGGAGCTCTCCAACGTGCTGCCCCTTGAACTCCCGTATCTTCTCCTCTTGCTCTGCCAGGCTTTTCTGTGCCGATTCAAGTTGCGTCTCGAGAAATTTCGTTGTGTCTTCTGACTGTTGCTGTCGAACTTCTAGATTTTCGTTAATGAACAGATTTGTCAGTTCGCTCGTGACTTGTTGAGCGATGTGTGGGTCACGGGAGCTGTAGATCACGTTGAATGCCGTCACCTGGTTGCGAGCATCATGCACTAGTTCGATTTGAATATCTTTGCGCATCTGCTCGACCTTATCGTCGGGCGCGGCCTGAGCCCGTTTGCCTGCATACAAGTTGAACTCGTCGATGATGTGCAGCAATCGAGTTCGGCTGAGAATTTGCTGAGTAATGCTCTGCAGGCGCTCTTGTATGTCGTCGTTCACATTGGGAGTAACGTAATCTTTCGGCATCGTCGGCTGCTCGACCAGAATGAGCGTGCTCGACTTGTAGCGTGCCGGTAGCACCCAACCGAGTCCCCAGACTACAAGCCAGCCCACGAACATCGGAAGCAAGAAGTGCAGGTAGCGGCGCTGAGCAATGCCTAGCCAATGCTGAAAGTTGAAACCCTGTAATTCCTGCTCGTTAAATGCTTCTGCCATTCGCTACCTTCCCAGAGGACGTGTGAACTGATAAGAAAGTGAAATGTACTCTCTGTTCGTATCTGGACTCACCGTAACGAACGAAATATTGTCGAAACTCTGATGCAGGCGTGTGTACCCTGCTTCCGCGCTCAGGTGCTGAGTTAGGGTGTGATGAAGAGAGGCTGTGCCCGAGATACTGTGCCCTCCCTGGCTGGTAGCGAAAGAGAAAGGTGTTGCATTCTTGTAAATCGCGTAGTTGCCCGAGCCGCTGATGCTCCAAGTCCGTGCAACCTGCCACTGGAAAGTCGTACTTACAGTGTTGGAGTGATAGGTGCCGAGTAGTCCCCCGCCACCGCTGACAATTCGTGTGTAGTTGCCGGCGAAATTTGTGTGCCGACGCTGCCAACCGAAGCTCGCGGTAAAGGCTGGTGTCCATGACCGCGTCGTCGGAAATGTAGGCTGCTCTATATCGGAATATTGAGGCCCACCGCTGACCGAAAATGAGAGGGTCGGCTTAACGTAGAACGTATAGAAAATGGAGATCGTATGTGTCTGAGTTTCGTTCTGCGCGCTGCCCGATGGGAACATCAGAAATCGCTGGAAACGATAAGTGCCACCTACGTAATGACGCCGTGACACGCGGTATGAATAGAACGCCGAGCCACCAAGGGAGCTTGAGTCCCCTAACCCGCCCACTTGAGACGGGTCAAGGTAATGCAAATTGGTAAAGGTTCCGCTCGCGCCGATCATTTCGTTGGCGGCAAACTGATAGGTAATCCCTGTATTGCCAGTGTTGCTGAGCATGTCCGCGACCGGAGCAACGACTGTGACTATTGGAGCTTGACCAGATCCGGAAACCGGAACGGAGGAAGCAAGGCCCGGCTGGTTGAACACACTTGAAGATTTTCGGAAACCGTCTTGAAAGCTCACCGTCACGTGCGGACTCAGCCTGTACTGAAAGTTCAGGTTCAGATTCTGATCCGACTCGTTGCGATTGCTGGTGCGCTGATAAAAGGTGAAGCCTGGGTTATAGCTGATGACGGAATGCAGGCGTGAAGTAGTTTCATCAATCGCGATCGTAGGCCATATTGAATAGCTAACATCGCTTACGGCGTTTCCGTTCGCCGAGGTCAGCGTGTTATCACTGTATGCGGTGGTAAATATCAATCCTCCGTTCAAGTAGTTGGAGCGCTCCTGACCGCTTCCTGCGGTCGGGTACGACTCCCCACTTATCGGAGGCGGCGTTTGCATTTTCATGCTCGCCTCGGTCACTTCAGTGTCGCCCGGATTTGCCCCGGCCACATCGGTCTGAGCCTGGAGCTGCGGGGCGACCAGCGACGCACAAAAACAAACTAGGATCAAAGTGTTCTTTTTCATGGGACCACGATCGTATCGTTCGACTGCAATTTCACGTTCTGGTCGGAATTCTTTCCCTTGATCACGTTCTTGTAGTTGAAGGCTATGCGCGACTCGGTTCCGTTCGGATTGTGGCGCAGCACATAGATCGATTTCTGTTTAGCGAAATCCTTGAACCCGCCAGCTAATGCAATCCCATCGAGCACCGTGGACGAGGAAGTTATTGGATACGATCCTGGCTTGTTGACCATACCGAGGACATTGAATTTCTGACTCTTGATCTGCTCGACGATCACGGTAACTTCAGGCTCCGCGATGAAGCTTTGTAACTTGCTGGCGATTTCCTGTTCCAGCTTCTTGGGAGTGTTCCCACTCGCCTCGATCTCGCCAGCCAAGGGCAGCGAAATTCTTCCATCGGATCGCACCGGAACGGTTCGTGAAACCTCGGGTTCCTTCCAGACATTAATTGCTAACACGTCATCAGCACCAATGACATAGCTGTCATCGTGCGCTTTCGTGGCAGTGGACGGAGCAACAGGCGCGGCCATTGCTTTTGTGTCAGGCTGGGCGTCCGTGCCACCTTTGGCGATCGTGTTTTGTGCACTTGAGGATGCAGACATCAAGACGCCTACCAGCAGAATCGCCGTCAGTACTCGCTCTCTCTTCCATGAACTTGTCATAGCCACTCCGAAACGTGAATTCGCACTCATAATCAAACGAGGCCCTAGTTCGCCTTTCCGCTTCCCTTGATTCCGTTACCGTTGCCAGCGAACCGAGATGGATACGGGTCTGGAGAACTCATATGGTATTGCTCAATCTTGTAAAGCATCGTTCTGTAACTGACCTTCAGCAATCGTGCGGCCGCTTTCCGATTCCATCCCGTTTTTTCAAGTGCCGCCGTGATCGCATTTCTTTCTGCCTCTGACTTCACATCTTGAATTAGCGACTTAAGCGACCGGGAATTCGTACCGCTAACTCCTGGCTCGGTCTCGACCGCGTGAACCAAGGTTAGCCCTTGTGTTTGTGCAAAGGAGTCACCCTCGAAAGTCCTTCCCTTCGGATTCTCTCCTCCCAGAGCCAGGTCCTTGTCTCCGATCATCAGATACCGTTTCACAAAATTTTCGAGCTCCCTCACGTTTCCCGGCCATGCGTACGATTGACAAGACTCCAGCACTGCCGGAGAAAATGACCGTGGGGGCAAACCATAATGTTTCGCTAATTTGTGCATCAAGTGGCGAACGAGGAAAGGAATCTCATCCGTACGCTGACGCAGTGGCGGAACATGAACAGAGAACGCGCTGAGCCGGTAATACAGATCTTCGCGCAATTTCTTCTGTGTTAAGGCCCGCTCAATATTCACGTCTGCCGCGGCTAAAACTCGAACGTCGGCAGCCACAAACTTGTCGCTTCCCAGCTTTTGGAATTGCTTGTTCTGGAGTACCCGCAGCAATTTCTCTTGCAATCGCACAGGCATTTCAACGATGTCGTCCAGAAGAATTGTGCCGCCAGCGCACAATTCAAGCTTGCCGACACTCGCCCGACCATCGCTGTATGGGCTATTTCGCTCCGATCCGAAGATCTCGACGTCGAGCACGTCTTCCGGAACATCGCCGCAATTTACCTTAAGAAATCGAGATCCCGAACGAACGGAAAGTTTGTGAATCAAACGAGCAGCAGTATCTCGGCCACTCCCGGGTTCTCCTAGTATCAGCACGGGGACATCCGCCTGAGCCAGCAAGTCGGCCTGTGCACGAAGCTTTTGCATTACCGGACTTGCGCCGACAAAAAACGTGTCGTCGCTCAGCCGCTCAATCTCTTCGCTTGTAAAGTCTGACTCGCTAAGTTCGTTTCGAGAATCAAGATGCCGGCGGATTGCGGTCTCGAGTTGTGCGTCATCAAATGGCCGAACCAGATAATCGTGTGCGCCGAGCCGAATCGCTTCATTCTTTCGCCCCTCATCCGCTTCATGGGCCAGCACGATGATAGGCAGTTCGGGACGAAGTCTACGCAGCCAACGGAGGACGTGCAAGCTGTCGCCGTCACCCAGCGGCAAATCCAGTAGAAGCATCCGCGGAATGCTCCCCGATTGAATCCGCTCTAGTGCTTCCCAGCTACTGCTGGCGGTTTCGAGCTGCCAGGCGTTTGCCTCTCCGATTGACCACAGAGGACGAACCACAGAGAAATCCTTGCTCACAACGAGCATGCGAATTGTTTCGGTTGCGCTTTGGGCCACGGCTTGGGGCTCCTTAGACCAGGAACTGCTAGAGAAGCTGACCTGCTGGGGGCAAGCTAGATGGGCTCGACATCATAACCTTGAATTCGAACCGCGAGCGATCTTTGAATGGCGTCGACCGAGATCACAAGTGTCTCGTCCCCATTGCGGGACGTCAGGATACCTTCGACACCGCACATTGCGCCGCTGCGAATTCGTACTCTTTGTCCAATTTTGAGGAATGGATGAGTGGACCACTGCAACTGCTCTTCGATCACAATACGAACTGCATGAATCTGCTCTTCAGGAATTGGTGTCCCCTGGCCGCGTACTCCAACCAGGTTAAACACTCCGTCTACAGTCAATACCCGCAAACGTTCTTCGTTAGTAGGCATCAAGTTTACGAACAGATAGCAGCTGAATAGTGGAAGTTCGACAGTTTTCTTGCGATCGCTCCAGCGATGGGTTTCTTTGACAATCGGAAGAAATGTGCGAACACCGCAATCCTGGAGACGCTTCGCAATTACTTTCTCGTGACGCGCTCGGGTCTGAAGCGCATACCAATTGCCCATATCGTCAGCAGGCATGGGAATCGCAGGCTGCAGAATTCCAGTTTGACCGTTCGCGCTCACAGCTTCGCCCTCTGAGTCACAGTGTTCATTCGACCCTTAATGAAAATGAAGTTTGTGTTCGGACATCAACAAAGGGGGAAACCTACTGCTTCGGGGGAGATTCAGTTGACCGAGGTCAGCAAAAAGATCGTTTCGAACCTTGTGCGATCCGCCTGCTAACGACTGCAACGGGGGATGGAAACTCGGGTAACTCTTAATTACCGTGAGGTGCATGTACGGTAAACCGGGATGCAGAGTGCTGCAAGTGTCTCAAAATACTTAGGCAGAGCTTCTCACTACCGCTAGAGTCCGATGTCACCTTGCAAGAGAAGAGATCGCCAGAGAAGCTCTTCTCTATATTCAGGAAACCAGGTTCCAACACCTTTGCTCCACGAAGTCAGGGATAAAACGCCTAACTCCCTGATGGCACGAGTGATCCATGGGTATACAACTTTCGTGCCATTTCATCCGCTAAGCCACAGCGGTACACTGACATAGCTTGGTTGCAGATTGCTTCACACGGTCGCAAGAGGAATTCACCGGTGAAGTAAATTGTGGTCAACCGGCTTGCGTCACTAAGTGGTTTGCTGTAGGCTGACACGCTACAGCTGGAATTAGAAGTCACCCGTTTTAGGGTTCCCCCTCGGTCCCCCTTTGGAAAGTGCCCGTAAGATTCTCATTTGTTCAGCAGAATTCTCGAGATTCTGACGGGTCCGATTCAACCAGTGCCAAACGGAACTTCGGACTGCGACGGTTCTTCGAACGTTCGGGGAGGAAGTGTATGCACTATGGCCAGTCTCCTGGGGTCGAGAAAATTTGCGTTCTGGTTGTGGACAACTCGCCGATCCATACGCAGTTGCTGGCAGACGCACTAAAGCGAGATCGCTCGCTCGAGGTCATCACCGCAGGTTCGGATGTCCGCGATATTCCAAACACAATTGTGGCCCACGATGTTGACGTGGTTGCGATCAGCTCGAATCTTGATGGCCAACCTGGTCGAGGCTTCGAGCTCCTGCGCGAGTTGCGTTCTGTGAACCGAAGGTTTAGGGCTGTCGTTCTTCTGGATATCTCTCAGGAAGCCGTCGTTCTCGAAGCTTTCCGGGCTGGCGCCCGCGGGATCTTCAGCCGGCACGGATCGGTTGAGGCTCTTTCGAAGTGTATTCATTGCGTGCACGAGGGACAGATCTGGGGCAATAGCGAAGAGATTTCGTTGGTGTTGGAAGCTCTGGCATCAGCTCCGTCAGTCAGAGCGGTCGATGCAAAGGGCCTCGACCTTTTATCCAAACGCGAAAAAGAGGTCGTGCAGTGCCTAGCAGAAGGACTCAGCAATCGTGAGATCGCGGAGCGATTAGGTCTCAGCCAGCACACCGTCAAGAACTACCTGTTTCGCGTATTCGACAAGCTCGGTGTGTCCAGTCGCGTCGAGTTGCTTTTTATGACACTGAGCCAGGCGAATGGGTCACACCCAGCATTGGTAGATGCAGCCGCGAGGGAGAACCATGCGGAGACCGCGGTCCAGACCTGCACCAAGGCAGCTGAGGGTGGACAAGCGGCCGCACAGATTGCTCTCGCAGAAATATGTTCTTCGCGTCGGACTCCGAGAGATCTTGCCGATGCGTATATGTGGTACCTGATTGCCGATCAGCAGGTTTCAGCAGCGAGAAAAAACTTGAGTCGGCTCCTCACACCAGAGCAGGTTCTCGAAGCTGAGCAAAGGGCTGCGCTCTGGCTTGGCAAGTCGCACCAACACAAGATTTCCCCTTCCAGAGTCGAATATTCGCCCACAACCTCGTCTGAACCTGGTCTGGCCGCGAACGCGGACTAACCGACCGATTATCTCCAAAACAAAACCGGCCCGGGAGTCCGGGCCGGCCTGATGTTGATTCGTTATTGTTTATTTCGTGACGTAACCTTGACGTCGCGAACGATTGTACATTGCTCCGATGCAGGTCACTCCAGCCAGCAGCAAGTACAACAGTGCGCTCCCACCCTCCGGTACATACTGCAGGTACTCTTGAGGCTCAGCGCCTTGCCACGACGTTGGCGTTAACAGTTGCCAACCGGCAAGCGAACTCAGGGAAAAGTTCTTGGATTCAACGAACGACAGCGCATTCTTGACGTAGTTCTGTACTTGAGCCCAGGCTGTCGGATCCGACTTCAACCAGTTCTGCACCTGGCTAGGTTCGAATATCGCCCAGATCGCATACGCCATGTACCCAATTGTGGCCGAGTTTGCACTATTGCCAACCAGCGGCATCATTTGGGACGCCAAGTAACCCATCGCCTCGTAGCCTTGGATGAAGTTCCCCGTCATTCCAAAAATGGAGGCGCTGCCGGCAGTCTGGTTATAGAACATCAATCCGGTCGAATTGCTGTTGATGCTTGTGAGCGAAGTAACGCTCGCAGTCCATGATTCTCCGACGTAAACGTCATCCTTGAAGTCATCGCAAATCAGTGGCGCTGCCTGCGGAGTTCCATTCTGCGGCGTTTCCGTGAAATTGTATGGCCCAACATACACTCCATCCATCGTGTATTGGCCACCGTTATTTAATTCGAGCGTGACGTTCTGGCTAAACGCCAAAGGCGTCAAGCAGAGAACCGCTACTGCGGTGAGAAACATCGGAACCTGGCGCAACTTAATCATCTTCACATCCTCTCCATCTTCTTCGATGAAGCAGGGGGAAACTGCAAATGTCAGATCGCGCCTACACTGCTAGCGCATCTCTGCGCCTCTCACTCTAGCCTGATGCGGAAATCTGTCAAGACTGATAATTTCTGCAATGGTTGCAACTGGTTGCGTTACCCTATTTAACCATTTTGTTTTCATCTACTTACAGGCAATCCCCTCTGTGGTTTGGATTCCAGAGAAACGTTCCATCTCAAATGCCTTTTGTACTAGAATTCCAACTCGTGGGTGGCCGAACAGAGGAATTGCGGTTGCCGGACGCGGCATAGCCAAACTCCCCCGCGGCCATCCTTTAGTTCTTGGCTAGTTCCTGGCGAACGGGTGGACGACGGCTTCCCCACCCGAAGGTGCCTTCCCTCCGGACCGGAACTGCGGTAGCTTGAGTTCATCTCCCAAATTCTAAAGAGTGCACAGGATTAGGTGATGCGACGTTCAGCAGTTCATCTTATTAGTCCGTTTCTGCTTATCTCGTTGGTTCTTTCGTCCTGCTCACGCGATCCCAACGTGCGCAAGCAGAAATACTTTCAAAGCGGTCAAGAGTACTTTGAAAAGGGGAAATTCGCCGAGGCGACAATCCAATTTGCGAACGCGCTACGCATTGACCCAAAATACGCCGAGGCCCACTATCAACTCTCGCAGTGTTATCTGAAGACGCAACGATTCTCGCGTGCGTTTCAGGAACTGGCCATCACGATCAGCCTGCAGCCGGACCACTACGGGGCGCACACCGATATTGCGAACGCGCTGATTGTGGCCAACAACTTTCCGGAAGCGCAACAAGAAACCGGCCTGCTTTTGCAGAAATGGCCCAACGATCCGCAAAGTCACATAACAGCATCAAGTTTGTTTGCTGCACAAGGTAAATTCCCCAAAGCGATCGATGAGATGCAAAAGGCGATTGAGCTCAACCCATCCAGGTGGGAGTCCTACTTGGGTCTGGCCTTGCTTCAGGTAAAGAACAATCAAGGGATCGAGGCCGAATCGAACTTTCGCAAAGCGGCGGCGCTGAGCCCGAAGGCAACCGATCCGCTGATCATGCTCGGAAGCTACTATCAGTCAACTGGCCGGCTGAACGAGGCCGAACAGCAATTCCGAACCGCAATCTCCACCGATCCGAAAAACCCGGCGCTTTACGGTTTCCTAGCCAAATTGTATTTGTCCGAAGGCAAAAAGGAACAGGCTGAAACATTGCTAAGCGACGCCAAACTGAATTTCCCGGCCGACTCGGTCGGGTATCGTATGTTGGGCGATTTTTACTCCGCGACGGGAGACCTTGGGAGAGCCACCGACGAATACACCCGTCTGTACCAGCAGCATTCGAAGGACATCCAAGTTAAGAAGAATTACGTTCAGCTTCTCATCCTAAGCAATCGTCTGGAGGAAGCAACCAAGCTCATTGACGAAATTCTGAAGTCCAATCCCAATGATAACGATGGCCAGCTCTACCGCTGCGAAATCCAAATCCGGCAAGGTCATTACACCGACGCCATCCCGACACTGCAAACCCTAACTACCAACGATCCCGCAAACAGTCTGGCACATTACTATCTTGGGGCAGCTTTTGAGAGATCGGGCGACCTGGAGGGCGCTCAACGCGAATGGCAGCAAGCTGTGCGGATTCGTCCAGAGATGGTTGAAGCACAGCACGGTCTGGCAGGCATTGCCATCCGCAAAAACGACATGGCAGCCCTGGAACAAGCGGCCACAGCAATCATTTCATCGCAGCCTTCTTCCCCCGATGGTTATGCACTGCGAGCGATTTCGAATATCAATCGTAGACACCTCGCGGATGCGGAGGCCGACGTCCAGAAATCAGTCGCCGTCAGTCCACAGAGTCCGGTGGGCTATGTCGAGATGGGTAGTCTGAGGCTGGTACAAAAAAAGTATCAGGATGCTGAAGCTGCCTATCAGCAAGCGTTGGATCGTAATCCGAATTCCAGCGACGCGCTTCGAGGGCTCATCAATACCGAATTAGCCCAGGGCCACATTGATGCTGCCCTGACTGCAGCCAATCGCCAGATCATTCTCGCCCCAAAAAACAGTGACTTTTACGATCTGCAGGGCACAATTCTCTTTAGGAACAAGAAAGCTCTCAACGATGCGGAAGCGGCATTCACCAAAGCACTCGAACTCGACAAGAACAACTCTGACGCGGTGATCAAACTCGGCGAAGTTCTCGCCGCAAATGGGAAACCCGACCAGGCCATTCTCACTTACCAGCAGGCGATCAAAGATCACCCGCAACAAGTGAGTTTCTATCTACTTTTAGGGCAGTTATACGAAGCGAAGAAGGACTGGAATCAGGCCCAGGATTATTATCAGCACGCTTTGGCTTTGAAATCGGCAGATCCCCTCGCATCCAAGAATCTCGCTAATGTGATGCTGCAGAATGGCGGGAACTTCGACGTGGCTCTCTCTCTTGCGCAGACGGCGCGCCGAGCCATGCCGGAGTCGGCCGACGCAGCCGACACTCTGGGATGGGTGTACTACCACAAGGCGGCCTATGAGCTGGCCATCGGTTCATTCAAAGAAGCTCTGCGTCTCGGTGAGAAGAACCGAATCTCAGACGACCCCAAGATTCACTACCATCTGGGCCTCGCCTACCAGAAGAGCAACCAGTCGGCTCTGGCACGTCAACAACTGGAACGAGTCCTGAAGATTAGCCCCGACTTCCCGGACGCAGGCGAAGTGCGAAAGCAGCTAGCGCAGCTCAAGTCCTAGACCCGCTCTCCTGAGTCCTGTCGCGTGTGATGTGTATCACAAGCCGCAGTGACAAGGGCCATATCTCCTCCCGCCTCGGATGCCTAATCTGAATGTGACTGGGGAGGGAGCGACCACGCTCCTGCTATCACCGCAGCGGAGGGTTTTCACATGGGTGAAGGTCTGTTTCAACCAATGCATCTGTTGGTCATCGGCTTTATCGCTTTGCTGGTCTTTGGCCCGAAGAAGCTGCCCGAACTCGGCAAAGGCCTTGGCGATGGCATTCGCGCCTTCAAAGACGGGATGAAAGAACCGGAGCCGCAGAAGACTTCTGACGTAAAAGACGCCAAGAATTCATAACTACCCTTACGAGGGTGGTCGCGCGTGCTCCCAATTGATAACGGGCGCGTCACATCTTCGTGGCGCGCCCGAGCGACTGATCATCCTACTGCGCTACATTCAGTGTGTTAGTCGCGTCATCGACGTAATACAGTTTCGAACCTTCAAACGCAAGTCCGAAGAGTGCGCCAGCTCCCGGTGGATTTCCATTGCTGTCCAATAACGCTTTCGCGATCTGATGCCCATCAGGGGTGGTCTCGACCGCAAAACCGTCGTTTCCATTTACAGTCACGATGTTACCGTCTGGGGCAATTGTGAGACCGAGAGGGTCGTTCAAAGCGCCACCGGATGTGACAGTCCTGCCAGTGCCGGCTGAGGATGTTCGATTCACGGGATCCGAAATCGCAGTCACCCGATTGTTCAGGCTATCGGCTACGAATAGAACCGTGTGTCCATCACCATCATGGTCTCCGGCGCGGGCCAGGGCGACGCCGGTCGGGCCTATAACAAGTGCACCGGGGTCAGTCCTCTCCGAAAATCCAGAACCGATTATCGTCATGGACTCGAGGTTTGGCATGGAACCCTGCGAAATACCAAGGTTCAGCCGCAACACGGTGCCTTGATTCACTACTTTTCCACCAGCTGCCACGGTTCCATTCAGAACGTTCGTGACAAACAGTGCGACGTTGTTCCCGCCGTCGGCTGCAGTCATGTCCCACGGTCCGTTGATCAGGGATCCATAAAACGTCTCGGCAACTTTTCCACCGCTGTCGAGTACCAACAGACAACCAGCTTGCGCCGTATCAGACATGCCATCAGTGGTTGGAAGGCTACCGACAATCACCCAGCCACTCTTGAGAGCGACCAGGGCTGTAGTCAGCCCGATTCCTCCGGGACAAGGTCCAGGCAAATTGCTGGCGTCGATTTGGGAAAACAAGCTGACTTTGCCGGCTGGAGTTATCTGCACAATTGTCGTGCCGGTTCCCTGAAGGTTCGCGCTGTTGTTGAAGTTGCTGACGAGGATATTCCCTTGAACCAGTGATCCGGTTGTCGTTGGTACGACAGCCACACCGTAAGGGTTGACGTCGCCGTTGCTGGGAACTGTGGACGCCAACTGGGTGATGCTATGAGCTTGGGCGCTGACTACGGCTAGGGTCATCACCAGGGCGAGTTCTAAGGAGACCCGTAAGCTGCTACGGGCGGGGTTCAAACACAAAAAAGCTGGTTTCATACTCTCTTTGGCCTCCTGCGATGTGGCAATGTGTATCGGCAGCGCGGGGACATCCGCAAGAGCACCGCTGCCGGTCGGAGTCAATCTGATGACAGATCACTCGGTGAGGCTGTCAGGAAGTTGTCAAAACTTTGTCATTTTTCTAACGACGCGGTCGCTTAGATTCCAGCTAACACAAAAGGCGCAGACGTTACCGTCTGCGCCCTCGATTTGTGAAACTCATCTGGATCTACCGGCCGTAATACTTGGCATTGCGTTCGGTAAATGCCTTCCACTTCTCAGGCAGATCGTCGAGCGCAAAGATTGCGGATACCGGACACACGGGCACGCACGCACCGCAATCGATACACTCGACTGGGTCGATGTAGAGCATCTCTTCTTCGCCATGCGCGGGTTCATCTTTCTTGGGATGAATGCAGTCGACCGGACACGCGTCCACGCAAGCTGTATCCTTGGTGCCGATGCAGGGTTCTGCTATTACATAAGCCATAGAGCGTTGTATCTCCCGTAGTTATCAATCTAAACGGAACCGCACATTCTAGCAAGAATGCTGACGTGGGTACAGGCGGAATGGACCTCTCGAACCGGTCCTGTCGACAAACGCCGGGGAACGAAAGGGGGCGAAAGATTTCAGTTCTGTTTTGCTATTGACAACCACATACTATGTAATGCATTGTATATTGCGTGACATCTGATCACAGCGAGAATTCCGTTGACCCATGGGAAATTCAACTCCGCAAGGGATGCTTGGAATTAGCGATCCTCGCTAGCTTGTGGCACGGGCGACTGTACGGTTTGGAGCTTCTTCGCGTGCTTGCAGCGAAATCGGACTTGATCGTTACCGAAGGAACGGTCTATCCGATCCTGAGCCGGCTGAAGGCAGACAGCCTCCTCGAGGCTGAGTGGGTAGAGGCTGAACTCGGTCATCCAAGGAAATATTACCGTCTCTCTGCGTCCGGCCGCCGTCGTGCCATTGCAATGGCGAAGATTTGGTCCCGTTTCTCGGCGAAGCTGGACAGCTTGTTGAAACCGCTGCTGAAGGAGGAGCGCTAAAAATGCGAGAAGGCACCGAGAAGATTGAAAATTACCTCAAGCACGTCCGTGCGGGCCTGCGCGGCTTTCCCGCCCCGGAAATCACCGAGATTTTGAACGAACTTCGTGCCCACATCTTGGAACGCATTGGATCCGCAGCAAGCCCGACCGCGATTGATTCTGCGCTGCGAGCGCTCGGTCGCCCCGAAGAAATTGCCGCCCTCTATTTAGCCGAAAATCTGACGATACAAGCCGAAAGCAGACGTTCACCATGGATTGTATTGCGTACTGTCTTTCATTGGGCAACGTTCAGCGTGAAGGGTTTCGTCATCTTTGCGATTTGCCTCATCGGATTCTCTCTCGGATTGTCTTTCTTTCTGACCGCAGTGATGAAGCCGTTTCATCCCCAGAATGTCGGTTTGTGGATGTCCAACGTCCAATCGAATTACTCGCTGCACGTCGGAGGGTACCTTGGTCCATCAGAAAATGAACGCGAGCTGCTAGGTTGGTGGATTATTCCAATCGGATTCTCTCTCGGTGGCGGCTCGATTTTGCTGACCACGCAGTTTGCATTGTGGGCGTTACGCTGGCTGCGTCGCTCAAGGCATTTACCGTTACGAACAGCTGCCTAGCACCCGAAACCCTACCTCGATGCAGTGGGAGTACTGACCGGTTGAGCGGGAACAGCCTGTTTCAGTTCCGACAATGCAGCCTCAGTTTTTCGCCATTGCTTAGGCCCGATGCACCCGTTAGTTGGTGCGCCGGCCGCAAAATAGTCCAGCACGTTGGCTTTCAACGCAGCCGTCAAGTGCATGAAGCCATCCTTTTGAAGCTGCCGCGCCAGGTCGGAGTAGGTTTGATCGGCAAGTCGGTAATCCCCTTCCCGGCTCAGTGCCCCTGTATCCAGATTGCGATTCGTGAAGTCCAGATCTCCGTCATTTACCTGCTGCACCATCTCGCGAAAATGATGTATGGCCTGATCCGTGCTGCGGAAGTAGTAATCCTCGGTTACACGTGTTGGAGGTCTGTAGCCCAGGATTTTCGCAGGCCCCAGCGGCACGAGGTGGATGATGAAACCGAGTATGCGGGCAAAAATGCCGGGCTGCCGGTACTTTGTTCCGAATTGCTTCTCATAATCAGCTTTTGACAAGTGGTAAAGAAACTCACTTTTCGCGCGGTCATGATACTCACGGTCGATCTCTTCTTTGTGAGTGGCTAATGCCACCTCAGTCATTTCGGGGATAACGCGGGCCACAGCGAAGCGAAATGTTGCCAGCGTCAGATCGTCGAAGTGCAACAGCTCGTCGAGCGAAAACCCGTAAGTATCCAGGAATGCGCGCTCGAGTTGGTCCTCCGAAACGTCGAATCCGATGAAGTCGTGGTACTGCTGGTTGTTGTAACGATGTTTGGCGACTTCCAGGACATCGAAGCTGAATTCTGTCCGAAGATGGGCTTCGTGATCTTCTTCGTACGTTACCCATTTCCCAAATTTCTTTCGCAATTTAGGGTATTCCAGCGGAACAGAGAGGTTGATCGATTCATGTCCCCAGCTGTCGGCGGCGTAATGACTGAGGACTCCCAGAGCAAAGGCATACTCTTCCACATTGCGTGCGTCGCGCACCATCCACGCGACAAAGTCTCCAGTTCGTACATAGTGCACGAGGTCGGTGAATTTGTGATTGGCCAGCGGGTAGTATCCAACATCCATAACGACTGCCCCGCCGTAGGCAAACGAGCGCGCCCGCTTCAACTCCTGAGGTGTCGCATCGGGAAAACGTTTGAGTAGTGCAGGACGCAAGTCCGAGTCCCAAGTCATATCGATCAGTTCTTCATGGGAAAGCACCGAATAGCCGATAACCGGCTGAACCATGCATAAAGTCACAAGCATGACGAACCCGTAGATTTTGGGCTTCATGTCATGACAGTAGATGCGAATTTCCATTCCACCGTAGACTGGCAGAGGCCGGTGAGTTGCTAGAAATGTCAACTAATAATCTGAGAATAGTTCTAAGTGGCAGCTCAATCCTGCTGACCAGGCAACTGCGCTGTGAGCGCGCATCGTGAAGATTGCTCCCTGGGGAGCGTTTACGAGTTAGCGCACGCCTGAGCGAGCAGGAATGTGACGGTCGCTGGGTCGGCCTCGGTCAACGGGGTTCATGCTGCCGATGCATTCCCCCTTTTCTCGAGTCGCTTGATGGCTTGTTCTGTCAAGATCACGCCAACCGTCATTCCTGCCCGATCAGATGAAAGCAAGAGTTGGCCGCCCAACTCTCCCACTCGTTCCCGCATGCCAGAAATGCCTACTCCCATCCCGCTGCCAGATTCACGAAACTGCTTCAAACGCGCCTCAGGAACCCCTTTTCCGTTGTCGCTGACGTGCAAACAAACCCCGTTTTCGTCCCGGAGAAACTTGACGACGGCACTGGTCGCGCCGGAATGACGATGAACATTCGTCAGGCTCTCCTGCAGGACGCGAAACAGCGCCAGTTCGATACTATCCGGGAGTCGCTCGGTTTGTTCTGGAATGTCGCAACGCACCTCGAGGCCACAGCGCTTCGTGAATCCATCGACAAACCACCGGGCTGCAGAGCAAAAGCCTGATTCGTCCAGCAGGGGTGGATGTAGCAGGTAAGAAGTCGTTCGGATTTCTCTTAACAGATGGTTGGTCAGCTCATCCACATCTCCCAGCAGTGCCTGGCATTGAGGTTCGCTGGTTTTGCCAGCCAGCATCGCTAGCGTCATCCGGATGGCGGCCAGGGTTTGCCCCGCCGAGTCGTGCAACTCACGGGCGATACGCCGGCGCTCTTGATCCTGAATCGCCATCACGTGAACCGACAACTTACGTAGTCGATCCTCTGCGCTCTTACGCACATTTATTTCCGATTCAAGCTCGGCCAAGGCCCGTGACAACTCCGCCGTGCGCTCCTTCACCCGCAACTCTAAATCATTGTGTGCCTTATTCAGCTCGAGCCGCTTGCTTCGATTCGCCTCGCCCAGCGCAATCAGCACGGGGCAGACCAGCACACATCCGATCAGGCCGTGAAGTTCGCTTTTATCGATGAGTGCGAGGGAATGACGGGGATCGACGAACCAGTAGACCACTCCTGCAGTTCCCGCAATCGCACTCAGAATTGACGGTCCGAGCCCACCGACCAAGGCGGAAAAAACGACTGCCACATAGACGGTGACGTAGAAGCCAGCATGCCCCAGCAGCGGCTCAAGCAGTGCTCTCAGCAAGACCGCGACGATCGCACTCGCAGCACCTACCGAATAACGAATCGCCACTTCCTGCTGCGGCAACGGGAACAGAAACCCTGGCAAACGCATAGACGTGACGCGCTATCTCTTCTCTATTGACCTCGACCTGCAGCAACTGATGAAAACTAAAATTTACGCAGATATCAATTCTTCGCTCGGTTGATATTCAACGATGTAGCCAGCGACAGCGCTTGCGGCCACTGTCAGTGGACTCGCCAGATACATCTGTCCCGGGCCGCTACGGCCGGGAAAATTTCGGTTTTGCGCGCTAATGACGACTTGATCTGGCCGGGTCGTTACTCCAGGACCTGCATTGATGCATGCGCCACAACTCGGCTCGATCACGTGAGCACCCGCTCTCTGGAACACATCCAGATAACCCTGGCGCATGCAATAGTCGCGGGTTTCCTGCGATCCGAATTGGATATAGAACTTGACCGAGTCCGAAACGCGCTTGCCGTGTTTCAACGCGTCGGCGAGCACCGCGGCATACATATCCATGTCTTCATTTTTGCCAGCGGTGCAGGTGCCGCCGTACGCAAGTTCGACAGGCACCGGTGTGTTCAAGTCCCGGATATATTTCCCGTTGCCGGGGTCGCCAGGTGTAGCAACCATGGGCGTGATCTCTGCGGCATCGAGTTCAATCACGTGCGCGTATTGCGCTCCCGGGTCGCTATGCAGGCCGTCGATCATGGCGTCAGCCTTTCTGCGATCCATGCCGCGACGCTCAACCAGAAAGTCGACTGCTTTCCGATCGGGAGCTACGATCCCGGTAAAACCCCCGATTTCGGCCGCCATGTTAGTCATAGTGGCCCGTTCATCGACGCTGAGTTCCTCAATCGCTTCGCCCGCATACTCCATGACCTTAGCCAGCGCCTTACCGCTGCGAACGTATTCCAAGCTGAGAATCTTCAGAATAAGATCCTTGGCCGTCACGTTTGGATGCTTCTTGCCACGTACGACGATCCGGACTGACTCGGGCACGCGCACCCGCACATCTTTGGTGATCCAGCTGTTGAAGACATCCGTCGTGCCGATACCGAACGCCACACATCCGATCGCTCCCACATGGGGCGTGTGAGAATCCGAACCGATATTCAACTGCCCGGGTAAGGCGTAGCTTTCGAGCACGATCGAATGGCAAATTCCTTCCGATCCTTTGCGGTCCTTCAACTCGCCATGCAACTTGATGCCTTGTTTCGCGGCGAAGTCTTGCTGCTTCAGCTTGAGTTGCGTCGCCAAATCGAGGAGGCCAATTTTTTTCTTCTCTTCTGACATAACCTCATCGAGGAAGGTGAGGTGATCGCGAAAGAAGAGAATGGTCGAAGGATCATTGACCTTCGCGTCTTTGCCAACGTAGTGCTCAAAGAAAATCGCTGCCATCGGCGTGACATATTCGTGGCTGAAGCGCAGGTCGGCGCGGGCAAAACCGGTATCGCCGGGTTTCACCGCCGGAACACCGACCTCACCTTTCTCGTTGAGCATGTGGCGGGCAAAAATCTTTTCCGCGAGCGTCATGGGGCGAGTCTGAGTCTTGATCGGCGGCAAGAAGACTTTCTTCTGCAGCCTTGCAACGTTAAACGGAAATAATCCCCCATACTCGATCACCTGGCGCGTAATCTCGTCCTCGCCGGTAGTGAATTCGCTAAGTGCAATCTGTTCACCCGAACGAATTTTGTCGATTAATGAAAAATTAGTGGAAGTGAGCACGCCGAGGTTTTGACAGTTCTGTTTGTAGATGCGCTCGATATTCTCGGCAATCACCACCTGAATCCCGGCACTCATCTCCGCATACGGAGACTGCTCGCGGCTCGAGCCCTTGCCGCGCCTTTTTCCACTCACGGCACAGACGAAGCCGCCCTTCTTCACCTCACCGCGACCGATTGGCAACACGCCCCCGCATTTCAGACCGAGATAAGGAATTTCGCCGAGGGTCTGGTCGAAATAAAAGCAGTAGTGGGCCGGGGTAATCTCGTCCGTCGAGATGTCGTCGCGCAGCTTGGGATTGTTGGCCGGGCTTTTTGTGTCCCACGGCAAGTCTTCGCCAGCAAGTTGCCGCTTTATGAGTTCGGGATCTTCGGTAAGAAACAGGACGCGACCGCTGAAACAAACTTTTTCAGGACGCTTTTCAATTTTGCGTTCAAGTAGGGAATCAATCACGATGTATAAGCCTCACCCATCTTCCATTTTAACGCGATATTCGCTGTCTGCGGCTGTCTGGCGGTGTTTGGCGTGTACAATGGCTGACCGATTCGAAACCAATGGAGACAATATGTTTCGTCGTCTTTTTGCGCTCGCCTTGCTAGTGCTTTTGGCCACTCACGGCGCGGCAGCGGAGGAACGAACCTCAGGCACCCAGGGTCATTATCTGTTTGCCTGGACGGGCGATCCCGCGGGCAAAGATAAAGACTTCCTGGCGGTGATCGATGCGGACCCGGCATCGCCCTCGTATGGGCATCTGATGACGACTGTTGTTACTGATCAGCAAACCCAGTATGCACATCACACTGAGTACACGATGCCGGCGAGCGGTATGCTCTTTGCCAACGATCATTACGCCGGGCGAACGTTCATCTTTGACCTGCATGATCCCCTACATCCCGCGGTCGCGACATCCTTCACGGACATGGGCGGTTACATGCACCCGCACTCTTATGTGCGACTGCCCAATGGCCATGTCCTCGCCACGTTTCAGCATGCTCATCACGTTGAAGGCCCGAACCCAACGATCGGCGGATTAGTGGAGATCGACGACCAAGGCAAAGTCATTCGCAGCGGCAGCAGCGCAGATCCAGCTTTCCCGACCGCGTATCTGGCGCCTTATGGCCTTGTCGTTCTTCCCGAGATTGACCGTGTTGTCTCCACAAATTCTTCGATGCACGAGGAAGACATATTTCGCGGTACCACGTTCCAGGTATGGCGCTTGTCGGATCTCAAATTGCTCAAGACGGCGTACCTGGACGTTGGCGGGAATCGATACGCCCACATCAGCCCGGAAGAACCGCGTCCAGGGCCGGATAGCTCGGTCTTCGTGCAGACCCTCGGCTGTGGAATCGAACGGATCTCGGCGATAAATGCCGACGAACCTAGCTCCAAACTGGTTTACGAATTTCCGGGAAACTGGTGCGGTGTGCCAACAATCGTAAATCACTTTCTAATCCAGAGTGTCCCGTCAGTCCACAGTCTGATCGTGCTTGATATTGCAAACGGCGCTAACCCTGTCGAAGCCTCGCGGCTGAAGATCAGCGACACTTTCAAACCGCATTGGACAGGATGGGACGCGAAGACGCAACGAGTCGTGGTAACAGGATCAGAGTCTCGGCTGTTTCTGCTGAAATTTGATCAAACGACCGGCGCTCTTACGATGGACGAAACTTTTCACGACGCGGACGGCAAACCGGGTTTCAATTTTGACCGCGAATGGCCACATGGCTGGAAAGGCGCGGGTAGTCCACATGGCGTGGTGTTTTCGCGCTGAGAATGCCTATCGGACTTTGCGTTCCGGCAGCGGTTCGAGGTCGCGTCCCTCGAGAATTTTTTCAAACTGGTCGAGCAATGCGTCGTGGATCAGACCATTCGAAGCTACCGTTTCGCGGCTGTTCAGTTGGAAGGTATCACCGTGAAAATCTGACACTCGGCCACCGGCCTCCTGCACCAACAGTACGCCGGCCGCGGTGTCCCATGGATTCAGGTTGAACTCCCAGAATCCGTCGAAACGTCCGCAAGCTACGTAGCACAGGTCCAGGGCAGCTGAACCGGCCCGCCGGACACCATGCGTCTGTATTGTGATCTGGTGATAGAAGTGAATATTGGGATTCTGATGGCGCTTGCGGCTGGGAAATCCGGTTGCGACCAGGCACTCGGCGAGCTTCCCTACTTTTGAAACGTGCATTGGCTGGCCGTTTAGATAGGCGCCGCTTCCCTGCTCCGCCGTAAACATCTCATCGCGCGTCGGATCATAAACGAGCCCCGCGATGCGTGTCCCTTTATACTCCAGTCCCATCGAAACGCAGAATACCGGAAACCCATGGGCAAAATTCGTGGTTCCGTCCAACGGGTCAACGTACCAGCGGTATTCACTGCCAGAGTCTTTGAAGCCCTCTTCTTCGCCAAAAATATCGTGTGAGGGCCATAGCGCGCCGATGCGCTCGCGGATCAAAGCTTCGGACTTACGATCAGCAACTGTGACCAGGTCGGCCTCGCCCTTGTATTCCACCGCGACATGGCGGCTGAAATACTGCATCAGCAGCGCGCCGGCTTCGCGCGCGATTTCCGACATCGATGGGATGAGATTGTCGTGGTCCAGATTAGTGGGAATCAATTCTCAATTTCAGGTTATTGATCGCAGATCGCGAGTGCCCTGCCCGTGCGGTATCTTACTCAATCTGAAATCTCAAATCTACAATCTGCAATCAAGTTCTCGTGCGCTTCTGCGCTTCATCTGCGATGTACATGATTTCATGTTTGAAGATAAAAAGATTGGGTTTGCCGTCGCGGGTCAGCCGCACCATATTCTTATCGTAGTATTCGATCCATCCCTGAACTAATTCTCCATCTGCGAGTTTGATGGTGACCAGTTTTTGCTTCTCACCCAAAGATTTGAGGTAATTCGCCTCTTCTGAAGTTTCTTCTGGAGGAGATGGTCTCGGTTTACGAAATCCGCCGCTTGCGCCTTGCCCTTGAAACGACATATATGCCATTCTACACGGCCCTTCGCAGTTCCCTGTGGAAGATAAGCACCCGGAAGGGCGTGAAACATCTCAGAAAGACGCCTTCAACGAAAACTCGATCACCCGCGGCGAGCCCAAACCGAATACGCCCGAGCCCAGTCCCAACCGGTTGCTGCTCGGCTGCTCACCTGGCGTGCCATTCACCGAGCCCGCCGTGCCGCTCAGTACCCCGCTCATGGGATTGGTGGGACCATCAAAATTAGCGAAGTTCATGACGTTGAAGACAGAAACTCCCGGTTGAACCGTGACCCGCTCGTGAAATTTGTAAATCCAGTTCAAGCTAAGATCAAAGGCCTTCAACCATGCCATATTTGCTTCGTTGGCCGGAGCTAGGGGAATCGGTTGCTGAACTCCACCCAGAGCAAACAACTGGGATTGAGTAAACAGACCGTTCTGAATCAGGACTTGACCGGCTGGGGTCGGCTGACCGGCGAAGTTTTGGTTATAGCTCTGAATCACCTTGTTGATGCTCCCGCCAGTGACGCTGCGGCCAAAGGAGCCGATATTCGTGCCGGGCACAACATCCCCGAGCGAGCCGTTCGAGGCAAAACTTCCATCACCCGTCCCGTCGCCCGTCAAATCAGTCTGAAAGATACCGCCAGCGCTGCCACTAGTGGGAAGGGTCAGCGTCACCGGAAGGGGGCTGTAGAAGTGGCTAATCACTCCAAGGCGGAATGAGTACGGCAAGTCCATCGTACCGCCCAGTGAGAATTGATGACGGCGATCGAGAGCGTTCGGTCCGAGATAGTGCAACGGATCGTTAAAATCCGTCGCGATGTTGATGAAATCGCTGTCCGCAGCAGCAGCGATGTACTTCGAAAGTGAATAGGAAACCTGCAGGTTCATCGCGCTGATGTGTTTGAACGGATTCTGCAGGTCCTGCTTGAGTGAAAGCTGCAGCCCGTTGTACTCTGCGCGCCCGATCGGGAACAGCATCTGATTGGTCCCCGCATTGGGATTGATTCCGGGGAACGCGGCCGATGGTTCGCCCGCGACGGCGCAAGGCAGCCCTCCGCAAAGTGAATACCCGGAATCGAGACCGTTCGAGGCGTAATCGCTGATCGTCGCCCCATTGTTGATGGCGCAATTAATGCCAGCCGTTCCGGATCCGCAGCCGAAGGCTCCATTCGTAGTGTTGATGGCCGAAATTGCGGCAGCCTTATTGAAAAACCTCGCGTCGCCCACGTGGTTCGTGTCGACCGCAAGCAGTGTATGCGTCTCGATGTTTCGGAGATAGTCCGCGGTGAAAACCATCCCTTTGCGAAGCTCATGCTGTAAGCCGAAGTTCATCTGCACTGAGCGAGGGCTGACATAGTTTGGTGCGAGCAGATCCGTGCCAGTGGAATCGAACCCGTCGGCGAGCGTAAGAGGGTTGCCGATGAATGATGGGTTCACCGCAGGACCCGCCGAAAGAGTCGCTGCTTGATACTGCGCCTGGTTGGCGAGGATCTGAGCTGTTACGGTGCCGATTGGTTGACCACAGATGCCGCTCCAATCTTGCGTCTGACCATTCGGCAGCGTAAACGTTCCTCCACCGCCGTTCGTGCAGACGGTTGGATTCGCCAGAAACAATCCCGACGTCAGGCGCGCCGGGCGGTCAAATTCAATGTTGTTCCAGACCGAATTCTCGTAGAACAATCCGATGCCGCCACGAAGCACGGTCTTTCCGCTGTGATGAGGGTCCCATGCGACACCGAGTTGAGGAGCAAAATTCAAGTTCGGCTGGCGAACGCGATTACCAAGGTGACCACCAAACAAACTGTCCACAGCCGGGATTGCGCCCAGATCGCTATCGGTTCGGCCCGTGTCGCGAACGTAGCGCAGCCCATACGTCAAGGTCAGGTTCGGTTTGATCTTCCAGGAATCGCCGAAGTAGAACGAAAGTCGATTGTCCGGGCCGGAACCGCCTGCAGGAAATCCGAACGCCGGAATTTCCGAATCGAATCCGATACCATTCCCGAGTTGAATCGTCGAGGCAGGATAATTCAAAGGATTGCTGCACCCGCCGGAGAAAGGCAACGTGGGACTGGGAACGCAATCGGACACTCCGGCACCGACCGCCGGCCCTAACTTCAGAAAGCTGGCAAACCCACCACCGAAGATGTGGTTCAACCCGCCGCCGTAACGTAGAATGTGCTTCCCGATCACGTGGCTGCCGTCGTATTTAATTTGGTGGTCAGATTGATAGGTCTGTTGCGGGGCAAGGAAACTCGGCCCCGAACAAAAGAAATCAGCTCCAGAGGTCAGACAGTCGGGATCGCTACCAATCGCCAGTTCGATACCCGGGGCGGGGTTGAAAATGTTCGAGCCCGCCACCGCATCGACGATACCGTTTCGAAATTTCGTGTACCCGAACCGGATGCTGTGCGTAAAACTTCCGGTGTTGAAGTCCAAACCTACCGCGTGAACAGGAGTGTGGTTGACGTTGGCGAATGGCTGAAATGCGTTCGGAATGATGGCCAGCACACTCCGGTTCTGGTCGTATGAAAACCGGTAAAACAGCTTGTAGTTGTTGTTAATCTGCCAATCAATGCGCCCGACGGCTTCGGATTCACGAAACGGGGAATCGTAGTTGCCCGTTATTGCCGCGAATGGACCACTGGATAAGACCGGGTTCAGCAGATCCTGTTTCGTGCGCTCCCCATCCAGAAAGAAAAACAGCTTGTCTTTAATGATGGCGCCTCCGAAGTCACCTCCAAACTGATTTCGCTGAAAGTAGTTGTCGGACGCGCCGGGAAGATTTGCGTCCAGCGCCTGATCGCGAAAAGCGTAATAGCCGTCGCCGTGATAAGAATTGGTTCCTGACTTCGTGGTAACGTTCACCGATCCGGAGGATGTCAGCTCAGTGGACAGGTCCAGCGAAGACTGCTGAATTTGGAATTCTTGAATCGCGCCTTCGGGGACATTTTGTGTGACCGTGCCGACAGTTTCGTCGCTGATGTCGAGGCCATCGACTTCAATCCGGGCGGTCCGTCCGAACCGGCCTCCGAAAGAAATCGACGAAAATCCAGTTTTCGTGGGATCGAAGTTTCCTCCATCTTGGATCTGCACGCCGGGCTCAAGCTGCGCCAGGTCAAGAAAATTGCGTCCGTTGATGGGCAGGTTTTCTATCTGCTGCGTGGTTAACACACCCTGGACCGTAGCCTGCTCGGTGTTTACCATGTTGGCAGTGGCTTGCACTTCGACCACCTGGGTAGCTTGTCCGACTTGAAGCTTCAAGTTTCCGGGTGTGGTTACCCCCACTTGGACGGTGAGGGGTGCTTCCGTCGTCTTGAATCCTTGCCCTTCGACTCGTACTGTGTAATTGCCAGGGGTGAGGGCGCCCGAAGTATATGCTCCCGCAGAAGTAGTGGTGGTACTGACGACACGCCCGGTCGCCTTGTTCGTAATAGTGACCTTCGCTCCTCCCACCACCGCGCCACTAACGTCGCTGACTGTCCCCTGGATGCTGCCGGTGGAGATGGTAGTTTGGGCAAACATCACCGCGGGAGAAAACACGAATAGCATCAACGCAGCAACCAAGTACCTTTTCGAACTCATTGCGATCCTTTCACCGACAGGAGACTCATTCTTGCAGCCGTGACGAAGAGCAGCACAAGAAAAGCCCAGCACCCATTTGCGATCAGTTTAAGTAGATGACCGATGATATCTCTTTTCCTCGATGAGCAAACATCTCCGAGAAACCAATTGCAAAACATAACAGTTTGAAGAATGACGGCGAAGCTCTGCGTACATTTAAAAGTGCGACTTGTGCATGTAATACCCTGTCCGATGGCGCACAGTAAGATTGCTGCGGCCCGGGTCACTTGTGACCTTCACCTCAATCTTGCGGAAGTCTGAATCGGCAAAACGGCGGGAGGGATAGTAGGCCAGTAAATATTGGGTTCGCAGCTCATCACTGATTTTCTTAAACGCTTCGTCGAGTTGCGGCACCGAGGTGGCGTAGAAATACTTTCCTCCGGTGTCCTCCGACATCTGAATCAACGCGTGCTCTCCCCCGGTATCGCGGCCGGCACTAGCCTCTATGGGAACCACAATGATGCTGTAAACAATGGCTTCGGCCTGCTGGCAAGCGCGCAACGCTCCCTTATAATCTTCCCGACTGACGGTGTCGCCGCCGTCTGTGATCACGACGATCACCTTGCGATTCTGTCGCGTCTCCAAAGCCTGGGCACCCAGGTACACCGCGTCATAGAGAGCAGTCGCCGCTCCCAGTTGAGGCCGGTCAATTCCGCGATCGATAGTTTTTAGGTCTGCAGTGAAGGGCACAATCTCGTTTACCACTTCACTGAATTCGTAAAGCGACAGCGCGTCCACAGGCCTGAGAATGGCGTGCGCGAAGCGCCGTGCCGAGTTCAGTTCGAGCGTGATGTCTTTGCGAGTGCTGAGGCTCGTGTCGACGTCCATCACGATTGAGAGCGGCAAAGCGGATTCCTTGTCGAATACCGAGATCGTCTCCGGCTTGCCATCTTCCAGAATCTCGAAATTTTCTTTTTTTAAACCTGCGACTGGCGCTCCATGTTCATCAGTCACGGTAACGAATACGTTGACGAGCTTTACGTCCACTTTGACGGTACTTCCAGTGTCCTGATCAGAGGATTTCGAGCTCGAAGGTTTTGCGGAACTGCCTGACGCCCAGGGAGGCTTGGGCACCTGAGCCAGACTGAGCGCGACGGCCGCCGTCAAAAACAAAAACACTCCCGGGATGGACGTTCGGTGGTGGTTGTTTTGCTTTGGCGCGCTCAAGTCGTCTGACCGCCGGGGCCACATGAATTTTTTCGCTAAAGTCTGAAGAGAGAAGCTGCTCACTTAGATGCGGACCTTCCTGATTGGCTGCCTTCCCCGGTGGCAATGTCCGCGGGGAACGGCTCGCCGTCAGCCCAAACCGCTCCGTCCTCAAAGTGCTCCTTCTTCCAGATCGGCACGGTGCGCTTGAGGGTGTCAATGATCCATCTGCACGCATCGAACGCTGCTCCACGATGAGCAGACGCAACCACGATGGCCACACTGGTTTCACCAATTTCCAATCTGCCGATGCGATGAACGATGACCACCTGCCGGATGGGAAACTTCTTTCCTGCCTGGTCTGCCAGATCGTTCATCCGTTGAAGGGCCATTGGTTCATAAGCCTCATAGTCAAGAAACAGCGTTCGCCGCCCCCGGGTGTTGTTGCGCACTATGCCTTCAAAAAGGACGGCCGCTCCATCCTCGGGCTGCTTGATGTTGTCGAGAAGCTCCAGCACGCGGATCGGTTCGCGAACGATGGAAGCGGAGGGTCTGTCGGTGACGGCTGGTTCTCCGCTCCCTCCGCTCACCGGAGGCAGCAAGGCGATCTCGTCTCCGCTTTCCAGTTTCGTTTCCAGCGTGGCGTACTCCTGGTTAACCGAAATCGCAATCGAGGGGACTAAGGCCTGCAAGCGGGGATTTCTCTCCTCATAATGCCGCACTACATCGGCCAGTGTCGCGTGCTCCGATAGCGTAAGCGACTCCGCCTCGCGCCCCGTAAGATCTCTCAAAATTCCGAAGAACAATACCCGAATCTGCATAGAAAGCGCCGAAGCCTCGATGGGCTGTAGTCTAGCGCGACCGAAAATAAGAATGCCAGTTCCCGGGACCGAGAACTGGCAGGGGCTCGATTTTTTTGCACCTCACTTATGCGGCCGCTCTTCGTGAGATGGCGGTGACGACCGAGGCGCGGGCGCTGGCCGCGATTCGGGCCGGGGCGCTGGAGCCGGTCGTTGTTGCTGCCAGGTATTGAATTTCTGTTGCTCGCTTTGCTGCCGCTCAGGCCGCTCCTGAACCGGAGGCGCCTGCCTTACCAGCGGATGCCCGCCCGAAACCGCTGGAGGGCGTGGTACGTTTGGTGGCCCCGCTGGTCTCGGGGGTGCTTGTTCTGGCCGAGCATTGCCCTGCGAGGGCGCCGGACGATTCGCCGGCTCTTCGGCTCTGGGCGGTGTTCCCTGCTCTTCCAACCGCGTATTCGGTGCTGGCCGCGACTCGGGAGGCGTCGTGCGAGCCGGCGGTTGCACTACGCCGGGCTTCTCTGTTCGCACGTTCGCGGCGTTGTAACGTTGCTCGAACGGCTCCCGGGGTGCGGTCGGTGTTCTGGTTGCCACAACCTGCCGATTGACGACCGCAGCCGCTGGTTTTAGCGTGACCGGGCGCCCTGCGCCTAATACACTCTGCCGGGACGGCTGCACCGGAATCGCGCGCGTAACTGGTGCAGCAGCCAACCTGGCCGTATCCACCTTAGCCAAATTCGCAGAAACGGGCCGTGCGTTGGCAAAGGTGTCGTGTGACACTGCTGTAATCGCTGTTGGCACGCGCTGGTTCGCGTAGGTAACCCGCGTCACGTTCGTTGTGTTGTTGTTGATGATGGTGGTGTTGTAAACATTCGTCACTTGCGTGACCGTAACCCTGGTGTTGGTGATGTTCACATTGTTCACGTACCGCGGACTGGTGCGGTACCACGGCACGAATACCTCGCGTGGGGCTAATGGGAACCAAGCCACCGTTGGACCGAAACCCACGCCCACGGCAAAACCCGGGCCGCCGACGAATGCAACCAGCGCCGGTGCGAACACCGGACGAACTGCGATCGGGCCGGGAGCCCAGCACCAACCGCCTCCAACGTATGCCCACCGGCCATAGTGGAAGGGAGCAAAGCCCCAAGGTTCATCTTCCACCCAGGTCCAACCCCACGGCTCAACGAAAACCCAGTGGCCAAAGCGATAAGGCGCCCAGCCAACCGGAACCGCCGTAGGCGTCCATACCGGGCCATAGTCGGCCTCGTATCGCCATTTTCCATATTCATCCAGGTCTTCGTATCCGGTGGTTTCCGTTGAAATATAGTTCGACGATTCGGCGCGGTCTTCACGCTGATCGCGACTAAAGGCGAATTCATCAAAGTCGTCGTTGCCCGGGAGTTGGTCGATCTCATGATCCAATTCGCTTGTCCCGCTAAACCGAGCGCGCTGGCCAGCCACGACGGTATAGGATGCCCCCCCACCGGTGACTTCGCCTCGTCCTTGCCAGATCGTGACGTCAGATTCGTCGCCAGCAGCGTTCACGTCGACGCGATATTCGCCGGTACGCTGCACCACAAAGGCTGAGTTTGGGGTATCAATTTCGAAATTGTCCTGATCGTCGAGGTGCCGCACGCGAAAAAAGACTGCTCCCTGAGACAAACGCAGTTGGGTCGTGTGGTCGTCCAGTTCCAGGAAGGTCACGCTAGTTTCTGAATCCATGCGCACCGAGGTCGAGCCGATCTGAAATTCAGCGCGCGAATTCTTATCTGCCCACAGGTTATCGCCGGTCGTGAGCGGACGATTACGCACAGCCTCCACCCAGTCCCCTTCACCGCCGGGCTGAAACGAGACCGAGCCGTCCGAGAAGCTCAGCCGGGCGACACGACCCGGAGGATCCTGCGCGGGAGCCTGACCTTGATCTTGATCCTGATCCTGTGCCATCAGGCTTGACGCAAACAGCAAAATCCCTGCCAGAGCCATTAGAACTGCCAGGACTTTGTGTGTTTTCATTTGATTTCCTCTTTGCCGACCGAGCCGGCCTGCTGTCTTTCAGAAAATTAAGACCAAAGAATTAAACCCTTGAGCCTTTGAGAAGTTCCAATTCGCGGAAGTAACCTACCTAATGTAACTCAAAGAAAAATGGACAGATCTTGTTTTCTACCAGGAGCAACTATTTCAGCAACTCGGGTTGCACGGCCGGCCTGTACTTCATATGCGATTTGCGTGTCATTTTTCGGCGAGATTGCCGATCGCGACCAGCAAATCCGTTGCAAGGCGACCTTTATCGACACAAGCCAGGCCGCCGACTGCGAGCACCTGGGGCAACAACTGATCCGGGTCATGCTGGCTCATTACAATAATCTTGGTTTCCGGGACCTCATGATGCACACGGCGCGCCGCTTCCAGTCCGCTTAAGCCGGGCATGCTGACATCGATCAGAACGACGTCAGGGCGCAGCTCCCGCGCCTTAGCAATCGCATCTGCGCCGTCGATCGCTTCACCGCAGACGATGCAATCCGGGTGCGACGATATCAGCCTCACGACTCCCTGTCGCACACGTTCGTTGTCGTCAGCAACCAGAATCCGCATGGATTCCGAAATTCTAATCAATCTATGCCGACATCGGAAATTGCCGGTACGCTGCATCCTTGGGTGCAGAGCTCTGAGCGCTAGGTAGCTCGAACGAGATGGTGGTTCCGTCCCCGTTTGATTTGATCTCCATGCGCCCGTCAAACTGACGAATGCGTTCTCGCATTCCCCGGAGCCCCACGCCCGAGCCCCGGGTCTGGATCTCCGACAGTTTTTCAGGTGCGATTCCCGAGCCGTTGTCTCGCACTTCTAAGCGGACGAAGGCAGCATCCGAAGCAACGGAAATGCGTGCCGTTTTGCTTCCCGAGTGGCGATGGATATTGGTCAGGCACTCCTGAACCAGACGGAACAGGGTAAGCTCCACTTCCCGGGAGAATCGTCCGATATCCTCTGGGATGTCTAACGAGATATTCAAACCGCTGCGCTCGGCAAGGCCCTCGGTATACCAACAAAGAGCTTCGCGCAGGCCAGCCTCTTCCAGCAATGGAGGATGCAGCAAATACGACGTCGTGCGAATTTCCTGGCTGAGCTGCTGCACGAGTTCCTGACTATCTAGAAATTCCTGGGCCAATTCCCCCGCATCCCGTTGCGCGAGTTGAGCCGAACGAGCCAGACTTATCGACAGCGCCGTCAGAGTCTGGCCGGCGCTATCGTGAAGCTCGCGAGCGATGTGGCGGCGTTCGTCTTCCTGAATCTGCAGCAACCTCTGTGACAATTGTCGCAGTTGCTCGGACTGCCGCAGCACTTCCGCATTGCGCAACTCGAGCTCTTCGGTACGAGCGCGAACCTGCTCCTCGGTTAATTCATTGATTTTCCGAAGGCTGTCCTCGGCTTGCTTGCGCGCAGTCACATCGCTCGCCGCCCCGAACCACTCAATGATTTCCCCGTCGACCTTGAGCAAGGGCACGGCTCGCGAGAGAGTCCATCCCAACGATCCATCGGCCCGGCGAACTCGATGTTCCGACTCGAAGAGGTGCTTCTGCTCAACGGCTTTCTGAATCGCCTGAACGACCGAGGCTTGATCGTCAGGATGTACATAATCGTGCAGCCAATTCCGATTCGGCTCTGTGGTGTCGGAAATAAAACCGTGTCCGTCGAGCTGTCGCATCTCAGACCAATCGGGGCTCATACGATAGACCACATACGAACTCGCATTGACCAGCGCACGGAACCGCTCTTCGCTTTCACGCAGGCTCTCTTGCGCCTGCTCGCGCGTTTGCGCCATCTGCAAATGAGTCTGCACGCGAGCCAGCAATTCACGCGCGCTGAACGGCTTAATCAGATAGTCATCTGCGCCCTGCTCCATCCCTTCTACACGGGCTTCCTCTCCGGCGCGGGCAGAAAGCAAAATGACAGGGATCGTTTTCGTGGCGGGGTCTGAGCGCAACTCGCGCAGCAGGCCAAATCCATCGAGGTTCGGCATCATGACATCGCTCAATACCAACTTCGGGATACGCTGGCGAATCGCTTCTAGTGCAGCTTGTCCATCCCCAACCGGCTGCACTTCATATCGCTCTGAAAGCATCCGCACTAAATACTGGCGCATATCGGCGTTGTCATCGGCTACCACGATGAACGGCCGATTCGTGGCTTGTTCGATGGATCCCGGCGGGCACGGAACCGGAATCAACTCATGGCCGTAAGGAAGCTCTTCTTCAAAAGTTGAGGGTTCGCTGTCCGGCAACCAACGCAGCGCTTCCTCCACAAAAGGCCCGGCACCGATCGCGGTCGTCGCGAGCGAACGTGTGTTGCCAATTCGCTCCATCGCCAAATGCCCGGTACCGAGCGGAACGGCAACGATGAACGTCGTGCCCTCGCCGACCTTGCTCTCGGCACGAATCGTCCCGCCATGCAGTTTTACTAACTCCTGGACCAGCGCTAACCCAATTCCACTTCCTTCGTGGGTACGGCTTCTTGTCTTCTCAATCCGGTAGAAGCGGTTAAATACTCGAGACAATTCTTTTTCCGGGATCCCCACTCCGGTGTCCTGCACTCTCAACTCGGCATCGCGACCGGTCTGTTCCAATGAAATCGAAATCCTACCGTCAAAAGTGAACTTGAATGCATTCGAGATCAGATTGAGAACGATCTTCTCCCACATACTGCGATCAACGAACACCGGATCTGACATCGGGGGACAATCTAATTCCAATGTGAGTCCCGCTTTTTCAGTTGCCGAACGGAATACACTCGCCAGTTCTGCGGTAAAGGCGGGGAGGTCTGTCGGCTGATAGATCGCCTGCATCCTGCCGGCTTCGATTCGCGAAAAATCCAGTAGTGTGTTGACCAACCGGAGAAGTCTTGAGCCGTTGCGATTCACCAGCTCAAGCTGATACTTGGCGGCCGGCGGCAGGTCGGTGTGGCTTCTCGCCAAGAGATCTTCGACCGGGCCCAGCATAAGGGTCAGAGGCGTGCGGAATTCGTGGCTGACATTGCTGAAAAATGCGGTCTTCGCGCGATCCAGTTCAGCGAGTGCGTTCAGTCGTTTGGTTTCTTCTTCGGCGGCACGTGCGTTTTGAATCGCGGCGCCAACCTGATTCACCAGCAAGTCAAAGAATGTCAGATAGTCGGAGTCGAGCTTTCGGGTTGGATTGACTCCCGCCAGCAAGACTCCCACACTTCGCTCTTCGCCCCGAGACGTAATGGGTAGAACGATCGCCTGAGAGAGGGCCTGTTGCGCCGGGCCCATCGGCAAACCATCAACCGTGTCGATTGAAACGATCTGCAAGCTGTGAGTTTCGAGGACCTGAGTTAGCGGCCAAACCGATTGGTGTCCAGTATTCTTCCCAAGTTGCAGCGACTGGGGAATTCGGTGCCCCACGGACTCGGGCACCGCTCGCATTTGACGCAATCGACCATCGCCGTTTTCGCCTTCAATCAAATAAAGCGCAGCAAATGGAACGTCATCAGGATTACGCCCAAAAGCAGACGCCGCAGAATCACACGCAGCCTCAATCGTTTTTTTCAGAAAGGCATTCGACGAGACTTCCGCCAACGTCCTGAGCCGGCGCGCGTTGACTATCTTGTGCGTGACCTCTGTCGAGGGACAAAACAGGCCCGCTACTTTGCCCGATTCATCGCGAATAGGACTATAGGAAAAGGAATAATACGTCTCCTCAAGGAAATCGCCCCGGTTCATGAATAGGCGAACTTCATCGATGAACGACGCCTCTCCCTTTTCAAAAACCTTGTTGGCGAGAGGCCCACAAAAATCCCAAATCTCGGACCAGACTTCGGAGGCCGGCTTTCCCAGTGCGGTTGGGTGTTTGGCCTTGCTAAGGATCTGGATATAGGCGTCGTTATAAAGAAATGTGACGTCGGGTCCCCAGCCAACCCACATCGGGTGCTGCGAATTGAGCATCAGGTTGACCGATGTTTTCAGGCTTTGCGGCCACTTCTCGATTGAACCCAATGGTGTCTTTGACCAATCGTATTCATTGATCAAGCGGCCCAGTGTTCCCCTCGCGGCCAACCATTGTGGCAACGGCGTCTCGGCTTGGGACATGGTCCTTGCCATCAACAACCCATCAAGCGTGGGCAGCAGGTCATGGACCAATTCATCCTTGGAGATGAAGGCCGCGGCATCCGCCGTCAGCGCCTGTGTTTTCGCAATTGCCGGGTCGTTCTGGCTGATGATTACAACGGTGGACCCGGGCGCTTCCTTCCGCAAGATCTTGGTCGCTTCGAGACCGTCCATGCGAGGCATGGATATGTCCATGAGGACCAGATCGGGGCGCAGGTGCCTGGCCTTCTCGACAGCCTCAACACCGTTTTCGGCCTCGCCACAAATATTCCACTCCGGGCGCGAAGCCAGGATTGAGCGCAGCCCCTTCCGGACTGCTTGCTGATCGTCAACGATCAGTATTCGAACCGGGTTCTGCTTAGGCCGCCCTTGCGGTTCTTTAAGAATGAACTGATTCATCGGTGGAGTTGACGGTCTGCCTGGAAATCCCGTCGTTTGAACTGCAAGGAAGTACAGTACAAAAAGGACCTTGCTCCGCCTATACAGTGTTCCATGTATAGGGCTACGAAAGCATGGTATCGAGGCGCGGACGACAGACGAAGTGCAAGTCCTAGCTTACCGGCTGCTCGCTGAGTACCTTTTCTCTTTCTTCAGCGTCTTGCTTCTCTTCGCGGTCGGAAGATGGCAGTGCAAAGTGCAAGACCTCGTCGATGCTTTTCACGTAATGGATGTTGACGTTCTCCAGTTGCTCTGGAGTCAGGTCTTCTTCCACGTTAGTTTTGTTTTCGGCGGGCAGAATAATGTCGTGTACGCCTGCACGTTTTGCCGCCAAGACCTTCTCTTTAACGCCGCCGATAGGCAGGACATTGCCGCTCAGCGTGATCTCACCCGTCATTGCGGTCAACGGCCGCACCGGCCGGTTGGTAAGTAATGACACCAACGCAGTCGTCATCGTAACTCCGGCGGATGGACCGTCTTTCGGAATAGCTCCTGCGGGCACGTGGATGTGGATGTCGTGTTCGGCAAAGAAATTTTCCGAGATGCCTAATTCTGTCGCGTTGGAACGCACCCAGGTGAGTGCAGCCTGCATGGATTCCTGCATCACTTGTCCGATCTGGCCCGTCATCGTAAAGCCGCCTTTGCCTTTCATCACATTGGCTTCCACGAATAGAATGTCGCCGCCGGAGGGTGTCCACGCCAAGCCGACCACCACGCCGGACCGCTTGGTGCGCTCTGCAATTTCGCCTTCGCTCCGAATCTTAATGCCGCCCAGGAACTCTTGGACGACTTCGGACGTCACGACCAGTTTCTGGGATTTGCCCTCTGCCAAACGGCGAGCTTGCTTGCGGCAAATTGTCCCGATATTTCGCTCCAGGTTGCGCACGCCTGCTTCCCGCGTGTAGTGCCGAATGATGTTGCTGACAGCAGCTTCGGGAAACTCGATCTGTTCTGTAGTGATCCCGTTTTCTTCAATCTGACGCGGAATCAGGTATTGAAATGCAATGTGGATCTTCTCTTCTTCGGTATAACCCTGCAGTTCGATGATCTCCATGCGGTCCCGCAAAGGCTCCGCGATCGGATCCAGCATGTTGGCCGTCGTAATGAAAAGAACCTTCGACAGATCGAATGGAACGTCGAGGTAATTGTCACGGAATGTCGCATTTTGCTCAGGATCGAGAGCTTCCAGCAATGCTGAGCCGGGATCGCCGCGAAAATCACGCCCAACTTTGTCGATTTCGTCGAGCATAAAGACCGGGTCTTTGGTCTCGGCGCGCCGGATGCCCTGGATAATCTGCCCCGGCAGAGCTCCGATGTAGGTGCGCCGATGCCCACGGATTTCAGCTTCGTCGTGAACGCCGCCTAGCGAAATGCGGACAAACTTCCGCCCCAAAGCCCGTGCAATCGACTTCCCGAGCGAAGTTTTGCCAACACCCGGAGGTCCGACAAAGCACAGGATCGGCCCCTTCATGGTTGGCTTCAAACGACGCACCGAAAGATAGTCCAGAATGCGGTCTTTCACTTTCTTCAGGTCGTAGTGATCCGTATCCAGGACTTCTTTTGCTTTTACGATATCGACGTCTCCACCGGAACTCTTCGCCCACGGCAAAACAGCCAGCCACTCGATATAGTTGCGGGTGACCCCGTAGTCAGCCGCCATCGGGGACATGCGCGAAAGCCTGCCGAGCTCCTTCAAGGCTTCCTTCTTTACCTCGTCAGGCATGCCTGCAGCTTCGATCTTTTGCCGCAGATCCTCCGTGTCTCGCTGGCCTTCATCTTGTTCACCCAGTTCTTTCTGAATCGCCTTCATCTGCTCGCGCAGGTAGTATTCCCGCTGCGTCTGCTGGACGCGGTCCTGCACTTCTGACTGGATCTTGTTGCGAAGCTGCTGGACTTCCAGCTCTTTGGCGAGATGTTGATTGATTTTCTCAAGCCGGACCCTTACGTCGGTAGTTTCGAGCGTGTCCTGCTTATCCGCAGTTGAAAGCGAAGGCAGCGAGGACGCGATGAAATCCACCAACCGCCCAGGCTCTTCGATATTCATTGCGACTGTTGAAAGCTCATCGGACAGCGTCGGCGAGCCGGCAACAATCTGCTGAAACAGCGTCAGCACATTGCGTTGCAACGCTTCGACTTCGGAACTCTTCGGCGGGATCGACTCGGGAACGGTCGTCACCGTGGCCCGCATGAACGGTTGAAGCTGCGCAAATTCACCTAGCCGGACACGGTCCAAGCCCTCTGCGAACACAAACAAGCTCTGGTTCGGCATCTTTACGACTTTGTGAACGATCGCCAGAGTCCCGACGGTATAAAGATCAGCTGGTTGAGGGCTATCAACGCGCGCTTCCCGTTGAGCGACTACGACGATGGTCTTATCTTCGCCCAACGAATTGATCAACTGAACCGAACTCTCCCGGCCAACGGTTAGAGGTAAGACCGCGTGCGGGAACAAAACCGTATCTCGAACTGGCAGTATCGGGAGCGCACGATCCTGTTCATTCTCACTTGTAGGATTGCTGGTATTTTCTTTCATTGCCTTACTTTCGGAGCGCGATCGCTCGGCCATAATTCACCTTGAGTGTAACGTACTCAACTTTTGATGAGATGACCACCTCGAAGGATGCAACCTGCATTTCCGGGTGATCCCTCAAGGGACGCTGGATTCTATACCGTCCAACGGAAAATTTCACCAGCCAAAGCACCATCGACTTAGATGATCCGGGCGGCTTTGTAAATGCCGAGTACCTTCACCTGGTCAGCCACTTCTTTCAAGTTCTTCAGCGCTCTTCGGGCTACTTTGTCGTCTCCGCGCATGAAGTCCGCGAAGAAGACGTACTCCCAAGGCCGGCCTTGGATCGGTCGAGACTCGATTTTGGTGAGACTGATGCCATAAGCTGCAAAAACTCCCAAAGCTTTGTGCAGTATCCCAGGCTCATTTCTTAAGCCGAAGGCGAGAGACGTTTTATTGGCCTCAGGAAGTATTCGATAAGCACGCTGCAGCAGAAAGAACCGGGTGTAGTTTTGCTTGTTATCTTCGATGCCTGTCAACAGAACCCGTCCGCCATACGCGGTTGCGGCCTTGCGCCCTGCAATCCCTGCGGCATCCGGCACCTTGTCTTTAATCACGTGTCTCACACTGCCGGCCGTGTCATAGAAAGGAATGCTCTCGATCTTGGGATTTTGGCGAAAAAAAATTCGGCATTGCTCAAGGGCCACCGGATGAGAGAAGACTCGACGAATATCCTCCAATGCCGTGCCCGGCGCGGCAATCAGATTGTGCACGATCCGCAGGTAAAACTCGCGTTGGATGAATAGTTTGGAAGCCAGGAGCAGGTCGTAGTGTTCGGCCACCGATCCGGCAAGTGAATTTTCGATCGGGATGACAGCGGCTCCTACCGAGCCCCGTATTACTCGCTCGAAAACCTCGGCCGATCGTGTGCACGGAACAATCGTGCTCCCCGGAACTATGCGCCCGGCCGCCTGGTGACTGAAGCAACCCACTTCGCCCTGAATCGCAACTTTCATGAGGGACCCGGCTCAGTCTGCTGAGTGTTGCAACGAGGCGAGACGCTTCCCTAGCACAAACGCGTCAATGCCGTTCGAGTAGTAGCGTGGAGAGGTCTTCAAAATGTCGTATCCTCGTCGCTTATAGAACGACAAGGCACCTGTGTTGTCGACCGCCGTCTCCAGAACAACCGTATGGCAATTCGCGGTTTTCAAGCGTGCTTCGGCGGAGGCCAGAAGAGTTGAACCCAAGCCAAAACGGCGATTAGTGGGCAACACATCAATGCTTATGATATGACCCACTCCGCGTCGGTTCGCCTCAGCCACTATAAATCCAGCGACCCCTGAACCCTTCACCCCGGCCGCTGCCTCAGATTCTGCAATTATGGTGAACGCTCCCCGCCGTCGAATGTAAATTGACAATTCCCGTCGCGAATAAGCAATGCCGGGTGCAAAGCATTGCTGATCAATGGCCCACAGGACCTCGAAGTCCCGGTCCTGATAGTCTCTTAGACGGAATTCCACAGGCTCATTGTAGCCTCTGCGCCGAGGCGAAAATTTTCCCCCCGGAAAAGGTTGCCAGACTGCACCCCAAGACTTACTATTCGCATCTGAGATGGTTGTGGGGCGCTTGTTCCTCATCGATGTTGCCGTGGCGGCTGTCGCGGTCGCCTTGTGGTACTTTCTTTTTTTCCGCTACAACCGCCGCAAAGGGAAAAACGCACTACTTTGGGTTGAGGCAGCTTGCCTGAATCGCGCGCGTATCGTCGAGACGCGGTGGATTGGCGCATCTCGTCTGCAGGCGCATTTGCGGTTTGCCGCACACTGGTTCGAGAACGCCCGAGTCACCATCCGTTTGATCCCGCGTCCACTTCCCATTCAATGGCTAATTAGCCGTGTACACAAGCAGCGCGAGACCCTGACCTTTGAAGCTGATTTGGGTTATGCGCCCGCTTTGCATCTTGAAGTGATCCGCCATCATTGGCTCACGCACAGTAACAAGAAGGTGTTGAGTAATTCGCGAGATTGGACCGTGTCGCGCCCCGGCCCCGTTGTGCTAACCACCTCCACGGAATGGCGGCAAGAACTTCCACCGATCGTGAACACGCTGATGACTTCTGGTGGGCACAGCCTGCTTAACGTTCGCCTGAATCCTGACTCGCCGCACCTCGCCGCTACGATCGATCTGAACTCTCTCTCCGATGAAAAGTCCGCTGCGGGATTTTTAGGCGTGCTCCGCGACTTGGCGTCTGGCGCTACGCGGTCCAGGCAGTAAGTTCCTGATCGCTGCAACCACTTGTTATTCGACCCGAGTGAGTTGACCATTCTGGACTGAGGCAATCGCCGTGAGGGTTTTTGTCTGCCTACAAAATCAAGTCTGCAAGACGGCTTGATCCAGTGCGGATTAGGAGGATCGCACTCATCGAGCAAAACCTTCATCGAAATTCGCTCAAGACGAACGACTTGGCGTGCTCGAGAGCGCGAATGGCCGCCTCGCGAGATACAGTCGGAAAATCTTCTAGAACTCCTGCAATCTCTGATCGCCCTCCAGGTAATGCAAAAGCGCTTGAAACAGCACCAGCCATTAACAGTTCGCGAATGATCATTTCTTATCCGGCTCCGGCTGAAAGCGATACCCGACCCCTCGTACTGTCAACAAATGTTTCGGTTTGGATGGATCGTCTTCGATATACCGCCGCAGCCGCACCATGAAATTGTCGATTGCGCGCGTGTCGGTGTCTTCCCGCAACCCCCAGACTTCTTCGAGGATCGATTTGCGGGAAACAACGCTGCCACGATTTCGCACCAAGTGGCGCAACAACTCGACTTCCATGACTGTGAGTTGAATGGTGCTGCCATTGACTCGCAATTCCAGCTTGCCGAAGTCAATCGTGCGCCCATCAAACGAAAAGGAGTCGGTTAGCGGCTTGGCTGGAGGTGCACCGGAACCGGTCTGACTTTGAAGCCACTCTTTACGCCGCAGCAGTCCTTGCAGGCGGGCTAGCAATATCGGCAGCTCGAATGGCTTGGGAAGGTAATCGTCCGCGCCGGAAGCAAAGCCCTTCAGTACATCTTCGGGTCGGCCGCGTGCGGTCAACATCAGCACCGGAACGAAGTTTTTGGCTGCACGGAGTTCAGCCGCCACAGCAAAGCCGTCCTTACCGGGCAGCATAACGTCAAGCACGACCGCATCGAATGGTTTGCCCGAGCCGCCGAGTAACTGTTGTAGCGCGCTCTCGCCGTCACCCGCAACATCAACCGAGTGCCCCTCAGCCTCGAGGTTAAACCGGAGTCCCTTGGCCAGATGTGCTTCGTCCTCGACAATCAGCACATGGCTCATGCCGTGCTCCGTGGCAGTTCGAGAATTAAGGTGGTTCCATGCCCCTCGCCCTTGCTTTGGGCGAACACACGTCCCCCGTGCTTCTTGGCAATCGAGCGCACGATAAACAGCCCAAGGCCGGTACCCTTTACATGAGACAACGAGCGCATGGGAACCCGATAGAAGCGCTTGAAAACCCGTTTCAACTCTGCTGGCGGGATCCCGACTCCCTGGTCTTGGACGCTTAGGCTTACCCGCTGGTCGTTGAGCAGGTCGAGTCGGACCGCCACATCCACGTGTTCCCCTGAATACTTAATAGCGTTATCGAGGAGGTTTGACACGGCGGTCTTCAGTTCCTCCGGATCTCCTCGGACGGTCACGTTATTGCCATTAATAGCCGACTCGAACCGCAACGCTTCAGGCAGGAGATGACGACCGCTTCGTGCAACCTCAATGCACTCCTGAACCATGGCAGGAAAATCAACCGATACATATTGGGCCCCACTACGTTTGTGACCGGCAGCGCTTGCCTTCAACACTTGTTCAACGGTCCCTTGCAGACGATCCGTATCGTCCAGCATCAGTCGATAGAACTCACGGCGCTGGGGCTCATCCACTTCGCGGCGTTGTAGGGTCTGCAGGTAAAGCCGGATGGATGTAATGGGGGTCTTCAGTTCGTGAGTGACTGCGTTAATGAAGCTGTCGTGCTGCTCATTGCGTCGAATCTCACGCAGCAGAAAGATGGTATTGAGCACGAGCCCGGCACTGATCGCCCCAAAAAAGATCACGCCCAGGAAGACCTTGATGCCTTCGCGCCAGTTGACGATGATCCAACCGAAACCAACAGCGGCTGCGATGCCCGCAAGGCTGACTCCGAGCACCAAGAATGTGATGGTCGCTTTGCGCCGGCTGGTGATGCGCATAGCAGAATTCTAGCGCGTGAGGGGGAGGCTGCGCTGTTTCGCAGCGTGATTCTGCTTCCAATGGAATTGTTTAATCAGCCGACGCAGTCGAGGACGTCGCGGCCGCAAGATCCAGGGTCGTGAACTCTGAAACCAGCGCCGGCGTCGGCGGCAGTTTTTCAAGCCCTATGCGATAAACGTGCCGGGCCAACCCCAGCTTCTGCAATGCCCAGATGCCGTACCAATTGAAGTCGATTTCGTACCATGCTATGCCATGGCGAGCCGAAACCGGGTGTGCATGGTGATTGTTGTGCCAGCCTTCGCCCCAGGTAAGGAGACTTCCTACTATCCAGTTGTTCGTGGACAGGTCACGCGTGGCAAAGCGCCGTGACCCCCATGTATGAGTCACCGAGTTCACCATCCAAGTCGCGTGCAGACCAAGAGTCGTTCTTACGAACAAACCCCACATCAAGAATGGCAGACCGCCCAACGCCAACAAAACCACGCCAACAACGATGACAGGAACGTAGTGATATTTGGTGATCCAGACATGAAATTTATCTTTGGCAAGATCAGGCACGTAGCGGGCGAGCGTCGTCGTGTCGTGATGCATCGACTTGCCCATCAGAATCCAGCCCATGTGCGCCCACCACTTACCGTCAACCGGCGAATGTGGATCACCATCGACATCCGAATACTGGTGATGAATACGGTGGGTCGCAACCCAGAAAATCGGTCCGCCCTCAAGCGCTGTCGTCGCACATAACGTCAGGAAATACTCCACCCATTTCGGCGTCCTGTAACCGCGATGCGTGAGCAGGCGGTGATAGCCCATTCCAATGCCAAGGCTCCCCGATACCCACCAGAGGAAGCAGGCTACAAAGAAGGCCTTCCAAGTGAAGAAGAAGATAGCCGCGAGGGCTCCGAGATGAAAAACAGCCATAAAGGAGGCTGTGATCCAGTTGATCTCGCCGTTGGCGGCAGCTTTGCGATTGAGCGCTTCGAGTTCCATAGATGTTAGTGGCTTACTAGACGGATAGACTACCGGTAAGCTATCAGGCTCAACCCCTTCTTTGTGTAATAGTTATGTAATAGAGCGGGTTACGGGAGTACAGGGCTCGCGGGTTACTTTTCCTGACTCCTGGTGTGAATGCTCAGCTAGTCGGCTGCCGCACCCTTGACTTCAATGCCCGCCCACTTTTCAAGCAGGGTGAGAGTGGCGGCGTAATCGAGATCCTGATGACCGTCTTCAGTTGCCAAATCGTAGATCTCTTCTACGGTTTCAAGCCCCGGCAGTTTGACCCGTGCCTCTTTCGCCGCTTCAAGCGCCAGACGAATGTCTTTTCGCATAAGGCGCAGCGGAAAGTTCGGAGAAAAATCGCGCTTCAGCACAAACGGCGCTTTGTAATCCACAACTCCGGATCGAACCATGGAAGCTTCGATCAAGGGCAGCAACGTCTCCGCATCAACGCCTAACTTCGTGGCGAGCGTAAGAGCTTCGGCAAAGCCCTCGTAAATGAGCGCGATTTGCAGATTCATGACCAGCTTGGCCGCTTCGCCTTTTCCCGTCTCGCCCATGCGGAAAAACTTCTTCCCCATCGCCGCGAACAATGGCTTGATCTTCTCGATAGCGGGGTCGGAACCGCCCACAATGAAAATCAACGTTCCATTTTCTGCTCCGGTTTTGGATCCAGTAACGGGTGCATCGACGTACTCGACGCCCTTGGCGCGTACGCGCTCGGCAAACTGGCGCGTTGCCGACGGCGCGATCGTGCTCGAATCCACGATGATCTGGCCCTGCGACAGTGCCTCATTCGCGCCTTGCGGACCGAACAGGATGCTCTCTACCGCTTTCGTGTCGGATACGCAGATCCAAACGATTTCGGCGTTGCTCACCGCGTCGGCAGGAGAAGCGGCAGTGCGCGCTCCCTCCACGTTCTTAGGTGTACGGTTCCACACCGACACGTCGTGACCACCTTTTACTAAATTGGACGCCATGGGGCGTCCCATAATTCCGAGACCTAAGAAAGCCACACGCATACTCGCTCCCATTTAAAAAACTGTGAACAAAGATTAGAAATGACGGCGAACAGACGGTCAAGCAATCTGTGTTTGATTGTCTTAGAATGAAGACAACCGAGCCCCGTTGTAAGCCATCGCAAGTAGGTGGGAATGGGAAACATTCCCCGAACTCGGACTTTTGGGAATTGCTTTTTGACCACAAATACAGGGATGTTAAAGTCCAGCCTCCAAAACCCAGCACTTCGCAAGCGAGCCCGGGCGTTCGGACGGCTGGTGCGTCATTCGGCTGTCACGCCGCGCACTGGAGAAACACACAAGCCAAGACTGATCACAAACGGCCAACTCGGACTCACCTTCATCGGACACGCCAGCTTTTTTATCCAGATCGGTAGCCAGAACGTCATCATCGATCCCAATTTTGCGCGCTGGCTCTTTGTCCTGAAGCGGATTCGGAAACCGGGCGTGCAACTCAGGGATCTTCCCGCTCTCGACCTCGTCTTGGTCACACATGCTCACTTTGATCATTTGCATCGGCCATCACTTCGGGCCATTGTTCAACAGGCACGACGCCGAGGGCTGGAACCGCCTGCGATCGTGGTTCCCCATCACGTTCTGGACCTGGTCGCAGACCTTGGTTTCAGCGACATCGTTGAACTCGATTGGTGGAAGAGCTATCGCCATCGTGGCCTATCTGTGACGCACGTACCCTCCCGCCACTGGGGTGCGCGCATTTTGAAAGATTCGCATCGCGGCTACGGCGGATATGTTTTGAAATCGGGCAAGCACTCCGTCTATCACGCTGGCGATACGGCGTATTTTCCAGGCTTCCGCGAAATCGGCCGAAGGCTCTCGCCTGAACTTGCTCTACTTCCGATTGGCGCTTATAACCCTCCTTCATTTCGCAACGTCCACGCCGATCCCTCTGACGCTACACGGGCCTTCCTCGACCTGAAAGCGCGCTGGATGGTTCCCATGCACTACGGCACCTTTCGCCTTTCCCACGAGCCAATCGAAGAACCGCTTCAACTTCTTAACAAAGAAGCACGCAAGGCTGGAATTGAAGATCGTGTTGTGGTCATGGAAGAAGGCGTGACGCAACTGTTCTGATCGTCAGTAGGCGAGCAGAATGCGCAGATCCCTTAGATTGTTGCCGGTTGGCCCAGTAATGACATCGTCCCCGAGAACCTGGAAGAGCGTATAAGCATTGCAGCCACTCAGGTGAGCCGCGACGTCGAGTCCATGAACTTTAGCACGAGTTAGAGTCGTACCATCCACCAGCGCGCCTGCGGCTTGACTGTTCCCGTCAATTCCATCGCTGCCAGCGCTAAGAACCGTGATGTTCCCACCGGCGATCTCTAGAGCACACCCCAGCGCAAACTGCTGATTGCGACCGCCGACGCCTCCATTTGTAACTTTGACGGTTACCTCGCCACCTGAGATCAAACAAACACGTTCGGACAGCTTTCTTAACTCCCGCAACCGCCCAAGTAGATACTCCGCAGCTCGGGCATAGTCCCAATCATCGCAAGTGTTATCGACTTCGACTCTAAATCCGTTGCGCAGAGCTTCGATTTTGCATTGCTCGAGCAACCATGTGTTCGACAGCACCGTCCACCAACGAGAGTGGATGAAAGCGGGATCATCGGACTTCGGCGTCTCATCCAACGCGTGCCGCTCGAAGAGCTCGCGCACCGATGCCGGAAAATCTTTCTTCATGCCGTATTTCGCGGCAACGGCATGGCAATCAGAAACAGTTGTCGAGTCCGGCATGGTCGGGCCTGAGGCCAACGCGTCGAGCGTTTTGTCGGGAACATCTGAGACAAAGATCGAGACCTGCTGCGCGGGATATGCCGCTTGCGCAAGCCTCCCACCCTTGACTGCCGAGA
>Ga0070735_10000349_pt1 | contig 52959 bp, 44 predicted proteins | sample Coa_R1_FD_66443 | JGI IMG/M metagenome (GOLD analysis project Ga0070735, IMG submission 66443) | Surface soil microbial communities from Centralia Pennsylvania, which are recovering from an underground coalmine fire - Coalmine... | ecosystem: Environmental > Terrestrial > Soil > Unclassified ... | reverse complement strand
AGGGCCAAGCCGTTCACAAGGACTGCTACCGAACCTCGGTTATCGAAGGGCGAGAGTTGTTGTAGCAGCGCATTTGCTTTAGGAGAACGATTCGTGGGGCGGCAAGCTCGGCTCAGTTCACAGAAACTCAAAGCCCTGAGCGATGAACTGTCCGCCATCATTAAGCAGCAGTACGATGCCCGCCTGACCGAAGTTTACGTTCGCATGACCCCGCAGGAAATTAGCGCCTTCGACCTCCAAAAAGAACGCATATCCCAGATCCACGTTATTCTTAGCGAGCACGATGCCAAACGGTAGGCCGGCTCCCATCAAACTGGACAGTTAGCCCCCGGTCATAGGATAGTTCGCCCGGTCAAAGGAGCGAACATCCGCCCTGGAATGGGTTTTGCAGTATGGACGACGGTATCGATGACGCTTAAATCATTGAAATAAAGGACTGGCGGACGCCCAGTCTGGCGCTAACCCCTCTCCGCCTAAATTCCCTGCTAACAGGGGAAAATTACAGGGAATTTGCGAAATTTTGCTCCTGAAATTGCGCTCTTCTTTCTCTAACTTGCACATTCCGCGGGTGGAAACTGAAGACAGTTCCAAATCGGAACAGGGAATTAACAGGAGCATAACAGAGAATATATTTTCCGTAGCAGCGAATTCTTTCGAGCTTATTGAGGTGTGATCGTTGTGAACCCATATTGCTTCCGATGTCCGGAGCCAAGAAAGCCACACGCCAAAACGGCATAAGAAGGAGCAGCTACTCGAGGATCAAACCGGAAAGAACTCCGCAGGCACAATGGCCAGAAATGACGCCCAATCCGTCATCCTTTTCGAAGGGTGGATCCAAGCACGACGACGCCACGGCTTCCTATCGCAGCGTTAGTGAGCACCGTCGTTCGCTGGCTTCTTCTCTTTCGAACTCGGCGCGGCTGCGGGTTTCGAGCCTTTCGGGTTGGGGATGGTGGTTCTGCTGCCGCCCGCCCGCATCTGCTGGTTCTGGGTTTGAGGAACCCATCCTGCCGGGGCGATCCCCGGATTATTCAATCCCGTGTTCGGAGAATTATTTTCCTGGTTTGCCGATTGCGGGCTAGTGGATGCATTCGATTGCGCCGTCGCGTTCTTCGATGCAGCCTTGGCGCCGCTGCTCTTAGTGGACGTGCTCTGAGCAGCAGTTTGAGACTGATTGGCAGCCGTCGCAGGCGCGCCGGCTTGAGCGAAGGCTGGCATAATCGCAATGGCTAGCAGGATAACGATTGCGGTGGGACAGAAGGCTCGACTTATTTCGCGCGATTGACTCATTATGCTTATCTCCTCAGTTTCATTTGGAAATGGGTCGATTCCAACTGCCTTGTTCGTCGGCCCACATTATCAGGCCTTCCGGGGTACACGCCCTTCGCACAGAACGCGAAGGACGGGGCACCCTTTTGTCGCAAACGCTAGCGACCTCAAAAGCCTGGCCCACCCGCCTTACTCTCTCGAGCGATCCAGCAAAACAGCTCCCGGCAGTACTTGATCTGGTCTGGGGCAACCGCCGATGCGAAGGAGGCACCAGACGTTCGGCATCAGGATGGCTGCACGATCCTTTTCTGGTAGCTCGGCAAATCCCCTTTTCCTCAGTACAGCCTCGTCCGACCCCGACCCTGCCTCCACGACAGTTAGGCCGTTAGCCAAATGGGGCATGTTTGGCGGAGCTACACTGGGGCCCACCGTCACAGATACTGGAAAAGAGCCAGTTTGGAAATAGTCAAAATGAATGGTCTGTACCAGGCCCTGAATTACATCTATGTCCCCCTGAAAGGCCCTCCGCCTTGGAATTAGGTGCCACCAACTCAGGCGTGTTTCGAACCCAAATTGCACATAGCACCGGTCGCTAGTGCAGGGCTTCGATGCTTGAGTAGCAGAGCCGTATTCGAGGATATTCTTCGCCTCGCCCAGCGTCGATCTGCCAGGAGTAAGGGCGAGAACTGCCCGGAAACACGAACCCGCAGACTCCGTCGTCCTGATCGCATCCGCAACCAGAGCGAGCGGAATTATACAGGCGACAGTAACAACGAGCGCTGAAATGCGTTTTCGACGGTCCATATGATCTACGGGGGATTGCACCCATACTCTGCGACTCCAGGCCACACCTTAAGTCCGTTTACGAGCACGGCGTTCCAATTCATGAAAATGCCGAGCGTGCCGAAGTCTCCCGCATTTGTGTGCACGGCAACATCGTAATTGTCGTTGGCCTTGTTATAAGCACCAGGCTCCGGGGATATCGTGAAAGTCTGATCCGAGGTCACTGGAATCGGATTTAGTCCCGGATTGAGGTGGTCGCAGAACAGGCCGCCATCCTGGTACGATGTACCCCTCGGGTCGTGTGTTAATGCCGTATTTGTCTGGTGCTCACTGATTGTCCAGTTATAGCTGGGGTTGTGCAGGGGTGTGCCGTCCTTGCGCTCCACAGCGTACTCGATCAGTCTGTCCGGCTTTATTGCCGCCGACCAGAAGCTCGGGGGACGACCGGCCACCTGATAATCCGCATCCGGCACCAACCACAGGTCGCTCGGGTTGTCGCGGATTGTATTCTTCACCGTCGCAATCACCCCTTGGATGTTGAGATTGGGCATCGCGTCAAGCGTCGGTCCGATCGAGAGTGCGCCTATCGCGTCCACCTCATTGCCGCTTGGGTCAGTGTTGTTAACTGGGTTATCTTCGCTATAGGTGTATTTGTGCAGCGAGAGCGGTTGCTCATCCTGTCCCTCCTCCGTGTCCATGCTCCAGAATCTCCCCGTCGTCGTGTTGAGATACCGTGCACGGTTGTAATAGAGCCCTAAAGCTGGATCGAAGTCCTCGCCCGCGAACAGATAGTCGTTTGGCGTCGAGCCAGTCGAGTTGACTAGATCTCCAAAGGCGTCGTAGTCGTAGGTGTCGGTGATTGCTCCCGCAGAGTTCGTTAGCTGACGAACCGAGCCGTGTCCGTCATAGCCGTAGAAGCTCGTGGTCAGCACCGAGTTCAACGTTTGCGTCTCGCTGATGCGCTCCAGGCCGAACGAGTAAGTGCGCGTCACCGTGCCGCTCTGCAGTTCATCGACGACTTGGGCATATCCCGTCGGGTTCTGCGTGTCGACCAGATAACTTGTCGTCGCCCCGCCGACCGTCTCCGACACGCGATTGCCGTCGCCGTCGTAAACAATTGCGACGGTCCCGTGAGTGATCATGTGGTTCTCAAAATCGTAGACGTTCCCAATGCCTAGCGAGTTGGTCGTGCTCCCGTCAGCATCGTATTGATCGGAACCCAAACGGTCGTCTGCATCGTACGTGTAAGTGTTCGCAGTCGTTCCATTCACTAGCAATTGTTTACGACTGGCCGGGCTTCTTCTCTTTCGAATCCGGCTTGGCTGCGGGTTTCGAGCCTTTTGGGTTTGGGATGGTGGTTCTGTTGCCGCCCGACCGCATCTGCTGGTTCTGGATTTGAGGAACCCATCCTGCTGGCGCAATTCCCGGATTATTCGACCCCGTGTTCTGTGAATTATTTTCTTGGTTCACCGATTGCGGGTTGGTGGATGAATTCGATTGTGTCGTCGCGTTCTTCGATGCAGCCTTAGCGCCGCCGTTCTTGGTGGACGTGCCCTGGGCAGCAGTTTGAGACTGATTGGCAGCCCTCGCAGGCGCGCCGGCTTGAGCGAATGCTGGCATCGTGGTGCTGAATAGCAGGACCGTTGTTGCAACCCGACGGATGATCTTGTATGCCATTTCGATTTCCTCCTAGTGAAAACGTCCCGTCTGCCCCCTTGCTTCGTTCGGTTGTGCGAACTCACGTTTCCAGCTTTGCAAAACGCGCTAAGCTAGGCCAGTTCCCGATTCATTCGTCACTGAGGGTCACCCGGAACGTTAATGCAGGCCGCATCAATGAGTGTGTCGTATTGTTTCGCTGACTCCGCAGAAATGCCCTCATACGAGGCTGTCACGTCCCTCAACGCAACGAGACGCCACCGTGTCCTGTCCTTGGCCTCGCCTTCTGCGTCCATTCCGAGAATGTGATCGGACGTATCCTTGATCCAACGCTCCCCGAAGTAAGTCGATTTCAGTATCCAATGGTCATCATGTACATACGAGTCATAAAGGGCGGTCGACCCAAGTTCAAGCGGCAGCGAGTGTTTGGAGAAGTAGATAGAATAGGAGGACGCATCTTCGGCGTGATGCTCTTTACGCTTCGCCTTCTTAGGAATCGAAAATTTGACATTGCCGATCAGCAAGTTGCTGGTTTGTGCGTTTGAGCATGCATGAATGACCCAATTATTTCGCGCATCTTCTTCAAGGACAACCCGCAAATCGCTCACGCCGGGCTGAACCACGACGGCTAGCGGACGAAATGCTTCCGCCCTGATGTGAATGACCTCCACGGGTTGCTCCAGTCGAAAATGACCATCCTTGTCTGTTTTCACAATCTCTCGGATAAAAGGAGCGCGATTTCCATTGCTGCCATAGACGTTTATGCCCTCCAGCGGCTGGCCGTTTTCAGCCACTACAACGCCCCCAACAAAGGGATCCATTCCTCCGTCGCTGGGCAATGCCGACAGAATCATCGCGCTTAAGACAATTAAAAAGGCGCCTCTTACAAGGATTTCATTTCGCATTCTTCCTCCAACCAATCTACTGTGGACGGATGAGAGCTAATTCTTCTTCTTTTTGGGTTTAAGCTTGTCGCACCTGTTGTCGCGCAGCACTTGGCTTATGTACACAGATGCAGCGTTGCCAGAAACAGGCCCGCCTAGTTGCGATGCCAAGTCGTCGTCGCTGAGTCCGGTTAAATTGTGAAGCGACTCATGTTCGATCGTAATTTTGTCAAAGGATCCTGGGCGGAAATAGGCGTCCGTATTCGAATACCCCGAAGCTTGCGCCTCGGCCCGATAGGTCGGATTGTTCTTGAAATCTTGCTGCACAGTCACGCTTAGATTGGCATCCTGGGGAGCCTGCGCGGCATAGGCGGCTGGGTAAAGCCCGGCGTTAAACTTCGTGATCTTCGACTTCGTCCCGTCGTATGCCTGCTGCATCAAAATCGCGAAGGCGACAGAGTCCGCACTCAGCCCGTGGGCCGACAGAAAGCACGAGCAATCGGCGTTGTACACATCCTGGGTTGCCTGGAAGGACCACTTGACCCAATTTCGATAGTCGCCACCGGACAACGGGACCTTATTCACAGCGCCGTTCACAGCTGCCGCAATGGCACTGAAGTTCAGCGTTGGCATGCTGTCCAGGGTGGCCGATACAGAGAATGCTGCCAAGGCGTCGACCTCGTTTCCGCTCAGGTCCAAATTATTCACCGGATTGTTTTCCGCGTAGGTGTATTTGTGCAAGGACATAGGCGAGTCGTCATCGCCTTCGTCGTCGTCCATGCTCCAGAAGCGGCCCGTAGTCGTGTTCAGGTACCGGGCGCGGTTGTAGTAGAGATTCAGCGCTGGGTCGTACTGTTCGCCGGCGAAGAGATAGTTGTTGGGGGTTGAGCCGGTCTGGTTTATTAGGTTGCCAAATGCATCGTAATCATAGGTATCGGTGACTGCGCCTGCGGAATTCGTCAGCTCGCGTACCGATCCGTGCCCATCGTAGCCATAGAAGCTGGTGGTCAAGACCGAGTTCAGCGTTTGCGTCTCGCTGATTCGATCTAGGCCGAATGAGTACGTTCTCGCGACCGTACCGTTTTGCAGCTCATCGACGACTTGTGCGTACCCGGTCGGGTTCTGCGTGTCGACCAGATAGTTCGTCGTCGTCCCGCCGACCGCCTCCGAGACGCGATTGCCGTCGCCATCGTAAACCAGCGTGACGAGTCCGTGCTGCGTCATGTGGTTTTCGAAGTCGTACGTATTGGCCGTGCCGCCGGAATTCGTCGTGTTTCCGTCGGCGTCGTACTGATCCGAGCCCAGGCGGTCGTCTGGATCGTAGGTGTAAGTGTTCGCAGTTGTTCCGTTCACGAGCAACTGTTTACGATTACCCACGCTGTCGTACTGATAACTTGTTGTGCCGTTGTGGTTGTTCGGATCGCTGCTCACCGCATCGCTCAGCGAATACCGTCGTTCGCTGGATTCTCTTTCGAATCCGACTTGGCTGCGGGTTTCGCGCCCTTCTGGTTTGGGGTGGTGGTTCTGTTGCCAGCCTTCATCTGCTGGTTCTGGGTCTGAGGAACCCATCCCGCCGGGGCGATTCCCGGATTATTCGACCCCGTGTTCGGAGAATTATTTTCTTGGTTCGCCGATTCCGGGTTGGTGGATGCATTCGAATGCGCCGTCGCGTTCTTCGATGCAGCCTTAGCGCCGCCGTTTTTAGGGGACGTACCCTGGGCAGCAGTTTGCGAATGATTGGCAGCCGTCGCAGGTGCGCCAGCTTGAGCGAAGGCTGGAATCGTTGCAACGGCTAGCAGGATAGCGATTGCTATGGGGCAGAAGGCTCGGTTTGTTCCACGCGATGGACTCATTATGCTCATCTCCTTTCCTTAGCTTCATTCCAAGTGGGTCGGTCCCACTGATTTCTTCGACGCCCAACCCGCATCAAGCGTTCGTGGTGCTCGCACTTCCCACAGTACGCGAAGGACAGGGCGCCCTTTTGTCACTTTGCGTCAACGATCTAAAGGCCGGCCCACGCGCCGGAGTTGATCGCTACTGTGCATCGCTCGCCGATCTTCGGAGCTTCCATTCGCGGCGAAACCCGTAAGCACCATAAGTGAACACTCCCGCAACAAAGAATGCGGACAAGACGCGAAAAAGAACATTTTCAGGCGCACCATTCGGAGACCCATAAACAAGAGCGGAGCGGGCCGGCCCAATGAAGGCGGCGTAAAGCCGCGTCATTTCTGCCACGAATACTGCGATGCCAACAGCGCCAACGCATAGCCTGGCAATGGACCACCGCGGAAATCCCAGCCATCCATTCACACTGCCGAGAATAGCCGCAGGGGCGATGCTGTCTACGATACCCGCGTAGAAGTACTTGCCCCCCGCGTCTGGGGAAAGATAGACCCCGAGGAGCGGCGCGAACGAGTCGCGGACGAGCAGCCAATGAAAGGCGGTCTCGAAAGCACCGACCACAGCCAAAGCCGCCAAGAGCAACAGTCCTCCACTACGTTTCATACCGCCTCCTACCTGAACGGTACAGATTCGGGTGGGGCCAGTTGATAGTAATACGACCCAGTTATGGCCCAGTTACTGGTGGAATTGCCGAGCGACCCCGAAGTGCTGGCCCCGACCGACCATCCGATCTCATCCTGCTTGTCCGGCGACCAAAAGAATGTTATGGCGGCACTGGACGAGAGTTCCTTCGTCGAGACGCTTGTAATCTCGGCCAATAGGCTAGCGTAGCTCGTTGGAACACCGCCTGCGATAGCCGCAACGTTCACCTGCAGCAGTTGCGTCTCTATTGTTGTGAATAACTGGGAGGACAGTGCGCTGAAGGGTACCGTGATATTCAGGAAATCTCCCGTGTAAAAGGCTGAGTTCGGACAGTTAAATACGAGGCCGAGGTATCCAGCGAGACCACCTGAGGAAGCCGTCGACCAAAGGCTTAATCCCGCCCCGAAGTCACTGTACAGCGCGGTTTTTCCAGTCTTTGGCGAACCGAGAAATTCGAACCCTCCAGATCCCGTCAAGCCTACGGGGATCGTTGTGTTTAGGCTCACCTGACCGGATGCCCCGATCGCCACAGCGTCGGGGGTTGAGTTCGCTATGCCCTGCAGCACCCAAGAGGGAATCAGCTGACTTGCGAGGAACGAACTCACGCTCCCGCCGGGAAGTTGAATGTTTGACATTGCGTTCAAGGTCATGTCGAGAGCAAAGGAGCCGACGAGATCATCGATTTGGTTCCCACTTGGGTCGTCATGGTTAATCGGGTCACCCTCGGCATAGAGGTACTTATGCAAGGACAACGAATCCCGGTCGCTGCCTTCCTGCGTGTCCATACTCCAGAATCGGCCCGTCGTCGTGTTCAGATATCGTGCGCGGTTGTAGTAGAGACCGACGGCCGGGTCGTATTGTTCCCCCGCAAAAAGGTAATTATTTGGGGTCGATCCGGTCTGGTTGACGATGTTGCCGAAGGCGTCGTAGTCGTAGCTGTCAGTGACCGCGCCGGCCGAGTTCGTCAACTGCCGCACCGAGCCGTGGCCATCGTAGCCATAGAAGCTCATGGTCAGCACCGAGTTCAACGTTTGCGTCTCGCTGATTCGCTCCAGACCGTAGCTGTAGGTGCGCGAAACAGTCCCACCCTGCAATTCATCGACGACTTGCGCGTAGCCGGTCGGGTTCTGCGTGTCGACCAGATAACTTGTTGTCACGCCGCCAACCGTCTCCGACACACGATTGCCGTCGCCGTCGTAAACCATTGCGACGGTCCCGTGAGTGATCATGTGACTCTCAAAATCGTAGACGTTCCCAATGCCTAGCGAGTTGATCGTGTTCCCGTCAGCATCGTAGGAATCGGACCCAAGACGGTCGTCGGCGTCGTAGCTATATGTATTTGCCGTGGTGCCGTTCACCAGCAATTGCTGGCGATTGCCGACCGCATCATACGTGTAACTTGTAGTTCCGTTCTTGTTGTTTGGGTCGGATGTGACATTTTCGCTGGTGAGCCGGTAAAGCGAATCATACCCATACGCCACCGACCTTCCGCTGAGTTCGGCCACGGTCAGCCGGTTTCCCGCCAAACCGAGGGTGTAGGCATAGTTGGAAATTCCAACCGCATTCTTTGAAGCCCCGACCTGTGTCAGCCGGTTCAGCGTGTCGTAGCTGTAGGCGTGCGTCACTCCGTTGGGATACGAGAAATTCTGCAAATTGCCCACGGCGTCGTAGCTGTAGGTGGTTGCACCGGATGCGTCGGTCACCGTCGATAGCCGCTCCAACTGGTCGTAAGTGTAGGTATCGCTTGCGCCGCCCGTGTTCGACGACTTCAGGGATAACAAATTTCCCGCCGCATCGTAAGTGTACGAAAGAGTTCCGAACGGAGTTACCTTCGATGTGAGCCGATTGCGACTGTCATAGGCATAGGTGTACGCACCCGAAACGTCCGCCATGGTTTGCCGCAGTCCGTTCGCCGTGTAGGTGAAGCTCACCGTGGGCGCGCCGAAGCTTGGGTCTGGCGTCTTCGTCAGCAAGCGGTTGTTCGTGTCGTAGGTGTAGGTCGTGGTCTTGCCGTTGAAATCGGTCTGCGTCTGCAGATTGCCGGCGTTGTCGTAGGCGTAGCTCTCCGATTGTCCCGCAGGCAGAGTGCGTCCTGTGCGGCGTCCGAGAGAGTCGTAGGCGTAGGTGGTTGTGTGGTTGTTGGCGTCGGTTTGCGCGATGCGGTTGCCGACTTCGTCGTAGCCGTATTGCGTCACGAGATTCAGTCCGCCCTGCACCGCGTCCTGCGTCACTGAGGTCAGACGCCCCAGTGCGTCGTACCCGTAGGCGGTGACTTTGCCTGCCTGATCTGTCTTCGAGATCACGCGGCCCAGATTGTCGTAAGCCGAGGTTGCGGTCGTCGTATCGGGAGAGACGACTGCGATCTGCCGGTTTAGCGCGTCGTACTGATATTGCGTGGTGTTCTGCCGCGCGTCGGTCATGGAAACCTGATTGCCCGAGTTGTCGTAGCTGAAGCTAGTGACGTGGCTGAGCGCGTCGGTGAGCGAGGTGCGGCGTCCGGCGTTGTCGTAGCCGTAGCTGGTGGTGTTGTTGTTGGCGTCGACGGTCGAGGTAACGCGTCCGGCGGCGTCGTAGTTGGTTTTCGTCGTGCTGTTGTCGGCGTAGGTGGTTTTGGTTAAGCGATTGTCGGCGTCGTAGGCATAGCTGGTGGTGTTGCCGCCGCGGTCGGTCGAGGTCAGGCGATTGCTGTTGGCATCGTAGGTTGTGGTTTGGGTGGTGTTGTCGGAGTAGGTGGTGGTGGTGAGGCGGCCGTCGGAGTCGTAAGTGTAGCTGGTCTGGCGGCCGAGTTGGTCGATGGTCGCGCTCTGCTTGCCGATGGAGTTGTACTGCGTCTGCGTCTTGGTGCCGTCGGGATAGTCGGTCTCGGTGAGGCGGTTGTTGCCGTCGTACTTGTAGCCGGTGGTCTGGGTCACGGGCTGGCCGTTGACGGTGCGGGTGACGGTCTGGCTTAGCTTGTTGTTGTTGGCGTCATAGGTGTAGGTGGAGATGTGGCCGAGCGCGTCGGTCTGCTGCGTCAGGTTGCCGGAGCCATCGTACTGGAATTGCGTGGTGTTGCCGTTGGCGTCTGTGGTGGATGTGGGCAGGCCACTCGCGTTGTAAGCGCTGGATGTGGTCTTGCCGTTGGCGTCGGTGGTGGAAGTCAGGTTGCCGTTGGAGTCGTAGACGTTGGTGGTGGTGTGGCCGAGGGGGTCGGTAGTGGTTAGGACTTGTCCGCGGGCGTTGTAGCTGTAGCTGGTCTTGTTGCCGAGCGGATCGGTCTGGCTGAGGCGGTTGTCGCTGGCGTCGTAGGTGTAGGTAGTGGTGTGGCCGAGCGGATCGGTGGCGGTGAGCTTGTTGTCGTCGGAGTCGTAGGTGTAGCTGCTGGTGTTGCCGAGGGCATCGGTCTCGGTGAGAATGTTGCCGTCGGCGTCGTAGGTGTAAGTGGTGGGGTTGCCGTCGCGGTCGGTGACGGTTTCGGTCTGGCTGGTTTCGTTGATATTGAACGCCGTGGATTTGCCATTGGCGTCGGTGAGATTGATCAGATGGCCGCTGCCATCGTATTGCGTTGCCGCGACCTCGACGCCATTCGGATTGAGAATAAAGCTCAATAGCGGGGGCGCGTTGTTTCCGCTGTAGTAGAACTGTGTGGTATTGCCCGCGCCATCGGTGAACGATTGCAACATGCCGGAGCCCCCGGGAGCGGCGGGGGCGTACTGGTATTTCAGTGTGTTGCCGTTGGGATCGGTGATCTGTGTAATGCGATTTTGCGAGTCGCGGGCAAAGCTGATGCTCTTGCCGGTGGAGCTGACAATTCCAGTGCTGTTGATGGTGAGCGTGTTGCCATTGGCATCCGCCATGTTGGTTACGCCGAGCGTCTGGTCGATGGTGTACTGATGGCCGTCGCGCGTGGTCAAAATGAAAGTCGTCGGATCGTAAAGCTGCGCGTTGTAGTCGACGAGATTGACATTGCCGGGAACAGCGCCATCGGTGAGAACTTGCCCACCATCGGCGGGCACAAGAGTGGCTCCTTCGGTTCCCGAGCTGCCCGGGAGTTCGGTGAAGCCGACAGTCGCCGCGGTCATGGGCACGATCTGCTGACATTGCGGCGTAACCACCGGCTGAAAGACATACTGCGTGCCGTCGGGGAACGTAGCCGTCACAATCGCGTTGTTGATGGTTTGCAGGCAATAGGTCGGAAAGGCGCCAGTGGTGCCGTATTCCACCCAGTTCTTTCCCAGTTGTCCTGACTTCTCGATGCGTACATTCGCTACGCTGAGCGACCAGGCGCTGCCGAAGTCGTGGAAGCCTTTATCGAAGCTGTTGTAAGTGCGAGTGATGGTAATCGGCAATCCCGCGACGGGAACGGAAAGATCGGTGAAGCTCAGGAGGAAGTCGCCGGGCTTGGCGTTCTTGCCGATGACGATGGGTTCGGTCGTGACACTGATCTGCCCATAGTTATCGGTCGCTGTGAGGCGAAGAGTGTAAGTGCCGTTCAGGAGAACAGTCGGATCCAGAGTGCCCAGACTCGCGTTCGAGCCGGGGAAATAGTAGGAACCGGAGGCTAAAACGGTCCAGTTCTGGGTCGAAGCGCCATCTTGCGTATCAAGGCTGCAATCGAGGACCCAGCCGCTGCCAGGCCCGCCCACATTTTGCCCCGCCGATGTGACGGTGCCTACCACGGTGATCGGCGCGGTAATCGTCTGTGCGTTTTGCGGCGTAAGCAGGGCGACCACGGGCGGAGCGGGTATAGGAGCAGTAACAGTCACCATTAACTGCGCCGTGCTGGTTAATGTGCCGTCTCCGACTGCGAGCTGTATGTAATATGAGCCCTCGGTTGGGAACGTGGCATTGGTGGTCAGCGAAGTCGGAGAGCTGAAGACGACCGGGCCGCCGGTGCCGCCGACTTGCGTCCACGAGAAGGATGGTGTGCCGCCGGGGCTGATGAGGACGTTCGCCGAAAGCGTAGCACTCGGGTTCGACAGCGAAATTGTAAGCGACGTCGGATTCAGTGTGACCTGAGGCGCCTGATCCGCCGGATTGACGGTAACATAAGTAGAGGAGAAACTGGTCAGTACACCGTTGCTCGCGCTGAGCTGCAATTGATATGTACCCGCAACCGGCACCGTGACTTGAGTCACGGTCTGATTCGGACTTGCGAAGGTGACCGCAGCCGGTCCGCTTAACTCGGTCCAAGATAGGGTAAGAACATTTGGGTAGCCGGCGGTGGCGGTTCCACTCAGGGTCACGCTATTGGATGGCAATGTGATTGTCTGATAGGTCCCCGCGAACACGGTTGGAGCCTGAACAGGCGGCAAAACTGTAATTGTCACTGTGGCTGTGCTGGTGAGTGGCTGAGAGTCAGTGGCCGACAACTGCAACACATATGTGCCGGCGACGGGCGCAACAACGTAGGTGGCGGGGTTTGTTGGATTCGTAAACGTTACTGCACCCGGGCCGCTGATCTCGCTCCATGCCACCGTGAAGCTTTTGCCGGCCGGATCGCTCACACTACCTGCCAAATAAATATAGTTGCCCGCAGTGCCGGTCTGATTCGGCCCCGCGCTCACTACTGGAGGCTGATTTTGCGGGGCGGCATAAACGGTGACGGTCAAGTTGGAAGTCCCGGTAAGCCCGGTGTTTGTTCCGGAAAGTTGCAGACAGTAAGTTCCCGCGGTGGTGAATGTCGCCTGCGTTGAAAGACTGGTCGGACTGCTGAAAGATACAGCTGCGGGGCCGCTGACTTCGCTCCACGCCGTGGTTACACTTGCATTTGTAGGAACACCCACGTTGACGATCGTTCCGTTCAGCGTGACTGTGGCATTCGGGAGCGATACCGTCTGGTTTGGACCGGCATACATAGTCGGCGCTGTGTTGGCCGGGTTCACAATCACTTCGGTCCCGGACGTAGTGGACATCTGCCCGCTAGTGGCCGTGAGGTAGAACGTGTAGACCCCTGCCGTGGTGAATGTCACCTGAGTGTTTGGTTGGGTCGGAGTGGCGATTGTGCTCGCTGCAGGACCAGAATTCTGGGTCCAGACTTGCGTGACTGAACCGCCTGGCGGGTTACTTGTAACCGTGGCATCGAAGGTAATGGTACTCGTTGGAAGCGTAATGGTCTGGAAGCTGTTGTCGATGTTCACTACTGGCGGCAAATTGGCCGGCGTGACACTTACCGAAACTCCTTGGGTTGTTGTGAGTTGTGTGTCGTTTGCCGAAAGCGTAAGGCTGTAACTCCCAGCAACCGGGAATGTCGCCTGCGTAGTGGCTTGCGTCGGATTCGCAAAAGTGACGGGAGCCGGTCCGCTGACCTGACTCCACAGTTGGGTCACGGTCGCGCCTTGCGGCGGATTATTCTCGGTGACCGTACAAGTCAAATTGATCGTGGTATTAGGAAGTTGGGTCGCGAATGATCCACCGTTGGTACATGAAATTACTGGAGGTTGATCCTGTGCGATCACCGTAACCGTGACGTCCGCGGTCGTCTGCGATTGGGAATTGTCACCGGTGAGACTCAGAACATAGGTGCCAGGTTGAACGAAAGTGGCCTGCGTGTACCCGGTGGTTGGGCTGGAGAACACGACAGGAGCGGAGGCACTCGGCCCGCTTACTTCCGCCCACTGTATCGCCAGTTGGGCGCCCGTGGGCAACCCCTGGTCCGTGACCACGCCATAGAGCGTCGCCAAAAGTGGCAACTGGACAGTGAGGTTTGGCCCGGGATTCACTACCGGTGGCTGAATCTGCGGCGCCGCAGCCACCGTCACAATAACGTCCGCATAAGAATTCAGCTGCGATTCGTTAGCCGTCAGGCGAAGGTCGTAAGTTCCTGCGGCGCTGAAACTAGCCGTAGTGACCGGTTGTCCGGCATTTCCAAAGGTCACGGACCCCGCGCCGCTGACCATCGTCCACGTAGTAGTTAGTGTTCCGCCAATTGGCAGCCCGTCGTCGCTCACCACACCCAACAGATTCGCCGCGCTCGGGAGCGTGATCGCGCTGTTGCTACCCGCGTAAACAATCGGCGCACGGTTCGGCGAGTTTGCTACCCATGTGACGGTGCCCGTGCCAGTCACGCTTCCAATCGAAGCCGATACCGTATCCGTTCCGGAGTTTGCTCCCACGTAGCAGTAGGCCGCCTGCCCTGAAGAGTTCGAATCCACCGACTGGCTCGATGCATTCGCACCCATAATCGTGAATCCAACTCCGATTCCGCCGGCCGGATTGCCGTACACGTCGAGCAAGCTCGCCGTCCAACACAACATTGTTCCCGTTTGCTGTGTGAGGGTCGTGGGGGTCAAATTCAGTGTCATCCCCGATCTTGCTGTATCGAAAATCAGACCACCCGGATAGCTGTATGCGTCGTACGGGGCAGCCCCGTAGATCGTCAAACCGAACGGCGCCGTGCCATCGAAATGGTGTACTACGCCCGGCGTCACGGGCACTTGCGCGCCCGAATATGTGCTGCCCGGAATTGGCGTAAAGGTAGCTGTAATTGGTGCGCCATCCAACGTGACGCTGCTGGCCGCGTTGGTCGGCACCGCAATGTTGGCGTAATTCGCCGGGAATCCAGTATCCGGATTCAAAACCGTGTAATGGCCGCCGTACTGCTGGTAAGGCACCACCGTGAACATGGACGGGTCGCCGTTAAAAGAGGTGTCAAATAGGTTCGGGTCTTCCACCCAGTGGCTGGTTTCGTACTGCGCCACCATCACCGGACCACTTGCAATAATCGAAGAAGGTGTGGTCAAAACCGTCTGATAGAACTCTCCCAATATGCCGGCGTCAGCTTTAAGGCGGTGTATCCCGGAGTTGATTTGCTCTATTACGGTAACGACGGACAACTGGAATACGATCTGGTCCTGTCTCCCGGAGCTAATCCATCTTCAATCAGATTTCTCGTCTCGGGCGCAGACATTCGGTTGGAAAGTTCAGGAAATCTTGCACTTCAGACCTCTTCTGGAATCGTCGAACTGCGCAAGCCGACGATCTATCAAAAACAGAAAGACGAAAGCCGCCGTCCGATAAACGGCAATTTTATCGTTCACGGAAAGGAAGTGACACTCCGCATCGAGGACTATGAAAAGGATAAGCCATTGATCGTCGATCCGGTTTTGAGCTTCTCAACTTTGATCGGTGCCAACAACTCCAGTACCGTTGCTGGCGTTGCTGCCGACGACAGCGGGGACATGCTCATTACAGGCACTACCTATGCGACGAACTATCCGACTGTGAACGCATTCCAATCAAAAAATAGCGGCACGACGAACATCTTTGTCACGAAGTTGAATCCTGCCGGAGATGTGATTCTCTATTCCACCTACATCGGCGGAGGCGCATTCGACAGTGCCTCCGGCATTGCGGTTGACTCGAGCGGCAGCGCTTATGTCACCGGAACTGCAACTTCCGGCAATTTTCCCACGACGCCAGGGGCGTTCATGACGAGTTGTGGAGAAGTTTGCAATACACCGTTTGTGAGCAAGTTTCTTAGTGACGGCAGCATCGCTTTTTCTACTTATATGGGGGGGGAGCAATTCTCCAGGTAAAGCCATTGCAGTAGATGGTGCTGGCGAGGCCTACATCACAGGTACTACTGCCTCCAACGATCTCCCCACAACTCCTGGATCATTCGAGCCGGTGTATCCCGGAGGGATGTGCACCAGTTGCTACAACGGCTATGTGGAGAAGCTGAACTCGACTGGCAGCGCTCTGGTGTATTCCACGTACTTCGGCGCAGTCCCACCCATTGGTAGCCCGAGCACTATCGGAAGCGGGATAGCCGTCGACGCTTCGGGCAGCGCGTACATTGTTGGCAATACCACTGCCATTCCAACGCAAAATCCAATTCAGGCGAGCTACGTCACGGGATCTTTCCTGCCAAGTGCATTCGTAACAAAGTTCTCGCCGGACGGCAGTTCGCTCGAATACTCTACTTATCTAGGTGGCACGTCCCCTTTCTTCTTCAGCTATGCCGGCGATTACGCGACCTCAGTGGCGGTCGACTCTTCCGGTAACGCGCACGTCGCAGGAACCAGCAGTTCCTGTGATTTCCCTCTGACCCTCAACGCTGTGAGCACAATTTGCATCAACACCGGTTATGACCAGAAAATTTTTGCGCTTGCTCTGAATCCCACTGGCAGCCAGTTGCTATTTTCAACTTTTCTGAGCAGTGGGAATACCCCTTCGGTCGCGGTCGACTCCAAAGCCAACACCTACGTCGCGGGGAACACAACCTCGTACCAATTTCCCGTGCTGAACCCTATCGAGGGCAACTCACAGCAAGCGAGCGCTACAACCTTCGTTACTGAAGTTGATCTCTCTGGCAAACTGAAGTTCTCGACCTATTTCGGCTCCACGTATGGGGCTTCTTCGAACGGCATCGCGGTCGATAGCAAAGGGGGGATCTACATAGCAGGTGAAGGGCAGAGTGATTTTCCTTTACTGAATCCAATTCCGAGCCAAATTCTTCAGAGCACGTACTACACAATTTTCGCCTCGAAGATAGATCCCAGTCAGGCGCCGCAATTCAGCCTGGCTCCGCGCGTGAGCCCAATCTTCGCGTTCCGCAACGTAAGCAGTGTTGCATTGACGATCGACTCCATCGTTCCTTCAAACAATTTCGCGATGGGAGGGAATTGCGGAAGCAGCCTTGCCCCAGGCACGCAATGTACACTGATTCTCGAAGGAGCAGACGATCACAAGAAAAGCGGAACGGTGACGATTACCACCAACGCCAGCAGCAAGCCCGAGAGCTTCCAAATTTCCAAGTCGCCAAACGGCGATGGCAACGTAGGACCGCTGGTTTCGGCCTTTCCAACTTCGCTCCAGTTTTCATCGCAGTTCATCGGCTCTACGAGCCCCGCGCAGATTGTTACTCTCCGGAACGCAGGAACTGAAGCTGCCCAAATCACGGGCATTACGCTAGGACAGCCCTTCAGCCAAACCAACGACTGTCCCGCTTTACTGAATCCGTCTGCCTCTTGCTCGATTACGGTTACTTATACGGCCGTCACGAGCAACGATTACAACACGCTCTCTATCGGACTCAACGAGGAGCTTCCCGTCAACGTAAATATCTATGGTTTTGGCGTCTCGTCTTCGCTTGCCCTATCGACAACCTCGATCCAATTCGGCAATCAGACGGTGGGGGCTACGGGTGTTGCGCGAATCATAAATATTCAAAATGCAAGTGGCGTTCCTACCACCGCTCCCGTCATCTCAATTTCCAGTGGCTTCACTGAAACCGACACGTGCAAAAGCGTTTTGGCGCCGGGCGCCGGCTGTCGTGTTTCGATAAGCTTCGTGCCTTCTGGGAATCAGAACGCAACCGGTACTCTTACCGCGAATGGCTACGGATCAGGTGGACCACAATTTGTTAATCTCGCTGCCACAGGAGTTGCTTCGGGTGCCTTGGAGCTTTCTCCCGTAACTCTGAATTTCGTTGGTTATGTGGGAGGGACGGAGACCGGAAATGTGAGCGTCACCAACAATAGTCAAGTGTCGGTCGCAATTAACGGCATCCAAACCGCCGCGCCCTTTTCGCAAACGAACACGTGCCCATCGAGCCTCGGGGCCGGAGCAAGTTGCCAGATTACTGTTAGTTGGGACCAGGCTGAACCCGGTTCATCGAGCGGGACGCTGCAGGTGTCCTATACCGGAAGCGGCTCGCCACAAAGCATCACGTTGACAGGATCAGCACAATCGCTCGTTGAGTTTTCACCATCCGTCATCCAATTCGCCCCCCAAGTTGTCGACACGACAAGTAGCGAAATCACTACATTTGTCGAAAACAACGGAACGGAAACTGTGACGCTTGGACCAGTGAGCATCCAAGGTAGTGCGTTCTTGATCCTTTACAACGGTTGTGGAAGCCAGTTAGCACGCAACACCGGTTGCATCGTGGAGGTAGTATTCACTCCTACCAGCGTGGGTGCGCAAACTGGCAGCCTGAGCGTGACCGCAAGCGATAGTTCTACTCCGCATACAGCTACCTTGCAGGGGACCGGCGTCTCGACTGGTGCCGAAAGTGTTTCGCCCCTGAGCCTTACCTTCGGAGCTCAGACCGTCGGTACGCATAGCTCTCCGCAGAATGTAACCGTATCGAACACCGGAACCGGCCGATTGGGCATTACGAGCATCACAATGTCTGAAACCTTCTTCACCCAGCAAAACAAATGCGGATCAAGCCTTGCCCCGGGGGCGAGCTGCAACGTCGCAGTCCGTTTTTCACCAAATCGAAAAGGAGTGCTTATCGGCACGCTAACGGTTCAAACCGATGGCTCCGGGAGCCCACAAACCGTTTCTTTGAGCGGCACGGGACAATGACTCAGGCCGAAAAGGCAAACAGGCCCTTGATGGTTCGCCAGGTGGAAGTGTTCAGAAACGGTTGCCTATGGAAGCGTCGAACTCGGATTCCAATTGCTGTCCAGACTATCCACCGTCACGATCTATATATTTCATTTCCAGCCTCGCCTAGTGGCGGCGCAGAGAAGAAATAATATTGAAGGCAAGTAATACTCCGATTGCGCCGGTGAATCAGTAGGGCATCTCCCTAAAGTCAAGTCCGGTTTGCAATTCGCCGGCATTTTAATCGCGATTGATTCGCCTTTCGCAGCCCGCAAAAGGGAATGCTCTCTCGCTACACGGAGAAAATGAGAAGGAAGTCGGCAGGATTTCTATCCCGCCTTTTCTCTCCAGTTTGGTTTCGTGGTCAATTATTGCGAAACACGGGCATATTTCGCGAGTTTTCGAAAACTAAGTGGGTGGTTTCGCAGCAGTTAAGACTTACTGGCGGAGAGAGTGGGATTCGAACCCACGTTACCCTTTCGAGTAAACACGCTTTCCAAGCGTGCGCCTTCAGCCACTCGGCCATCTCTCCGGCGCTTTGGGAAGAGTTAAGGACGCGTTGATTGCCAGGTCTGGCACGACGGACTTGCGCCCCGGTTCATTCTATGTTGCGGAGGTGGGTGGGCGCAAACTGCCCGCGTCGCAGGTTAGTCACAAAAGTTTTCCATGAGCGAGAGGCTCGCAAGCGAATATGAAAATCCCGAGTCGTTGGATTTCTTATGGTGGCAGAATTTCTCTTCTCGGAGCAGGAACGGAGGAACACGATGAATATCATCCTGCAAAGAGCCCGCGAAGAAGATGTTGAGCGGCGGGTGTGGACACCGGCAAGTTGTGGTTCTGAATGAAGGGGCTGCGCGGCCCGCGCAGGTCTTGCGTTACGAGAGCTTGGACGGGTCTGCGGTGATGAATGGCGCGCTTGGCGTCGTGGAGGAAGTGGCTGCGGAGGATCCACCTGCGGCAGAGGCTCCTAAGGCTGCGCCATTGCCGCTGTGTGAGGCTGGAACCGATTCGGAATTGGGATTGTTCATCGGGACCGGCGGAGGCTTGATTCCGTCTACAATGTGGTGGTTCAGGCAGTACAGTGCTAATTCCAGGCGATCGGCGACACCTAGTTTGTCGTATACCTTGCGCAAATAATTTTTGACTACTTGCTCGGTGGTGCCGACGCGGATTGCGATCTCTTTGTTTTTCATGCCCTGCGTTACGCAGGAAACGATCAGCGCTTCCTTCGGTGTCAGTTGAACCTTGGGGCGCGCTCCTGAGGGACGAAGGGTGTGACCGCGGAAGGCTTCCATGACCCAATGAACCGCCTGACTTTCAAGCCAGGGCTCGCCGGAGGCTACTTTGCGCAGGCAATCAACGAAGATTTCCGGTTCTACTTCGCGCGAGACGATGCCATGCGCTCCGCGACGGAAAAGATCGAGGGTTAGTTGCTCGTCGGAATTGGGGGTGACGACGACGATCTTGAGTTGCGGCGCCTGGCGAAGGATCTCGGCTACTGCTTCTACGGGATTGGGCGCCAGCGCGGACTCGAGAATTAGAACATCGGCGGAGAACTTGGTGATGGCGGATTGCGTTTGCGGCAGGGTTTCGGCCTGGCCAACTACGCGGATGTCATCTTCAAGGGCAAAGATTTTTCTTAGTCCGGCGCGGAAGATAGCCTGAGTATCGGCAAGGATGACGCGGATCAGCGAGGCTGTGCCGTTCGCCGGATTCGTGTTGTGATTTTCGCCGATGCTGGCTGTGCTGCCCATCCGTTTCCTTTGGCGTGCCTTAAGCGCGCTCGAAATGGTATTCGTCGATGACTACGCCCACGCCTCTACGCCCGTTATCTTCAAAGCTGCGGACCACGCGGCCGTGGCAATCGATCTGCACATCGCTGCGCGAGCCGACCACTTCACCGGGAAGGAGAATCGTGAAGTCGACGCAAGAACCGACGGGGACGTCGCGATCCATGGCGAACAAAACGCCGTTGGCGGAAATGTTCTGAGTCTCCGCTTGATAGCCGCCACCGTTGGATTTGAGTTCCACAGGCAAATGCAGCGGAAAGCGCGGAGCGCTCTGCATTTCGGCATAGTGCCTTGCAGCCTGCTCCCTTGACTCCGCTGCCAATTGCTCGTCTGCTGCTTCGCCCAACACGCCCTTCGCGACCCTTCCTCCGGAGCAAGCAAGTTTCCGGAATCTGAGAAGTTGATTGCTTATACTTCGGAACTCAAGGGCAGCGTACACCCCGGAATCAGCCTCGCAAAGTTACGGAAGTCATTGAACAGTGGGGCGCTAAATGCTTGAGGATGAGAGGATTACAACCGAAATTGCCGGGTTAGAGGAGGCCTTTTGCGGAGATAAGACGGCGGCTTGGAAAGTGGAATTCAGAACTTCGTTACTTCGGTGAAGTTGAAGTCGCGAACCTTCATTGCGGGGACGACCATGTCCATGGATTCTTCGCCGCTTGAGCGTATCGGAAGGCTCATGCTTTCCACATTTGACAGCATCTGAATGAGGCTTTGATTGAAGCGGAAGTTGCGGACTCCGCCTTTCACTTTGCCATTCTCGACCAGGAATGTGCCGTCGCGGGTCATGCCGGTAACGATTTTTTCGTAAGGATCGACTTCGCGGATGTACCAGAGGCGGGTTACCAGAATACCGCGCTCGGTGGACGCGATCATTTGCGCTACGCTGGCTGGATTTTGCGGAGCCGCGAAAACAATATTGGCGGGCATCTCGCCCATTTCATTGGGAAGAGCGAAACCGTGGCCGGTGGCGGCGATCGGGCCTACCTTATCTTTGTATTCCGAGCGCTTCATGCGTTCGGCGGTGGCGCGCGCGTAGACGACACGTTTCACGACTCCGTTTTCTACGAGCGGCACTTGCTGCCGCGCCATGCCTTCGCCATCGAAGGCCGACCCGGATTGGAGCGGATGGGTAACGTCGTCCGAGATGGTGATGTTTTCGCCGAAAACTTGGCTGCCGATGCGGGTGGTTAAGAACGAGCGCTGATCGAGGATGGCCATGCCGGAGTAGTCCCAGAACATGAAACCGACGATATCGAGGACGGCGGAGGGTTCGAGAATCACAGTGTATTTTCCGGCTGGGATTTCGGCAGGGTGCGCGGAGTCGATCGCTTTTTGCGCGGCGGTTTCGGCCATGCGGAGCGGGTCGAGATTGGATACGTCAGGCGAATTTGCTTTTTGCCAGCCGGAAGAATCGGGCGCCAGCATGGTGATGGAGACTTCGGCTAGAGTTTGCGTATGCCACTTACTCAGGCCGCGGGAGTTGAAGATGCCTTCAACGTGTTCCGCCGTTGAAAAAATTCCAGCCGTGGTGAGATGGTGATGGTTGGCTACGTCTACGATTTTTTTTACACCTTCGGCGCGACTTTGGGGCGTAATGGCGGCGGTTGCGGGGAAATGGCGGGAGGGCAATGCGGAGCGGGCTTCGTTTCCGTTGTCGGCTTCGCGACTGTCTGGCATGGGGAGAAGATCTGGGTCCGGATGCTGGACTTTGGCGAGAGCCGCGGAGGATTCGACGACGCGACGAAGGCTTTCGTCGTCGAATTTGTTCGTGGTAGCACGGGCGGTGCGGCCGTTGAAGACAGTGCGCACGGAGACGACATGGTTTTCATCTTCGACATTCTGGTGGATGACGTTGTTGGCAAATCTTGTGAGCGAGAATCTTCCGCCAGAGATGAGGACTTCGGTTTCGTCCGCAGAGGAGAGTTTCTTGATGCGCTCGAAGATGTCGGCGGCTTGGTCCTTAGTTAGCAAGAAGGTTTCTCGACGTCTCTGTGACTCTGTGGTGAATTAACTTCCTTTATATGCGCTGCCTACTTTTATCTTTCGAAAGCGCGATGGAGCCGCGCCGTGGCCAGTACCCATCACTTGCTGCGGCTGGCCTTTGCCGCAGTTGGGCGTGCCCCAGAGAGTCCACTGGTCGCGGGAGCAAATGGCGTCGAGGGAATTCCAAAATTCTGTGGTGATTCCTGAGTACGACGGATTCTTTAACATGCGCACGCGCTTGCCATTCTTGATTTCCCAGCCGATCTCGCAGCCGAATTGAAAGTTGTAGCGCTTGTCGTCAATCGACCAGGAGCGGTTGGTCTGCATCAGCACACCGTGATCGGTGGAAGAGATGAGTTGCTCGAGCGTTAACGGTTTTTCGCCGGGGAGCAGGCTGATATTGGTCATGCGAATCATGGGCAGGCGATTCCAGCCTTCGGCACGAAGCGTGCCGCCAGAGCGAGTTTCGCCGATGGTGTGAGCGGTTTCGCGGGAGCTTAGATATCCCGTGAACAGGCCGTGGGTGATGATTGGCGTGCATTGCGCGGCTACGCCTTCGTCGTCGTAGGCGAAAGTGCCGAGGCCGGGTCCGTGCTCCTGGCGGGCGTCGGCTACCACGTTGACGAGATCGCTGCCGTAGCGGAGGGTGCGAAGTTTATCGAGCGTAAGAAACGATGTGCCGGCGAAGTTGGCTTCCATCCCGAGGACGCGATCTAGTTCTATGGGATGGCCGATGGATTCGTGAATCTGCAGGCCGAGTTGCGAGCTGTCGAGAATGATGTCAAAGATGCCTTCCGGGCACTGGTCTGCGTGGTGCAAGGCAACGGCTTCTTCGGCGATGCGACGAGCGTTTTCGACGAGCTTCAATTCTTCAATTAATTCGTAACCTTCGTTTTGCCACTGGCCGCCGTAAGAATTCGGATACGAGCGCTTTTGAATTTCGTTTCCCGCGAAGGCGTAGGCACAGTACCCGGCGCCTGCGGAATATTTGGTCTGGTGGATGCTCGAGCCTTCAGAGGAAATGAACCATTGCTCTTCGCGATTGAAGTTGAGATTCGTTTCGGCGAGGGTTACGCCTGCGACGGAGCGGAGTTCGGAATCGATTTTTAGAAGCAGGTCGATGTTCTGTTCGACCGAGATGGAGAAGGGATCGATCTTGTGAGGCGTAGTCCAGTCGGCGGTCGCGGGCTTTTCGGGTGCTAAGTGAATGTCTTCCCGTTTTACCTGTGCGGAGGCGCGGGCGATTTCGACTGCACGGGCTGCGGTGGATTCGACTCCGTTGCGCGACAGATCTTCTGAGGCGGCGAAGCCCCAGGCGCCATCCGCGATCACGCGCACGCTGTAGCCGAGGGATTCGGAATCGGAAGCGCTGCCGACTCTGCCGTTTTTTGTGGTCAGGGCGCGGCTGCGCTGGTTGACGATGCGGGCGTCGGAGTAGGTGGCTCCTCGAAGGGATGCGACATTCAGAGCCCAGTTGGCGAGGTCGTTCATGCGGAAGTTTAAATTTACCACGGAGGCACAGAGGCACGGAGATATACAAGATTCACTGGTTACGGCGTGGCGTGCGCCATATCGAGCGCCTTTCTCACCGCGAGGATCTCCTTCAGGACTTCCCGCAGTTTCGTCGATTCCAGAGCATTTGCCCCGTCGGATTTTGCGGCTTTCGGATTGTCGTGGACTTCAAGGAAAACTCCGTCCACTCCCGCAGCGACAGCCGCACGCGCCAGCAGGGGAATGAATTCGGGTTGGCCGCCGCTTACGGTTGGGCCTCCGTCGTTCGTCTGGGCGGAAGGTAGTTGCACGGAGTGCGTGGCATCGAAAACGACCGGGGCGAATTTGCGCATGATGGCCAGCGAGCGCATGTCCACGACGAGATTGTTATAGCCGAAGCTGCTGCCGCGCTCGGTTAAGAACACCTGCGAGTTCCCTGCCTCGCGGCATTTTTCCACGGCGTGGCGCATATCCCAGGGGGAGACGAATTGGCCTTTTTTGATATTTACGGCGCGACCGCTTAGCGCGGCGGCTACTACTAGATCGGTTTGGCGGCAGAGGAAGGCGGGGATTTGGAGAATGTCGACTACTTCGGCGACTTTGGGAATGTCGGCTACTTCGTGCACGTCAGTCAGCACCGGAAGCTGGAGTTCGTCTTTTATTTTTTTCAGAATGCGCAGGCCTTCTTTCAATCCGGGCCCGCGGAAGCTGCGGATGGACGTGCGATTGGCTTTGTCGTAGCTGGCTTTGAAAATGAACGGGAAGTTTAGCGAACGAGCTACGCCCTTGATGATCTCGGCTATGCGAATGGCGTGTTCTTCGCTCTCGATGACGCAGGGGCCGGCGATTACGAAAAGATCGCCAGAGCCGATGCGGATATCGCCGATTTGGAAGGATGTAAGCAAAGCGCGTTTCGACGAGAACCTTTTCACCACGGAGACACAGGGGCACGGAGAAAGTTCCTAAAAATTGTTTTCTCCGTGTCTCTGTGCCTCAGTGGTGAATTTCATGCTGTTGAGCTATGCGCGTCCGACCTTCTCCGGGCGATGAAACATCTCTACCTCGGCGATTTCTTTTGTCGCGCGGCGTTTTGTGCCGTGTTCGTAGGCGGCTTTGACGAATGTGCTAAATAAAGGATGCGGCTCCAGCGGCTTGGATTTGAATTCGGGATGGAACTGGCAGCCGATGAAGTGGGGATGATCGGGCAGTTCGATCATTTCTACATAAGTTCCGTCGGGGGTTGAACCGGAGATTCGCAGACCCCCGGCCACCAGCGGCTCTTCGTATTCGCGATTGAATTCGTAGCGATGGCGATGGCGCTCGCTGATTTCGAGTTTGCCGTAGATTCTGTGGGCAAGCGTGCCGGGCTCGATTTTGCAGGTCCAGGCGCCGAGGCGCATGGTGCCGCCCAGTTCCTCTACACCGCGCAGTTCGCGCAATTTGTAGATCACGCGATGCGGCGTGGCCTGGTCGAATTCGCTCGAGTTGGCTTCAGCTAAGCCAACTACATTGCGGGCAAATTCTACGCAGGCGGTTTGCATGCCCAGGCAGATGCCGAAGTAGGGAACTTTATTTTCGCGGGCATATCGAATCGCGACCAGCATGCCCTCAATGCCGCGCTTGCCGAAGCCTCCGGGAACGAGAATGCCGTCGTAATCTTCGAGTTGGCCGGCGACGCTGGCTGGATCGGCATTTTCGAGACCCTCGGCTTCGATCCAGTTCAATTGCAGTTTCAAATTGTGGGCGAGCGCTCCGTGTACCAGCGCTTCTTTTAGCGATTTATAGGAGTCTTCGTATTCAACGTACTTGCCGACGATTCCAATCGTGACCGTGTCCTTCGGATTGTAGACGCGATGCACTATGTCCTGCCACTTGGAGAGATCTCCGTCTTTGGGCTCAAGGTGCAAGTACTCAAGAACCAGTTTGTCCACGTTTTCGTTGGCAAAGACGAGAGGCACTTCATAGACGGAAGCCACGTCCTTGGCCGTGATTACCGCTTCTTCCTTTACGTTGCAGAACAAGGCAATTTTGGATTTGATTTCTTTGGCGAGGAAACGGTCGGTGCGGCAGAGGAGAATGTCGGGCTGGATTCCGATGCTGAGAAGTTCTTTTACCGAGTGCTGCGTGGGCTTGGTTTTCAATTCCTGGGCGGCGGCGATGAAAGGCACGAGCGTTACGTGAACGAAGAGCGTGTCTTCTCGGCCGAGTTCCTGGCGCATCTGGCGGATGGCTTCCATGAAGGGCAGCGACTCGATGTCGCCAACGGTGCCGCCGATTTCGACGATGGCTACGTCGACATCCTGCGCGACCTTTTTCATGGCGGCTTTGATTTCGTTGGTGACGTGAGGAATCACCTGGACGGTTTTGCCGAGATAATCGCCGCGCCGTTCCTTGGCGATGATCTGTTCGTAGAGACGGCCAGTAGTCCAGTTATTGTCGCGGGAGAGTCTGGCGTGGGTGAAGCGCTCGTAGTGGCCCAGGTCGAGATCGGTTTCCGCGCCGTCGTCAGTAACGAACACTTCGCCATGCTGAAACGGCGACATCGTGCCGGGATCGACATTTAAATAAGGATCGAACTTCATGATGTTGACTTTCAATCCGCGGCTTTCGAGCAGGCAGCCAATGGAAGCCGCGGCCAGTCCCTTGCCTAGAGAAGACACAACTCCGCCCGTTACAAAGATGTACTTCGCTGGCATCTCTTCCTCGCTTTAAATTGTGTTGGAAAGTTTGTGCAGGTGGGGTGCACGATCAATTATGGCAGAAGAGACTGTGGAAAGAAATGAAAGAATGCGCGGAGACCACGAAAAAATGCATTTCACCACCAAGGCCGCGGAGGAATAGGAAGGAAAAACGTGAACCTGCGCTCGTTGACTATCGCAAAGATGTGGGCGAGAATGAATACGGTTTACACCATCTGAAGGAAGTGTCTGTCGCAGTGGGCCTGTGGCGCAGCTGGGAGCGCGCTTCCATGGCATGGAAGAGGTCGTCGGTTCGATCCCGACCAGGTCCACCAAATCTCTCAACAACTTAGACGCGGCGGGTAGCTTTAGCGACGGCGTTTGTGTCGTGGTTTGTGTCGTAACCCGCCGTTCTCGTGCTCACAGCGAGGCTTTCCATCGCGTTGCGCTTGGCTTCCATGCGCACGTGGCTGTACCGCTCCAGCATTCGGCGGCTCACATGACCGGCAATTGCCATGATCGTTGAATCTGACGTGCCATTCTCCGCGAGTTGAGTAATCGCGCAGTGCCGTAGATCGTGGAACCGGAACCCCGGCAGACCCGCCTTCTTCGTCAGCGTCCTCCAGGCTGCCCGCCAGCTTTTTACGTGCCGCTTCGGGTCAAACCCGGTGACGTTATAGCCCACCACTCGCTTGCCGCTGAATGTGAACTTCGGAACAAAGGCGGCAAAGATATAGTGCAACGGCTCAACCGCACCAAAACCCTCCGCTCTCCGCCGTAATCTCACAAGAGCCGAAGTTGCTACGTCCGTGAGAGGAACCACCCTTTCACCCGCAGCCGTCTTTGACTTGCGAATCGTCAGAGTACGAGCGAACAGGTCTACGTCGCACCATTGCAGCCCTTTCAACTCGCAACCTCGTGCAGTGGTATTCAGGCAAAGGATCGCAGCAAGGTAAGCCGTTTCCCATTCGGGCCGCATTTCAGCCGTCCTCAGAAGCCGTTGCTTTTCTTCCTCAGTGAGTGCCCGCCCAATGGTACTTGGCTCTTTGAGGGGGCGCACATCGTCGGCAACGCGGGCCCAAAGCCTCGCTCGCTTCAGGATGCGACGCAAGATACCAAGCTCGGCATTCAACGTCGCGGGGCCGACTTTCTGCTCCGCTCTCCAAGTTCGGTATTCCGTTATTCGCTTCGCCGTGATTGCCTTTAGCGGCTCTTGTTTGAAGTAGACCCTGAGCTGCACAAGGAGTTGCTTCTCCTTCGCTTGGCTGGCGACCGCAAGCTCCAGCTTGCGAGAAGTCACGTAATCGTCGGCGGCCTGCCCAAAAAGTTGCCGGGCGAGAGTGCCGGAGTTGTGAGTCAGCTTTCCTTCAGAAGCTTGGGCGATGAGTTGTTTTTCTTTGGCCTGGGCTTCACGCCAATCGCTGGTTTCGAGCGACTGGCGAAAGCGCTGGCCATCGACGAAGAAATGTGTGTGCCATGTCTTACCGCGTTTCGTGAGTGCCATCGTTGTCTCCCTTCCTTTTGCGATTTACCTTCTGCTTGCGAAGATCCTTTCGACGCCAATCCCTGTTTGCAGCCCGATGAGCGCATTCTGGGCAGCAGAATTTTTTCTTGTGTGCGGTCTGCGGGCGAAAAATGGTCGGGCATTCTTGGCAAAGAACAGGCGGGCGCTGGTTCCATTCGTCATAGAAGAGCATCCACCGTAGGCCGTCCCAAAGACTGTTTAATTCGAAGCTCGGCTCTATGTCGAAAACTCTTCCTCGTGGTTGGACTCGAAACCCCCAGCGATTCGGAGAGCGAAACCAACCTTCGACACAGGAAGCCAGAGCCTTCCGGACGTCGGCCGCGGTCGCGCGCCGCGCCCATTCAGCCGGGTCACCAGTCGTCACGGAGCCACATAGTGGCGATATCACGCTAAGGGAGATATCTAGTTTGAAGTCTTCTTGCCAGGGACCCGGAGACAAATTGTTTGTCAGCGCTGCGAAAAACTCGGCGAGTGCCGCTCGCGGGTCTTGAGGTTTCTTGCATGCATCCATTATTCGGATCAGCGCTCGCAGAAACCTGCTTCCCGCTTGATAGTCGCGCAAGGACACAACGCCAAAGCCGTGCGCAGCGTTTACTTCCGTTAGATGAAGTGGTCCAAATCCCAGTAGAAACGCCCGAAAATCAGCATCATCGTTACAATTGGCGAATCTTACGTGCGGCTCATCGGCATAGGCCTTTACGAGGTCATAGGCGCGGCCCTTCGCTAGTTTGTAACCAATGCGACCATTCTCAATTTCAACCTCACTGCATCGTGGCCACATATCTGCGGTAATTCCGTGGACGTGTTTTCGTAGTTGCATACCTACGCGACTCTATGCCACTCTGTGCGTGCAAGTCAAAGGAAATCGAGAGGTACGAAATGGCCATTACGTACACGCTGCAAAAAGCTGCCGAGGAAAGCGGACTTTCTATTCGCACACTTCAATACGCTATCGGACGCGGCGAACTTGAATCCCTACAAGTGGGACGCCGCCGATTGATACCGGTGCGTTCGTTGGAAAGCTTTCTATTGGGCAAGAGACGCTCAGCAACGAGACACGTGAAGCGAGGTGAGTGATGCCGGACAATCTTCCGCAATTGCTCCCCTTGCTGGCCGTTGCCAAGTTGCTGTGTGTCAGCCAGCACACCGTTAGAAGCTGGGTCCGGAAAGGTCGCCTGCGACCTGTCCGTCTGTGCCGACGCTTGCTTTTCGATCCTGCGGACGTTTTTAGGCTCGTGGCAGACGCAAAAGCAGCGCCAAGCGGGCCAGGGGAAAGGTGCGTTGATCGTGAGCAGCGAAAACGGAAAGTCGGGTGAGCCCCACGCGCCAGACCCGGCGTTGACAGACCAGACGCAACTGGGAATAGCCCCTGGCGGAGCCGAACTCGAGATTCAGCACATTGTCGATGCAGACATTGCCAAATGGCGCGCTGCCAGGCAACAGACTAATCCACACTGCCACATCACCGTCGCTGTCGAGTCCGACATGCGCCGCTGCGCAACGGAATTGGAGCGCTCCAGGCGCGGGCTCCCGCTGACGAATGCAGGGAGCGAAGCGGCAAAGCCATCGTTCCGCGTGCTTTCGCTGCCGGAATTCGAATCTCAGTGCAGTACAAAACCAGAGTCGTTTGTTGTTGAGGGCCTGTTTCCCGAATCGTCGGTGAACATTGCTGCTGGCGATTCGGGTCTTGGCAAGAGTCCGTGGGCATATCAGATGGCTTTGTGTGTCGCCTCGGGGATTCCGTTCTTGGGACACCAAGTGAAACAAGGGCCCGTTTTGTATGTAGATCTGGAAAATGGTCAAAGCGGGATTCTTGGCCTCGTACGATCGTTACTTCGGCACTTAAGGATTGCGAAGATCCCTGAAAATTTTTACCTACTCCTCGAACGCGACGAGATATTCCGGTTGGAGCAAATCATTGCTGCATTTAACCCTGTTCTCGTGATTGTGGACTCGCTACGGGCATTCCGTCCCGACGCGGAACAGAAGAACGAGAATGCGGCCAGTTTGATGAATTACCTCCGGGGCCTCGCCAAGGCAAACAAGGTAACCTTCTTGATCATTCATCACATCAAGAAGCCGAGCGACAACGTGATACAGGGCGCGCTTGAGGATACGCCGACGATGACATGGCTCCTTCAGGCCTGCGGAGCACGAGCTTTAATCAATCAAACGGATGTTAGGATCGCTTTCGATGCAGCACCCGGTCTGCGCGTCATTGATCAAGGCCGGCGCGATGCCAAGAACGTGACCGACGACATCAGTTTAATTTTAAAAGGCTTTGCTCGACTTAGCGGAGAGTTCGGGCCGATGTTCCTGAAAAGAGAATTTGACGAGGAAGGCGTCGCCGCGTTGGGCTACCGGCCACTGATCGGGCTCGAACTACTTTCTAATCCTGAACAGGAAGCAGCTTTTCGGAAACTGCCGAAAGAGTTCTCGTTCACTCAGGCAAGACAGGCTTACGGGCGTCGGGATCAGGCTACGAGCGGCTGGCTCCAGAAACTTCAGCGTATCGGAGTTCTCAAGCACGTCAAAGGTGGACCTTACACGAAAACATCGGAGTGAGCGGAGGACAGCAGATAAACTCCGTTTTCGCACGCACTTATCACTCCGTTTCCCCGCAGGAGCAGGGCGGAGTGACCGGAGGGACGCTCCACTCCGGCGGACTCCGCCACACTCCGACAGTGGGACAGAGCGGAAGCCCATAGTTAATACGTGACTTACCGTAAAACTCCGCTTACTCCGCCCGAATGCCACGAATCGCAGGAGTTGCTGCACGGGCTGCACGTTTGATACCTAGCCCGTGAAAATGAAACTGCGACAACTCACCGGACAACTGACAAGATCGTCTCCATCCCACTCCCTCGCCGACCAGGACGCGGGCGACGCCGAGGATGCCGACATCCGCTGACTCGCCAGCGCGTACAGTGGATGAACGTCGTACGTTGCTAGGTTCGGGTGGGCACGGTGTCGATGAACACCACGGACGCGACTTCCGAGTCCTAACGCCGTAGTCGCCGGGTGACGAGTTAGTGAAGTTTTGTCACTCATCCGGCCCGCAGTCGCACCGTACGCGCTCCCATCCCACTCCTCTCTCGTTACTCCTCCCCACCCAGCGTCCGCGACCGTGACCGAGTGCGACGGAGGGATACCGAGTGATAGCGGTTGCGCATGCGCACGGCGACACCGAGACGGCAGAAAGTGACACTTTGGACGTGACAACGCGCGGCCCGAAGCGACTCGCGGCAAATAAATTTCGCCAGCGTTCTGTCACTCGGTTTATGCTGGCGGAATGAACAACGCGGACGCGACGAAGGAAGGATCGAAGCCGTTGACGGGACGCCAAGCGCTATTGGCTTACGTCGCAGAGAGACTCCGCGAGAACCCAAGCTGGGACCACCGGACGGACCCTGCGTACAACGGTCCGCATCCGACTATTCTGCAATTGATGAGCGACGCGGATTTTGACCGCGTGGCTCGCAAGGAAGAAGAACGCCGCTTGCAGAATCACTCGCGTCCCGTCGAGCCTCAAGTAGTGGTACTGGAAGTGCCAACTCGCCGACCGCGGCCGCCGGTGCGTGCGGCTTTGCCATTTGGCCAGAGGCTACGGGAATTGCGATGCGCCTTGGGATGGACGCAGAGCGATGTTGCCCTCGCGATCGGCGTCAGTATGCGCACGGTTATCCGGTATGAGAAGGGCCAGTCCGGCCCGATCCAAATTGCGCCATTGCGGACGCTGCGACGGCTGGAATCAGACTACGCGAATGAACTTAACACGGTCGTTTACTTCAATGAACAGCACGAGGCTCGATAATGAGGAAAGATCATCGAGGTAGTGACTGCCCGATGTGAGAGTCCCCAACTACCGACTGCTCTGGTTAAACGGCGGACTAACGATATTCGGTCGATCAGGTCGCAGATCGTAACACGGGAAAACATCCTCTGATCGGTTATCGTCCTTCCTCAAGACCGGAGTGTTCAAGTCTTTGCGCACTCTGAACTTGTTCTCGCGCCACTGCAACCAATCCTGTTCCGTCCCATGAAACAGCATTGCGGGAGGCAACGATTTCTGGAGAGTTTCGGGAGAAATCTTATCGGCACGAGCGAGGAAGAAATCGGCACCTGTGAGATCTGATCCGCTGAAGTCAGCTTCGGCAATGTTTGCACATCGAAGATTAACCCCCGCAAGGCGCGCATTTTGAAGCAATGCTCCCTGCAAATCGGCACCATAGAGCCAAGTTCCTTCCAGGTTCGTGTTCGTAAGGTTAACGTCGCGAAGATATTCCCAATTCTTTCGGACGGCCTCTTTTGTTGCGTCCAATGGGCTGGCATCTTGGTCGCCATAGCACCGCTGTACAGGCAACGAGGCAAACTTCGTTTTGGTCTGCAAGTTTTGGAAAACTACGACGCCAATCGTGCCACTTTTGTGACCGTACAGAAAGTGGGCGAGGTGTGCGGCTCGCTCGGCTCCACTGTGCCCCACGAAACTGTCTGGCTCCGTAATGGCATTGCCGATTACCTCCGCAGCGATGCATCGGACTTGAACATCAGGACTCGAACCCAAAACGCTCGCAAGAGTCGCAGCCATTAAATCCTGCGTGGCCTGATCTTCCTCTGTCCAGAGCGCATTAACCTGCCACATTCCCGCGATCTGGCGGGTTGCGCTGGAGTTTGCGTCTGTTGTGTCTCTTAGCGCAGATGAAACAAACTCCCGCTGTTTCTGCACATCCTGTCGCTTCATCTCCTGTTGGCTTGACTGCCAAGTCGCGTATCCCAGAACGACCGTAAAGAGTGAAGCCACGATAGGCCAAAATACACTCGAAAAACGAGCCCACAGGCCGGTGTCCTGCTTCAACTTCTTTATCTCTAGTCGCTGCTTCTCGTCTGAATCAGGCATGGCTCTCCGTGGATTGATCCGAATTCGCTCTTTGCAGTTGTGAGAACAAGCCGTGACGCTGAACTGGAGGACCTTTGCCTTCCACACTTCGTTCACGAGTTACCGGAGATGGTCCAGCGACCTCCAACTGAAGGGCCCTTAGTGGATTTGTCTGTCAATAGATCTGAAGCGCGATCTCGAACGCTGTTCCAGCGCCTTTAGTGCCACCTGCCGTCGTAGTGCCATACAAGTTGCCAGCCGCATCGAAGATCAGACCTCCATTCGGCTGGGCTCCGTTCTTACTGTCGAAGCTGAACAGCGCGGTTTCGCTCCACACTCCTGCGGAATTACTGAGTTTGAAGATCTGGCCGCAGTCGGTATTACAACCGACTGATCCCGATAGTGCGCCGTAGAGGTTGCCCGCGGCATCGAAGACCAGGCTACCTTCGGCTGCTGGACCGTCATTTGGGTTGCTGAAGGTATATAGCACTGACTCAGTCCAGCCTCCGCCCAATGCGGGCGAAAGCTCAAAGACCGTGCTGCTCTCGTGCGTACCACCCAGTTGCGTCGTGCCGTATAAGTTGCCGACTGCATCAAATACCAGGCCGGAATTCGGCTGGATGCCACCTCCACCTGCGGAAAAGCTGTACAGCACCGTTTCCTTCCAGCTCCCATCGGCCTGGGGCGACAACTCGAAGACTGTCCCAAAGCCATCGCTGCCGCCACCAACGGTTGTACCGTATAAGTTGCCGGCTGCATCAAAGATCAGGTCACCGTTCGGTTCAACTCCATCTTTATCCACATGGTTGTCCCTGAAGTTATGGAGCACAGTCTTCGTCCAACCCCCGCCCGCTGTCGGGCTCAACTCAAATACTGTCCCGACGGTAGAAGAGTAACTGCCGCCTCCTACATAGGTTGTGCCGTAGAGGTTGCCCCCGGCATCGAAGACCAGACCGCCTCGGGGATTCGCTCCATTGGTGTGATCAAAGTTATATAGCACGGTTTCCGTCCAGCCTCCGCCAGCTACGGGCGACAACTCGAAGACAGTGCCGCACCCGCCCACGCGAACAGAACATCCGGTCCCGGTTCCGCTGCCTCCCGCTATCGTCGTCCCATAGAGATTGCCTGAAGTATCGAAGATCAAAGTACCGCTTGGATCGACCCCGTCGCTATAGCTGAAGTCATGCAGAATCGCCTCTGTCCAGAATCCGTTGTCAGAAGGCGTCAATTCGAAGACCGCCCCGAAACCAGCGTTGTGGCTGCGTAAGGTCTCGCCGTAGAGGTTGCCCGCGGCATCGAAAATTAAGCCACCAGAGGGACCGATCCCGTCCTGTTTGTTCGTGTTGAAGTTGTGCAAGACTTTTTCTTTCGCGTTCTGGGCGAACGCGAAGGGGGTTGCACCAACGATCAGCCCAAAGGCAGCCACTCCAATGGAAAGTCTCCAGCTTCGCATCGCGATCCTCCCGCGCGCATCGTCTAGGGGAACGAAATTGATGGGTAACCTCAGAAAACGGCCTATTTTACACCTCCCTGTAGGTCCGCCCTGTTAATTTTTCGACGAGAGACGGAGACCGAGGGGCGTGCGAAGTCTCATCGGTCCTACTTTCCTCGGCATCATGGCTACCGAGAGGAATTCAACACAAAGCCGATTCGCGGATGCGAGAATATCACCCTAGGGACCGAGATCCACGTCGGCGATTTTTCCGTCGGTGCAAACTTGCCAAAACTTCACCATCCAGTCTCCCGCGAACGCTCCAATGCGATTTGGGTAATCCTCCAACAGTCTTGTGCTCGCTTGAGAGGTGGTCTAAACTGCGGTCGCGCGCCATCCCCTTCCCCACGCGCATTCAGCTTTGCACTAGCAGAGGTGTCCTCGGAATGCGCTTTGTCAAATCTTCATGCGGATTGTTCTTGTTACTGCTCGCGTTGGCCTGCAGTGCTCAGCAACTGAACAAGCGACTGACAAATCAGGACGTGATCGACCTGGTCGCGGTCGGCTTGTCTGACGATGTAATCATCGACAAAATCCACGCCACAGATGGGACCGATTTTGACACGAGCGTAGCCGCCTTGAAAGCGCTCAAGGCGGCCAAGGTCTCGGATGCGGTCATTCGAACAATGATCAATCCTCACCCGGCGATTTCCGCAGTGGACAACGCGCGACTCGCTCCTCCGGCGGTCAAAGACGACGGACTTCCGGAAGAGGTTGGAGTGTATGTGGAACTGAATGGAAAGCTGAGCGAGGTCGAGCCCGAAATTGTCGGCTGGCAGACCGGCGGAGTGGTCAAGTCTAAGGTCACGTTGGGACTCGACAAGGGACATGTGAATGGAAAAATCATGAATCCCAAGAGTCCTTTGCAAATTCCCAGTCCGGTGGTGTTCGTGATCAAAGCGCCCGAGGGAACATCCGTCACTGAATACCAGCTACTGAGTCTCTACAAAAAAGGCAACCGACGCGAGTTTCGGGCGATGACTGGCGGTGTTTTTCACGCGTCGGGAGGTGCCGAGAGGAACGATTTGGTATTTCGACCTGAAAAGATTGCGAACCGTACATGGCGAATTCGACTTGAAGATTTAAGAGTCGGTGAGTACGGTTTTCTCCCGCCGGGGATATCTTCAGCGAGCATCGCGTCGAACGGGAAGATGTACACCTTCGGCGTCATGGAAGGTGGTCGCCCTGTGCCATCGCCGCCCTCGCCCAAAGATCAAAAGGGAGCATCATCAACTGGGGCAGCGGCAGCCCCGGAGGCTCAAGTTGTCCCTGAAGGATCTATCGGAGCATTTTCAGACCAAGAGCCTACTCTCCGACGCGACGGGATTCTGCTCTCTCGCGTCCTAGCGAACGGACCCGCCGACCGGGCAGGAATTAAGGCTGGAGATACGATTCTTGCGATCGAGAACCACTACCTGTTCACGGTCGAAGAGTTAGGCGACGAGATTCGGCGGTACAGGCCAGGAGCGAAGGTAGCCGTGCGTTACCGGCGCTATTCGACCATTAACGACACCATGCTGGTGATCGGAACAATGCAATGACATCCTCATGCAGAATCATCCTACATTCGACCATCCGGTCCGAGCGGGGTCAGCCCGGCCCAATCCAGTGATCCAGTCAGCACAGTTGCTGGCACTGCGGCGGATGGAATCAGACCACCCAACGAACTTAGGCGCACAATTATGTCCTGCCAACGAACGAAGCAACACACAATTGCGAGGCACGGCCCGATACCATTAAGTCTCAACGCACGGGGTGCATCCGGTTATGGGCGAATTCGGACCAACGATGTTTCGACCGAATAGGAGGGTCGACTCACTGTTCAAGAGCCCTACCCACCGCAGCCAGAAAGCTGCGCGTTTCATCAGCCACAGAATCATTTTTCGGGATAAATTCGACAGACTCTGTGACTTCTTTGTAGTACCCAGGGTCTTTTCCGCTGGGACGTTCAGCTTCGACGAATATCGCGGAACCTAGTTCACTACCGCTAGCCAATTTGACCTGACTCGACCTCACCGTGATGACCACGCCATTCGGAGGAAGCTCGGAGAGTTTTCCGGTCCACAAATGGAACTTGCCAGAAAGCTGAATCTCATCTGCCAGTGACTTGCTGAACCTCACAGCGGTCGGGTCTTCATTCACACTCGCAGGAGCGCCCATCATCACCGGCACCTTCTGAGCCAAACAATTGGAGGCGAAGAGCAAGGCACAAAACACGAAGGCGCAAGAACACAACATAGTTCGCATGATGAAAATGTAAGCTAAATAAGCCTGCAAAGCGACAGCGGCCTTGATTTTGGTTTTGGGGAAGGAGGGCCAGGCTGGGCCCTTTTAATCGCCATTGCGTTTGAATATGGCGTGGACTACATACGGGTTCGGCGGCGATCCGCTAAAGTGTTGAGAGGGAATTGCGGGAAGGAACGTCACAAACTCCCAGCCCTCGACACCCCGGTCGTTCAGGCGACGCCAGATTATTTCATCACCCTTGGGGGAGTTGTCGATGCCGCCATCTTTATCAGGCTCGTATTCAGTGTTAATTGTTTCTACCCAGTAAGACGTGACGTGAGGTTTCGTGTTTTCGGCGGTTGTCTCAGCGACCTGAGTCTCGACGATGGGCTTTCGCATGATCTCGTTAGCCTGTTGCTCACTTTCGAGTGTGCCATCGCGGACGCCTTCGCGGATCAGGTCTCGCTTCGTTTTCTCCATGTATTCCCGCATCGCCGGATTCATGGTGCTTTTGAAGTTCTCTGCATACCCCACCGCTGCCCATTCCAAAGACTGCCGAATTGACGAGACTTGCCGACGCACAGCAATCAACTCCCTGAGCGCCAAACAGACGGCGATGAGCAGCAGAGCCAAAAGCAATATCATCATGGTGCCTCTCTGTTTCCAAATACGCTGCTCTCAGAAGGTTTCCGGCTTCTTTGCGCTCCCGATCCACCAATGCTCAACTTTCGAGAGGCTAAACCTCGCAGCGACAGCGCCGTCCTTGTCATAGACGAGTAAGGAACCCTGCTTTTCTTCGGCCCTTGCCGCTCCCTCTACAACCGCAATCTCGTCCGCATATTGCAACTTGACCATGACAGGCATACGTTGCCGCGCGTTCTCCCGTCCGTGAGTTGTGGAGCCAAGAGTGGCTCGCGAGTGAAAAGTAGGCCGCACTTTCCCCACAAATGCTCTGACGGCTATAGCCGCTTTATCGGCGAAAGCCTACATCCATTATTGGAGCGTGTCCAGCGATATCTGTGTACGGTTCGGCCAGAGGCTACGCACTCTCCGCAAGCGGCAGGGCTGGACACAGGTCTACATGGCCGAGCACGTTGGCATGGACCGCAGTTTCATTTCGGACTTGGAGAACGGAAAGAAGGAAATCTGTATCCGCAATCTCGAAGTGCTTGCCAGGGCGTTCGAGATCAGCGTTGCCCAGCTTATGAGCCGACTGTAGCGATACCAAGCGGTCAGGCGGAGCGAGAACCTTCTGACCTCCTCGCCCATCCTCCATCCGTCCATCCGTCAACTACGCGATGCCCTGCGTTCCATCGTTTTTGGGGGCGTGCAGCGAGATTTGTTACAACTGCAAAATACTCTAGCTGATCTCACGACTGACGGGGCAGCGTCGCGAAGTGATGCGGGTGGCGTATCCTAAATGCGGTCGCTAGGGAGCGAGGCGGGGCAAATAGATGGCTGATAACGGTGAGATCGATCCAACTGAAATCGCGGGGGAGATTGTAGAGAGGACGCTTGACTCTGAACCGGTGAGGAATCTGCTTGGGCCGCTGACGCAGAACATTGGGTTGATCCTGGGGCAAGTCAGCGACATCGCTCGCTTCTATACGGAACAGAATCTCTTGGGCGTTTTCACGAAGTGGGCAGCCCAGCGGAAAGACGAGCCCTTAAAGCCTGAGGGATTCAGGCGGGTGCTCCCACTCCTTCGGGATGCTGCCATGCAAAGTGACGATGAGCTACAGGGGCGTTGGGCATCATTGCTGGAAAAGGTCGCGACCGACACGAAGGGTGTTCTTCCGTCATTTGGGCAGACTCTCTCCCAGATCACATCGGTAGAGGCCCGTTACTTAGATCGGATCTGGGAATCTGTGACAGCTCCCAAACCTTACAATTCTGGTAAGCGACAAGGCAGAGATGAACTCAGCTACTACAACCTCCTAGACATCTACCATCCAAAATTGCGAGCACCTAGTCCTGCGGAGGTATTCGTCCACAGAGACCGCATGTCCCGTGAGCAGTTGGGAGCTTTCGAGGAAATGACGAACTTCGAACTCGTGCTCCATGATATAGAGCGGTTGCGCCTTCTCGAAAAGTTAGTGAAGTACGTGTCCGGCGATGCGAGAAGATACGAGATCGACGGCGAGGATGTCTCCATACCGTCCGAACGCAGCGGAATTATGACGAGCTATGCTCTCACCCAATACGGCGTAAACTTCATTTTGGCGGTTCGGCCCAAGCATGGTTGACGTAATCTCGCGATAGCACCGCAATGAACTGGTGCTGTTACTTCCCTTTCTTGGCAGCCAGGTACGATAGAAGCTTTTTCGATCGGTGAGCTTTCTTCGTCTGCTCACGATACAGCTCCATCATGGGCGTTCCGAGATCGGTCAGGATGATGGGATGGAGCGGATTGGTGTAGAAGCAGACCCCCTTTTCCTGTGGCGAAATTGTCTTCCCAATAGTGAGCACAAATTGTACCCCAGGAACATTGAACACATAGTTTCGCGCTCCGCGAAGAGACCCTCGATACGGCTCAAGAAGGTTGCTGAACTTCGTTTCAGGCGGAGCGATTCCGACGGTCAGCGTTATGTGTTCGGGAAACGGTGCTTTGTGCCTGAGGAATTGCCTGAGCTTGTCGCTATAAGGACCCAATTCAATTCGAGGTTCCTTCCGGTCTTTGGCCCACCCGTGAACCGATGCTTTCCAGAAGATCCCAATCGCGAAGTGCGTTATAGCCTCTACGTTGATTTGGGGGTTGCGCTTCGCCGCATAGCCTGCGCTCTCTCCTTCGACGATGTCCGGAGGTACGGCTGCCAAAATTTCGTACAGCGGAAATCCCTCGTCCCACGTCTTGAGCTTTGGCAATAGCCAATTTTCACCGTGCGTGCTGAGAGACTGATCGCATTTCGCGCAGAGGAGATAATCCTGCGTCTGCCGCGAGGTCTGCATCACGACCTCCGAACTGATCCTCACGGGATCGGAATCGCTCGCACGGCAGAGCTTGTACGCTGCTGCCGGGATGAGATGACTGCATATGAGCTCGTTGGGCTTAAGACACATTTTGCAAATGCCCTGTTGCATAGAACCTCGAACCTTGCCTGACTTCACAGAAAACTATGGCATTTAACTAACCACTCCCTCCCAAGCATGAAATCTTAGCGTTGCGCCGCGCAAACGGTAGCGACCACAACATTGCTCAATTCTCAGCGACGTAGGTGTAGTCAGGCAGCATCGCCCTTACACTCATTGACCCGAACTCGGCGTGCCGACTCAGCCTTGAACGTGCTGTCAATCTTTCGCATGAAGGCGTCCGCCCACTGAACTGACCGGGGCTATTAACCGGTCGGCCCTCGGGCTTCCGTCCGATCCGCCGAGCGTGGAATGAACCGCTCGCCGCACCTGGACACTTTATCCGCTCGCCGTCAGTGCGTATCAACTCAGCGGGTGATTGAATATCCGCACTTGGGGCACGACGTATTGAGAGCGGCAGCCACTCCCTCGCGGTTGATTTTTCGTCTTGGTGGCATCTTCAGTTCGCTCTAGACGCCATGATGGCGAGCACGCGCTTGCGGCCCTCATCCATTGGGGGCAATGCTAGCATATTCGTCTTATATTCGCCACGCCAGCACGGACGTGTGGTTACCGACTGCTAGGTCGAGCGCTCCGCTGAGCCATTGTCGACCTGAGCCAACAATTGTAAGTTTGCAGTATGGTCCGACTGATCTTCGTCGTAATCCTCGGATGCACGCTGGATCGCGACAACCGGCTTGGAGGGCGCGCCAAACCCCTCTGGTATTGGCTTACGGTGGCCGGTATGGTGCTGGTCTCCGGCTACTGATCGAATACCATGCTGCGTCGAAGTATGGGCGTCCTCGCACGACTGGGAATCAAGCCAGATCGTCCCACACCCTTGATAGAACACAAGCGTTGTCGAAGTATGCCTCGAACGAGTTGCTTCCTAGGCGAGAGTCGGTAGCGTCCGCACATTTGGAGATTATTGCAGACTGGGCCGCAGGACCCTAAGGTTGGAGTCTCCAGTTCGCCAGAGTTTCCCATTGGTAGAATGTGTTGTTAGCAGCCCCACTCCGGCTCCGGTTCCGGGAACACGAACGACAATGGAAGCAAACAAACTCCTGCAGAAGAACGCGCTTTGCGACCGCCTCATGAAAGAGGGTCTGGATGGTTGGCGAGATGAGGAGAATGTCGCTCGCGTTGGCTTGCTGACCGATCTTGCGCTAGAGATGGGACGCAGGGACGCACTAACTGGTGCTCTTGCTTGGTTTGAGGCTCTTGATAAAAAGGGTCTTTCCGGGGAACAAGCGATTCTTCTTGATTACGGCAGGGCTAACGCCATCGCGGGAGAGAGATATGGCACAGCGTGGACCTGGGAGCAGACCACCTTAGCACGGGAACTTTTTTATCTTCGCCGTGCAGTATCAAACCACAAGTTCGCACAGATGAGCGACGTTTTCAAATGTAAGTGCCTCACCAACCTTGGAAATCGACTCAATGTCGCAGGCCGGGCCATCGAGGCTCTTGAGTGCTGGCGTCGCGCCCTCGAAGTGAGACCGGACTTCGGGATGGCATTGGGCAACCGAGCCAAGACTCTTGCTGACTATGCAAGAGCCCTCGAAGACAGGGGCAATCAAGCTCTGTTTCTGTTTTTCGCTCACAAGCAAGCGACGGCCGCTCTTGCACCAACAGCGTTCTATACCGATGTTCTTGATGAACGCAATCGGGCGGCGGTTAGAGCGCTCAAAGATTGGATCGAGTCCGTAGTGGACGTGGCAGGCATTGCTACGGAGGTAGAAACAGTCTCATCCCTGCACTGGCAGGACACTTCCGCTGCCGAGGAAGAACGTGCCTACCACGATTGGTGTCTGCGTAACTGTTTGTATCTGAATCCGTTGAACGACCTAGGAGGATACGCTGTTGCTACCAGCGACTCAGCGGGACTGGCGGCTCACGTCGTGCCGGTCGATGCGCCACACGTGTTCGAGAGCTTCTACGATCAAATGAAACAAGAATACGTGTCGGCCCGATGGTTATTGTATGAGGGGCTGAACGCGAAGGTGCCGCACTTCTCGGACAAAGATGTGCTTCTTCAGGCGACTGAACCCAAGCCATGTCTCTCGTTGGCAATCGAACAGGCAAAGGCCGCCTATAAGACTTCCTATTCTCTTTTCGACAAGATCGGTTTCTTTATCAATGCTTATATGGCTTTGGGTGTTCCCGAAAGACAGGTTTCGTTCAGGACACTCTGGCGCGCCGGCAAAAATGGACCCATACGGTCAGAATTCGACGTGACTGGCAATTGGACTGGAAACTGGGCGTTCTGTGCCTTGTATTGGCTCGCCAAGGACTTCTTTGAAGATGCGAACGACGAGGTTGGCGAACCGGAGGCCCGTGCGTTGAGCGAAGTAAGAAACCATATCGAACACAAATACTTGCGAGTTACCGCAGCTGAATCTCCAATCGCGGCACCTGATGATTTAGCGTTGATGGTGTCGCGCGAGCAGTTCAAGGGCAAGGCGATCCACCTTCTCAGACTCGCGCGTTCAGCACTCATTTACTTGGCCATCGGTGTCGGATTTGAGGAACGAAGACGGGAACCTGGCCGTGCCGGAGTGCCCCTCGAAGATATTCCCTCGACGCCTTATCTGCCAGATGCGGAGAAGATGTAACTGCGCTTTAAGCAACTGTGACGCAGATTGTGATGCACCTTTTGGCAGATGACACAGTTCAGGCGTTAACCCTCAAAGCCGTGTCTGACAGCTCGGGGGTCCCTGCTACGCTGACGTGGCAGAATTCGGAGTGGCGGTATCTTGAGTCTGTAATCGTTGTAAATCTCCCTCGTCGATGAAGAAACTAGGTCCCGCATTGCTTTCGCATACATCCGGGGAGCCTTTTCGAAAGCCCTTTTGTTTCTCATCGACTTCACGGGCGACAGGCAAGCTCTTAGGAACACGTTGAGTTCGCCGATCCGAGTCAAGGTCTTCCCAAGTTTCTTGGGCCGATACCCGACACTTCGAAGCAACTCATCAGCTTCGAAGAGTATTGAATCCGTCTCCGCGATGTGTAGTTCCATTTTCAGTACATTCACCTCGGCGTCGTAGCCTTCAATTCGGGCCTTCACTGCAAGCCGACGGGTTATGGTTCGGAGTAATCCCTTCGACGCACGATGGAAAAGGAAGAATTGAAGACCCTGGGTTCGGAGCTTGCGCATCTCAATCACAAGGGGCTCCGATTCTGTCGCCTTCGCATCGTAATGCGTCAGTACCGTGGTCAGGCGTTCCATTGCCTTCCCTATGAGGTCATCGGCGAATTTGGAGAGCACACGATCATTGGGAATCAGCATTATGCCCAAAGCATACCTGACGATGGCTTCCTAAATTGTCGCTAACAGAAGGGCAATACACTCATTGAGACCTCCGGGGTTTGGTGGCGCGTTCTGGAAGCACACCTGCGGCAGACGAAGAGATGGCCCCTGAAGAAATAAAATAATAAAATTGCAACTGCCCGAACCGCCGGGAAAGGCGTCTCCGGCGACCCGCGTCCACATTTCTGGATAGCTGAGGCTGTGTGGCTTTCGAAAATATAGCGCTACAAGAATAGACAGCTCTGACCCAGCAAGGACGAGACTTTCACTTTCGTGAAGGTTTACGACCGGAAGAAGGAAACCGAACATGGATAGTTCATCCAGCATTTCACCCTATTGGGATCGCATGGCGTGATCCTTGCCGACAAGAACGCAATCCCAAGACGGTATTGGTTCATCACGGGAAATACTACGAGTCAATCACTGCGTTCGCATCTACTGGCATCCCGAATCGCCTTTCCTTTAACGAGGCTCCCGATTTGCAGCTGGAGATGACTGATCCCTACGTTATCGAAAAAATCAAGGTTGTTTTCATCAAAAGCGAATCGGTAGCTACTTTCGATGACGCCTAGCTCTTTTTGCGGTCCATCATTATCCAGCCGAGGCACATAAACAGCAGGGTGTTTGCAGCTCCCTGTTGCAAAAGACTCCCGTTAGGCACGAACCTAAATGCGAGGGCGACTAGAAACGCGAAGCGAACTAACACTCGCGACCAGTCGACGTTTGCAAACTGAGTCTTCCTTTGTTGAAGAACGAAGGCAACTACTGCCACAATTGGAGCCGCCCAGGCCGCGATCCACACATTTGTTTTAAGCCACTCGATCATAGCCCGGCATTCTACTATGCATTATCCCCCTGCACGCGTCCCACTACCGTGCCGTGTGCGACTTTTAGGTTGTAACTGTTAGGGGACACAAGGCGGTGCGCGACGTAATAGTCGCGAAGAAATAAAAAATGGAAAGCGTGCGAACCGGCGGGAGCGGACGCGCGGCAAAATTTCTGGCAGCCGAAGCTGCTTTGATCGCATCTCAACAGGAGGGCCAGTTTCCAAAATGGGCCGTCGAGGCTATGCGGTAACTATTACCCTTAGAGTAACCTTTAAGAAGTAGCACACAAGTAACTGTTGCATTCGCGGGATTTACGGTATTCTTCTCGGCAAACCTAGATTCCCCCCAACAGGTTTCTGTGGAGAAGGCTTGTGAACGAAATGGATGGTCTCCGTCTGGAGGAATTGCACTATCTGTTCGTCGAGAAACAGGATCGGACGGTTGCTCACTGTCTTGAGCTTGATCTCGTTGCCGTTGCACGCGGCACGGCTACCGCCGAACAGCGGCTCAACGCTGTTGTATCTGCTCAGATCATAAATGCGTATAGCTCGGGAAATTTTGAAGCGTTATTTTTCCGTGCTCCCAATGACTTGTGGGACGCGATGAAAAATGCCGATAAGCTCCCCAATAAGTTTCTTAAGCTAAAAACGGCCCCGCCGATGGTTCTCCCAGTCGAGCAACGGAAACTGTCACTCAAGCTTCCGGTTCATCGGGCCATTGCGCCGGCAGCCGCGGCATAGGCCGAAAATCCCGCTAAAAGACGTGTTGGGAGAACTACGTCTTACGATTCTGGAAAAACAGCGGGTTGATGATGATGACGGTAAGGCTTGGCTTTTCTTGATCGGTAAGAAGAGTCCTCAAGTTGAATCCATTGAAAAGATACTTTCGTTTAAGAGGGGAGCCTCGCGCCCTCCTTCGGAGGCCAAGTGTATTCCAATCTTCGGCGATGACGAAAACGATCCTTACATCTACGAGGAAGATGCAGAGGCAATACGCCGACGCTTCCCAGAGAAGGGTTCGGGCGGGGGGCTTATCAGTCTAGGTTTGCCGAGGTGATAAATTTCCGAAAAAAAATAATAAAAATTGCAGCGCGGTCGAACTGGTCGAATGGGGTCTCCGGCAAGCCGCGCCGCCGTTTACGGACAACTCAGGACCGCCCCTCTGCTACCAATCGCGGTCGCAACCGCCTCGGCTACCGCAGCACGGAATTTTGTGTCGTGACTTGCGTCGTAACCCTTCCATCCCTGTCGGTTTCGCGTGCTGTCGGACGCTCTCACTCGGGCACAAGTAAGGGCAGCGAACATGCATCAGACCCGCATGAACACTGCCCCATTGCTCTCACTCCCGTTCTGTTCCTGTCGCTCGGCTACAGTCGAAGATGAGAAATGGCATGGAAGAGGTCGTCGGTTCGATCCCGACCAGGTCCACCAAATCTCTCAACAACTTAGACGGGGCGGGTGCCTTTAGCAACGGCGCCTCGATCTGGTTGCTGTTGTTTGGCTTCGCGATTGGCATAGCCGGCGCTAATTATTTAGCTCCAAGCGCCAGCATGCCCAGAGATCCGGCACGGGAATCTGCGTTATCGCTTGCTGTGGAGGCGGTGACTTTCGGCGCACCGGATTTGCCCTCGGCTGAGCAACTGCCGGCGGCGATGGCGGTGTCGGGAGTGGATTCATAGCCCCAGCCCAGGTAGTGAATGGTGCTGGCTTTACCACGGCCGGCCTTTTGCAGCGTGATTTGCAGCCGCGCCCAGCCGAAGTGCACATTGCCGTTCTGCGAGAACTGGAAGCCTACGAGGTTCGTCACCCGCAGTTTCAGATTTCCGAAATGATTGTTGAGAGTGCCATGACGACGGTTTCCTGGTGAGCCGATGCCATAGGTAAACAGCAGGCCATACGACGCACCCTTGCCGAAGTCTCCACCGGGGCCAATGGAGGCTCCGGAGGCCACGGCCGCGGGGAAATTGCTCTTGCCCAGCAGCACGTTCGCGCGTTTGGAGTTGGGAGTGAAGAAGCCGCGATTCCAGACAGAGAGTGCGCCGTAGCCCGAGGTGACGGTGTTAAAGGTGGTCTGGGCAATCTGAAAGGGGGGAAACTTTTCGCCCGCGGGGTTGAAGGGGATGGTGTTGGTGGCGGAAATTGAAATGGAAAGAGTCTTGCAGACTGGCGCGGCCTCAGCTTGGGGAGCGCAGGCGAGGGCGGCGACTCCGGCGGCGCCCGCCGCCAGGGCGTAGGTGTTGATCTGGCGGAGCAGCGTGTCTGAAACCACGGCCGGCTTGGAGGTCCGGAGGGATTTTTTATTGCCCTGACGATTGCCGATCAGATTGGAATTCATTTTCTATCCTTCCCTAGGACTGGTTTCAGGTCGACTCCCTCGCAGTTTGAGGGATTGCCGACATCATCATTCATCATCGTCAGTATCATGGCAGGCCGAAAACGAAGGCCGTTCCCTCGAAATGAAAAGCCGGCGCTCCGAGGACGAGCGTACTCCCGCTCATCGCGATCGCGGCGCCTAACCGGCTGTAGTGCCGTGCGTCAGACGCGGTGAGCACGGTGGTGCTCGACATATTCTTCCATCCGCCCTTGGGCTCGGAGAATATGTACGCGCCGCCTTCTTCGACGTTCGGTCCCACAGTCCTCCCATTGTCTCCGACCACGGCGATGCTTCCGTTGATCAACACGGGGCTTCCGAAATCCGGGTCTCCATCGCCCGCAGTGAGCGTGGCGGTTTGGGTCATGTTTGTCCATCCGGTGACGGGCTCGACGAAGAGATACGCGCTGCCTACGACAGTCCCGGCAAGAATAGTGTTGCCGCTAAGGGAGACGGTTTCAAAAAAAGTCTTTCCGCCTCCGGGAGTGCTTAGCTTTGCGGTTTGGGTCATATCCGACCATCCGGCGGAGGGTTCCACGAAAACGTAGGCCCCGCCGACGGCGCCGCAAGCGATGGTGTTGCCGCTGAGGGAAACGGTTTCGGGGAAGCCTGAGTCGGAGGGCTGTCCGGATAGCGTCAGCTTCGCGGTTTCCGTCATATCGCTCCATCCGCCCGCGGGTTCCACATAGACGTAGGCCGCCCCGGTAGCCGAGTCTGCGCCGGTGGATCCGACGACGATTGTATTGCCGTCGAGAGCCACGGAGCCGCCAAAGCTGTCGCCGGTCATGCTTTCGGTGGAGGATAAAGTCGCGGTTGGATTCATATCCTTCCATCCGCCCGCGGGTTTCTCGAATACATACGCTGCGCCTGGACCGTAGAAGAAGTCCCCGACGCCGACCACAATCGTGTCCCCCTGGATGGCAACCGAGCTTGGGCCGCCAGACAACGGCACGTTGAGCGAGGCCACGGAGCGCAGGTTGCTCCAGCCGTTAGCCGGCTTGGTGAAGACGTAAGCCGCGCCGTTATCCTTGGTTAAAGTGGGCCATGCTCCAACCACGATAGTGTCACCATCAATCGCCACCGAGTACGCGACGGTGAAATAGTTGTTGGCGACATTCGGCACCAATTGCCCGAGTTGGGACCAGGCTCCGGGAGAGACGGTGACTGGCGGGACGCTGTTCCTCGTTGGTGATGAGTGGCTGGCGCGGATTGATCGGCGAAGCGGGCCGCTCTGCGCCAGGAGAATAGCTGGAATGAATGTTGCCAGTAACAACATCGGAACGGATTTGGAAAGAATTCTGAACGCGCTGGACACCAAGAACCTCCTGCTGGGGACCGCTACTTCCAGCTTGGACAATCGAACCGAAGGGGGGACGCCGATTCTTTCCGGACGGGCAAAGGCATTGCCGAACCGGAGTGCCATTATGCTACCGAGTCAGGCGAAGGTCAATGGTTTCGGCCGTTAGGAGCAGGCTGTGAGCCTGCCTTTGGGCGGGCGTGCTTCGTGATCAACGGCCCAGGCTCCGCCGTCGATTTTGTGTCGTAACCCTCGCATCCCTGTCCGTTGCACAGAATTTAGTGTCCTCTTATTACTGACCTGCGTCGGTTCTCGGATGGATTGCCACCAGGACCTTGCCTATCCGCGCCCGTCGCTCAATCCGAGATTTTCTGCCTAATGCAAACCTTCCCGCCAGACGATAGAGGACTACAGGGGAAAACCGCATAATCGGCAAGCCGCGGACCCGCTGACGCAAAAATGCCGGGCTTCAAACGAACAAACAGGCAGTCAACAGGCGCTTCTTGTGGGCAGGGATCGCTCGCAATCCAGGAAGGACAACGGCGATGAACGACTCTGACGTGGTTAAAGATTTTCTGGTGGAAAGTTACGAGAATCTGGACCGTCTGGACCGTGACTTAGTCGGGCTGGAAAAGAATCCGAAAGATAAGGAAGCGCTGGCGGGCGTGTTTCGCACCATCCATACCATTAAGGGCACGTGCGGATTCCTCGGCTTCAATAAGCTGGAAAAAGTTGCGCACGTGGGGGAGAACCTGTTGACGCGCTTGCGGGACGGCCAGCTCACCCTCAATCCAGAAATCACAACTGCGCTGCTCGGCATGGTGGACGCTGTTCGCCAGATGTTGAAGGAAATCGACTCCACCGGCCAGGACGGAGATGCAGATTATCCCGAGTTACGCGAGACGCTGACCCGACTGCAAACATCCAGCGCCGGCGCCGCGGCAGTGCAGCCGGCGGTTGCGGGCGTGGAGAGGCCGGTTGCCGAGGCGCAAGTTCCGGCGGTCGCAATAGAGCCGGTTCCAACCCTGGCGGCAATCCCTCCCGCAGCCCAAATTGCGCCGCCAGCCGCGCCGCGCGGCAAGAGCGAAGGTTCGCCGCGCAAGCCTACGCGCGGAAAAATAGGCGGCCTGTTGGTGGAGCGGGGAGTGGTGCAGCCGGCCGACATTGCGCGAGCGCTGGAAGAACAAGACCGCGGAGACCACCGGCGGCTGGGGGAAATCCTGGTCGCGTTGGGCTTGGCCAGGATGGAAGACGTTCTGGCCGCCCAGCACATTCTGGATGCCAAGCCGCGCGACGCTGCTCCGGAAACCATTCGGGTCGGGGTCAATCTGCTGGATAAGTTGATGACCCTGGTCGGTGAGCTGGTGCTGGCGCGCAATCAGCTTCTGCAATTCGCCAACACCATCGAAAGCCCGGGCTTGCATGCCGTCTCCCAGCGCATGGACCTTATCGCCACCGAACTGCAGGAAGAGGTGATGAAGACGCGCATGCAACCCATCGGAAACATCTGGGGGCAGTTTCCGCGGACGGTGCGAGACGTCGCGCTCGGCTGTCACAAGGAAGTTGCCATTGAAATGGAAGGCAAGGAGACCGAACTCGACAAGACCATCATCGAGGCCATCAAAGATCCGCTGACGCACTTGGTGCGCAACTCCGTCGACCACGGCATCGAGCTTCCTGAAGATCGCGTGAAAGCGGGAAAAGAGCCAGCCGGGCGGCTAATTCTGCGCGCCTTTCACGAGGGTGGCCAGGTCAATATCGAAATCAGCGATGACGGCGCCGGATTGGACCGCGAACGCATCCGGCAAAAGGCGATCGAACGGGGACTGATCACGGGCGAACAGGCGGCTCGCATGTCGGAACGCGAGATTTTCAATCTGATTTTCCTGCCCGGGTTTTCCACCGCCGAGAAAGTGACCAACGTCTCCGGCCGGGGGGTAGGCATGGACGTGGTGAAAACGAACGTGGAAAAGATTGGCGGCACAGTCGACCTTCAGTCCGCGCTGGGCCGCGGCACCACCGTCCGGGTCAAGATTCCGCTGACCCTGGCCATCATTCCCGCGCTCGTCGTCACCTGCGGAGGGGAGCGTTACGCCATACCGCAAGTCAGCCTGCTCGAACTGGTGCGCCTGGAGGCGGACCACGCCCGTACGGCCATTGAAATGGTACATGGCGCTCCGGTGTACCGGCTCCGCGGACGTCTGCTGCCGCTGGTTTACCTGGCGCGCGAACTGAAACTTGCGGCGCGGGAAGATGCCGGGAATACCGAAGAAGCCGCGGTCAACATCGTGGTGCTGCAAGCCGACGAGCGGCAGTTCGGGCTGGTCGTCGATCAGATCAACGACACCGAGGAAATCGTAGTCAAGCCGCTGCGAAAACAGCTCAAGACGGTCAAAACTTTTGCCGGATCGAGCATCATGGGGGACGGCAGAGTGGCGCTTATTTTGGATGTGCTCGGGCTGGCCCAGCGGGCCAATGTGGTCGGGGAAACCCGGGAGCGCGCCCGGGTTGAAAAAAACAAGGAAGCGGCCGCAGGCACAGAACGGCAAACCTTTCTGCTCTTCGCCGGCCTCGGCGATTCCCGCATGGCGATTCCGCTGAGCACTCTGGCGCGGCTGGAGGAGTTTCCGATATCTCAGGTCGAGATGTCGGGGAGCCAGTGGGTGACGCAATATCGCGGGCAGATTCTGACCTTGATCCGCCTCAATGTGGTGATGGAAGAACGCCGGCAGAAATTGCGCAGTTTACAGGGCGCGCCGGCCCCGGGATCGGGCCCGCTCCAAGTTCTGGTACTCAACCACGAAGGCGGCTCCTTCGGACTGGTGGTGGACAAAATTCTCGACATTGTCGAAGACCGGGCCGAAGTGAAGTCCGCAGCCACCCGCAGTTTGGTCCTTTATTCCGTGGTGATCGGGGACCGGGTCACAGAGATGCTTGACATTCCCGCCATCCTCCAGGCTGCGGGCGCGGTAGCGGCGCCGCGTACCGACGCCACCGGAGTGGTGGCCCAGGGGGCACACTAGCCATGGCCGGTCACCAGTTTTGTACGTTCTATCTGGACAAACTCTTGTTCGGAGTCGAGTTGAAGGGAGTTCAGGAAGTGATCCGCTCTCTCGACATTACACAGGTTCCTCTGGCTCCGGGGGTGGTTCGCGGCCTGATCAACCTGCGCGGCCAGATTGTGACCGCAGTGGACTTGCGGCGGAGGCTGGAGATGAGCCCTCGCGCTCAGGATGCAGGGCTCATGAATGTTGTGGTTCGCTCCGAGGATGGCGCCATAAGTCTGCTGGTGGATGAAATCGGCGATGTGGTGGAAGTCGAGGAGAGCAGCTTCGAGCGTCCGCCGGAAACTCTGCACGGCACGGTGCGGGAAGTGATTACGGGAGTGCACAAACTGAATGACCGGTTGATGCTGGTGCTGGACACCGACAAAGCCTGCCAGATGACGGAAACGGCGATCGCGGGAAAGTAGATTTCACTTTGGTCATTGCTGGCGTTTGAGATCTGCGGCGAATGACTATGGTTTTTGAGCGCGCACACTCGTCATGGAGAATCGAATGAAGCTCACATTGGGGAACAGGCTGCGACTCGGAACCATCCTTGCCTTCTGGGCGATCGGCGCAGTCCTAGCCTGCGCTCAGGGACCCTCCGTGAACAAAGGCAACGCTCTCGCCCAGTTTCTCCAATCGAAAGGAATTCTATCCGCTGACGAGGTGGCGATGGTCAACCGGGCATCCACTCCCGAAGAGGCCAACACGCGCATCGCGCGTTTGCTCGTGGAAAAGGGTCTGATCAGCCAGCAGGAGTATGCCGCAATGGTCGGGCCCGCGAGTCCTTCGGAGGCGGTGCCGTCCTCGATCACAACTGCGTAGCAAGCATTCGATTTCAGGAGAGAAACAATGAAGCTGACACTGGGAAAGAAACTGGGCTTGGGATTTGGGAGCGTCCTGGCGCTGATGGTTCTTAGCGCTGTGCTCACTTATTCAAAAGCGACTGCCGTCAAGGAAACGCAGGAGCACACCATGGCGGTGCGTGTCCCCACTATCACCGCTCTCATGGCACTGCAAAGAGAGCTGAACCAGACGCAGAGCAAGGGCCGCCAGGTCGTGCTTGAAGGAGGTGAGCCAGGCAAGAGAGAGGCAGCACAGAAGCTTTTCGATTTGGCATGGGACGCGATCGGGACGGATGTCGCCAAGCTCGACGAATTGGCTGTTCACTGGAGCCTGCAGGCCAACCGGGACCGGCTGGCTGAGACGAAGCGACAGCTGCCCCTTCTTCGCGAAGCACAGCAGACGGCCATGAAGAATGCGGCTGGTAGCGAACACGATGCCATCGTGAAGGCGGGCGACGAATTTGCCGATCAGGCTACGCCGGCCAACGAGGCGATCAAGGCGGCGATGTCCGAGGTGTCTGATTCTAACTCAAAGCTGCTGGAGCAAGAGACGGAGGGTATGAATGCCGCGAACCGATCGATGAACACAACCATGGCGTTAACGACTTTCGCGGCGCTGGGCATCGGAATCTTCGTTGCTGTTTTCCTGAGCCGGGGCATCGCTGGCGCAACGCAATCCGTGTTGGTGCAAGCCGAAGCCATCGCTTCAGGCGACCTGACCCGGGACGACCTGCCAATCCGGAGCCATGACGAGCTTGGCGACCTGACCGCAGCCATCAATAAAATGAGCGGCAGCTTGAGAAACATGATTCTGGCCATCACCCAGAACTCCATCCAGGTGGCGGGCGCGAGCGAGGAACTTTCCAGCACCAGCCAGCAGATTACAGCCAACTCGGAGGAAACATCGGCCCAGGCCAAAGTCGTTTCTGACGCGACCCAGCAAGTCAGCCAGAACCTGCAAACCGTGGCCACCGGCGCGGAGGAAATGGGCAGCACGATCAAGGAAATCGCCAAGAATGCAACCGAAGCCGCTAAAGTCGCCACCGCGGCGGTGAAGGTTGCGGAAAATACCACCGCGACCGTGACCAAGCTGGGCGAATCCTCCAACGAGATTGGCCAGGTTGTCAAAGTCATCACTTCCATCGCGCAACAGACCAACCTGCTCGCCCTGAACGCCACCATTGAAGCCGCGCGCGCCGGGGAAGCCGGCAAAGGTTTTGCCGTGGTGGCCAACGAAGTGAAGGAACTGGCCAAAGAAACCGCGAAGGCGACCGAGGACATCAGCCGGAAGATCGAAGCGATTCAGACCGACACCAAGGCTTCGGTCGAAGCGATCGCCACCATCAGCGGCGTGATCAACCAGATCAACGGAATCTCCAACACGATTGCAACGGCGGTGGAGGAGCAGAACGCGACGACGAACGAGATGGCGCGGAACGTGAGCGAAGCGGCGCGCGGCAGCGGCGAGATAACCAGCAACATTTCCGGGGTGGCGCAAGCCGCGGAGAGCACCTCCCGCGGCGCGGCGGATACGCAGAAAGCGGCGCAGCAGTTGGTGGAAACATCGGCGGAATTGCGGCGGCTGGTCGAGCAGTTCAAGATCAACAGCGACGGCTCGGGAACGGCGGCCGGCCCCAAACGGAGCATGGCTGCCCATGCGGGGGCGTAGCGCGGGCAA
>Ga0070735_10000346_pt1 | contig 53211 bp, 51 predicted proteins | sample Coa_R1_FD_66443 | JGI IMG/M metagenome (GOLD analysis project Ga0070735, IMG submission 66443) | Surface soil microbial communities from Centralia Pennsylvania, which are recovering from an underground coalmine fire - Coalmine... | ecosystem: Environmental > Terrestrial > Soil > Unclassified ... | reverse complement strand
GCCACCTCCACAATCCACGTCGGGCGCTCTAAAATCCCTCGATTTCGCGAATACGTCGCCCCACGTCCATCATCTCGATGATGATCGCACGCAAATCGTCGCTGACCTCGTGCGAGTCGCTCAAGTAGGCGGACTCGGCATCGACTTCGTTAACCGTCTTGCCATACGGTTCGGGGGATCCTAGGCGAAAATCGAGCGTATCTTTGTCCGCGACCATGGTGTTGTAGCGATCGCATAGCGTGCCCAGGGCATCCCGGAGGCGGCGCGACGTGTCGTTCATGGCCCCATTCTACCCACCACTGCAACCTTTCGCGGCGCACCAACGTTATGGGAAGGTTGTACCAGGCACGATTTCGTGAGATACTCCTGGTTACTCAGGCGCGATCTTTCGAGCGATCGATACCTTGCGCGTGCGAAAGATTGGTCAGTAGTGCTTCAGCGTCCTAGCGTTCCAGTACTGGCGAGTCGGATTACACCAAATCATACACAGAGTTAGGAGACTCGTTCATGTACTCAGATGAAAACCTCAATTGCGTCGATTGCGGACGCACGTTCCAGTTCACCGCAAGTGAACAAGAATTTTATGCCAGCAAAGGCTTTACGAACAAACCGAGCCGGTGCGCGGATTGCCGTGCGGCCCGCAAAGCCTCGGGCGGCGGGCGCTCGGGCGGCAGCCACGGCGGAGGTTACGGCGATGCGCGGCGCGAGATGTTCAAAGCAACTTGCAGTCAGTGCGGCGGCGTAGCGGAAGTTCCGTTTCAACCGCGCGGGGATAAGCCGGTTTACTGCCGAGATTGCTTCTCGGCACGCCCCAGCTATCGCTAAACGGATGAATGACCGCATTCGCGCTCGGATCAACTATGTTGGTCTGAGCGCGATTCATATTGGTGCCCTCGCCGCATTCGTGCCCGGCACGTTCCATTGGAGCGCCCTCGCTGTTGCGGCGGTCTTGATGTACGTTACGGGTGGTGTCGGCGTTACGCTGTGCTACCATCGGGCGTTGACGCATCGCGCATTGCGCCTGCGTAAGCCGTTGGAATATGCGTTCGCGATCTTTGGTGCGCTGGCGCTGCAGGGCGATCCGATCCGTTGGGTCGCCACACATCGCAAGCACCACGCTCACTCCGACGCCGACGGCGATCCCCACGGGCGTAATGTCGGGTTCCGCTGGGCGCATGTGCGCTGGCTCTACAAACCGAACGACGCCATGCCCACACAAGAAGAATTGCGGCGCTTCGCGCCCGATCTTTACGCGCAGCGGTATTATCGCGTGCTGCAATATATCCATGGACCCTTGCACCTCGCACTCGCCGGCGCGCTGTTCGCCGTGGGTGGCTGGTCGTGGGTGATCTGGGGTGTTTTCGTTCGTCTCGTGGTGAGCTATCATGCAACCTGGCTGGTCAACAGCGCGGCCCACTCACTGGGCTACCGTACGTTTCGAACGCCCGATCTCTCAACCAACTGCTGGTGGGTGGCATTGATCTCGTGGGGGGAAGGATGGCACAATAATCACCACGCGTTCCCGTATTCGGCGCGCCATGGGCTGCGCTGGTTTGAGGTTGATCCCACCTGGTGGAGCGTCAAGGTCTTGGCTGTGCTGCGCCTCGCCGATCGAATAAGGGTTCCGGCGCGGAATGCTCTTATGCGCAGAGCACTCGAATTCGTGTCGCGTACCACAGACGCTCGGGCACCCGCCGCGCAACTCGGAAGTAGGTAATAGTGCAATTCTTGCGACGCGCAAGCGCGTCGCAAGAAAGTGTGCTATACTGGAATAAGCGACTCTAGGCATCTAATTGAAAGCTGCCCACGGTTACTGCCGCCGACGCGGCGCACCACGAGGGCGGTTTTTTTATTGAACCGCGGCGCGTGCGAACCTCACAGAAAGGCCATCATGGTCACAACATCGCTTCGGAAGCCGCCGGCTGAAGACGCGTTTCCGCCGCTCGCGAACAAGGTCGGCATTATCGCACTACAGGGAGAGTACGATATTGCTCGCCGAGAGGAACTATTATCGGAGCTTCACGCGATTCCAAGCTGTGATATCGCGATCATCGACATGCGCGAAGTGACGCATCTCGACACGACAGTTTTGGCATCTTTCATCCGGCTCAGAAAGCGCTTGCGCCAGAGTGGCCGGGGAATCGTGCGAATCGTCGGTCTAAGTCCCGAACTGTACCGATTATTCGAAATCACCGAGCTTCATTATGATTTCGAGTTCTTCGAGACCATCATTGATGCCATGTGCGAATACGGATACACCGTTAACGATTCGTACCCAACGCTCGAGCAAGGCCTAAGGAAATTATGGTCGATCCATTAGACGATGCATCTCTGAGAGCAGCGTGCGATGCTATGCGCATGGCCATTGTAAATCGTGCCCACGGCGACATCGAAAAAATGCGCGCTCCGCTGCGAGCGTTGCTCGGCTTCGAGCAGGCAGCATTTAACGCGCGACAAAATTGCGGCTGGCTTCGAAAGCGCCAGATCGAGCTGCGGGAAGCACTGAATGGGTGGTCACAGAATGTGCATGGGATATCCAATGTGGATGAACTGAAGTTTCGTTATAGAGACATTGTGACCGCTCTGCATGCGCAAACGATGCAGCCGCGCTCGTGAAGAAGACGTATGACCGACGTTCTTATCGCCGCAGTTGCACCGTCTGGTGCTGAGACTGAACTCGAAAAGGTATTGTCACAGTGCGTTGGTATGGAGGCGGGCCGCTTAACGTTGTTCGTAAGGGATATCTCTCGTGAAGGTTCGGCACGCTCGCGAGTGCATTTTATTCCGTTTCGAGGTTCCCCGACCAATGTGCCAGGACTTTGCGGCACGTTGGCTCTGTCGGCATACTTGGTCGATGGTGATTCGGATCATCTCAAAGGCATCGGGATTTCCAGCGACGCTGCAGAGTATTACAACATGGCGATCGATGAGGGGCGCAGTGTCGTAACGTACATGGCCAGCCCAGAAAACGCAGCATTGGTTGAAGGCCAGTTTCGTGCTTGTGGCTTCGTGAAGGTTCGCCGCTTTCCGATAAATTGACGAGGCAGCCGGTCCCGTAGGCAAGCATGCTGCTGGTCGTTTTAAAAGCTCGCTTTCGCGCAGCACGCTTAGGTACATTGGCGATGTAGCGGTGTCGCAACGCGATTTATTCATTTCGCTAAAATGTGGCTTCCTCACCGACGAGCTCTCCAAAGACCATTTCCGCGCAATGGCATTCCGCTCGCCGCATGCCGAGATCTTGCAAGAATTGGACGAAGCGGCCCCGAGCGCAAGGGCCTCGCTGCCAGAGACCGCCTGAAACCCCATTGCATAGTGCGGAACCCCGCAAAAAAGTGCGGTGTCCCTTGCCTTGGCTCGGGGACGCACACACGAGTGTGCTATACTCTGGTTACAGCGACTCTAGGCACCCAAACGAGAGCTGCCCATGGTTACTGCCGCCACAGCGGCGCCACGAGGGAGCTTTTTTATTGGATTTATAGGCTCGCCGTGACGCGCGAGCACGGGCAACACGTACACCGCTGCGCAAACTGAAGGACCGAGCATAATGCTATACACTGCACCGGTTGGCATCCTAAACACAAATCGAAGAGCGAATAACGGTCTGGTTCAAGAAGCCGCTGAGCCAATTTACGGCGGATATGCCAATCGTCGGGGAGAGATTTCGCTATTTGGAGAGAGTATCGTCTATCGGGTGAATTTCAAGAACAATACCATTCAGCAGCGCTCGCCGCTCAATTCAGGTGCACAGGCGCGTTACGATGCGACCGAAGCCGGCGAAATATTCGAATACGGCAACGTGATATTTAGACGTTTAAGCTGCGATCAAATTGTGGAGATTTGTTCATCGGGCTCGTTTCGTATCAGCCCTAAACCGTTCTAGGCGAGCGCCTTAACAGCGAGCTCCGAACTCCCGTGATTCCCCACCCCTAAACAATGTAATGCAACGGAGCGGAATTTGGACGACCGTCGACGCCGATGTCTTCGTCTAACGAACGTCTAACGGACAGTCCCGGAGCGGCCTGGGTTTGCGCTGCCATTAAGCTCGTTTTGCGAGCAATCGGAGGTAGCCGGTAGCGGACGGGATTGGCCGGGACCCCGCGTCTAGAGTTCGATTCCCGTTGGCGCTACCAATTTTGAGCTCGCATCCGCGCGGGCTTCTCGCTTTGACCGGGTCGTGGCGCTCAAGACGCGCACCGTGCAACCATTTTTAGCCCGGCCGACTCTTGCTTGGCATGCAACAGACGACGAAACAGATTCACGAAGTGCGGCGGCGACCTGCGCCCGCCGGCCGCTGCCAACCGCTTGCGCTCTATGACGGCCTGGTTTGGACGGGTTCGTGGGAGACGGATCGAATCTACGGTGTCGATCCGAACACCTGGAGCGTTGTCCAGGAAGTACCGGCTCCCGGTAAACCGTACGGGATCGCGGCGCTAGGCGACGCGCTGCATGTTGTCGTTTCCGACGGCGGAGAAGAAGACGATCGCTATCTTTATCGCTTCGTGCCGCGCGAAGGTTTTATTGCGGAGAGTAAGACGCCGTGTCCGCAGATGACGGGATCGCACCTGACCTCGGACGGTAAGCGCCTCTACCTCGGACAAGCCCACGAACACCGAATCGTCACACTCGACGCTGCATACGGTATCACCGACACCTTTGCACTCTCGACCCGCACCGGCGGATTTGGTTTCGGACCCGGAAACAAACTCTATTTCATCGCGGCCGATGACGATTTCGACAACCTCACGTTCGGAACGCTCGAGTTGAAACCCCGCGATTCTACGTTCGAAGCGATCGCGACAATCGACGCGGGATTTCGCTCCCTCGCGTTCGACGGCTCCGTATGGTACACGTCTGACCGTGAAGACGGCGAAATCGTCACATTTGCGACGCCGTCTACTTAAAGTTCTAGCGCCGTTCGATGATGACGTGCATCGTCTGGTCGATGTAGTGTCAGCGGGTGATGACGTAGTCGGCATAAACCGCCGGATAGACCTCATCTGCACCCTCTACATACAAATGGAACCGCCGCTCCACGTGGCCCCATGCGCGGAAAGACTCACCGGTATTCAGGCGATACACATGCTCAATTACAAACGCGTAGCGCGTTGCACCCGGGCGGTCGACGCAATCGGCGAACACTTGTGACGCGCTGAGGCGTCCCGTAACCTTGCACGACATCTGAACGTGCTTATTGAGGTAAGACTCAGGAGACTGCGCGATCTTCGAGACTATGGCCAACCGATCTATCGTTTTTTCGTACGCACGTTGACGCGCTCGAGTAAGAGGTGCGTTTGTGGACAGCGGCGTTGCACCCGCGACCAGCGTCCCAGCCGGCTCTTTCCGAGCATAGGAATGGCACGCGCAGAGCACGAGCGCTGCCAAGCAGAGCGCCGTAGCGAGTGCCGTCGGACGGCGAAAGGAGAAGCCTGTAATTATCATGACTACGGGAATTTTCATTTTGAACGGCGGTTATCCGCCCATCTTTACCGGTATATGAGGCGGCATATCGGCGATACAAACACGTGTTTGAAGCCTTGTATCCATGCATGCAGGCGGAGTGAGCTTACGGGGCTATTCGCGCATCGGCGCTTACCGTCTCGTCCTGCCGCATCAGAAGCGATCGAATCTCGTCTAAGCGCGACCGGACGTCGTCCGCATATTCGCGAGAGCCGAGCGATTCGACGGCGGAGCCGAGAGCCCGCGCGATCTCGAGAAGCGATTCGCGCTCGTCCGGGTCGAACGCCGAGAAGTCGCGTTTGGTTTGGCACGCGAGTGCGCCGACCAGTTTCCCGCGCGCCGTCATCGGAAAGACCATGCCGTCGGGCAGCACCGTCTTCGCGTCGTGCGTATCGACCGGCTCGTTCCAACGGCGCAACTTCACGAGCAGCTCGTCGTCCGCGTCGACGCTCTCGGGGAAATTCACGCTAGCGGTTGCAGCAAGGTACGCAGATTCATTGATCGCGACGTAGATGGCGACGGCGCGCGACTCGCTATGTGCGCGCAGGACGTCGATTGCTCGGTCGAAGAGCGCGCGTTGGGAAGTATAAGCCTCGGCCTCGCGTGCGAATCGCCGCAATGCCGATTCGTCGGCGTGCCGTTTTGCAAAAAGCACCCGGTCGACAAACCGATCGACGAGCTTGTGCAAATAGCGGGCGGAAAGTCCGATGGCCAGCGCCACACTGAGTTGAAGGACGAGGGATCCGACGCGACTCGTATCGAGGAACGCCTTGCTGATGACGTACTCGAGTATCACGAAAATCGAAAGTAAAACGATCGAAAGAACGCCGTAGACGGCGGCGCGATTGAAGACGAAGCCGATATCGATCGTCCGGCGCAGCAGCACGCCATAAAAGAGCCCGATTGGCAAGGCCAGCTCGAGAGCACGTAGGATGGACGCCGCGACGAACGAGGTTTCCGCCTGCGAAAAAAACCAACGAGCGCTGGGGGGCCAAGCAACAATTGAATTGATCAGGCCGACGCCCAAGAAATACGGGAAAAATCCCCAAAATATCCAACGCAGGCGCGGCCGGCTCTCGGCGGGTGACGTGGCATAACCGGCTAGCAGCGCCGCGGCCGTAAAGGCCCACGGCAGCGCATTCATGAGCCAGACGTTGGCAAACTCCGTGAAATTCCCGGCCATTCCATTGTGTTGCAGCGCGATGCTGATTGGACAATAGATTACGACGAACGCGCCGATCGCACCCGAACACCACACAGCAATTCTAGGCGCAACTCCACGCCACGCGACTAAACGTCCGACGAGCATCACGGGTAGAAACGTCCCTAGCGCCGTTGTAACGGCATCAAGCCCGGCATTGTTGCCGAGGAGCCAGACACCGAGAACATTCGCCGTTTGCGGAACGTACGGCATGCGGTCGGCGGCTGCGTCGACGACGCCGGCGGTAAGCATCGTCGCGACGAGCGGACCGTTCTCGGTATTCCACGCTCGTACGACGACGAGCAGCGCGAACACGAGAATAGAATAAATGACGAATGCACGGATCGCATCATCGACGGTAAGCGTATAGGGCGCGGCATGGCGTGCGACAAGTGCCACGGTCGTGGTCTGGGACCCTCGGCGAACATCGTATCGCGCTGCATCCCCCGGCAATACCCATCGCAGGCGAACGCGGGAGTCGCGATCGACGCTTGCCAGCGGTAACGTGTCGCCGGCTCGGATACCCACCGCCGCAGCGGGGGAGTTCGGCTCAACGCCGCCTACGTGTCGTGTAACGGGCGGTGCATTGGCCACCTGCTCGTCGGTTCGGAATCCAAAGGTACCGGAGTCCTTGATTAGCGTCAGCTGCAGAATCATCAGCGGTGCCGACGCGAGCAACGAAAGCACCAGAACCGCGCGCCACAGTGCTTTCATTGATGTGAAGCCGTAGCCAACGTCACGTCGCGAAGTTCTTTGATGGCGGTACGCAGCTCCGCGACCGCCAGTGAAACGGTTAGGCTCGCCAGCGTTGCCGTCGCGCTCGGAACGGCAAACGGCATCAGCGGAAGCGCCGCCGCCGCAAGAATGAATGCGAGTATACGACCCTCAAAAAGTTGCGCGCGTCGCAATGCAATGATCAGCCCGCACATCGCAAGCCACAAAGACGCGATTAACGTGAGCGCCGCCCACCACACTGCCAATGTTCCGGAATCCCAAACCGTCCCGGGAACAACAGTGAACGCGCGGCGCTCGGCACCGCGATGGAGCACCAACGTCAGCGGTTCGTGCGCTGCCGGCTGGAACGCCAATTCTACGCGCGCCTTGAAGCTTTGCTCGCGCAGATCGAACGTATCGCCGTTCTGAATTCCAGCTCGCGCAGTGGCGCCGCCGCGCTCGACGGAATCAAAGCGCCCCTGATAGGCACTTCCGGTGGCGGGTTGATTCGCTTGCCACCAACCCTCGACGCCGAACACATCCACACCGCCGAACGCTGCCCACAATAAGGCCAGCGCGCAAAACACGAGTAGGGGCCAGTTCCAACGATTGTCGGCCATCAGAGCGTCGGCACCGCCATCCGTCGGACTTCTCGCTTCGCCTTCGTGTGGCCCCCGGCTATGGGCTTAAACGCTCATCGTGCGTACGACGAAAACATTAAAAGCCGCGATGTTCCAACTTTATGCGTGGGAGGAAGGGCTCATCGCCGCCGGCGTGCATTTCCCATAGGTTTGGAGAAGTGGTAAAGTCGCTTGACGCCGTGCGGAGGACAACCGTGGCAGTGGCAGTGGCAGTGGAGAAGCGCTCCCCGACGCTCTTGGTCGCAGCCGCGACGCTGATCGGTACCTCAATCGAGTGGTACGATTTCTACATTTACGGCTATGCGGCCGCGCTCATATTTCCGGCCATCTTCTTTCCGAAATCCGATCCGTTCATCGGCCAACTTGCATCGTACGGGATTTTTTGGGTCGGCTTCCTCGGCAGGCCGATGGGCGGCATCGTTTTTGGACACTTCGGCGACAAAGTTGGCCGAAAAGCGATGCTCGTCGTAACGTTGTCTATCATGGGGCTCGCGACGTTCGTCGTCGGCTTGCTGCCCACGTTTAATCAAATCGGGATTTGGGCGCCGTTGCTGCTCGTCGCCTTGCGCCTATGCCAAGGCATTGCCGTCGGCGGAGAATGGGGCGGCGCCGTGGTGATGGCAGCTGAGCATGCGCAGGCGCGATACAAGGGCCTTCTTGCAAGCTGTCCGCAGATGGGCGTGCCGATCGGTCTCATTCTGGCAAGCGTGATTTTCAACGTGGTCACCGCGGGACACAACGCGAACATTAATTGGCGCGCTCCGTTCCTTTTCAGCATCGTTCTCGTCGCGATCGGCCTCGCAGTGCGATTAAGCATTGCGGAAACGCCGGCATTCGAACGCATGAAAGCTCAAGCGGCGGTCGTCGCTGCGCCAATTCTGTCCGTTGTGCGCAACAATTGGAGAACCGTGTTGCTCGCGGGAGGCGCCTTCTTCGTACTCAATGGAGCCTTTTATTTGATCGCTACGCAGTTGGTCAGTTACGGCGCCGGACCGCATTCGATTCTGAAGCTCGATCCGCGAATCTTCTTCAGCGCGAATCTGATAGGAAGCTTCGTGGGCCTTTTTTGCAATCCGCTTGGCGGATGGCTTTCGGATCGAATCGGCAGACGCCCGGTTTTCATTGCCGGAGTGGCGACGATCTTGGTCCTCGCTTTTCCCTTCTACGCGCTCGTGGACACAAAAGATCCGCATCTCATTACGCTAGCGATTTGTTTGTATCAAGTTCCGGCATCGGTGGCGTATGGGACGCTTGCGGCAATGTTCAGCGAGCTGTTCGGCGCGAACGTGCGTTACAGCGGTGCGTCGCTCGGCTATCAGGGCGCCGCGATTTTTGCAGGCGGCTTGGCACCGCTCATTGCGACGCTGCTGCTCAAATTCTCCGGAGGCGCGTCGTGGGTTCTCGCACTCTACCTCGCGGTGATGGCGGTGATTTCGTTGGTTTCAATCTCCCTCATCGCGGAGACGCGCCAGGTAGATCTCGCGGATCCCTACTACGCGTCCGAGTCGCTTACATTGCGGAGGAAGGCTGAAGCGTTGTGACGTTGCGTGCTCTGCTACTGACGCTTGCAGGTTTTGACATTCCGCTCGCACTGCTGACGATGGCGCTGCCGATGACGTGGGGATACGGCGGCCTACGTCACGCCGGGAGGTCCCGCGGGCCGCGCTGGTTTGCACAAAGGCGACGTCGTTCTTCCCCTAAAAGGCTCCGAGTTGTGCGCAACGGACGGTTCACGCCGGTGAATGTGACGTTCGTGCAATATTACGGCGCTCTCGCCGTTCAAGAGACGATAAGAAAGATCGCCGGCGGCGTTAGGCAATCGTCGCGTTCAGCGTGGCAGTGCTCGTGCTGCTTCGCGGAAGAGACCAGCGAGTTGCCGCTCGAGCCGCGACCGTCTTGCTGCTGGCGGGACTGCAGTCCCTGAGCTTTAGCGCCGCGCTCGTCGTAGGAGACCCGCTTGCGGCGTTCGTCCTCAACACGTTTACGTCGATTGTCTTCGGAGCGTGTGCGCTTTGGGCGGCCACCTGGCTGATGGACATCTTTCCATGCGTGCGCGCGATCGCGCTTCGTCTCGGGTGGCTGCTGCCCGCGTGGGTCTGCGTTCGCTGGGCAACTCTTGAATTTGACTCGGTGAGCGGAACGGTGCTGCCGCTCACCGGTCTCGTTTCGTACGAGTCCGGCATTTCGTACTGGATCACGCTTGCATTCCGGCCGTTCCGACGGCCGCGATCGTCGACGGCATTCGTACCGCGACCGGAGCTTACCGCATCCCCATGCGATGGCTCGGCGGGATGTGGCTCGTCGCGATCGCGTTTATCGCGGCGCCGTACGTCGTAGGACTGGCGGGCTCGAACGTGTTGCTCACCCCCGCAGGCGGCTGCGCGCGATAGCCGACATCGAGCGAGTAGCGCGAGAGACTCACGCCGCTACCGACGCGCGAGCCGTTCTGAACTTGCCGCCGACACGGTTGCGGATGCGGTGGAAGCGTTGGGAGTTGCGTTATACGTGCGCGGAGGACGCGGCTACGAACGCATCGTCGGCCGAGGCGAGGCGATGTTTCCGGTCGATTACGACTACAACGACGTTTTCCGGACCGCGCAAGGCGTCATCGATCACACATCGCTGCTCAAGACCATTGAGGTGCGGTGGAACTTGCCGCCGCTTACGGCGCGCGATAAAGCGGCGCCGGATATCGGCGACGTTCTGAGTACGCCGCGCACGGACGATCCGCTAGCCGGCGTCGTGATTCCGCCGCCGGCAATCGCGCATCCAAACTCTTCGCAGCCGTCGAGAATCGATAAGCTGCACGCGCAAAAAGTTGAAGCGCTGCCGCTCAGAAACGAGAAAGGGGCGTACGCAAGCCACACGCCTCCCGACTTGACGTCCGGCGATGCGATATCGGATTACATCCAAACGCGTACGGCCGCGTGGACGCAGCACCTCCAGCGGCTGCGCGCGCGAAAAACTTCCGGAGCGAAGAACGTTGCGGTGAAGCCTACACGTGCGCGAAAGAAATCAGCCCGGACACGAAAGAAAGCCGCCGCAAAGAGGAAGAAGCGCCGCTGACAAACGTTTACGAAAGCTCTTGCAGCGGCGCACGCATGGCGAGGCTCGGCGGCGGCTTTGGAAGATTCGTGTCCAAATCCGCAGCTGCGGCGTATTCGCCGCCCAACGCGACCGTGTCGTTCATCAGGGTGGTCACCATCGGGGCAGAGCCGGTAGGCAGCTCGTAGCTCCGGCCTTCATTTGCGATGAGCGCCGCATACGTGGGGTCGCCCGGCAACGGCGCGCTCGCGCCCTCGGCGTAGGACGTCGTATAGCTTCGTAACGCGCCCATCGTGGAACGGAAACGAAGCCAGCGGTGGTTCGTCCACCCCATCTCGGGCGCGTCCGGCGAACCTTCGCCGTTCGGATTTCCAAAGCGCCGGACGAGCAGTTTCCCGGCCTGCGTTCCCCTCGCTTTGAGACGCATCAACAGCGCAGGCGGCATGTCGAGGTTTAATCCGCCCTCGCTATCGCTCAGTTTGATCGTAACGATGCGGTCGCGATAGCCCGGAAGCGCCATCTGCACGTTGTCGTTCCAATTACGCGAAGCATCGAAAATAGCCCCGAGAAAACCGAACGGCGCCACAAAGCGATTGAACTGCGGAAGGCGGCCGCCCCCATTTGTGTTGGGCATATAGATGTTCTTGCTCTCGTCGTCCGACTCGGGATAATCGCCGGTGAATTGCCCGAGGTTGATCCCGAACGTGGGCCATCTCGGCAGCGGCGCATCGAACATGCTGATGGGAAAATTGCTCGAAAGTCCGCCGTCGCTGAACCACACTTTTTCCAACTTCGGCGTCGTATTTTTGTCTTCGTTCTCGCGTAAACTGAAATCCGCGGCGTACAACGGAACCGCGCACAAGAGAATTGGGAAAGCAAGGCTCATACGAGTAGCGATGATGACGGGCAAATCGCCGATCGGCGGCAACGGGAAATATCCTTGGCCGGCGTAGTCCTCGATGCGCTGCTCTTCGCCGGGACGCGGCCCGCGGCGCTTATCGTACATCCACTGCGCTACGTGCTCCGGAAAGAAGTTTTGCATGTCGTCGATGCGGAAAAACAGCGAGGACGTCGCAGCCGGAAACTGCAGCGGCCGTCCGTACGTCAAGATGGTCGTCACCATGCTGAGATTTACATCGGCGCTTGCGGGCGGTGACGCAATGCCGGTTGCGTCCTCCGGTCCGGCTGCGTTCCACAGCATCGAAAACGTCAAAGGTGTTTTTGATTTGCTGATGCCGGCGATCGTTTCGAGTTTCGCCTCGAGCCACGATGTAAGCGCGACGGCGCCGCGACCCGTGTCGTCTATTCCGGTAACGAGCCCGAAATAGTTTCGATTCAAAGCCGCCATCATCGCGCGTCCCAGAAAGAACGCGCCGACCGGCGCAGCAATTGCAAGAGCGAGCAGAACGGCAAACGCGATATCGACCGGACTGCGGGAGCTGAGAAGAAACAAGATGACGGCGGGTATCACACCGGCAATCGCCCACGGCGTCGTGAACACGATGAAGGGCTTCAAGATGACCGGCGCCCGCCCCAGAACGAATGTGACCGCCCTGAAAGCATTACGCGTACCGCGATTCGGCCGGAATAGCCTAAAGAGTAAAGTATTTGCGGCAAGCTCGTCCGGGATTCTGGAGACGTCGTCGAATCCGGATTCGTCGCCGGTCCGCATCCGCCGGCGCTCCGCAGCCGCCGTCACGACAGCTGCGATTGCGCCGGCAGAAGTTCCGCCGACGTTGACGAAACGAAAATGCTTCGCAATTTCGAAAACGGCGGCCGGATACACGATGCCGCTGGTGATACCGCCTTTCATGACGATGTCACACGGCGGCTTCAGTCGATCGCTTTCCATGATGACCACACCCTCTGAGGACCGATGTAGGTGATCACCATAACATAAGTCGCGTCGAAATACGGTAGATCGAAAGTCCTAGACTGCCTACTTTTCGACGCCGTAGATGTGAAGCGTGTTGTTGTTCCACCAATCGCCGCGACACGATTTTGCGTAGTCCTTGTAGACTGTAGCATCCCAGCGGTATTGCCCGATTTTATACTCGTATTGGCGGATGTTGCCGACAACGCAACCTTCGCGATGGCCGTGAAAACTGAAGTTGACTTGTCCGGGGAATTGCCCGACGCGGTCCTCGCAATGAACGCTCGATTTCCCGTCTTTGTGGCAAAACTGAGGCATGTTCGTACTGGCAAAAACCAAGCCGTCTTCGCCCTCAAGGTACAGGGCCGCCGAAGCCACTGCGGGCATCGCGGCAATAGTCAAAGCAAAAGCAACAGACAGGATCTTTAAATGACGCATATTTCACCTCGTGTTCCGTCATCCGTTAGCAAGCGGGCCACACCTCGGTTGGTGCGCCGCTAGGCCGGCGTGCTGTAAGCCGGCTTACTATACTTGTTCGGCAGGAGGAGGCACCATATGCACTGTTGCCGTCGAATTCTTACAGCCTTTGCCGCGGCTGTATTCTGCGCCCGCACGGGGAAGGACTCATCGTTCGTGCATTCACGCAACGCAACAAGCGCGCCAAGAATGACGCCCTGATTATACGGCTGTTTGAAAACCATTCCCACGCGCGCCGGGCCCAATTCAGATAGGCGCTCTCGCCCGTTCGCTGCGCCAAACGCGCTGCAACGCTGATGAACAACTCATTCGAAATGGCGTTCTTCTTGACGTGTCGCCGAAAATCGTGCGCGCTGCGTCAAGATGTGTTCGGTACCCCGTAAGATCGAACGCCTTGATCCGAGTTCCACCATCCGGTCGCGTCCCAGAGGCCCGTCCGTTGATTGTAGAACTCGTCGAGGGTCGCCATTCCGGCCGCCGCACGAGCCGAAAATTTTTCCGCCATCGAAAACAGTGTGCCCGGTACGCGAAGGGCTTACGCAATCGGTGCCCAAAGCGGCGTTGTGCGCGGCGCGCCGTGCAGGTGCGAATGCAATCAGGAGGACCTTAGTGTGATGCGGCGATGTGGAGCGCTTTGCCTCGCTCTGTTTTCAATCGCAGGATTTTCCGGCGGGGCAGCCGCCGCGGCGCCGGTTCAAAATCCCGTCGCACTGGTCAATCCGTTTACCGGAACCACCATAACGTATGACAAGCAAGACGTCATCGACGATTTTCCCGGCGCGGACGTGCCGTTCGGCATGGTGCAGTGGAGCCCGGACACGCCTTCGCAAGATGCGGGCGGAGGATACGACTACACCGATAAAGAGATAACGGGTTTCAGTTTGACGCATCTTTCGGGGCCGGGGTGCAGCGTGTTCGGCGATTTTGGTATCTTGCCGACCATCGGCGCGGTTACGGCGCCGGCGACTGCCCGGCAACCGTTCTCGCATGACAGCGAGGTCGTCGCTCCCGGTTGGTACGCGGTAAGCGTCGGCAACCCGGGAATCGGCGTGCATCTCTCGGTAACAAAACGTACCGGTCTTGGCCAATTCACATTTCCCGCTTCGACGCAGTCGAATCTGCTGTTCAACGCATCGTCTAATCAGGCGGGTGTCGTCGATGCCGGCGTGCACCTCGTCGGCAACGACGAGATTGCGGGATCCGCGCGCACCGGTCAGTTCTGCGGCATGCCCGATTTATACAACGTATATTTCGTCGCGCAGTTCGACCGCCCGTTCGCTTCGTACGGAACGTGGAAGAACAAAAACGTCTCGCCGGGTTCCGCGCAATCGAGCGGTGCAGGCAGCGGCGCCTGGGTGACCTTCGACACCTCCCGAAATCCCGTTGTAAGAGTGAAGGTCGGCCTGTCGTTCGTGAGCGAGGCCGGCGCGCTCGCAAACCTGCACGCGGAAAACAAAGGCTGGGATCTCGTCGAGGTGCGCAACGCGGCAACGGCGGCTTGGCAAAAGCTGCTCGAGCGAATCGCGATCTCGGGCGGAACGCGCGACGAACAACGCGTCTTTTACACCGCGCTGTATCATGCACTGCTGCATCCGAATATCGAAAGTGACGTAACGGGCCTGTATCCCGGGTTTGACGGGAAGATCCATCGCGTTCGCGCAGGCCACGCGGAGTACGCAAATTTTTCGGGCTGGGATATTTATCGTACGCAAACGTCGCTGATGGCGCTCATCGCCCCGCAGGAGACGAGCGATGCTGGGCAGTCGCTGGTCGACGCGGCGCAGCAAGGCGGGTGGTTCCCGAAATGGGCGCTCGTCAACGGTTATACGGCAGTGATGGCGGGCGACCCGGCAGATGCAATTCTCGCCACGTACTATGCGTTCGGCGCGCGCGACTTCGATACGCGCGCGGCGCTTGCCGCGATGGTGAAGGGCGCGGCTTCGCCGCAGCCGGACGATCCGCCGGGACAAGGCTGGTACGTCGAACGTCTTGCGGGTGACGAATATCTCTCGCGCGGGTATGTCGTCGACGATCACACGACGAATGTAGCGCCGGTTCCGAACGGCGCTTCTGAAACGCTGGAATACGCGCAGGCGGATTTTTCACTCGCGCAATTCGCCCGCGAGCTCGGCGACGGCGCCGACTATCGCGCAGCGCTCCGGCGCTCGCAGAATTGGGCGAATTTGTTCGACACGTCCACCGGACTCATCGCACCCCGCGATGCGCAAGGCGCGTTCATGCAGACGCCGATAACGGCCGACGGCCAAAGCGGTTTCCAGGAAGGCAACGCGGCCCAGTACACGTGGATGACGCAGCAGGATTATCGTGATTTGATTCGCGGTATGGGCGGCCGCGAAGCAACCATAAAGAAGCTCGACGTGTACTTCAGTCAGTTGAACGCGCAGCAAGACAAGCCGTATGCCTGGATGGGCAACGAACCGAGTATCGGTGACGCGTTCGCATACCTCGCGGCCGGAGAGCCTTGGCGCGCGCAGCAGGTCATACGCGCAGTGCAGACGACGCAATGGCTGAACGAGCCGCAAGGCCTTGCCGGAAACGACGATCTCGGGACCATGAGTGCGTGGTACGTCTGGAACGCGATCGGCCTGTATCCGCAGAATCCGGCCGTGCGAGGATTTGCGATCGGAACGCCCCTGTTCTCGCACGTCGTCGTGAAAGCGCCGGACGGTCCGACGATCGGCATCGATGCGCCGCAAGCATCCGATGCCGCGCCGTATATTCAGTCGCTTTCCGTCAATGGAAAAGCAACGCAGCACACGTGGATCGCGCTGCCGATGCACGGGCAAGTGCAGCTGGATTTTGCGATGGCGTCGACGCCGAATACGTCGTGGGGCACTGCGCCCGAAGATGCGCCGCCTTCTTACTCGCTTACGCCCGTATCGTTTCCGCCGTCAACGCTCGCCGCATTGCAAGGTTCGGATCTCAACGCAGCGCTTTCAGCGGGCGGCTCCGCGCAGGTCGCGTTCAACGTATCGAACCTGAAAGGAACCGATCCGGTCACGGTGACTTGGCACGCTCAAGCGCCGGCGGGAATTCACGTGCAGCCCGATAGCGGAACGGTAAACGTTGCGGCAGGTACCTCCACGCCGGTTTCCGTTGCCGTTGGTGCAGATGCGGGTGCGAGCAACGGCTTTTACGACGTGCCGATTACGGCACAAACCTCCGGCGGAGCGCTGCTGCAGCATCTCACGGCAATCGCGCAGGTAGGCTCGAGTGCTTCGATTCCCACGGCCTACGTGCTGAATTCGTACGACCATACGGTTACGCCGGTCGACGCCGCTACGGACGCGGTGGGGCGGAACATTGCGGTCGAAAAGGATGCACGCGCTCTGGCGGTGAGCCGCGACCGCTCGCGGCTTTTCGTGCTTGTCCCGCAACAGTTGCAAGCCATCAATCCAGCGACCGAATCGATCATCGGGAGCGTCAACGTCGGAAAAGACGCGACCGCGATTCTGACCTCGCCCGACGGCAATACCGTTTGGGTGGCGCAGCATCGGGCAAATGCCGTGCTGCCGGTTGACGCGCATTCGCTCAAAGCCGGAAAGCCGATCGTGCTACCGAAACCCTCGGCTCTCGCAATAACGCCGGATGGCGCAACGTTGTACGTCATGAGCGGGGATCTCGGTACGGTTACGCCCGTCGACGTACGTACGGGAATCGCCGGAACGCCAATCTCCGTCGGCCCCAGTCCTACCACCATGGCAGTAACGCCCGGCGGAAAGACGTTGTACGTCGTAAGAGCCGTAACCAACGACGTTGCCGCGATCGACGTTGCAAGCAACGCGCTGTCATCGCAAACGATCCCGGTCGGCGTGGCACCGGCGGGCATCGCGATTTCGCCGGACGGATCGCTCGCATTCGTGACGGATTGGGCCGCGCGTACCGTAACTCCGATCGATTTACGGACCGGAACCGCCAAAGCCGCAATAACGGTAGGCGGCGGGCCGATGAACGTCGTTTTCACGCCGGATGGCAAGACGGCGTTGGTCGTCGTCAACGAAGACGACGCAGTCGTGCCGATTGACGTACAAACCGGACAGCCCGGGGCGCTCATTCGCGTTGGTCGCAGTCCGCTCGTGATTGCGTTGTGATCTTCGCCGCGGCGCCCTAGTGCGCCGAACGATGCCGATTCTACTCTGCGCTCCGTTGCAGCTCGGGTCCGTAAACCAAAGGTTCAAAGGTCCCTGTTCCCGCCGGCCCTTGCGGAATAGGATACCTGAGAAAGGCTTTCTTTCTGGGGGGCTGCGCATGAATCGTTCGATTCGTTTCGCGGCGCTGGCGGCCGCAGTCGTTTTGCAAACATCGTGCGGCGGAAGCAACGCCGTCAATCCCGCCCATCCCGTCTATCCCGCCGTACAGCCGCTCCACGCGCTGGTAAATGGAGCGCCGCCACACGCGTCCGGCGCTCAGGCAATCTATTCGATAACGTATTATAACGACGACTTGGAATATTGGCCGCTCAGTCCGGACGGTGGAAAACGGCCCACGATTCTGTCCGCGAAAGCGAGCCACGAAGGCATGGCGGCGGACGGCAACGATCTGCTCGTCGGCGCCGCAAATTCGTCTGCGCTCGAGATCTTCGACACGGCCACGCAAACCGCGAAGACGTTTTCGAACCCGTTCGGGCCGCCCGGCGACGTCGCCGTCGACAGGCAGCACAACATCTACGTTTTCGACTTTGCTACTCCGCCGGGCAACGTTGCCGAGTTCCCGGCCGCCGATCGCAATCACCCGTTTGAACTGACGTGTAATCAGATTTACATCGGCGGACAGCTTGCGGTCGACGATGAAGGCGACGTCTTTGCCGTGACTACCGGGCCGCCGCCGGGCTACCCGTCACTCGTGCTCGAGTTTGCGAAGACCGTAACCGGCCACTCGGCTTGCGCGAATCTGGACCTCATCGATCCGGCCAACAGTCCATCCGGCTTGGCGCTCGATCCGCAGACCGACGATTTACTGATCATGGACAATCCCGATCAATGCGCGGGCGGTTTCGAAGGCCGCGTGAGAATCTATTCGAAGCCGTATCAAAAAGGCAACTATCGCATTCTCAACATGGGCGCTAATTGCGCGGGAGGTTTGCGGCTCAGTGCCGATTCGAAGCAAATCTTCGCCGGCGATGAGGATGTCAGCGGCTCTTTCTTTTACATCATACAGCGAGGCTATCCCGGCGGACGCAAACTGGGCAATTTCTGGAACGGTGCCGCGACCGGTTTCGCGACGATTCCGAACACGCTTCCGAACTAGCTCGCATCCAAGCGCGCGGCGGTGACTTCCGCTCCGTCTATTTCACGATCGCACTTCGTGCAGTGAAAACTCGGTTCGATGCTGCCGCCGCACGTCTGGTGAATGATGCGGCTCGTATCGGGGCCCTTCGTAAAGCGTTTGCCCCACGAGCGTAGCGCGAGTACCACCGGCGCGAGCTCGGAGCCTTTTTCCGTGAGCAGATACTCGTAGCGATCGGGGTGCGTCTGATAGCGCTTGCGCTTGAGGATGCCCGCTTCGGTAAGCTTCTTCAATCGCGCCGACAGCACGTTGTCGGCGATGCCGGTTGATTTGAACTCGTCGAACCGGCGAGCGCCTTGCAGTGCGTCGCGGACGATGAGCAACGTCCACCACTCTCCCACGAGATCGAGCGTTCGGGCGATCGGGCACGGCTGAGCGGCCAAGCTGGCATGTCGCATGTGCCAAGCATAGATACTTGCATCACGCAAGTCAACATGGTATAGTCACTTGTGTCACGCAAGTAACAGAAAAAACGAGGAACCCATGCTCGAATTGTTTCGTATCTTGCTCCTTGGAGCCACGGCGGGGGCGGTGTTCGCGGCAGTGCTCGGTTCGCTGCCGATCCGGCAGGGATCGCGTTTGGCACTCGGTGCCGGGATCGGCACTTGGATCGCTCTCGCGCTCGCGCTCACCGCGTCCGGCGCGACGCGCAACGCCCCGTTCGTCGTGCCGGCAATGTTCATGCTGCCGCTGGTTGCGGCGGGCCTTGCCGCAACGTCAACGGCGAGCCGTTCGGCAATGACGGCGATACCGATGCCGCTGATTATCGCGCTCAACGCGATGCGCGTGCTCGGTGTCCTGATGCTTATCGCCGGCGTAACCGGCGTTATGAGCGGACCGTTTCCCTACGCCGCCGGCATCGGTGACATGATCACGGGCCTTTTCGCACTTCCCGTCGCTCGCATAGCGGCGAAGAACCCGCGCGACGTCCGCGTTCTCGAGTGGAATATCTTCGGTGCGCTCGATCTCATCGTAGCCGTGTCGCTGGGAGTGACGTTCGCGCGAACGGGCTCTGCTGCGATGACGACGCTGCCTTGGGCGCTCATTCCGCTCGTGCTCGTACCGATGTATCTGATCGGCCACGCGCTCGTCTTCGCCCACATGCGCGCAACGGCAGTTGCGGGCCGCAGCAGTCAGACCCGTTTGGCACAAGCGTAGTGCATCCGGCGAACCGGATGCCTAATTATCGTCGTCCGTGAACTGCGCGTACCAGTGCGAACCGTCGCAAAACGGCTTGTTCTTGGAGTGCCCGCACCGGCATAATGCATAGTGTTCGCGCGATGCGCCGGCGTTCATCGACTCACCCTGCAAGTCGATGCTGCCGCGCACGTAATAACTCGCATTGTGTGAAACGTAAATCTCCGGCTCGCGCTGCTCGCCCTGATACTGCTCTCCGCCGCGAATGAACCCAAGCGCTCCCGACGGACACTGGCGCACGATCGCTTCGACGGCGTCAGCGTCCGCCCCGTCGGCCGTCACGAATGGGTCGCCTTCGTGATGAAAGACCTGCGGCAAGTGATCGGTGCAATTGCCAAAATGGCAGCACGTACCGCGGTTGTCGAGCACGACGATCTCTTTGCCGTCATAACGGTCCAGGCGATCGGGAGTGCGCTCGTCGCGCTTCTCACTCGTAAAACCGATCCGCGCGTGCGTTCCGTCGCAATACGGCTTGATATTCGAGCCACCGCAGCGGCAAAGCGCGACGATGGGCCGCACGTTGAGGTTCTCGCCCAGCGAATTCGTGAGCTTGTGCAGGTTGCGCACGATGTACGGTCCGTTGATCTCCGGACGGATAGTCGTGCGTACGCTGGTTTCGTCGGCTTTCGCCCGAACGGTCGTTGCGAATTGTGCGGGAATGAACTGCGTAAGGTGTTCGGCGACGGATTCCGCTGCGGCTGCTGCTTCTTGAATCTCTTGCGGCAAGCGTGCGTCCTCGGCTATGCACGTCAATCGTCCCGCCAGGGCGTACAAGTGCTCGAGGAACACTATCCATGCGGATTGCTGGTGCGCGAGCAGATGCACGTTACGCGTGTAACCGAACGTCGGGCCTGCGGTTTTACCGGGATATTCCGGCCCCGCCGGCGTCTTCGCGAGCACTTCGCCGAGCGGCCGCAAAACGGACGCCATGAGGCGCAGCGTGCCGCGCGCGAGCAAACGTAGCTCGGTCTCGTCTTCGCCCGCGTGCGCGAAAAAGCGCAGCAGCATCATGAGCATAACGTCATACGCGGTGTTGAAAAGACCGGCAAGCTCTTGCGCGACGGCATCCGTGATGCGATTCGCGCCCGGTGCATCCCCGGCACCGCGCGTGGTCGGATTGCTGATCATCGGGCGAACCGGGTCGAAAACGCGGTCCTCCGCTTCGGCTTGCGAGCGGAGGAGCTCGTATTCGCGGCGCACCGAATCGAAGATCGCAAAATGGGAATCCGGATGGTCTTTGGTCGGAGCCTCGCCTTGTTCGATGATCATCTCGATGGCGCGGCAGGCCGACTCGACGTCGGTAACTTGCACGAGCTCTTTCGGCAAATCCAGATAGCGCGGGTTGGCCTGGGCTTCGAGTGGGCCGATGAACAGCCGTTCGGAGGGAATGCTGCGGAACGCCGATTCGATCTTGTGATAGAATTCGCCGACCGTTCGAAAATCGATGTCGAACGGTTCGACGCTGTTTTGTATGCGCATCGCCTCTTCGAGATCGAATTGCGGCGCCACGCGCTCGCGAATCGTTTTGTAGAAGCGCTCTTTTTCGGGAGAAAGGATGCCGGCCTCGGGCAATTCATAACAGACGAGCCGTTCGATGACTTCTTGCGAGAACGGCTCGAGCGCGATCGGAATGGCGAACGGAAATGCCTGGGGCGGAATCGGAAAGTTTGCGCGCGCGAAATGCGGCGCACCGCCGACCGCTGTAAGAAGGTTAGCGACCTGCGCGAGATGCAGCATCTCTTCCACCGCGACGTGCGCGAGTTGACGCTTCCATCGTCGAACGGCTTGGACTTCTTCGGCGGTCATGCCGCCTTCGGCAACGTCCGTCTTCAGTGAATAGCCGGCATACAGATACACGCATGCGAGATTGTGTTCCAGTTCGGACGCTCGCGTGAGCAGATACAACAGCTCCTCGCGAGATTCAACGGCGGCGGTTTTCTGCCGGGGCGACGTTGCAAGCATTACGCAGCTCCTCCCTATGGCTGTCCGAGATCCCCGAATAGACCTACTGCTTGACACCCGGCGCCGAGCCTCGGAGGTTGCGCGCTTCTTGAAAAAGCCTGTGCGGCTTGCTCGCTCCGGCTAACCGCAGGTAGGGCCGTGCCGCGACCAGAATCGGCGACTTCATTCAAACGCGGACTGCGTTTTACGGTGGTGAACCGGCGCGTTTGGTTATTATTATGTGGGGTTAACGTTGCGCAATTATGGACACTATGTCCCGAACTTCATTGCAAGCCCTCGAGCTCATCTTGGGCGAACCGAGTTCATCGATCAGTGATGCCGGCTCGCTCTCATTCCGTTGGGGGTGCGGATGCTCCGCGCACTCGGGGGACGGTATCTATTACGCGGACGTAAGCTGGTGCGGCCGGCACCTCGGACTTATCGACTTCCAGATGCCGGTGGCGAGAAAGCGCGTCCCCTGACGCGGTGCGCCCCACGAGCCTCATCGTCTTTGGGAATCCCAAATGCGAAGCGAGCGGCGTGGTTAGTGCGGGCGGACACAACGACTGTGCCTGCTCGACGATGTGGAAGCGATTATCCAAACGGGAAATCTTGAGCATGCGTTTCCAATGCGCGCTCGCGCCTACGACGCGGACCGTAATACGACCGCAGCGCACGCGTGCTTTCGTCCGCCACCGTCTATCGAATGGAGGAGCTCACGCGTTACGCCAACGTGAAATCCGGCAGCGGCTACGATATCGATCCAGGCGAAGCGATTCCGTACGCGGGGCGAAAACCGACGGCGTGTTTCCAACGAAGGTTGTGTATCTGCCGCTCGGTGCCATTCAGTTTGTTTCCGCTACGCACGACCGCAATTACGACAACCTGGAAGTAACGCTGGATCGCGCGACGCTCTGGTAGGTGGAAATGCAGGACAAGAGCCGCGATTATCTTGCCAACGAGCGCACGTATCTGGCGTATCTTCGTACCGCGCTCGCGTTTATCGCGCTCGGTTTCGTGGTCGCGCGGTTTTCGCTGTTCGCGCGTGAAATTTCCGTCGTGGCAAGAATCAACGTTCCGGAGACCCATCTCTCGACGGAGTTCGGTACCGGAATGGCGGCCGTGGGCATACTGGTCGCCCTTTACGGCTCGTATCGCTACATCGTTACGAATACCGCGATCGACGCGAACAGGGGATCGCCGATGCCGGCGTGGGCAGCTATCGCCGGCGCGCTCATCGTTGCTGCGATCGCGATCATCGTCGCCATCGCGTTGTTAGAAATCCGCTAGCACAGTCCCCGAAACTGCGCGTGCTCGATTTGACCAAATCCTCACTCGACAACGTGAAGAACGACTCGTTCATCGGTACGACGGTCGTGCCGCAGCCTGACGGCACCTACACGTCAACGGAAGTACATATTTTTGCCGGGGCCCTGCGCGGCATGCGCGAAGGCTTCACGAAAATGAACCGGACCGAACCGTTGAATTTGCCATCATGTTGACGGGGACGTGCACGGCGGCGTTGGCCATCATACGCGATCCCGTATATCAGCCCGGCATCGCGCTCGTTGCTGGCAAAAGGAAAACGTGTGCTGATCTTCTGCAGCGGCGCCCCCGGCAAGTTGACCGCAAACACCATCGTCGTCATCGAACCCGGAGCCTCGCTGGGATAACTGCAGCGCTCGCCGAACGCCGGTCGTATAAACGCCCGTTGTAGGAGCAAGAGCGTGATGCGACTTTCGGCCTATGCCGTCATAGCTGCGACGTTGATGACGCTTGTCGGTGCCGGGCAGTCTACCCCTCGTGCCGTGCCCGCAGACATCCGCGCAATTTTCGCCAAACCGATCTACAAGAACGCAACGTGGTCTCTGCGCGTGCTAGACGGATCGAAGATCCTCGTCGACTATCATTCGGACAAGAAGCTCTTCATCGGCTCGGTCCGCAAAGTATTCAGTGTCGGGCAGCTGCTCGACGCGGTAGGAGCGGGGCACCGCTACGACACGCCGGTCTACCGAACCGGCAGCGTTACGGGCGGTGTGCTGCGCGGCAATCTCATCATCGTGGCCTCGGGCGATTTAACGATGGGCGGCCGCACGAATCCGGACGGTTCGATTGCCGTGAGCGATTGGGATCATAACGAAGCGGATAGTCTGGGAAACGCCATCCTGACCAAACCCAATCCGCTTGCCGGCTACGAGCAACTCGCGCGAGCCGTCAAAGCCGCCGGCATCACGCGCGTCGCCGGCGAGGTCATCGTCGACGACCGACTCTTCAAGCCGTTCAATTTCCGCGAGCAATTCGACGTGCGCCCGATTTTCGTCAACGACGATGCTGTCGATCTTGCGATCGCTCCCGGCGGAACCGTCGGCGCAAAGACGAGCCTCATGCAGCGGCCCATCTCGGCTGCGCTCGCGATCGACAACCGTCTCCGAAACGGCGCGCCGAAATCAGAAAACACGCTGAAGATCGATCCGCAGTTTCCCGCGTGCATCGGAACCCGCGGCTGCAGCGCGACGATCGCCGGTTCGCTGCCCGTAGACTTCGCGCCCCCACTGACCGGAGGCAAGACGTTGGTGCAAACCGTGCGCATCACGCAGCCGTCGAACTATGCCCGCACCATTTTCATCGAATCTCTTCGCAAGGCAGGCGTAACCGTCAGTGCGCCGGCGGTGGAGCAGAATCCGGCGAACCTGTTGCCGGCGAGCTCCGCATACGGACAAGCACACCAGGTCGCGATGCTCCGCGGAATGACGTACGCACAGGACGCGAAACTCATCCTCAAGATCAGTTACAACATCGGCGCGGACACGAGCCTCGTGCTTTTCGGTGTAACGCGCGGTGCGGATAGCATGCCGGCGGCGCTTGCAGTTGAGCGCAAGAATCTCGCGACGCGATTCGGCATCCCGGCTGCCGATTATCATTTCGTCGACGGCAGCGGCGGCGGCGATACGACGGCGACCGGCATTGCAGTTACGCAGATGCTGCAAGAACTTGCGCGACGCCCCGCGTTTCCAACGCTTTACGCCGACCTGCCGGTTCTCGCCGTCGATGGTTCGCTCGCGTCCGTCAAAGATTTCGAGAAGAACTCGACCCTCGCCGGTGCTGCAGGTCAGGTTCGCGCGAAGACTGGTACGTACGTCGCCGCGTCGGCGTCGGGTGCTCCCGTGCTCAAAGGCCAAGCCTTCGGCGGCTACATCACGACCAAGCGCGGCAGGCACCTGGTTTACCAACTCGTCGTCAACAACGTGCCGATCACCTCGATCGCCGGAGTCATTGCCGTTTTCCAAGACGAAGGGACGATCTCGGCGATGCTTTGGCGCGATTACTAATCTTGCTTGGGCGGCTGCGGCGGAACGACTACCGGCGCAGGCACGATCGTCGCGTGCGCGGCAAGGCGGCGGCTGGTCAGTCTACGTGTATTTCGACAGTTGCTCTGGCGTCGTTCGACCAGAACGTCATCGTGCAATCGCCGTGGCGTTTTGCTAACACGTCGAGCGTTTCCGTTGCACTGCGGGAGCCGGGTCCTCCGCTGCTCGTCCTGCTGCTGCTGATGATTGAGGCAATCGGGTTTGAGCCGCCGCACGTGTTGGTCAGGAGATCGACGCTCGGTGCGCCGTGTGCGGTGACGGTAAGTTTGCGGAGCGGACTATTCGATTTGCTCAGCAGCAGTTTGTCGGGCGAAACGGTGATGGAAACCGCCGGCTCCGGGAGCACGCGCACGTGCGCGGTCTGCTGCACTCTGCCGTGGCCCAAGGTATCGACCGCAAACGTGATCGTGCATTCCCCTGCCTCGCGTTTTGCTTGCAGAAAGAGCGTGTACGTCGAACGCGTTACGAGCGCGCCGCCTTCGTGCTCCGACTTGCCGGGCAGCACGTTCACCAGGCGCGTCTTATCGCATTGGTCATCGGATGGCCCAACCAGAGCAGGCCCGGTTACCGTATGCCGTGATCTTTTCGATCTGCGAATCGCCGCCGACCAGAGTCAGCTCCGTCGGTGAAACCGAAATCGAGAGGCTGGGCTCGCCAATAGCAGCAGCGCTGCATCCCAGGCTGAGCAGCGCCGCCAGCGCAGCGATGCGTTTGAAGGCAGACGTCATGACCCTTATTTTTTCGACCGCGCGCCAACGGTGTTTTAGTGCCCCGCGCCGCCGGCGTGGACGACCTTTACCGGCTCGAAGAACTCTAACTTATAAGAGGCCGTTTCCTCGAAGACGTCCCCCAGAGCTCGGGCGATGTCTTCATCCCACTGAGCGCTCGCCCACGTGTGCGACGAGGACCACACCGAAATCACGTCGACCTGCGTGCGCTTTTCGTTGCACAGCACCATGCCCTCAATGAATCCGGGGATGGCCATGACCCGGCGTTCCAACACCAGTCCGAGTTCACGTGCTACCGGTTCCAAGGTGTCGGTCGTGACCGCAAACGTAACGATTGAAACGATTCGATGCTCATCTGCCATAACGTCCTCCGGCGGCAGGTTGAAACTGCGCCGCAAACACGCGGTTTCCCCGCGCCGCGCGAACGTGGTACCCTATCAGGTGCCGGAGGGCCGGACGATGAGCAAAACGATTGCTGACGAGGCGATGAACCGGTTCGTCATGCCGAACGCCGCCGCTGAGTACGTGCAGGCACGGCGAGCGCTCCTGGACGCCGAGATGGAATTGCGCGATCACGTCGAGCGCGTCGCGGCGCGGCGGCGAAACTTACTGCAGGGGCCGCTCGTGAAAGAATACGAATTTTTCGACGGCCGGCGCCGCATCAAACTATCGGAGCTGTTTGAAGACGGCAAGCCGGAGCTGTTCATGTATCACGTCATGTATTTTCAAGATGACCAAGAGTTCTGTCCGATGTGCTCGATGTGGATCGACGGTCTCGACGGCGTCGCGCACCACGTGATGCAACGCGCGAACATCGTGGCGGCGACGCTCGCGCCACTTGAAGCGCTCCAAGCATGGAAGGAGCGTCGCGGCTGGCGCCGCATCCCGGTCGTGGCCGACGTGGATGCGTCTTTTGCGCGTGATACGGGCGCCCAGGAGCGCGACGGCACACCCTCGTCTACGGTGCTGGTCTTTGAGAAAACGCCCGAAGGCGTCCGTCACACGTATACCGCACACGCCGAGATGATCAAGGACGCGTCTTTCCGCGGCGTCGACCAGCTCTGTCCGACGTGGCACGTCTTCGATTTACTGCCGAGCGGCCGGGGCGACTGGTTAGCCTCGAACGCACGTTCATGAGCCGCGACGTGGTAGGATGCTTACTACCGGCACCTTCTTTACATGGAGGCTCTTATGGAAGTCAAACCGTCGTATCTCGGAACAATGATCGCCCTTGCGACTGCTGCCTTCGGACTGATTGCCGCGCTCGCTTGGAATAAATTCATTACCGATCTCATCGGACTGTTTCTCAAACCCGGAACGGGCGTTTGGGCAGAGCTCCTTTACGCCGTCGTCATAACGATCATCGCGATCGTCGTCATTCAAAACCTCGGAAAGCTCGCCGACCGAAGCGCGGGTCCGAAGACATAGGAGCCGAGTGCTCGGCCGCCTCCTTAATTTTCAAGAGTGAGCGCCCGAATATACATATACGGTGTTGTTACGCGGGCGCCGGCTAAGCATTCGAGGCAGAGCCCTTCTCGTTGGCCTGGTTCCCCTGGCCTTCTTGCTGCTGGTTTGCGCAACTGTCGCCGTGCTGCAAGTCGGCGCGGAACGTGCCGCGTTCTTGGCGCATCGTTCGGATAATGCGGTCGCACAAGCCAACGCGCTCTCCGACGCATTGGTGACGACACAAAAAGATGCGCAGCGTTATCTTTCAACGCATCGAGTTCAGGACTTGCGGCCGATCGCGCGCGATCGAGTTGCCGCGTTACGCATTGCGGCGCGGCTGCGCACTCTGTCTGCGGATAACGCAGAACAAGAACGCCGTGCGACGTTCGTTGCCGGCAAGACGGCGCAGATGTTCGACTACGTGCAGCGCTATGTTGCAGACGTCGCCGCCCACCGCCCTCGCGCCGCGGCGGCGCTGACTAGCGCATTTGCCAAGAGCCACGCGCTCGAAGACTATCAAACGGAACGTTCGGCCTTCATCGACGCGGAGCAGCAGATTCAGCTGCGGCGCTGGCGGCTGCTCGAGTCGAAATTCTATCTGCTGGACGGAGTGCTTGCGCTGGGCGGCGTCCTCGCCGTCCTTTTGACGCTTACGCTGACGTGGCGCTTCGGGCTGCAGCTCGCGCGCCGGCTGCAAACCTTGGCCGCGACGGCGAAGCATTTGCAGGACGAAAAGCCCCTTGCGCGCCCCATGGACGGCCACGACGAGATTGCCGACCTTGACCGGCTCTATCGCCGCATGGCGGACGATATGCGGCAACGCGAATCGTCGCTGCGAAAATATCGATTGCTCGCGCAGCACTCGCGCGACATCATCCTCTTTACGCGCCGCAGTGACGGGCGCATTCTCGAAGCCAACGCGGCAGCCGCGCAAGCGTACGGGTATACCGTCGAAGAAGTGGCGCAACTCAACGCGCGCGACCTTCGCGCACCGGAGACGCGCGGCCGCCTCGATGCCGAACTCGATCGCGCCGAGGACGCACCATTCATTTTCGAAACGGCGCACCAGCGCAAGGATGGTAGCGTTTTCCCCGTCGAGGTCGCGGCGCAAAGTGTGCTGATCGACGGCGAACCGCTTATGGTCAGCATCATCCGCGACATCTCGGAACGCCGCCTCGCACAACGCGAAATCCAATCCGCACTCAAGCAAGCGGTGGATGCATCACGTCTCAAATCGCAATTTCTTGCGACGATGAGCCACGAGATCCGAACGCCGCTCAACGCGGTCATCGGCATGACCGAACTGCTCCTCCAATCGCCGCTTACCGAGGAGCAGCAACGCTTTGCAAGCGTGGCGCACGACTCGGGCGAAGCGCTGCTGCATTTGATCAACGACATTCTCGACTTTTCAAAAATCGAAGCGCAGCGCGTCGAGCTCGAGATCGTCGAGTTCAAGATCGTACCGCTGGTAGAAGGCGTCGCTGCGCTGTTCGCCTCGCCGGCAGCAAAAAAGCGCGTCGCACTCATGACGTATGTAAGCCCGTCGATTCCGCAGGCCCTCGTCGGGGATCCCGGGCGTCTTCGGCAAGTGCTGATGAATTTGACCGGCAACGCCGTCAAATTCACCGAGCGGGGATCCATCGTGGTGACCGCCGACCTGCACCAAATCGACGGCGATTCGGTGAAGGTCGCGTTTTCCGTGAAGGACACCGGTATCGGAATACCGCCCGAGACCCGGGCATCGCTCTTCGAACCATTCCGCCAAGCCGACGGTTCGACGACACGCCGGTACGGCGGCACGGGCTTGGGCCTTTCGATCTCAAAAGGCTTAGTGGAACTGATGGGCGGCAACATCGTCGTCGAGAGTGAGGCCGATGCCGGATCGACGTTTTCGTTCATGCTGCCGTTTACGCTGGCGGAGCACCAGCCGGCGCAGCCGCGCAGCCTTGCGGAGATGCGGGCGCTGGTCGTTGACGACGACCCCATTTCGCAAGAGATCTTCGCGCGGTATCTGGCCTCGTGGAACATGCGCTGCGATGTGGTCGGCGATCCGGCTCGCGCGTGCGACCTGATGTTGAGTGCCGTTCTGAGCGGCGAACCGTATGACGTCGCGATTCTCGATCTCATGATGCCCGGCATGGACGGGTTCGAGTTGGCGAAACGCATGTATTCGACCGCCGACATGTCCGGCACGCGCCTCATCATGGTGACGGCTTATGACGAACCCGAGCGCGGTCGCTCCGCGATTGCGGCGGGCTTTTCGGCGTATCTCACCAAACCGGTGCGGCAGTCGCAGTTATACGACTGCATCATTGACGCCGTCCCTAATGTGGTCGAAGCCGAACAACGGCTCAGCATACATGAAGCGCCCGCTCCATCGAAATTGCGTATCCTGGTTGCCGAGGACAACGCGATCAATCGCGAGGTCGCGCTCCGGCAGCTCTCCAAGGTCGGTTACGCGGCGCAAGCCGTTGCAGACGGCAGACAGGCCGTCGAGGCGGCGCTCAGCGGTCAGTTCGACGTCGTGCTCATGGACTGCCAAATGCCGAACATGGACGGTTTCGAAGCCACGCGCGCGATCCGAAAAGGGGAAATGCGCAGCGGCAAGCGCGTTCGCATCATTGCGATGACGGCAAACGCCCTGGCCGAGGATCGCCAAGCGTGTATGGACGCCGGCATGGACGACTATCTCGCAAAGCCCGTGACGATGGAAAGCTTGAAGCGCGCTCTTTCCGCAGGCGATTCTTCCAAAGCACTCGACGTGCGCCGTCTGAACGAATTGTTCGAAGGCGATCCGCAAGGCATCAAGGATTTTCTCGCTACAGCGCTGCCGGCGTTGCAGCGCATCGTTCAACGCCTGAACGATGTGCAGACGACGTCGGAACGGCTTGCGGCCGCTCACGAACTGAAAGGCGCGGCTGCGAATGTCGGAGCGGTCGAAATCGCGGCAGCCGCCGCGCATCTCGAAACGGTACTGCGGCGCGGCCGTTCGCCCATCGACACGCTCCTAAACCAGGTTCAAGAGGCATACGAGCGCGCCGTTCATCATGCTGCAAGTTTGGAGTACGAGGCATGAACGTCCTCATGATCGACGATAACGAGCTGAATCTGACCGTCTATCGGAACGCGCTCAAGGCCGTGGAAGGCGCGGTATGCATTGGATTTACCTCGTCGGCCGAGGGGCTTAAGTGGTGTGAAGAACATCAGGCCGACGTCGTGCTCGTGGACTACGACATGCCGCGCCCCAACGGCCTGGAGTTCATCGAAGCGTTTCACCTCGACGGCAGCAACGCAGACGTGCCGATCATCATGATCACCGGGCTGGCGGAGCGTGACATTCGTTACCGCGCTCTCGAATTGGGCGCCGCGGATTTTTTGACCAAACCGGTCGACGTCGCCGAGTTTCGCGCGCGCATGCGCAACATGCTCGCGCTTGCCGACGGCCGCAGGAAACTTGCCGACCGCGCAAACTGGCTCGCGTCCGAAGTGCAGCGCGCGACCGCCGACATCGTCGCCCGCGAAAAGGATACGATCAATCGGCTGATGCGCGCCGCGGAGTTTCGCGACAACGAAACCGGTATGCACATCCTGCGCATGGGGCACTTTAGCGCCGTTATCGGCCGCGCGTTCGGACTATCCGAAAACGAATGCGAAACGCTGCTCATGGCAACGCCGATGCATGACATCGGTAAGGTTGCAACGCCCGACCGCATCCTGCTCAAGCCCGGAAAGCTCGATTCCGGCGAATGGGAGATCATGAAGCAGCATACGATTGCGGGATACGAGATTCTCAAAGACAGCCAGTCCGAATTGCTGCAAATGGCAGCCCAAATCGCGCTCAATCATCACGAAAAGTTCAACGGCACCGGCTATCCCTACGGACTCGAAGGAGAGCGCATTCCGCTCTGCGGCCGCATTTGCGCCGTCAGCGACGTCTTCGACGCGCTGACGTCTGAGCGTCCGTACAAGCAGGCGTGGCCCATCGAGGAAGCCGTCGACGAAATTCGCCGGCTATCCGGAAGCCACTTCGACCCGGCGCTGGTTGAAGCGTTCGACAACGCCCTCCCAACGATCGTGGACATTAAAACGCGGTACGGCGACGAAGATTGGACCGCCCGCGCGGGAGCCGTGACGCGCGCGACGTAAGACTATTGCGTGGAGCCTGAGGTTCGGCGCAAGAAACGGCGCGGCGTCTATTACACACCGAAGAAATACGTCGAAATGATGACCGCTGCGGCGCTGAACGAGCGGCTCGCGCATGCAGCGTATCCCGACATCCTGGGGATAACGGTACTCGACCCGGCGTGCGGCGCCGGTGCGTTTCTCGTCGAGGCATATCGCGTACTGCTTGCGGCGGCGCAGCGCGCCCTGCGCAAGCCCTTGACGCAGCGGCAGAAACTGGAAGTGCTGCGCTCGTGCATCTTCGGCGCCGACGTAGACCGGCACGCGCTCGAAGCCGCTGCGCATAGCCTCTCGCATGCGGCAGGCCGGCCGCACACCGCATCGCTGCATCGAAATCTCGTGCGCGGCAACGCCCTGCTCGACGAGATTTTTTCGGCGCGCGGGTTTGACGCGGTTCTCGCCAATCCGCCGTACGTCTTCGGCGAGCATCTGTCAGGGCGAGACAAATCGCGCGTCAAGGCGCGCTATCACGCGAGCGGAGAGCAGATCGACCTCTACGCGGCGTTCCTGGAACTCGCGGTGACGCGCTTGTGCAAGCCGCACGGCGTTTACGCCTTCATCGTGCCCGATGCGATACTCGTGCGAGAGCAACGCAGCGACGTGCGCAAGATACTCCTCGAGCACGCGCCGCCGCATGCCATCGCGCACGTCGGCGCGGTTTTTGCCGAAGATCGCGCGCGTGTCTCTGCTGCAGTTCTCGTCGGACGGCGCGGCATTCAGGTCGACCGGATACGCGTGGTTGCGGAGTCACCGCAAGGTACGTGGGAAACGGTCAACGAGCTGCCGCTCGCGCAGGTTCGCAACGATGCGTTGAACCGCTTTTTGATTTACGTGCGCCCGGAAGAGTGGCGCGTTTTCGAAGCCCTTCGAAAGGTGCCGCGCCTCGAGTCGGTGCTCGCCGCCGGCGCGCACGCGAAAGGCGTTTCGCGCGGTGAAGAGGCCGGTAAATGCAACTTGCCGGCGAAACGGTCGCGAACGTCCGCGGTGCCGGCCATAGCCGGCGATGCAATAACGCCGTATGCGCTTGCGGGAAATCGCTATTTCCTGAAATCGCTCAAGAAGAATCCGCGGTGCTACACCGCCCCGAAGATCCTCGTGAGGAAAACGGACGACCGGCTCTTCGCGTGCGCGGAGTATGAGGGCACGGCGACGCTTCAATCGGTCTATAACCTGCAGGTCGAGCCGGAGAAGTTCGACTGCGTTCTCGCCGTACTGAATTCGAAATTTGCGCGATGGTTTTTGAAGCGCACCGTCACGCAATACAAACAGCTCATGCCGCAGATCACGCAAACTGAATTGCTTTCGCTGCCGATCCCGGCGTCTTCGCGCGATTACTCACAGCTCGTCAAGAATGCAGCCGAAAATGGCGCACACCTTGAAGCGCTGGAAGCAGCGGTGCTCCAGGATCTGGGCGTGGAGCAGATTTTTTCATCCCGTCTTCAGGCTTCCTTAAACTGCCGGGCGTACACTGGGTGCATGCCAGCCTTGCACGAAGGCCCGGTTACCATCTCCCTGCATGGTGACTACGACATAAGCAGCAACGAGGCGCTTAGACGCCTGCTCTCCACCGCCGAAGAGGCCGATGAGGCCGTCATCGATCTGTCGGACGTCACGTACGCGGGCACGACGCTGCTCAATGCGCTGCTCAATTTGCGCAGCCGTATGCGCGCGCACGGCTCCGTGGGCATCGTGCGACTGACCGGCGGCAGCAAACAGCTGCGCAAGGTGCTGGAAGTGACGCGGCTCGACCGCGTCTTCAACGTGATGTAGATGCCCCTCATCGCCCTTGCGGCGCTCGCGCTGCTTTGGGGCTACAACTGGGTCGTCATGAAGATCGCGATTCAGTACGCGCCGCCGTTCGAGTTCGCGGCACTGCGCCTTTTGGGCGGCGCGGTCGTGCTGTTCATCGCCCTCGCGCTGCTGCGCAAACCGCTTCGTCCGGAAAAGCTCTGGGCGTTTTGGTGGATTGGGCTTTTCCAGTCCGGCGGTTTCGTCGGTCTGGCGACGTGGGCGGTCCTCACCGCCGGCGCCGGTAAAGTCGCGGTGCTCTCCTACACGATGCCGCTCTGGGTTGCGCTCGCGGGATGGCCGCTTCTGGGCGAGCGTTTGCGCGGCCGGCAAATCGCCGCGCTCGGACTGGCTATAGCCGGGATCGTGCTGATTCTCGACTTTTGGGGCTCGCACGGTTCGCTGTTTGCGGACGCCATCGCGCTGATTGCGGGCGTTTCATGGGCTGCGGGCGTCGTCATCAGCAAGCGCGTGCAGCGAACGGGCAGCGTCGACGTGCTGAGTCTCACCGCGTGGCAAATGCTCTTCGGCGGCATCGCCGTCGGCATCGTTGCGCTGGTCGTTCCCGAACGTGCAATCGCGTGGACGCCGGCGTTCATTGCTGCGCTCGCGTACAACATCTTGGGCGCGTCCGCGCTTGCCTATTTCCTTTGGGTGTACGTCCTGCAGCATCTGCCGGCGCGCGACGCCGCCATGGGAACGTTGGCGAACCCGGTCGTTGGAATCGTTGCGGCCTGGCTTCAGCTCGGTGAAACACCGAATACCTCGGAAGCCGCCGGCATGGGACTCGTGGTCGTTGCCCTAGCCGCGCTTGCGCTGCAACAGCAAGGAGTTTCCGACAACGAATAGGCTCGATGCGCCCATCGCGGCTGCCGCAAAGATTGGATTGACGATGCCGGCGGCGGCAAGCGGTACGAGCACGACGTTGTAAGCGAAAGCCCAGAACAGGTTCTGCTTGATCGTGCGCAGCGTTGCACGCGAAAGTTCGATGCCTGCCGCAACGGCGCGAGGATCGTTCGAAAGAATCGCCGCGTGCGCGGTTTCAATCGCGATCTCGGCGCCGCCGCCCATCGCAAGGCCGACGTCTGCATTTGCAAGCGCAGGCGCATCGTTGATGCCGTCGCCGACGAACGCGACGTTGTGATGAGCGTCGCGCAAACGCTGCACGATCTCCGCTTTGCCTTCGGGCGAGACGCGCGCGTGCCAGCCGTCCAAATGCAGGCGCTCGGCAATTGCTTGCGTCGGCGCAGGTGCGTCGCCGCTGACCATCTGCACCGCAATGCCGTCGCGCTGCAAACGCGACACGGCTTCGGGTGCTTCCGGGCGAATCGCATCGCCGAGATCGATCGCGCCGAGCGCGCGGCTCTGCGCGGCAACGTACACGCGAGTCGCATCGCCGCCGGCAAGGCCGTCGAGGGCGATGCCGCTGCGCAGCATCATATCCTCGTTGCCGGCCAAATACGGCACGCCGTCGATCGTGCCGGCGATGCCGGCGCCACGCTCGGCGCGAATGCTCGCAGCCGGCGGCAAGGAAATACCGCGATCGCGCGCCGCGCGTACGATCGCTGCCGCAAGGGGATGAGTCGATGCGCGTTCGAGTGCCGCAGCGGCCGCCAGCACGTCGCGTTCGGAATATTCCGGTGCCGCGTGGATCGCGAGCACTTCGGGTTTGCCGATCGTCAGTGTTCCGGTTTTGTCGAAGAGTACCGTACGTACCGCACCGAGTCGCTCGACGGCGTCCGCGTCGCGAAACAGCAGCCCGCGACGCGCGCCGGCGCCGACGGCGGCCATGATTGCCGTCGGCGTTGCAAGGCCGAGTGCGCACGGGCAGGCCACGACGAGGACTGCAACGGCCGCGGTAAATGCGCCGGCGAACGGATGATGCGTAAGCATCCATGCGGCGAACGTTATCAACGCCACGATGAGCATCGCGGGTACGAACACGCCGGCAGCCGCATCGGCAAGCCGCTGCACGCGAGGCGTGCTGCCTTGCGCGCGGCGCACTGCCTCGACGATCTTCGCAAGCGTCGTTCCGGCGCCGACGGTTTGCGCGCGCATGACGAGCGCGCCGTCGCCGTTGAGCGTGCCCTGCTTGAGCGCGTCGCCGGGGCCGACCGCGACCGGAATTGGTTCGCCGGTGAGCATCGACGCGTCTATCGCGCTAACACCGTCGATGACGATACCGTCCACCGGAATGCGTTCGCCTGCAGGGACGATGAGCGTCTGACCGGCCTGAACGGCGTCCACCGAAACCTTATGCGTATCGCCCGCGTCATCGCGTACGATCGCAACCGGGGGACGAAGATCGAGCAGCGCGCGTATCGCGCGATTGCTGCGTCCGCGCGCGGCGGCTTCCAGATATTTTCCGGCGAATACGAGCGTAACGATCGCGCTTGCGGTCTCGTAGTACGACGGCCGCATCACCAGCGTACTGTAAATCGAATAGCCGAACGCCGCCGACGAACCGAGCGAAACGAGCGTGTCCATGTTGCTCGCGCCGTGCCGCAGCGCCGCAATCGCGCCGCGATGAAATTCGCCGCCGACGACGAGCCATACCGGCAACGTCAGCGCAAGCATCACCCAGTCTTCGTACGCGAATTTCATTGGTGCCATGCCGAGGATGAGCGTCGGCACGAAAAGCGCGAACGCGAAGATCAGCAGCCGGCGTTTGCGCGCAATCTCCGCATCGCGCCTGCGCGCATCCTCGTCGGAGCTGCTGTCTCGTACCAGGGATGCGCCGTACCCGGCGCTCTCGACGGCCGCAACGAGCTGTTCGACCCGGACCGCGGGATCGTGAGTAATGCTGGCTCGCTCGGTCGCCAAATTTACCCGTGCGTCGCTCACGCCCGTAATTCTGCGCAGCGCTTTGCCTACGTGCGTGACGCACGACGCGCACGTCATGCCGGAAACCGCCAGTTCGGTCGTCTGCAGGCCGGCCGAGTCCGTGACCGTCACGCCAGTTCGTATCCCGCTTCGTCGAGCGCCGTCCGCAGCTCGTCGTCCGGTATCAGCCGGTCGGTTTCCAGACGGGCGCTTCCCGCCTCGAGGTCGGCGCTCGCCGAGCGGACGCCGGGCAACACGCTAAGCGCCTGGCTGACATGCCGTACACAATTTTGACACGTCATCCCGGTCACGCCGATGGTTTGAATCATGTTCCTGGTTTACGATGGATGCGGGACGGTCCCCGCACAAGCTTGAACCCTATGCACTGCGGCAGTGTTGCACGGGGTAACGGCGGACTGCCGATAGTTACTCTAGGTCTCGTTACAAGGGGAGGTTTTACCCTTACATGCATTGGCGTTTTCGCCGTGGGGCTTTGGCGATGGCTCTGGTTGCCACGCTCCCGCTCACCATCGGAGCCGCTCCGGCCACCAACTCGGCCGACGATCTTCGGCAAAGTTACGAACTGCTCACCACGACGTATTATTCGAAGGTCGATGCGCAGCGGCTGCTCGACGGCGCGCGCCAGGCGCTCGCGACGGAAGCTGCCAAACGTGGCGCACGCATCACGCCGCCCACGCTGCACGATACCGGCACCATGCAAGGCAACGTCAATGAGGTTTTGACGTCCATCGCGCGCATGCAGCCGGCCGTGCACGTTTCCAAGACGGAGCTGACGTATGCTGCCATCGACGGTATGGCCGATTCGCTCGGCGACCGCTACACCACGTTCTTCACGCCCGAAGAATTTCGCGAGTTCAATACGGAACTCGATCCCGATAAAATATCGGGCATCGGCGTGATGGTGCGCGAGGACGATGCGAGCAAATACATTTTAGCCGAATACGTCGTCCCCGGAACGCCCGCCGAAAAAGCCGGTTTACAGACCGGCGATCTCTTCACGAGCGTCGACGGCAAATCGCTCAAAGGCCTCAAGGCCGACGACGCTAGCGCACTCCTTCGCGGCAAGCCGGGAACGGTGGTGCACGTGACCGCAATGCGCGACGACAAACCGTTGCCTCCGATGGACATCACGCGCTCCGAAGTGCAGCCGCCGACGGTGATCTACAAGATGCTTCCGCAGCATGTCGGCTACATCTATATTCTTGCGTTCGGCCGCGACACGCCCGACGAGTTTTCCGTGGCGCTCGATCGTCTCGAGAAGCAGGACGTGCGCGCGTACGTGCTCGACTTGCGCGATGACGGCGGCGGGTATGTGAACTCGGCACTCGACATCAGCTCGAAGTTCATCAACGACAATCCGCTGCTGACGATCGAAGAGCGCGGGTCGCATACGACGACGGTCGATTCCGGCAGCGATGCGCTTCCGCCCAAGCCGATGGTCATACTCGTGAACCGGTATACCGCATCGGCATCGGAGATCACGGCGGGCGCACTTCAGGACGACGGTATCGGCGTGCTCGTGGGAGAGAAGACTTTCGGCAAGGGCGTCATGCAGTCGCTCACGCCGCTTCCGGACGGCGCCGCAATCAAGATCACGACGGCGCACTATCTAACGCCGAAGAATCGCGACATCAATCTCAAGGGCATCGAACCCGACTACGTCGTGGTGGAGAACAAAGACGCGCGTCTTGGCGAACTCGATCACGACGCGCAGCTCCAAGCGGCCGTCGGAATTCTGACGAAGAAAATCGCGGACGTCAAAAACTAACCGGTCAACTCACACTCAGCCGCCGACGGTGACGGAAAGCGTCGCCGTCCGGGGCTGCGGATTTGCCGGGTTGCTGTAATCGATGATGTACCGCGTGTCTTCGCTCGTCGTGATCGTGCACGTTCCGGTACCGATGGGTTTGACGTCGAATTCAGCGTTCGGACCAACGCCCTTTTGTTCGTCGTCCGTGTAGTTCGGCGGCGTGTCGCCGTTGTTGTTGTCGGGAGCGGGACTCAATATGCACGCGCCGCTCAATTGCATGCGGAAGAGTCCATCCCACGGCACCGGCGCATTTGCCGTACCCGGTGCGTACGTCGGGTCGTCGGCGACCAACACTTGGAACGGACGACGGGCGGGCACGCTCGTTCGGGAGCCGCCCTGCGGATCGCCCGCGACGCCGTTGCAGTCGACGCTCGGAGTAGCGGGGGCGCAAAGCCGAAGATCCTGCACGTTGCCGGCGATGAAGTTCTGGTACGTGGTCGGAACGCTGAACGCGGGAACGTTGCACTGACTCGCCGGCGTGCATGCAAAGCCTTGCGGGTTCCCATCCGGCTCGAAGATCGCTCTGTCGGGTTTCGGCGTGGTGATCGTAAACGTCACGATGTTGCCGAAGGTGATGTTTCCACTTGCCGGCGTGACGTTGCAATAAAACGACGGCGTTCCCACGAGCGGAATGCCTTGCAGCGGCGGAACCAGATGCCCATTGGAGTCGAACGCGTTGAAACATCCCGCGCTGTACGTCGTACCGCCGCTCGCCGTTTGGTATTGAAAATTTAGGCCGGACGGAAGATTCGAAGCATTCGCCGTGAGCGTCGTGGTGGATCCGGGAGCCACGGGAAACGCGACGTCGCTCGTGGAGGCTTCCGGCAGGATGACGATCTGCGACGTGCTTTTCGGCGCAAGCGTAAACGCTTGCACCGTGGGCGTAAACGTCACGACTCTGCCCTTCACCGTTGCGTCTCCCAACTTGACTGGAGTGACGACCGGCAACTGCGGCTGAATTTGATAGAACGAAGCGCCGAACAGCGGCTGCTGCGGTGCGCATGGCAGCGTGACCGAAAAACTTACGATACGAATGTGGATCGGAAAATCGAACGGATTGGAGATCGTGATCGTCGGAAACGACGGACACGAACTGCTTCGTAGACTGACCGCGGTGTCGGGTAATGCGCGATCCGAGTGGACGTTCATCGTGGCGGACGCGGCATTCTGCGTACGCAGCGCAAAGGTATGCGGCTGCAAGTCCGAGCCGAGAGTTTGCGGCGGGATTTGCGTGCGCGGACCGTTTCCGGTACAGGACGCGAGAAACGGCAACAAAAGCGCGCAAATACAAGCACAAGAGCGGATATATCCCATGGAAACCCCCGGTGGCAACACCCGCGGAATACTCCATACTAGCGCACAAGGCGGCGCTAGCACGATGGGCACTTCGTCCCGATTGCTTGCGAGTGTGCAGGCTAAGCGACATAATGGTAGGCGAAATGCAGGGCCATCGTGCGGTTTTCAAGCAAGCCGCCGAGCGCACGCCGTCTCTAGCTGCGCCCTGCTTTCTGTTTACCGACATCGAAGGCAGCACGGCGCGCTGGGAGCAGGACGCAGCTGCTATGCGGCAAGACCTGCGCCGTCACGACGAATTGCTGCGCCGCAACATCGAGCTGCACGGCGGCCGCGTTTTCAAAACGATCGGTGACGCGTTTTGCGCGGCGTTCACGAACGTCGACGATGCCGTGGCGGCTGCGCAGGACGCGCAACGCACACTCGCGGCCGAAGCCTTTCTCTCCGCCGGAACGCTGCGCGTACGTATGGCGGTGCACGTGGGAGAAGCCGAAGCGCGCGACGGCGACTACTTCGGACCCACGCTCAATCGCGTAGCGCGCTTACTCGCCACCGCGCACGGCGGGCAAGTGCTGCTTTCGAGTGCGGCTGCGCAAGCGCTGCAGGATGATTCGCGGCTGCGCGATCTCGGACGCCATCGCCTCAAAGATCTGATCGCTCCCGAACGCGTATTTCAACTCGTTGCCGACGGTGTGCGCGACGAGTTTCCTCCTCTGCGATCGCTCACGGTACTCGTAAACAATCTACCGCAGCAGACGACGTCGTTCGTGGGCAGAGAAGAGGACATCACGGCGATCGAGGAGCTGTTTTCGCGAGGACGTCTGGTCACACTCTGCGGATCGGGCGGCGTCGGAAAGACTCGCTGCTCGCTGCAAGTTGCCGCCGAGATGGTGGAGCGCTTTGCCGACGGCGTGTGGTTCGTCGATCTCGCGGCGCTATCCGACGGCTCGTTCGTCGATGCCACGATTGCGCGCGTGTTCGATCTGCAGGAAGCGCCGAACGCACCGGCGCTCGAAGTGCTTACCGGACATTTGCGCACAAAGTCGCTGCTGCTGATCCTCGACAATTGCGAACACGTAATCGATGCAACTGCGATCGCCGCTGCATCGATTGCGCGGCATTGCCCAGACGTCTTGCTGCTTTGCACGAGCCGAGCAGCCCTGAACGTCGGCGGCGAACGCGTTTATCGCCTACCGTCGCTCTCTGTTTCCGAGGCGGGCATGCTTTTCGAGGAGCGCGCGCGCATCGTGAACCCGCACTTCGAAGTGACCGACGCAAACGCGCGCGCGGTTGGCGCGATTTGTTCCCGGCTCGACGGCATTCCGCTTGCGATTGAACTGGCCGCCGCGCGCTTGCGCTCGCTTACGCCCGATCAACTTCTGCGTAAGTTGGACGAGCGGCTGCGTTTGCTTACCGGCGGTGACCGCGCGGCGCTGCCGCGCCAGCAAACGATGCGAGCGCTGATCGATTGGAGCTACGACCTGCTCGCGGAGAACGAACGCGCAGTGCTGCAGCGGCTCTCCGTCTTTGCGGGCGGCTTTAGCGCGGACGACGCCGCAAGCATATGCGCGCAGGACGACATGGATGAAATCGAATTCCTCGACCTGCTCGATTCCCTCGTCGACAAGTCTCTCGTGTCGGTCGAGCCCAGGGGCGAATTGAATCGGTTCCATTTGCTCGAAATGACGCGCGAATATGCGCGCGAAAAACTCGAGGAGTCCGGCAACGCGCAGCACATACTCGCCGCGCATGCGCGCAGCTACGCCGTCTTTGCCGAAGCGCTCGATGCGCGTTTCGAAAGTACGCCGCGCACGGAGTGGCTCCGCGAAGCGGAGAGCGAGGTGGAGAATCTGCGCGCGGCGATGACCTGGGCGTTCGGAGAGAGCGGAGACGCCGCAGTAGGGTTGGATATCGTCGTCATGCTGCCGCGCATCTTCGGCGTTCTGGCGCCAGCTGAAGGCATGCGCTGGGTTCGCACGGCACTCGAAAAGATCACCGGCTCGACGCCGCTGCTGGTCGTCGCCGGCGTCGAACTCGCGCACGCGAGCTTCGCTTCCGTGTTCAATCAATTTTCAACGGCTTTGGCTGCCGGGCAGCGCGCCGTACACGCGTTCATACAACTGCAGCAGTCCGTAGGTCTTGCAGACGCGCAGCGGCTGGTCGGGCGTTCGCTGTTGTATCTGGGGCGCGTCGACGAAGGCGAATCGCTTCTCCAGGAGTCGCTGGCGGCACATCAAGCATCGGGCTCGACGCGAATCGCCGGCGTGCTCGGCGACCTCGCTGTCGCACGCGCGCTCAAAGGCGATCTGAACGGCGCCCGCGGTTTGTTCGCTCGTGCATCGGCGGTTTTCGCGCAGGAAGCGGACCATTCCAAAGCGGCGATCACCGCGGCAACGCTTGCGGAAGCGGAGTTCATGGCCGGCAACGCGCGTGAGGCGCTGCAACTCGCGGAGGAAGCATTGCACTCGGCGCGCGGCATCGGGCGGCACCGTACTGCGGCCGCGATTTTAGGAAATATGGCGGCGTATCACCTGCGGCTCGGTGAGTGCGAACCCGCAAGCGCGCACGCGCGCGAAGCGATAGAGATTTGCCGCGTCGTGCAGCCCGACAAAGTTTCGCTGATCTTCGCGCTGCAGCACCTCGCCGCGTCCGCGGCGCTGGACCGGTACGACGATGCTGCTGCGGCGGCGATCAATCGCGCGCGAGCGGCGCATTTACTAGGTTTTGCGGACGCGCACCTCACCCAACTAGAAGTTACACGCGAGCACACGGAACAAAGCACGTACGATGCGGCGATCGCGGCACTGCGCGAGCATTTCCCGCAAGACGAGCTCGACGTGATGCTCGCCGCCGGGCGGCATTGGACCGAGGAGCGCGCGATAGCCGAGGCCGCTGCCGTGTAGGAGCGCGTTTGCGTGTGCGACCCCTAACGCGCGGTCGCCTGGGTATCCGGATGGTCGGTTGCGACCCAGGGGTCATCCATTGCAACTCGCGCCGTCGCCGCCGGAAAGTAGCCGCGCGGATTTCGCTGCAGCCACGCTCGCGCGCGTGAATCCAAATACTCGAAGTCGTGATACTGAAAGTCGCCGCGCGAACGGCGCATGATCGCGATTGCGGGCGCGGTCTGCTTCCAGCAGTACACGATCAGACGAGCGAAGAGATCCATGAACGTCTCTTCGGAGACGAGCCGGTGCTTGACCAGCGTGCCGATCGTGTTGAACCAATTGCACACCGTCAGCTCGGGATGAACGTCGGCGTCGATGAAACCGATGGTCTCCAATTCGCGGCGGTACGCGGCGTCGCTCATTCGCAGCGGCAGATCTTCTTGAATGTAGCGCAAAGCCGCCTGAAGGTGGGCGGCGCGAAAGTCCTGCTCGAGGGAGAGCAGCGCCTCGAGCTGATTTCCCGCGCGCATGTGTCGCAGCTGGATGAGCGCAGCCACCGCACTCGCGCTAATCACCAGCAGCGTGCCGAGGGCGGCCCAGGCGCTTACCGTTTCGGCGTTCATGCTGGAGGATTTCGCTGCGGCAGGCGCATCTCTCTGCGGCTACTGCGAGATCAGCCGCATCCGTAGTTCGACGGGCAGGCCTTGCCGCCGTCGAACGTCGTACCGTAAACGTTGCCTGCGGCATCGACGAAAAGCGTATCGCACGTGAACGGCCCGAGCGTCTGGAAGAGCGCCGTTTCGGTATATTCCGTCGTCGACGGCGTGAGTTTGAAAACCGTGTCGAAACTGCCCCGTGCGGTAAAGTACAGGTCGCCCGCAGCATTCACGATCGTTACGGCCGGCCAGTTCGGAATACGACCGGCCTGCAACTCCGGAAACGCGTAGAACGTACTTTCGATGCTTGCCGCGGCGAGAACCGCGTTTTGCGAACTGCCGTCCTGCGGCGGCATCAAGGCGCCGTACTCTGCGCGACCGCAAGAGGCGAGAATGAAGGCAGCGGCGAGGATCAAGGCTTTGCGCATTTTGTCCTCCGCTCATCACCGCGCGAACAAGCGTAGGGCGAACCAAGCAGCGTGAAAAGATTCAAAAGAACCATCGGGGCGTTCAGCAAGTAAACGTCAGGCGCGCTCTACCTAATTTTCGGTATCCCCTACGAGCCCCAACGACCCGTACACTTTGTCTCACGGGCGGGGTGACCCGTTGCTTTGTTTTGAGGGGAAAGTCGGAATGAAGAAACTCTTTCTGGTAATCAGCTTGGCTGCCGTCGGAATCTTGACGCCCTCGTGCGCCAAGAACGGTACCTCGCCCATGCCGCCCGTCGCCGGAAGCATGCAGGGAGCGAGCTCCCAGAGCGCCGCTGCAGCTTCGAACGTTCCGCAAGGCTGGGCGGCGACTGCAACGCAAGCCGTCGCAATCGGCGGCGGAACGACAAAATCTTTGTCGGCGCAGGTATTGCCCGACACCGTGCCGCTGCGCATCGTCGTCGGGCTCAGCATGCGGGATCCGAAGGGTGCGCAAGAACTCGTTCGCAACCAATACACGCCTGGCGGCTCCTCGTTCCACGCGTGGCTCTCGCCGTCTCAATTCACCGCGATGTTCAATCCAACTGCTCAGCAAGCGGGCGCAGTGGCTTCGTATTTGCGGCAGCAAGGTCTAACGAACGTGACGATCGAGCCCAATAATTTGATTGTAAGCGCTACGGGTTCCGCTTCACGCGTTGCGTCGGCGTTTCATACCTCCATTCGCACGACGACGTCGAACGGCCAACTCGTCTACGGCAACGTTTCGCCTGCGCTCGTTCCCGCACAATTTCAAGGACTCGTCATAGCGGTGCTAGGCCTCAACAACGCCTACCAGATGCACACGCACATACTGAAGACGGAGCACCCGCGGATGTTGGCTCCAACACTTGCGGGGACTGCTGCAGTAACGGCTGCGGGAACTCCGCCGCCGTGCCTGCAAGTCGTGAACGGCGTCTGCGAAGGCGGTGAATACGGTCCGCCCCAATATCAGACCGCATATGACGCGAGTAAAACAGCGTGTCCAAACACCTGCAGCGGTTCGAACACGTCGGTCGCCGTCATGGCGGAAGGCAATGTAAGTCAGGTGCTGACGGACTTGCGCACCGCCGAGGCGTTCTGGCATCTTCCCAAAGTTCCGTACTCCGTTCGCAAAGTCGGCGTGTCGGGCGTCGATACGTCAGGCTTGGACGAATGGGACTTGGACACGCAGATTTCCAGCGGAATCGCGGGAACCGTCAAAGAGCTGTACGTCTACGATACGACATCGCTCAGTGATTCCGACATCGCGCTCGAGTACAGCCATTGGGTCAACGATGATCTGGCACAAGCGGGCAACTCGTCATTCGGCGAGCCTGAAAGTGTGGCGTTTGCCGATGGATCTATGACGATCGACGATGAAGAACTCAATCAAGCCGCGTCTCAAGGAATGACGATGTTCGCTTCCACCGGCGACAATGGCGAAGGATGTCCGGTGATCGCGGCAACGGGCGCGCCGAACACCGGCGTTCCCGAAGTTTGCTATCCGGCGGCATCGCCGTACGCCGTTGCCGTGGGCGGGACGACGCTGGATACCAATGCGGACGGTTCGGAGCCGGGTTCCTACTACGGCGAGCACGTCTGGATCGGAACCGGTGGCGGCATCAGCGTTCATGAGACGGCTCCATATTGGCAGACGAACGGCATTTGCGCGGGATGCACCGCCGGTCGCGGCATCGCAGACATTTCGATGTGCGCCGACAACAACGGATGCCCAATGGACGTTTTCGTGAGCGGCGCGCAAACCGGCGTCGGCGGCACGAGCCTCTCTTCGCCGATGTCGATGGGCATTTGGGCGCGCTTGGAAACGCATTTCTATAATAGGCTCGGCTTTGCGGCGCCGGTCTACTACGGTGTCTACGCTCACTACGAACCGTGTCCGCTGGGATCGACCGGTTGCGTGCCGGCCGGCGAACCCGGCTCGGATACGGCCGCGTTGCCTCCGGATACGACCGCTCCCATCGGCGGTTTCCATGACATCCTCATCGGATCGAACGGCATTCCAAGCTCGGCAGCGCCCGGATGGGATACGCCGACCGGACTCGGTTCGATCGATTACTGCGTCATGCAGCAAGACATCGCGAACTCATCCTTCTCCGGCCACTAGGCCCGCGCGCCAAATAAAAACGCCGTCGATTCGACGGCGTTTTTATTTGGCCTAAACGGCCGGCACGCTAGTGGACGCTTACAGACGCCGTCCTCTTGACCCAGGCAGGAAACGTCTTGTCGGGCGTAACGTCGATGTCTTTTCCTTTGACCATGTTGTGGGCGAAAAGTCCGAGCGGCCCGAGCGCAATCGTTGCAGCAATCGTTGCCGTCGAAGCTTTGCCTTTTTCGGAGTTGCCTTTCACACTGCTGTCTTCCGTCAGCGACACCAGTGAGCCGTCGACGGCGTGAATCGCATCAAACGCAAGCGTCATCTTACCGGCGCTTTTCCCTTGGGCTTTACTGGCATTGATGACGTGCCCGGAACCGAGAGCGCCTTTCGAAATCACCACGTGATTGCCCACGAGGACGGGCGCGGCGGCCTCGAATGCGAAACGTTGGCCCGCAGTCGCAGTGCCCGATGATAACGCGTGCACGACGCGCACTTGAACCTGTGTGCCTACCGCCAGGTTGACGGTCGCGGCAAATGCGGTGAGCGGAAAAACAAAAGCGAGAAATGCACAAGTCGCAGAGAGTAAAATGCGCATTATAAACCTCCATTGGCGAGGTGTAAGTTTCGCTCGTAAGGTCTTCGCCGCGGTTCGAAAGGCCACCGGGCCGGCGGTTGCTCTCTTGCTAGTTCCGGCGCGCTTCGCCGGCGCGATAGCGATACACGATGCGACCCTTCGTCAAATCGTATGGCGAAAGTTCGACGTCGACGCGGTCTCCCGGAAGAATCTTGATGTGGTGCCGGCGCAGCCGGCCGGCAATGTGAGCCAGAATGATGTGGCCGTTGTCGAGTTCGACGGAAAACGTCGTGCTCGGAAACACCTGTTTGATGCTCCCGAACACCTCGAGCGGTGCTTCGCGGTTGTCTTCAACCGGCTTCGCTTTCGATGCGCGGGGCTTTGTATTGCGGTTGCGAGTTGCGATAAGGAGCTCCTTTTTGGTGATACAAAGCAAGAGCATCTCACGGAGCGGCTCTTGCTGCAAGACCGGCAACCCCGGCGCCGTCCGAATGGTTGCAAGCGGGAGGGTCCTCCTGCGGCGCGCCGCCGTCGCAGGGCCGCGTTCGTCCGTCAAGGAGACGGGGCGCCTGCACCTGAACCGCACAACCGCGCCTCCCTTACAAATAGGCCGTCGCGTTGTTGCTGGCACCGATTTTGCTCCGATTCCTCGTGAAGCGGGGCTTTTTGTGCCTGCCAGCGTCCTTCAGTGATCGAAAATGCACCGAAATGCGAGGCGGACAAGCGTCAAAACGAGGGTCAAGAAAAGCCAGCGAAACAGCGCACTTTTGGCTGCGACTGGGACTCGCGGGATCGTGTCCCATCCCGTGGTGTATGAAAGGGCCGCCCTCCTAGAGTAAGAGAGCGGCCATCGTGGCTTTCGGCGAAGGTTGTTTTTGCAAAAGAAACTTCCGACACGAAAGGGCCCACGATGACCAAGACCAGTATCGCATTGACAGAGCTCGCTGAAAAGGGGGCGGACGTCGATCTGGTACGTGACATGCTGCAGTTTGCCGCCCAGCGCCTCATGGAGGTCGACGTCGAAGAGCTCTGCGGAGCCAAGTACGGCGAGCGCGACGAGAGCCGGCAGAATGCGCGCAACGGCTTTCGCGACCGACTCTGGGAGACGCGCAGCGGCGCTATCGACCTGCGGATTCCTAAACTTCGCAAGGGAAGCTATTTCCCGGGCTTTCTCGAGCCGCGCCGCACCGCTGAAAAAGCGCTAACGGCGGTACAAGAGGCGTACATCCAGGGCATCTCAACGCGCTCGGTCGACGCGCTTGCGCAAGCGATGGGTATGACCGTCATTTCGAAAAGCCAAGTGTCGCGCTTGTGTGCCGAAATCGATGAACGCGTCAACGCATTCTTGAATCGGCCGATCGAATGCGACTGGCCGTATTTGTGGATCGACGCGACGTACGTAAAAACGCGCCAATCGGGCCGTATCGTTTCTGTCGCCGTAATAATCGCCGTCGGGGTCAACACCGATGGCACGCGGGAATTATTGGGACTTACGGTCGGTCCAAGCGAAGCAGAGCCTTTCTGGACCGACTTTCTGCGCAGTTTGAGTCGACGCGGTATGCGCGGTGTAAAACTCGTGATTTCCGATTCGCACGTCGGCCTTAAAGCCGCGATCGCCAAGGTTTTCAAGGCGACGTGGCAACGGTGCCGCGTGCACTTCATGCGCAACGCACTGGCCTACGCCGGCAAGGGTCAACGGCAGATGGTGCTCGCACTCATCAATACCGTTTTCGCCCAAGAAACGGCCGAAGCAGCGCACGCGCCGTGTTCCCGAAGCTCTCCGCGATGATGGACGACGCGGAGAACGACGTACTTGTGTTCATGGACTTTCCGAAAGCGCACCGCAAGCAGATCGCTTCAACGAATCCGTTAGAACGCATGAACGCCGAGATCAAGCGACGTACCGATGTCATCGGGATCTTCCCGAACGATGCAGCGATTGTTCGGCTCGTGGGGGCGTTGCTGCTTGAGCAGAACGACGAATGGCAGTTGCAGAGGCGGTACATGCAGTTAGAGGGCATGAACGCCGTCAGCGACAATCAGACCGCCAGGCTTTCAGCGGTAATCACTGGCTTGCCCACCTCGCCGAGCCGCGGTTCATACACCACGTGCCGGGACACAATCATGTTGTCGACACGACTTGCAATCGTAAACCCTTGAATGTCTCGTCGAAGCGCATTTTTAGAGCGAGCGGACGCCGCCGACAAAAGGTTACACAAACCTCTAAAAACCGGCGTTTTCCTGTTTCGCAACTAATATTGATGTTGCCCGGTTCAATGGTGGTGGAATAACAATTCCGAAAGATGGAAAAAATGGATCTCACCCAAACGACGCCGCGTAGCGTTCGAGAGAAACTCCTTGGACTCGTGCAACTCGCGCGAACCACCGATAAAGCCAAAGCCTTAGCGCTCGGCAATCTCGGCGAATACGAGTATCCTTCTGCAATGGATGACGGCCTGTTCGAGTTTCTTGGCATGAAAGGCTCCGAATTTCTTGAGTTCGTCAAGGTCGCCAAGAGCGATGCCGAGATCGCGAGCTATACAAGAGGGTTCGTCGAAAAGAAATCGCCTGACGAAATCATTTCGTTTAACGAGCGCTGGATGGCTAGCACTCCCAAAGGCGAATCACTCGAGCGTTTCAGAGCCCTGCGCGCGCACATCGCTCCCGAGCGGACCGACGTAACGACGTGGCCTGACCTACTGGACCTCGATGAAGGCCGAAGCGTTGCCCGACGCGAGCCGGCGAAAAGTTACACAAAAACCGAGTAACTGCGCTGAATCGAGCGGGTGCAAAAAAGAAAGGCCTGAAGGCCGCGAGGTTTTCAGGGCTTTCTGCTTGGCCTCCGCGTTGCTATTCCGCGAGTTTTAGAGCATACTAGGATATCATCGGTACTACACGCCGTCCGGCAAATGACTTGACCGCACGATGTGCCTTTAGAAAGAGAATAATATGTCGGACGTACTTATAGCTGCGATCGCGCAAACAAACGACGTTGCGCAGATCGAAGAGACATTAGCGCGATGCATTGGTCTGGACATGAACCGCGTAACGGTGTGCAAAAAAGACGCGGTGCGTGAAGCGTCCGCACCCTTACGAACACATTTTATCCCGTTTAGCGGCTCAACGGTTACGTCGGGAACGCACGGCACCAATGTGCCCGGGATGGGAACGACATTGGCGCTGGGCTCATACTTAGCGGATAACCGTATCAATCACCTTAAAGATATCGGAATATCCTACGACGCGGCCCTCTATTACAACATCGCGATCGATGAAGGGCGCTGTGTCGTGACCTACGTCACGGGCACGGAAGATGCAACATCCATCGAGGCACAGTTTCGCGCTTGCGGATTCGTAAAGGTACGCCGCTTTGAATCGGCCGAAAAAGCCGCGGTGGGATCCGGCACTGGGGCTCTATGACGCAGTTGGATCGCGCATGGCTACGCGTAAATGATGCCGCTCAAGAAATCCTCGTGCACGAGCGCTTCCTGACGTCAAAGGACGCACAAAGCATCGTCTCGGGGATTTTGCTTCGCGAACGTGGCGAATGTCCGACGACCGGGGCCGTTGATCTTCTAGCTGCTCACCTCAAAAAATTGGTTGCGCAAGGCAGGCTGCCCACGTTCCACTGACGGGACGCGCACGCCTCTGTCAGGGGAAACACGCTACGACGATTGCGATGTCGTCTTGTGCTCGGCCGCCGCAGAAATGTCGAGTTGCTAGCAGCAGCCTATCGGCTTGCTCCTGAGCCGACAGAGCATGATTGCTTTCAATCCAGCTCATGATGTCGTCCCGTTTGATGAATTCACCGTTCACCGCGCGTGCCTCGGTAACTCCATCGGTGGTGACGATTAACGTCGAACCGCCCGGCTGCAAATAGACCAATCGCTGATGAAAGAGTTTGTGCGACTCTTCAAATACGCCCACGATGGGTGCGGTGGGCGGCAGCAATACCGCTAACTGGTGTGGGTTCAGGAGTATTACCGCTTCGTGACCGGCAGACGCGTACGTCATAATACGATGCTCGGGATCGATTATTCCCAAAAAGACGCTGACGAACGAATCGGGTTCCACGTGGTCGAACGCCGACGTTTCGATATACAGCACGTTTAGATTTCGCAATACTTGCGCCGGCGTAAATCCGGCGGACACGTACGCTCGAAGGCCGTATTTTACGAGCGCGGCGCGCGATGCGGCCTGCGAACCCTTACCGGAGATGTCAGCGATTGAAATGGCGACAGATCCATTGTTGAACTGATAAACGTCGATAAGGTCGCCGCCGACGCGCACGTCGTCGTCAGCAAGAAGGTATGCCGTCCCAATATCGACGCCGGGAACGGGTGGGAACCGATGCGCGTAAAGGTGGTCCACCAGAATGCGAGCCGCGGTGTCACCCGCCAGCGTACTGACCGAACCGAATAAGCGAGGCGCAAGCTCCGTGGTCGCGTCGCTCGGCATGTCGTTAATTCCCGTCCAGCGGAGAGGCGAAAACGGGATCGGTATAACAACCTGTGCGGATCGCGCTTTGCAGGCCGGCGATCATATGTTGCGTGCTGCTTCCACTCGAAAACACGCCGTTCGCACCGGCCATGTGGCACTGCTTGGCCCAACTACTCTGCAGGTTCGAAGACACAACTGCAATTGCGCATTCCGGTAATACGAAACGGAGCTGCCTGATGGACTCGAGTTTATTGCTGGGGATATGGTCGACGTCGATCATCAGTACACGGGGAGCGTACGTGCGGAGCTTCGTGACGCGCACGTCTTTCGAGCACTGTGGATAATCGTAGCCGGCCCCGACCAGCACTTTGCTGAATAGGTTCGCGACGGCCTCGTCACTGCTTAGGATGGCACATCTGTTGTGCTCCATGGTGGTTACCTTGCTATCCGCTTTACCGGACGGGCTGACCTCGGTCCTTGATCGCCCAAAGCGCGCCTGTGGAGAAGGCCATACCTATTTTCTCACGATTTTGCTATGCTTGCTATCGTGATAATCATGGAGAGAAGCGGCCCCGCAATCCTTTGAAAATCAACAAGCGTATCCGTCTCGACGAGTCGGATTTGGCCGCAATTCAAAGCCTCGCGGAACGAGACCCTGCGCGCGATCTGATTGCCGAGATATTGAGGGTCGTTCGTGTTTCGCACTGGAGCTTCGCGCGCTTCGGGAACAATGGACCTAGGGATCAGATGATTTCGTCCCAGGACGCGGATGATAGACGGGAAGAGTTCGAACACCTCCGAGAAGAGCTTCTGCTGCAACGTGAACGGACGACAACGGGTCCCAGACTGGCAGCGACGCTCGCCGCATTCCCAGAGCCGTATGTTAGCGGCGTCACGTTAGTGTTCGCCGACAGTCGCAGAGAGTTCGGAGTGTTGAGTCTGCTGCGCACGGAGGACCTCGGCCCATTTACTTCGGTGGAAATCCAGGCGCTCGCGCTCGCCCTAGATTCCTCGACGGACCGCCTTTCCGGCCTGACCATCGCAGACGATCCTCACCACGAGGTCCCAGCCGCTGCGCTCGATCAACCGGTAATGCACGTTTTGGACCGAGATCTCAGGGTGGTACTTACCTGGGATGCGCAAGGCGAGCGTGACGCAGCCACCACGGCGATCCACGCCCGGCTCGCGCAGCGCCTGCCGCCGATCATAGAGGAAGCTGTGCGCAAACTTATCGAGGCGTGGACGTCCGATCCCGCTACTCAGCGCATGGGAGTGGCACACCCGCTTCCCTTCCTTACCGTTCGTACGCAGCCGCTGACCGGCCCCACCGGACTATTTGTTGGCGTTTTACTCGAGCGCGCGCCGGGAGGCGAGGTTTTTAGCAAAGCGGCGCATGCGTACAAACTCTCGCCGCGTGAACTTCAAGCGCTGGCCTTAATGTTGCCGGGAGCAACCTTGAACGAGATCGCTGACCAGATGCAGATCACATCCTCCACAGTACAAGATCACATTAAGAGTATGCTCGACAAGACCGGATCGCGCAATCGATCGGAGCTTGTAGCGAAGCTCCTAAATCCTCGCAGGAACATCGCGTAATCAGGATTGGACGGCTTGTTCCGGGCCGAACGGGTGCTATCCCCGGATTTCACGATAGTGCGCGATACGCGGAAGTACTATGATTGACCTCGCAGGTATTTGCGCCCGGAGGTGTCTGCTTGAATCTTCGCACCCCCTGTCGAAGTACGCGAAGGAGAGTCTCGTGTTTCTCTCGCTAGGATTCTTGCCGGTCTATCTTGTCCTGCTGATATTGATCGTTTCTAGTGTCAAAATTCTACGTGAATACGAACGCGCCGTCGTGTTTCGTCTGGGGCGCTTTCAAGGGGTCAAGGGTCCAGGGCTCATCCTCATCCTCCCGTTTGTTCAGCAGATCGTGCGGGTGGATTTGCGCACGGTCGTGATGGAAGTTCCCGCTCAAGATGTGATCTCGCGCGACAACGTTTCGTTGAAGGTCGATGCAATACTGTACTTCCGCGTCATGGACGCGCAGAAAGCGATCATCCAGGTCGAGAACTATCTAGGTGCGACCAACATGCTTGCGCAAACAACATTGCGCTCCGTACTCGGTCAGCATGAACTCGATGAGATGCTCGCAAAGCGAGATGAACTTAATGCCGACGTTCAAAGCACGCTGGACGTTCAAACCGAAAGCTGGGGCATTAAAGTCATCAGCGTCGAGATTCGAGAAGTGACGCTTACCGAAAATATGATCCGCGCGATCGCCAAGCAAGCCGAAGCAGAGCGCGACCGGCGCGCAAAAGTCATTCACGCACAGGCTGAGTTTCAAGCGGCGCAGACACTGCTGGATGCGGCGAAAATTCTTTCAGTGGACCCGGCAGCCATGCAGTTGCGCTACCTGCAAACGCTTACAGAGGTTGGTAGCGAGCAGAATTCGACAATTGTATTCCCGATGCCGATCGATCTCATCAAGCCGTTCCTTCAGATCATGCAGAGGCATGCGAACGATGCATCGCTCGCATCGAACGGCGCAAAAGCACTGACTTAAGCCTGGGGAAAAAGCTGCAACGGTTACCTTTCCAGCCTAAAATTGGAAAAATCGACTTGCCGAACCAGCGTCTCCCCTTCGTATCCGAGGACGCGTACGGGGAGACTGCTTGTCGTTGAGATATCGACGATTTCACGCGTCAGACCCATATCGGTGGCGGAAGAGCTTGGAATAAGCGTCACGGCTTCCGTGGGGACGCCATCGATGGAGGGGCCCGAA